>Ga0163153_10003837_pt1 | contig 19612 bp, 19 predicted proteins | sample OliLakLV19MP6IB1_FD_148629 | JGI IMG/M metagenome (GOLD analysis project Ga0163153, IMG submission 148629) | Freshwater microbial mat bacterial communities from Lake Vanda, McMurdo Dry Valleys, Antarctica - Oligotrophic Lake LV.19.MP6.IB-1 | ecosystem: Environmental > Aquatic > Freshwater >... | reverse complement strand
CTTCAATTAATTATTTTGAAAATATGAAGAGAATCAAAATTCCTGTAAAAAAAAAACGTACCAATAAAGAAAATTATGGGCAGTACATTTTTGAAAGCCAATACAAGCCGAACAAAGCAGTAAAAATTATCTTCTATGCCCTGATAATTTTACTCCCGCTTCTTTTAACTTACATTTTTTACCGTTTTGCTTTAAGAACAAATGGAGTATCAAGTTTTCCGCTGGATGATCCATGGATTCACCTGACATTTGCAAAAAACCTCGCGCAGTACTTCAGCTTTTCATATTTTAAAACTGAAATGGTCACTGCCGGCTCCACTTCACCCTTATACACCATTATACTGTCAGTTTTTTTCCTGATCTATAATAATGAAATGATTATAAGCTATTTTCTCGGGGTTTTATTTTTTGTGCTTGCCTCGGTTTCGTTTTATAATTTGTGTAAATATGAATTTGATAAGGAGATAATATTCGCCCTGCTGTGTACGGGGATTTTCATAATTGACAAATGGATGAATTTCATTGCGCTGTCGGGGATGGAAACGACGATGTTTATTTTCATCCTTATACTGTGCGCATATTTTTACCGGACAAGAAAAGCAATTCCGCTTGCTATCGGACTCGGTCTGTTGATGTGGACAAGACCTGACTCAGTTGCCTTTATAGCCGCGGTATTGATAGATTATCTTTTGGTAAGAGCTTATTCCAGAGATAACTTAAGACTGATCCTGTTTACTGATAAGGAGCTGAAGCAGATCGCATTGACATTCATTCTGATAACAGGTTTGTATTTTTTATTTAATTTTATTCTTTCGGGATCAATTCTGCCTAATACATATCAGGCGAAGCTCACTTATTACGCACCGGAATTCAGAAGCCGTTATGATTTCTTAAAATTTGAAGTCTGGGATTATTTTAAATACGCTCACTACTATGTGATAATGATCGGATTTTTATTTTCACTGGGAAAACTTATTTATGATCTTATTAATAAAAATTACAATCAGAATACTATCTACATAGTTTTTATTCTGGCTCTTGTTTTAATTTACTGGCTTAAGCTTCCTTATGCTCACCGGTTTGGAAGGTACCTGATGCCAATCATTCCATTCTTTATACTTGTCGGAACGATAGGTTTCAGGGATATGGCACGCATCATTAACAAGTATACAACCAATGCTCTGTTTGCAAAAAGTGTTTTTTATATACTGATCGGCATAACTTATTTCATGGGAATAAAGATTTATGATGAAACCCGTGAGCTTTATTCACAGCAATGCCGGTACATTTATGACAGGCAGGTCAAAGCAGCTCAATGGATAAAGAAAAATACAAAGGAAGGCGATATCATTGCCACTCATGATGTAGGCGCAATAGGATTTTACAGCGACCGTAAGATCGTTGATGTTGCCGGACTTGTCACTCCTGAGCTTATAACAAAGATCAATGATCAGAATTATGTAGAATACATGACACAGTATTTGAGAGAAAAAGGCGTGACTCATCTGGCTTTTCTCCGGGAATGGTACCGAGTATCAAATCAGAATCCGATGTTTTCAACGATTGCGCTTCCTCCTGAGGTAATGGAAGTTTACAAATTCGATCCTGAGAAGACACACATACTTTCACGTGAAGCGAACAGTCTTGTAATGAATGCGCAGACACTTGCCGGACAGAAAGCTGCCCAGCAAATTAATTACATACTTAACAGAGTGCTTGAACTGGAGCCGGAGAGTTCTTACGCATATTACCTGAGAGCTTATGCAAACAGTCTTCTTAAAGATGACGTTGGCTATGAAAAGAACATGCTTAAAGCCATAGAGTTGTTTCCTGATTTTAAAGACGCACATCTTTATCTTGGAATTTTTTATAATGAAAGAAAGAGATTTGAAGAAGCGAGACCGCACATGGAGAGAGTAATTCAGATAGAGCCTAACAATATGCAGGCGGCGAATTTACTGCAGTCTATTACAGATTCAATAAATGCACAGCAGTTAAGCTCTGAAAATCCGTTAAAGTAAAACAACCTGCTGATTTTACGCAAATGAATTCGATGTGAATGTTGCTCATTAAGAAAATAAAAAAGTTTTATCCTTACATAATAATAGCCGATATATTTCTTATCGGCTTTATTTTTTATCAGCTCTTTTACGCGAGGCATTATTGGGAGGGTGACAATGAAAAAAGGTTCAGCATTTCAGCCGGTAAAAATCTTGATGAGATAATAAAGGACCTTGATGATGAAGACATTATCTCAGATGCACTTCTTTTTAAAATTGCTGTAAAGCTTTCAGGAAAAGAGAGCAGTATCATTTCGAAGGATTATTTATTCTTAAACGGGATGAATAACTCCGAACTTATTTTTCAATTAACAGATAAGAATACAAATCAGCTCATCCGGATGACCATCCCTCCCGGATATACTCTCAAACAAATTTCGAAGCTCGCAGAAAAGAAGTTGTCTCTTTCAAAAGATAAATTTATAAAGGAAGCATCGAATGATTCATTGATAAACATAATCGGTTTGAAGGGACAGATAAAGAATCTTGAGGGATTTCTTTTTCCGAATACTTATGATGTTGCACCATCAATTACAGAAAAGAAACTTGTTGAGATCTTATTCAATGAATTCCGCAAGAAGATCTACGACAATGATGACATACGATCTGACATTGAAAAGAGGCAGACAACCTTGCTGAAGGCGCTGACACTTGCTTCCATCATTGAAGGTGAAACAAAACTTGATGCGGAGAAACCTGTGATCGCGGGAGTTTACCTTAACCGCATTGAAAAGAATATGCGGCTTGAAGCAGATCCAACAGTTCAGTATGCACTTCCCGACGGTCCGAAGCAACGTCTGCTTTTTGAAGACCTGAAGATCAAATCACCATACAACACTTACCTGAACAAAGGTCTCCCTCCGGGTCCGATCAACAATCCCGGATTTGCGTCGATCAAAGCCGCTTTAAATCCCGAAGAACATAATTACATATTCTTTGTCGCTAACGGTGAAGGCGGGCATAAATTTTCGGAGAACTATGAACAACATCAGGCGGCAATCCGCGAATACAAAGAAAAGCTCAGAAAAAAAAACAGTAACAAATGACACGTCAGGATTCATCTCACTTCAGATCATTCTTTTCACTGTTTCAGAAACTTGATTACAGGGACAGAGAAAATTCAGGAAAAAAAAGATTAGCAGGTATTCTCGCTGCCTATCTGTTTTCAAATACAATTCTCTCTTACAGTTTTTCGATAACATTTGACGAGAGAAGTTTCGTAATACTTTCACTCACATCAAATCTGTTCCTGCTCTCGCTCATTGTGTTAACAGACTTTGCGAATCTATTTCTTGCAGCGAGGGAAAAAGATCTTTTCAAAACCCTGCCTGTAAAAGGATCAGAGATATTTACAGCAAAATTCATATCTGCATTTGTATTCCTGCTGTTCTTCATACTTTCAGCATCAATACCTCAGGCAGTATTCTTCTACCTGATGAATCACGACATTTCCATGACGATAGCATTCCTGCTGACTGAAATTACATTCGGATACTTTGCCACGGGAATAATAGTACTTGCTTACGTACTCATACTAAAATTGCTTAAGTCAAGAGCTAGTATAATGATCAGCATAATGCAGGTATTATTTTTTGTTTTCATATTCTATTCATCCACACTCTCATCACGCAGCAGTTCACGGATGCTGCATCTCAGGGAGAGCATTCTCAAATATGACTTTGTAAATTACCTTCCGCAAACTCTTTATTCGAACTCAGTTTATGACATAAGATACTTTATACTGTGCGTGTTTCTTTCATTCACAGTTTATCTTGTGATATACTTAATATTGTCAAAAAATTATTTCAGTTTGCTTGAAACGTTAAGTACATTCAACAAGAGAAAAGCCGCGGTCAAAAAGGACGGTCAATTTGAATTTATAAAAAAGTTTATATACAGATATATACTAAAGGATAACACTGAAAGAGCTGCATTCATGCTGACAAAGAATCAGCTTACCAATTCTAAATTTTTAAGAACGAAATATATACCCATTGTATTCATGCCGATGATAGTTGCAGTAATCGGGCTTGTATCAGGAATATCAAATCTCCTTTTTCTAAACATTGCATCTACATCCTTATCCTTTGTCAAAACGGATCTGCTCATAATGAGTCCTTCGATAACCTTTACACTTCTTATGTGCTCACGACTTCTTATTACCAATACAAAGATACTTGACAATGAAACTACGGGTACAGAATGGATATATGAATCACTTCCGGTCAGCTGCAGGAAAGATTTTGTTACAGGCACGAACAAATTTATCTATGTTGTTTTCATAGTACCGGTATTGTTGATCCTCTTCTTTTTGTTGAGTATAAAAGGAGATCCGGGTTTGGTTGCGCTGAACATACTTTTTGTGGGATCGGGAATGTATCTTATAAATTCAGTAACGACTTCATTCGATAACACCTATCCCTTCTCACTTGAGAACAGCAAGTTCAACTCTGCATCAAAATTCCTTGAGATATTCATATCAATAATACTCGGAATAATTTTACTTTTAATTCAGATTTTTGTTTTTCAAAGTATTATTTTTGTAGCAGCAGCAATATTCGTTTTTATAATTACAGCTATTCTATTAAACCGAAAATAAACCTTATGCCAAAAGAAAAAGCAACTGCGACACCACAGTCAGAAACATTACCGCTGATCAAGAATTATGACGGGGAAGGCAAGAACATAATACTGGCAATGACAGGTACAAGCGGCGCCATTTACGGACTGAGAATGCTGAGGGCATTGCTCATCAATGACTTTAATGTTCATCTTATACTTTCCGAATATGCAGTTTTTACTTTATATAATGAGTGCGGAACTGAACTGAAATCTGATAACATGACCTCACTTTTTCCGGAGCTGGTGATGCACAAATCTTCAGTGACATTTCATAATAATCTTGATCTTAAGTCGGAGATGTTCACGAATAATTTTTTCTGTCACGGCATGATAATATCGCCGTGTTCGATGGGAATACTTGGGGGGGTTGCTAACGGTGAATGTAAGACGCTTATTGAGAAAAGCGCTGACTACGCATTTTCATATTCGAAGCCGCTGATAGTAGTGCCGAGAGAGACTCCATTGAATAAAATTCATCTGAATAACATGATCAAGATCATTGATGCCGGAGGAAAGGTTGTTCCGGCGATGCCAAGCTTTGAATACAGCCCGAAAGACTTCAATGATCTTGCGGACCACATTGCAGGAAGAGTTATGGAGATGCTCAACAGTGATAAATCCTTTGCTTAGAAATCAAATCCGAAATAGAACTGGTGGAATAGGCTTCCCTGAAGCTTTGTGAAATTATTTTCGATCCTCTTTCCTATATCATATCTTAATACGATCAGACCGAGAGCATTCATTCTGACACCAACACCAAAGCTTCCGCGAGTGATACCATAATTTACTTTTGTGTCCCAGGCATTACCGGCGTCGAAGAAAATGCCGCCGCGAATTCCCGGAAAATCAAGTGCGATGCCGAGAGGAAATCTTAACGCAACAACATTCAGCAAAGGAAATCTAAGTTCGGCATTTGCCTGCCACATCTTACTTCCTCTGATCGAATTCACAGGCCATCCTCTCAGAGACCAGCTTCCGCCCATAAAGAATCTTCTCGGTTGTTTTCCTTCATTCATAAAGAACTGTGTTCTCAATGCAAGAGTAGTAGGATCAGCTAGACGCAGATACTTTCTGTAATCAAAGAAAACCGAATAGTAATTTGTATTTGAATTTGAAATATCGGTAGTGAATCCGAGAGTCATGTTAAGACGTTCGCCGTCCATAGGACCGGTCCATCCCCACAGCGTATTATCCTTTACATAGCTTAGATAATTTGAAAGTAAAAGTGAGCGGTCATTCTCAATAAAGTCAAGGCTTCTAATGGACTGGGCAAGTCCGACAGTCATTTCAATCCGTCTAAAAAAAGAGAGCGGGTATGCAAGACTTAAGTAACCGCCGTACAGTCTTTCGTAGTAAGATGTATTGTAATCACGGAGATCATATCTTCTGCCGGATAAATGATAAACTCCGTATGCATAATTCAGTCTTTCCTCAGTTGAAACTTTTGAGATGGCAATGTTGAAGCTTTTCCAGAACTCCTCGCCGCTGTTCGAATTATTAAAGACGAGGAAATAATATCTTTCATTTCCAAGCAGATCACTGAGTGAAATAATGCCGCCGGTGTTTGCGCCGAAGACAGGATCAACAGTGAGAGCGGTAGTTGCAATATCGAGAGAGAATTTCTTCTGATACTCGAGCGAGTTCTTTTTCGGGACACTTGTGATCTTATCCGCGGTCCAGTTTTCACCTTTGGACTTCAGATCGGTTTTCAAAACCAATTTACTGCTGTCATACTTTTCCTTAATATCTTCAAGCATCTTTATGTCGATCGAACCTTTTTCAAAAGTAGAAAATACAACCTTATCTTTTCCACACCAGCGCGGGTCATAGGCGGCTGTAGTAAAATTTGTGATCTGTCTCATCTCAAGCTCGTCATAATTTATACCGGTATTATCGGAGACAGAATTCATACCGGTTTTTACGGGCTCGGAAAAAAGATCCGTTGCAAGATCGATCATCCATATATTCTGTGAGCCGTCTGCATTTGAAGTAAAAACAATTTTTCTTCCGTCATTTGAAAAGTGAGGAGAGTAATCGATCTGCTTTCCGAATGTTAGATAATCAATGCTACCCGAATTAATATTATACAAAAATAAATTATAGCAGTTATCCGCGCCGTAGGTAGTCCTGTCAGAAGAGAAAACAATATGACTGCCGTCCGGTGAAAAATCCGGATCGCGGTCATCATAATAATCATTGGTCAGACGTTTCAGTTCATTGGTATTGATATCAAGAATATACAGATCGGTCTTTCCGCCGAAGTCCGAAGCCGGAAACACAAGCCGGGTGTTGTCATTATTCCACGAAGGAGAGCCAATGCTAACAATATCTTTAAATGAGAAGTCGGCAGTTTTTTTGTTAGTGCGGGTATCAAGGATATGAAGCGCATCGGCATTCCCCTGCTGGGTAACAAAGACAAGCTGACCTGATTTAGAAACATCAAGTCCTGTTCTGAAAAAATGAAACTCTTCGAACTCATCACTTGATTCACCTTCAACAACAAGTTCAGGATCCGAACGCTTATTCATCGCGATCTTAAAGATGCTTGTAAAGCCCGTCTTGTTGCCAATATAATAAATCTCTTTTTTACCGTTGGCATTTGAAAATGTCGGCTTGTGAGCAAAAGATTCGGTAAGAATATCGATCGAGACCTGCGAAGGATTATCGGAATTCTTTAATTCGGGGAAATATTTTTTCTCAAGCGAATACAAAAAATCTTTATCGAATGAAGCATAGTCCTTACCGATCGTCATCCTCATTACATTGGAAAAATTTTCATCCATCCAGAAATTTTCCATGAGCTGCAACACTTTATCTTCTCCATAATTCTCCGCAATGTATTCAATTACTTTCTGTCCCATCTTGTACATAAGATAAGTGCCGTAAACTCTTTCCCAGTTGTCAAGCCCGGGAAGGTAACCGGAAAGCACAGCATCTTTGAGGACCATATCCGCCTGCGTGTCCCATTGAGTCGACCAGTATTCCGCCAGACCTTCGGTAAACCAGAGCGGAGGCATAAGATCTGCATTCTTTCTGTGAGTTGTCTGAACATTGGCGATCTTACTGGTCATAAAGACGTGGACAAGTTCATGTTTTATCACGTGTTTGAACTGTGAAAGCGAACCTTCAAATGGTATCACGACTCTTCCTTTTACAAATTCAAAAAAGCCGCCTACACCATCAGGAATAAATCCCGGCGTTGTATTTGTTTGTTTGAAATGAAGCGGTGAGGCATAAAATATAATCGGAACGGTGTCGATGAGTGTGTGATTGAAATGCTGTTGATGAGCTCTATAACTTTCTTCGGCATAATTAGCGCCGATCTCTGCGAGTTCTTTGGCTTCCTTATAATAGTATATCTGAAAATGTTCGGTTTGAAGTACGTTCCAGTCAAAATCAGAATACATTACTTTATTTCTTCCGAAGTCAACGAACTGAGAATATGATACCGTATGTATTGAAAAAAAGAAAAGTAGTATCAGCGAAAGTTTTAATTTTGTAATCATAACATGGAGTAACTAAGAATTAATGAAAAGAATTTTTACTGATTTTTTAACAACCGGGATTGCATTTAAATTACAATCGAATTTTGTGAGGGCTGCTTCTAAAATATAAAAGAAATACTGAACATTCAATTATAATTACTAATTACGAATTACTAATTACTAATTACTAATGTACATTGTTGAATCAGTGTTTAGTATCATCCGTCATTCTACATTGAACAGATTGATCACTGATCATTGATAATTGATAATTGATAATTGAAAAAATTATATTTAAGTTGAAAAAAAAATTATGTCAGATAATGGAAGAGAGTTAATGCTTGAGGCGATACGATATTCGAAACAGAATATGGAAGACGGATCCGGAGGACCATTCGGGGCGGTGATAGCAATGGACGGAAAGATAATCGCAGGAGCTTCGAATAAAGTCACTTCTACAAACGATCCAACGGCACACGCGGAAATAGAAGCAATAAGACTTGCCTGTAAGATACTGAATACATTTTCACTGAAAGGCTGCGAGATATATACAAGCTGCGAGCCTTGTCCGATGTGTCTTTCGGCGATACACTGGGCGAGGATAGATAGAATTTATTATGCGAATTCAAGAAAGGACGCGGCTGAAATTAATTTTGATGATGACTTTATTTATAATGAAGTGTCAAAGCCAATCGAGGAAAGATTCATACCTACGGTGCAGATGATGAGAGAAGAAGCGAATGAGATATTCAGGGAGTGGGATAAGAAGGAAGGGAAGGTGGAGTATTGAGAACGTGAAACGTGAAACGTGAAACGTGAAACGGGAAACGTGAAACGTGAAACGGGAAACGGGAAACGGGAAACGGGAAACGGGAAACGGGAAACGTGAAACGTGAAACGTGAAACGTGAAACGGGAAACGTGAAACGGGAAACGTGAAACGTGAAACGGGAAACGGGAAACGTGAAACGTGAAACGGGAAACGTGAAACGGGAAACGGGAAACGTGAAACGGGAAACGGGAAACGTGAAACGTGAAACGTGAAACGTGAAACGTGAAACGGGAAACGTGAAACGTGAAACGTGAAACGTGAAACGGGAAACGGGAAACGTGAAACGGGAAACGTGAAACGTGAAACGGGAAACGGGAAACGGGGCTTGAGACAGGAGACGATAAAGGCGATACAAGGGCGGACTAAGTGACAGAGCGAGCAGAGCAAAGATGCACGTGAGAAGAAAGTATGGAATGAATTCACCGGAGTACAAGTCACTGGTGAACAAGAAGTACTGATAAGATAAGAAGTAAATTACGAATAAAAAATGAGCGGACCGGACGTCCGCTCATTTTTGTTTATAGTAACTTAGATTAGTTGCAGTTAATGTATATGTTGGACTGATGTAAAGTGAATCTTGTGTAAAAGAAACATTGTTAGATAAAGTTATTATCAACAATGCCATAAAAAGAATTATTTTCTTCATTTGGGATTTATTTAATTTGAAAGATTTGAATCTCAATAATAACTGTGAATATTATTATATAAAGGAAAAGCGGGGAAAGTTTATTTAAATACTTATTCTTCATTAGAGTATGATTCGATGCTTTTCCAAATTACTAAAGATAATTTTAATATTCAATTGTAGTGCGTAATTTAATATCAAGTAAGTAAGAGATAGGGCGTGAAGTTTTTTCATTTATAATTTTCGAGGACAATACTATAATATTTCATTAAAAAAACTGGATACCTGCTGTGATCAATGGATTATGATAATAAACATCGTCGCGGGGTTTTGAAATGACAGCTAGTTTTGCACTGACAAAAATATTTATCAATTTACTTACATTATGAAAATAAGTTAAAGAAACTTTTGGTCCTCCTTCCAGGATCTCATTTTTCTTAGAAAATATTCCAAACCCAAATTCCAAAAAAACTTTATCCAGATTACCAATATTAAAGATATTAGCTCCCAGACCAATTCCACCATAACCGATACTATTGCCCAGCTCCTTGTTCAAGGATGCTCTGCCGTATTCTAATTTTAAGTACACCAATTTTTTTGAAAACGAAGCTTTGAGATATATAAAAAACGCTGAATTGATAAAGCTTTTATTGTTTAACTTCAACGGAAGACCACCCTCAATCCCAAGTTGAAATGGAAAATCTTTCATGTTATTTTTCCTTGCTGCAGTTTGTGTTGTTTCAAAATGGTGATAATAATCCTGAGCCTGTAATTGTGCAGTGAACAGAATAAGACAAACGACTAATTTTTTCATTTATAATTATTTAGCGAATTGGGTCAGGGCGTAAAGACTTTGCGACACTATAAAAACATATTTAAAAAAATTTAATTCCTACTCTGTTTATGAGCAACTGATCTTATATTTTCACTCCATTAATCTCTTCATATCAGAATCATCAATATTAAGCAAGCCCGCATCAGGCAATCTTGACACCAGAGTTTTCCAATTAGGATCCTTTGCAAAAACATCTTTAAAGATTGGCAGAGCTGCTTCGAAATTTTTGTTGTTTGTTAAAGTTACAGCGTGCCAGAACTTCATCTCAAGATTATCCGGGAACATTTCTTCAGCAATTGAATATTCTTTCATTGCAAGCTGCATGTCATTTTTCTCTATTGCAAGATCACCTTTGTTCATGTGCTCGTATGCCCTGAAAACTGTCAGCAATCTTTTCAATTCTTTGACGGGCTCGGGATTATCTTCGACACGAAGATCGATCGTCCTGTCTTCCCATACTTTCCCGGTGGATTCACCTTTTACAATGAGCAATGAAGCGGACTGCTGCCCCCGTATGTCGCCGCCTGTTTCCTGCGCTGCTTCAAGTGCGGCAATTAATCTTTCGGGGAGAGGACCTGAAGTATTTTCAAAAGCCTGTGACATAGCTCCCCATACTTTGTCATTAAGCATAAGGTTAGCCTGCACTGAATAATTTTCCTTTGCAATATTGCCTGCATCGGGAATGCAGTTCTTACCTGTGTAAGAAGCGGTTCGTCCTTTTGTGTCAAGTATGGCAAGCTGACGGACATCGCGTCCTTCATCTGATGCAATGAGTTCATCAAGAGCTTCCTGAGGAGACTTGCCTGCCTTAAGCAGTTCAAGTCCGCGAATGCCGAATGAAGGATTCACAAAAGATTGAGTCGCGACAACACCGACTCCGGCTTCAGCCCATCCGACAAGCGAACCTACGGAGAACCAGTGTGACTGAACAGCGACTCCCATCTCACCTGTGAGAGGGTCGCGGGCAACAATTGAAAAAGTATGAGCAAAATTGCCTGAATAAAAATTCTGCGCTTTAATATCCATTGAAAGGATAAATATTAAGATGATTGAAAGAAAAATTTTCATAAGAAAAATATTTTTAATTAACACAAAATTAACTCACATTATAAGTCTTCAAATACATTCTGAAACTTTCCCTTAGATCATTAGGAAGCCATTGACTGTTTAGAATTTCCTTAAGCTTTCTCTGATCATTAGCTTTATGAACTTTACAATTGACAACATCTTCAATTGTAACATTTTCTTTTGACTCTTGAATCAATTCAATTTCATCATTAATATTAATATTGCCTTCCTGTTCGACGCGGAAGTAAGTGCCGAACCTTCCTGAGTCATAAAATTTTTTTATCATATCATCCCTGCCGAATCTTATCTCGAGTTTGAAACAGGGAAACCTCGGCTGAACAGCTCTCAGCATTACCGAGCCAATGCGGTAGACATTTCCAATTCTCACCTTATCATCGGTAAGACCTTCGGTGGTAAGATTTTCACCGAACATTCCATACTCCCAATCATCGCGAGTGAGAGTTTCCTTCCAGTAGGGATAATATTCATTATCATAAGAGTAGACGGCTTTATCAATTCCTCCGTGATTCACAAGATCTGCCTGCCTGTCACCTTCGATGTTGAGGAATTTAACATTGCATTCTTTGTTGACGGGAAATTTGAAAATACCTGTGGAGATTGTTTTATTCTTCCATCGGAATTCACATGGAAGACCTACATTTATGGAGAGAAGCTTCATAGGAGATAAGATAAATTTATTTAACTTAAAAATTTCAGACAGGAAAAAAAAGTCCTTCATGCTGCGTTCGTGTCCATGCCGGTGATAAATGGTCCTTCGCTGCGCTCAGGATGACAAAGCCAGAGAGGATGACAAACACGGAGAGGATGACAAAGTCGGAGAGGATGACAAAGTCGGAGAGGATGACAAAGTCGGAGAGGATGACAAAGTCGGGGATTGAAACCAATGGATCCTACGCATAATCAAATTTAAGAATTGCTTCACAAGAATATCCGTTATATTTTTATAAAAATTATTACAGCTATGGATCATTGAAATTATTAAAAAACATATTGTGTATCGGGCTGGTGTTTATAATGTTCCTTCATTGTAACTACCTTTGCCTTTATTATGCATTATATAAGATCAATGTACACGATCTGACTGAGACCTGTTGTGTGAAGATAGTTGATAACTGTAACGCACATTGTTACCTTGATAAGAAGATGAACGAAGAAAGTGACGGAAGCGCGAAAGGATTAAAATTTGAATCGAAAGTAAAGCTGTCTGAATTTGAAGTTGCCAACTTAACAGCCGGTTTATACAACAAAGACGATCACAATTACAACATACCTCAAGACATATCGCACACAAGCCAGTACATTGGCGAGATAGATCATCCCCCACAGTTATAACTCTTATTTACATTTCATATTTCCATTTTTAAAATAGTACGGCAAAAAATGTTGCCGCATTATTCCCCTAAACAATTAAACTAAAAAATGAAAAACATAAGAGTTATTACAACACTATTAATATTAATTTCAGCTTTTGTATTCAACGCGTGTAAAGACGATTCAAATCCATCGGCACCACCACCGGCAAACACAGCAAATCTGATAAGACTTGATTCAGGATATGTTTTGGGAGCTGCGGCAATAGCTTCGATCTATGCAGAAGATTCAATGCATACAGGTTATAACCCGGTTTACTTTGTATTATATGATTCAGTAACGCTTGCAGTGATCACAGATGCTCACATCAGTTTTAACCCGCAGAATCACGGACACAGTGCACCATACGAAAATCCGCCTGAGATTGCAGTTGACGGAAAGTTCAAAGGAGCATTGGTACTGACCCAGTCGTTTACAGATGCACCAATGCACTGGCACATAAACTATTCAGTTCACAATCACCAGGCACCAGGTGAACCTGAAGGCGAAGGTGAATATTCACCTGGAAGAGTAAGAGACAATCCTGACGGATTCAAATCCATAGTAATGCCTGACAGTACAAAGCTTTATTTATCATACATTACACCAAATACACCTGCAGCAGGAATGAATGATTTTGAATTCATCATTAATAAGAACGAGCCGGAGTTTTTTCCGCATGACGGCTCTTATACAATTCAAATGACACCTGAATTTCTTGCAGACGGACACACGACAACAGGCAACGTAAATCCTGTAGGCGACATGAGCAACGGACATTACAAAGGAAAAATGAATCTGGATGCAAGCGGTTCGTGGAGGATCAAACTTAAAGTAATGAAGAACACGCTTTCCTACGATACATATTTTGATGTAAGCTATTAAAAAAAATCATAATGAAAAAAACAATAATATTACTGATACTGACAATTGTTTCAGTTCAGGCATGGAGCTTTACACCGAAGCATATACATTTGAAAAAACCTGTGAAGCTTTCGGACATAACTGATATAGCGAATACGGAAGATACGGAATGCGATCTTTGCGGATGTTACATGGGACTTGATCCTAACTTCGCAAAGAACCAGGTTGGGATAAGATTCAGCATGATAAAATTCTTTACAGCAGGTCACGCTGCTGTAACCAATACCGAAGTTGATCATCCGGGACACACAACGGAGGCGTCGACGGAATATTACAATGATCTTGAACTTTACGCGAGATATTATTTTACACCAAAGTTAAGGGTGATGCTGAGCGTACCATTCGGATCGAATGATATCGACGGAAAAAAGCTGAACGGAGTAGGCGACGCCAAGGTAATCGCACAGTATCAGATATACAATACTGATATTACAGGAAAGACGAATTTATGGCAGAGAATATTTGTGGGAGCCGGAGCGAGTCTACCGACTGGAGTTTACAACAAGTCACTTACATTCGGAATTGTCGAGCCGCATTTTCAGCCGGGAACCGGAAGTCTTGACCTGATACTTACAGCACTGCATCTTGCAAAGCTTGAGAAGGTGGGAGTTGGCTGGAGAAATGATTTTGTTTACACGGTCAATGGCAAGAACAAGAATGAATACAAGTTCGGCAATCGGTTTAACTGGACGTCGACATTATTCTATGAAGTACCCGTATCATCACTGACATTTCTCCCTCACGCCGGAATATATTTTGAGTCAGCTAAGCAGGACAGGTCAAACGGACTTCCTGCAGAAGGAAGCGGTGGAGACATTATGTTTGGAACCGGTGGAGTAGATGTTTACTACGGAGATTTTTCTTTGGATTTAAATTACCAGTATCCTATAAGACAGAGATTTATTGGAGAGCAGGCGGATAACAAGTTCAGGATATACACGGGACTTGGTTATTCTTTCTAAGTGGTAACTTCAGAATTTAAAAAATAGCTGAAGTTACGCAGAATTGTAAATGCTTTCTTATGTCATTCCGGGTTTTCGTTCGGAATATATATTTATATATTTGATTGTTGATCGGACAATCAGCAGTCAGAGGCGTAACTTCAGTTTATATTTCAGAAGGGTTTGAGAGATCAAACCCTTCTTTGTTTTTAAGCCGATAATTTTGTAAGTATATAAGTCTTTTTTTAAAGTTAACATCTATATGAAATAAAGATTTTATTTTACATATCCGTCTAAAACAGTGGGATTTAGCAGTAAAAATTTTTGGTTTCGATTAACCCCGCTTTCTTTTGAAAAACCAAAAGAAAGCTTGGCAAAGAAAAGTTTCCCGCTGGTGATTCATTGCCGGAAATCCAGATCAATGGCGGCAAGTATTCCAACAAGTAACCTAGTGATAACTTTACAGCCGGTGCTTGACTCGGGAATTCCTGCTTATCGCCATTGCTCTGAATTTCTTTATCGGCAATGTATCACAGGCGGGGTTTTTTTAAGAAAGGAAAATGATTTTTATATTTGTTGATTAGGTAAAGACTTTTAAGCTTTGATTAAAATGTTTGGGGGCAGCTATGTTCACTGATCAATGTAGAAGTTAAACTTAAACCTTGCAGGCACTTATTGAATGAATTGCAAAGCGGAACTTACCGGAAACTAACTATTCAACATTTTAAAACTATCGAACCTGATCAAACCGATTGAAACCTTTTCCTTCCTCAACAGTCATAACAATTAACTAAAAGAGACGCAATGTTTGAATCAATAATAATAGTAGCAGTAACATTTGTAATAACCTTTATACTTGCGTTAAACAAATCAAAATTTTATAAATAATTAACCTTAAATAAGGAGAAATAAAATGAACAATGCATTAGAATCATTAGTACCAATGGTAGCGATAGTATTCACATTCGGTATACCGGGGATCATTATTTTCTGGTGGCTGTACACCAAGCACCGCGAAAAAATGAGACTCATCGAAAAGGGTCTGACACCTGAAGAGGTCAAGGCGTATTTTTCAGATGCTGATAAAAAGCCGACAAACAAATACTCATCGTTGAAATGGGGAATACTGCTTACATTTTTAGGTATCGGAATATTTCTGGCGAATCTGTTTGAAGGATTATATGATCTTGAAGAAGGAATGACGATGGGAATAATCGTCTTATGCGCAGGACTCGGATTTCTTGTATACTACGCAGTCGTTAGCGTAAAGACAAAGAACGATACAGTAATCTAATATTTCCGAACTTCTAAAAACAAAATAATAATGAAAGTAAAACTAATTTTATTAATAGCTTGTCTGACATTTGTAACACTTAGCGGTTGTGGTATATTTTCAAAAAGATACACTAAGACCGAAACCCAGAACTTCACTGTCAGCGCGCAGGGAAAGACAAAGCTAAAGCTGGATAACATCCGTGGATCTGTTATTCTCACACACAGCCGTGATTCCGGAGCGATCCTGATCAAAGCTTCAAAGGAGATCAAGGTAAAGAAAAAATTTCTAAATACACCCTTCAATGAGATCGGGATCCGTATCGACTCCGCTGCGAATATTGTGAGCATCACTACTGAATTAATGTCCGATGATGAGGAAGGAGTTTTTAGAATCAACATGGGGAGAGAGCAAAGGGTTGATTATGAAATACAGGTGCCTTCTAATGTTGAACTTGAAATTGAGAATGTAAGCGGCAACATTACAACCAGCGGTCTTGATAATGACCTGAAGATCGATCTTGTCAACGGAGATGTTTCCCTTGAAGAATATACCGGAAGACTTGAATGCGAAATAACGAACGGCTCATTTTCCGGACGCATTGATTCAACAAGAGGAATTACCGTGAGCACGGTAAATGGCAGCATCAGTCTTTATCTTAACAATTTTATGAATGCAGACCTGCGCGCTGAAACAGTAAACGGTAGAATTACTGAAGACAATCTTTCCTTTAAAGAGGTCATTCGTGAAAAGAAATTATTAAAAGCAAAACTTGGTAACGGCGAACCGAAAATTGATATAAGGGTCGAGACTGTAAACGGCAGAATCAAGTTTTATGGCAGGAATGAAGTGTAGGTGTTTGAGTGTATTGAGTGTGTTGAGTGTATTGAGTGTGTTGAGTGTATTGAGTGTATTGAGTTGGTGAGTTGGTGAGTATGGAAATAAGTTTTGCAATTGAAAATGTTTTTTGACAATTTATAAAAATAAAATTTAACAAAATGCCTGTGTCCTACAGGGAAATCATAGACGAGATAAGAAGAGGCGATACATCCGCGTTCAGGATAATCTCCGATGAGCTGAAGGACAAGGCATTTTCACTGACGATGAAAATTCTGAAGAATAAAGAAGAAGCTGAAGACTCTGTCCAGGAAGCATTCATGAAGCTGTTTAAGGCGATCACCGCAAATCAGTTTGAAGAACGCTCCAAGCTTTCCACTTACTTTTACAGCATCGTTTACAATACGGCGGTTGACAATTACAAGAAGCTTAAGACACAGAGATTCAGCATTGTTTCTATAGATGTAGATGATTCAAACTTTGAAGAAGGAGATGATCTTGTCAAAAAATATTATGAAAGTGACATCGATAAAAAAATTTATGAAGAGAGGCACGACATGGGGATCGATAAAAAATTTAACGATTCGGAGATCAGGGAGATCGTGAAGAATTACATTGATCATATACCGGAACAATATTCAGTCATACTTACGATGTTCTACATCAATGATCTTTCACACGAGGAGATATCGTCTGTATTAAAATTGCCCATCGGCACCGTCAAGAACAGGATCTTCAGGGCAAAGGCAAAGCTTAAAGAGATCATATTAAAAAAATATTCCGAAGAAGAAATTTTACAATACGTATGAAAAAATTTAATTTTAAAATCAGTAATTTTTATAGTATCTTTAACGAGATGTCAGAGCCCTCTAAAAATATAGACACATATCTCGACGGAAAGATAAGACAAACATTGCAATCCAATGTATCCGATGATTTCACGTTTGAGCTGATGAAGAGGATCGAGATAGAGAAAGAATTCGCGAAGGAAGATGTGAAAACATTCAAAATGGTAAAATACATTACCGGAGGATTTGTACTGGCAATCACCGCATTTATTATACTGCTCACCGTGATCATCAACAACAACGAGGAAAGTCAGGATGTAGGATTTTTCAATACGATGCTTGAAAAGTTTTCAGGGATAGTAGAATCGATCAGTGTGGTAACGACTGAAATGCTGGGGTTTACTTTTGATTATCAAACGGGTTTGGTGGTGCTTCTCATAACCGGTTGTGTATTCCTGTTTTACTTTGCCGACAGGATCATTTTCAAGAAACATGTTTAGGCAATGCTGCTTTAAAATATCATCTCTGCAGAAATTCGAGGAAACAATTTCATATCAGAATCTTACACCAAGTAAAAATTCATACCCATAGTTTTTCACACTTACGGATACCTCATTTACCACTCCTATATGGTTTTAATGTTCGAGGAATTACTTGTATAAAAATTAAAGAATGTTTTAGCAACAGACAAGTTACTGTTCATCTGAATTAATTTAATACAATAAGGTATTTAGTTTCAAATAAAAATTATTCTTAATACTGCAAGAAGCCTTTATTGATATCCTTTATCTTTCTACCTGTTCGTCTGAATACGCCAATACCTTCGCGGCTTCCGCCATCATTAGTATTACCTTCAATAGTTGTAAGAAAACCACCGTTAACTTTTTCCACGATGCCGGTATGTCCGAGTCCGCCGCCGTAAGCCATAATAAAGATCTGACCGGGCTTTACGAGTGAAGGATTTGCAGCAGCATCTTTTGATAATATTTTTTTAGCAGTTGAATTGTTCCAGTGGTTTAAAACTCCGGCTGTCTTATGAAGCGGATTCTTTTTGCCAAGTTCTTTATATGCCTTATCATATACCCAGTAAACATAGGCGGCACACCAGGAGTATCCTCCGTCAAGTCCGACGCTTGTGAGATATTCATCAACTTCGGACCGCTGTTGCTTCCGACCGGATGTTCCATCACACCAACCTGACCGAATGCGATCTGAAGAATACTTCTTATAAGGTCAGACTTTGGAGGTTCAGAGATTGGTACATTTGTAATACCGAACAGAGTAGCCCACGTAAGCGGACCGATCTTCCCATCGATGACAAGCGGGTTACCGTTTTGATCAGTGAACCTGCTTTGAAACAACTTTACGGCATTGAATGTCTGATTGCCGAAATCACCGTCGACATCAATTGGTCCGCAGCCATTTGCATTAAGCATTTTCTGAACTTCCTTTACAACCTTGGAATTTTCTTCTCCCTTTCTTACTATTCTGTTTGGATAGTTCATGATGATATGATTTGTGTTACGTGAAAGTTATTACAAAATAGATAATTCAATATTGATTAACAATTTTTCAGCTTTGTTGTTTTAGGAAATGCACATCCGTCCAAAACGTTTGTTTTTAAAAAAACTTTCTTACCTCAAAGTCTCAAAGACTCAAAGGAAAAATGTTTAAAAAAATAATTCTTTGTGTCTTTGAGCCTTTTGTGGTAACAATTTTAATCATACTTAATCGTATAGGGTTGTACTTCAACTGTTAATAGTTTTGTTTGATTAGTAACTTCTTTTAAATAACTTTATAAAATATTAATTTATTTTGGACAGCTATGTAAGAAATGAGATTGGGTTTACCTAATTGTTGATTAGTTTAAGATTTCTAAGACTTGTTAAAAATCTTTTGGACAGCACTATTTAAATTATACAAATTTGAAATTTATTTTAAATTTAAATTTG
>Ga0163153_10003835_pt1 | contig 19616 bp, 14 predicted proteins | sample OliLakLV19MP6IB1_FD_148629 | JGI IMG/M metagenome (GOLD analysis project Ga0163153, IMG submission 148629) | Freshwater microbial mat bacterial communities from Lake Vanda, McMurdo Dry Valleys, Antarctica - Oligotrophic Lake LV.19.MP6.IB-1 | ecosystem: Environmental > Aquatic > Freshwater >... | reverse complement strand
CAGAACGAGCAAATACATGTCAAAAACTGTAAAAATTATTGTGTTAACTTTCCATTGAAATGAAAATGGTAATGCCCATGATCTGTGTCCCCACAGACCAAGGATAGATGACAACAAAATAAAAATGAAACACAGGTTCCTCATCATATGCATTGTCACCAGCATTCTATTCGCTGTGAATAGCTACGCGCAGGAACCTGCACAAAAAAAAGAATCCTATAAAAGTCTGAAGAGCCGATCGTCTCGCTTAGGTATTGAACAATTATTGCGCGAAGCGAATGAGTTGAAATCTTCCAATCCATCACAAGCTTTAAACAATGTACAGGATGCACTCGGCATGAGCATCGCACAAAGTGATGGGTTCAATGAAGCCAAATGCTATCTGCTGCTGGGCGAAATCAATGAAAATATTCAGGAGTGGGGGCTTGCTCTTGACAATTATGAACGTGCCTATCAAAAACTCTCTAGTCGTTATACCTCCACCGTTGAATATCAGCACACATTACATGGATTGGGAAACACGTATTTAAGGTTGGGCAACTATGCACAAGCTTTGCGATACTTCCAAGAGATCGTAAAGATGCCCTTGAGTGACTCTGAGAGAACAGAACGCCAACTCGATATTTCAGAAGTATATTACCAGATGGGCAACTATACTGAAGCGCTTAAGATACTTGAAGAAACCGGAAGCACCTCTAAAATCCGCAACGAAACGCTGGAAGGAAAAATTCAGAATCAAAAAGCAAAAATATACGCGCGCCTGAATAATGTTGATAAGGCGAATGATTTATTTCAATCCTCACAGCGCAACTTACGGGCTGCCAATGCCGCACCCAAGCAAGAGCGCGAGGAAGAAATTGCCATTCAAACATCCAAAGCCAAAGAAGAAATATCAGGAGCACTGCGTGGACAAAAACGTTATGATGAGGACATCGCTCTGCGCGAACAATCCATCGATTATAATACCGAGTCGAACAATTTAGGCGAGGTCTCTAAAGATAAAATTGAACTCAGCAAATCGCTGGTGGCCAAAGGGGAAACCAACAAAGCCATTATCGAACTGGAAGAAGCGGCTGTACTGGCCGATACGATCAATAATCCAAAAGAGCAAGCCCATGCATATTTGAATCTTGCTGAACTTTATGAAAAGAATGGAAGTCCATCTAAGGCGCTTAATGTCTTTAAGAAATATAGCGAGGCGGTGGCGCGCACCGAAAAGCAAAACGAGCTCTCCCTGCAAGAGAAAGCCAATCTCATCAAACAGCAAAAAGAAATTGAAGAACTTAGCAACCGTGTGGTGCTAGGACAGCAGGAAGAACAAACTACATTACAGCGACAGCAATTGATTATCTACGGGTTGTTGGCAATCATCGCCATCATTGTGGTAACTTCCTATTTTATCTTTAAGAATGCACAAGAAAGCAAACGAGCAAATCAACTACTGGCGCTCAAATCGCTCCGCAGCCAGATGAATCCCCATTTTATTTTTAATGCCCTGAACTCGGTTAATCATTTCATTTCGCAGAATGACGAGCGAACCGCAAACAAATTTCTTTCGGAGTTTTCGCGATTGATGCGCCTGGTGATGGAGAACTCACAGGAAGACTTTATTCCGCTCCACAAAGAAGAAGAAATCATTTCACTGTATGTAAAACTGGAACACTATCGTTTCCGCGATAAGTTTGATTACCAGATTCGCGTGGATGACGACCTCAATAAAGAAACGATTGAACTTCCGCCCATGCTTATACAACCTTACATTGAAAATGCTGTGTGGCATGGGTTGCGTTACAAAGAATCAAAAGGAAATCTGGACGTGCATATTGGAAAAGATGAACAAGGATTGAAAGTAGAAATCACAGACAATGGCATAGGCCGAAAGAAATCGACTGAGTTGAAAACCGAGAATCAGAAAAAGCATAACTCTACCGGATTGAAAAACATTCAGGAGCGATTACATATTCTTAACACCATCTATAAAACGAGTTATCGTGTAGCGATTGAAGATCTCCTTGCCGATGGCGGAACGCGCGTAACGATTTTATTACCCTTGCAAAACAGAAAGCACGTATGAAGGCAGTAATCATCGATGACGAAAAAGACAGTCGCAACATTCTGGCTAATTACTTAAAAAAGTATTGTCCAGATGTTACCGTATGCAGCTTTGGCGAGTCGGTGGCCACTGGCTTAGAAGAAATCAAAAAACACCAACCCGACATCGTCTTTCTGGATATTGAAATGCCCTACGGCAATGGCTTCGATTTACTGGATAAAATCGAAGACATCACGTTCGAAACAGTCTTCGTAACCGCCTTTAACAATTACGCCATACAAGCACTCAATCAAAGTGCAGCTTATTATCTATTAAAGCCCATCGACATCGATGAGCTTATCAAAGCCGTTGAGAAAATCCGCAAAGAGCGCAGCGAACTGAATTACACACAGCATACACGCGTGCTGCTCGAAAACAAAAAACCGGGAGCAAGTCAGAAAATCATGTTGCCTACGATGGAGGGATTTGAGATCGTGAACATCTGCACGATTTTGTATTGCGAGGCGGCTGACAATTTCACCAAATTTCATTTTGATCAGGGTCAACCACTATTAATCTGTCGCACGCTCAAATATTTTGAAGATTTGCTGACTGATCATCGCTTCCTGCGCATACACCGATCTTATCTTATCAATCCGGATTTTGTAATTCGCTATTCGAAAGGAAAAGGTGGATACGTCACCATGAAGAACAATCAGGAATTGGAAATCTCACCGAATAAGAAACAGGGGTTCCTGGAACTGTTTGACCATTAATATCTCTTGATTATCTTTTCAATCTGATCAGAATAAATCAGAATCCACTGCCTGATAAGTGAATTCTGTAACTTATCTATTCTAATGTATAACATTCTATCATGAGAATACGCGGACCTTTGACGCTAGCTATCAGATCCAATATAGGAATAGCAAAGAAGAATATTACTAACCAAAACTCTATGAAACATTATTTGATCGCAGTAATTGCAGCCATGACCATTACGGGCTCGGCATTCGCACAACACAACAACTTTGGTATAAAAGGCGGCTTGAATGCTTACAGCATTTACAATGATAACAACGCATCCGCAGATACAAAAATTGGGTTTCACTTAGGCCTCATCAGTCATATTCACCTGGGCAACCAGTTTGCACTTCAGCCAGAGCTTATATTTTCTACTCAAGGCGCGCAATTTACCGATGACGGTACACCTACGAAATTGAATCTGAATTATGTGAATGTGCCTATTCTGTTTCAATATATGTTCGACAATGGATTCAGACTGATGGCCGGTCCGCAGTTGGGCTTTCTGGCTAGCGCAAAATCAGAAGTCAATAATGTAAACACAGACGTAAAAGACAATTTTAAAAAAGTTGAACTTGCCTTTGGAATCGGAATGAGTTATGTGCACCCTTCAACCGGTTTTGGTGTTGATGGTAGATATAATTTTGGACTAAATAATATCAATGATGGTGGTTCGGTTAATTCTTATAATCGTGGACTTCAGGTAGGCGTGTTTTATTTGTTTAGACACGGATCATAGTAGACATAATAATTTGTCTATATTCACCTCTCCCGCAAGTGGTTCTTTAAAAAAGGAAAATCTCTTATCGAAGCCAGATCAAAGCGATCTGGCTTTTTCTATGCAAATGGTTATCGTTTCTATTAAGTCCCTTTAAACCAATCCTAACATTCATACTTTCTTCTATCGTCCGAATGATTAACTTTCTTTTAAATCATTGATTGTATGAAGCGTTCTCTTTTAATAGCACTACTAATAACGACTACCTGTTCTGTTTTTTCTCAAAAGAAAAAACAAGCAACTCCTACTATTTATTATCCAGGTAAAGAGTGGGTTCATAAAAAACCAGAAGAAGTAGGCATGGATGCCCTCAAAGTAAAAGAGGCCATTGACTTTGCGGTTGCCCATGAAACCAAAAGTCCGCGCAGCATGGAGCAAAACCATTATCAAACTTTTGGCAAAGAACCCTTTGGTGATGCGATCGGGCCAATGAAAGATCGCGGTGCACCCACGGGTATCATTATTAAGAATGGGTATGTAATTGCCGAATGGGGTGAGCCCATGAGGCCTGATATGACCCACAGCGTTGCCAAAAGTTTCCTGTCGGCCACGGTAGGTCTGGCTTTTGATCGCGGTTTGATAAAAAGTATCAGCGATACCATGTACACCTACATGGCGCCTATTCATTTATATATTCCATCCGAGACCGGAAACAAAGCCGACCTCTACGGAAAACCAGTGTTGCTCGATTTATTCAACACACCACACAATCGCACCATCACCTGGAATGATATGCTTCGCCAAACCAGTGACTGGGAAGGCACGCTTTGGGGCAAACCCGACTGGGCAGATCGCCCCAGCAGTAATCCCGCTGAATGGCTTACCCGAAAAAGAAATGCACCGGGTACCTCCTACGAATACAATGACACGCGTGTGAACGCACTTGCCCTGGCCACGCTGAGTGTATGGCGTAAACCGCTGCCACAAGTGCTTAAGGAAAACATCATGGACGAAATCAATGCGTCTCATACATGGCGCTGGTATGGCTATGATAATTCATGGATTGTGCTGGATGGAACCATTGTTCAATCGGTAAGTGGTGGCGGGCACTGGGGTGGCGGCATGATCATCAACGCCTATGATATGGCTCGCTTCGGTTACCTGACACTCCACAATGGCAAGTGGAAAGACAAACAACTTCTATCAGAAAAATGGTTGCAATGGTCGGTTACGCCTACACCCGGGCAAATCGATTATGGATTCATGAACTATAATTTAAATACCGATAAAAAGTATTTGCCCAGTGCCCCCGGCACTGCCTTCACGCACATTGGCAATGGCACCAATATGATTTATGTTGATAAAGAAAATGACATTGTTGCTGTAGTCCGATGGATCGACAACGCATCACTGGATGGATTTGTGAATACGTTACTCAAGGCCATAAATTAAAAAACGGTGACTGTTGAGGTCACCGTTCATTTAAAAATCTATAATGAATTTTTATAACGCACGAATTTTAATTGATCGGTAATATACCGGAGCGCCATGATCCTGTAAGGAGATGGCTCCTACTTTGGATTTATTCCATCCCGGATATCCAACCCACTTACTTTTCTGATATCTCTGGTTGTACTCTTCGCTGCTTTCATCAAAATCAACTGTCTTTTCGCCATTGAGGTAATGTTCTACATGGCCATTGTTATATACAAGTCTTGAAGTATTCCATTCGCCCACAGGCATTACCTTTTTGGTAAGAGGGGCTTCGAACATATCATAGTTAGAGCCTACTTTCTGGGGCTCTCTCAAGGCATCGCCCTTCCAGCCGGCATCATCCATCACTTGATATTCCGGGCCGGTTTCATAATCATGCTTATATTCCGGGCTTTCTACCACATGATAAAGAACACCACTATTGCCACCAGAAGTAATCTTCCACTCGAAGCTTAACTCAAAATTGCCAAAGGTCTTCGTTGTCATCAGCGATCCTCCTACATCTCCACCAGAACCTTCACCCAATCCGGTGCCGTCACAAATAATTACTCCGTCCTTTACAGTCCAGAGGGGTCCAATAGTATCGCGATTGTAGCGCTTCCAACCATCGAGGGTAGCGCCATCGAAAAGCAATTCCCACCCGGCAGTTTTTTCTTCTTCTGTCAGTGTATTGGGTGTTGCTTCTGCAGTAGCAGTTTCTTGCTTTGTTTCCGACTTTTGGCAGGATATGGTTACCATTGTCATTAGCAAAACGAATGCATAGAAAAGATTTGATTTTTTCATGATCATATGATTTGTTTTTAGGTTGATTAAAATTAATCTGTTCCGTTCACAAGTTGAACCCTCTCTTATTTGAAAGGTCTGAATGTGGTTTACAACACATTATTCAGCTGTTCTTTTATTTTTTCGAGCTCCTCTTTCATCATTACCACCTGCTTTTGCATTTCGGCATCATTCGCTTTACTTCCGATGGTATTGATCTCGCGCCCGATTTCCTGGGCGATAAACCCTAATTTCTTTCCATTGGATTGCCTGTCGGCAAGCACTTTTAAGAAATAATCGAGGTGGGTCTTTAATCGAACGCGCTCTTCATGAATGTCAAGTTTTTCGATATAGAATATAATCTCCTGCTCCAGTCGATTTGGATCAAAGCCTTCACTGCCAAAAAATTCAGTGATATTCCCTTTAATTTTACTTCGCACTTTTTCAACTCGCTTCGGATCGAGTACTTCTACCTCCTTCAATCCGCTTCCGATCGAATGAATATAGGAGGCTAGCTTTTCTTCAAGGACTTTGCCCTCTGCTACCCGAAACTGCTCACAATTTTGAATAGCATCCAGAACTAATTTATGAACCCTCTCCCATTCCGCAGGATCTAATTCTTCTTTGCCGTTTCCCTGAATTACATCCGGGGAATTTAATGCGAGTTGAAAAATATAATCATTGGAAGGAGTATTCACCTTCTCCGCAAGTTTTTTTATTTCATTGTAATAGGCTACAAAGAGGGCTTCATTATAGGTTTGGCGTATTTCAACGCGTCCCGTTTTCTGATAATCAATGGATAGAGAAACCTTCCCTCTCTCTAATTTGTCAGCTATGATATTGCGGAGTTCCAGTTCCTTATCAGAAAATTGCTTTGCCAGCCGAAGGTTAAGATCAAGAAATTTTGAGTTCAGGCTTTTCACTTCGATGGTGATGTTAATATCACCCGTGTTTACAGTGGCCTGCCCAAAGCCCGTCATAGATTTTATCATACATTCAGAGTAATTTTTTTTCAATTGCCCTGCGAAGGTATCTAATTTTACGCGAATGATATCGTGATCTCTATCCGGGAAGGGACTTGTTAAAAATCAAAGCCAAGGGTAACTGAAAGTCGTGGGTCTTTTACCGTGTAGTTCTCAACAGGCCATGCTAAATCAAATTTCATATAGTAGCCCAACATCATCGTGCGTAAGCCAAATCCATAACTATATAGCCAGGGATTCAGGTATTCATCGATTTCTATCTTGAAAGGACTACCCGATTGAACTTCGGGCACTACTCTTTTCCGAACGCTGTTTTCCGCATTAAAAGGTAACTCACCCGACCAGCTGGTGCCTACATCGTAGAATGCTGTAAACTGAAGATTTCTAAAAAAATTGGACGTTATAGGTCCATTGGAAAGAGCCCGAATGAGCGGCAAACGAAACTCGGCTGTGGCCATAGCCACATTATTACCATACAAGGTGGCGTAATCAAATCCGCGCAAGCTCGTAGCAAATTCTGTGAACAGAATATTCTCATTATACGTGCCCACACCACTCATCAACGGGTTCTGCAAGCCTTCATAATTGATTCTATTAGAAAACCAATTATCCATACCTCCTAACAAATATTTTTTAGGCGAGTTGCCAAAGGAGGATCCTGCAAAACCTCGCACCGCTAAGACGATCTCTCTGTAAATTTTCTGATAATGGCGCACATCGATTGAAACGCGGGAAAAACTTTTCTGACTGTTGCCCAATGCTCCATTGTGAATGGCGGTAATTTTACCACGCGTACCTTCAATGATATTCATGCCCGTGGAGACTGAATTATCATACACCATCTCTAATTTTCCACCTCCATAAAACTGTTGCATCGAAGGACGAAACTCCGGACCACCCTGTGGTATACTCTTTCCGCGATCTGTAAACTGAGTAAAGCCTACGAACGGCTTTAAAGAAACCCTTGTGCGAACAGAGATGGGATAGGAAAAACCCATCTCAATTTTTTGATAAGAGTATTTCTGAAGTTCCACATCGGTTGATCGATCCTGTTGGGTTTCCCAGAAAATTACTTTGCGATCGAATCGGAAACTGTAGTCAATCCGATTGGGCAGATATTGCACTTCGCCAAATACATCACCGCTTTTAAAATCACTCAAACTCACCTGAAGGCCACCCAAAAAACGATAATTCTCTAACATGTCATTCATCTGCGTTTCAATTCTCATGCTGAAACCACGTAAAGGATCCACCAGAAAATTCGTTAACAGATTCTCATAACTGAATTTAGGATCATAGGAGAATGGACCCGTTACACGATTGGACTCACGTGCTTTCATATACCGGGTAAGAAAAGTTTCACTTGGCTGTTTGGCTTTTATCACTTCATCTTCAAATACATAATCATCCGTATTGATTGGCTTTTCTTTAGGAGTCACCGGCTTGAGAGTATCTTGCTTTACGGGCTCATCAAACTTATAGTCATCCGTATTAATTTCATCCTTTTTTTGTTTTACGGTGTCTTTTTTTACCGGCACTGTTTTCTGTTGTTGTGTGGTGTCGCGTTTTTCTTTCAGCCGTTGATTGATCAGGTCTTTAACGGTCATAGTTTTCGCAGGCTGATCCTGTTTGCGTTTTTCTGTGATCACTTTTGCCTGCATCACTTCCTTGCGCCTCGAAGCCGGGGTGAATATCTGTCGATCATAATTGAAATTGTTAAGCACAAAAATATCTTCAGTTAGATTGCTGGTCATGACCATTGCCAAAGAACGATTGACAAAATCAATATCATAATCCTTAATGCTCGAATTAAAGTTTGTTACCTGCGTGTAAATGCCGGTTTGCCTGTTAAACTTAAATAAGTTAATGATACCACGCTGATCGCTCAAATAATACACATTATCTCCATCGATTGCCTTAGGCTTGAAGTCCTTTCCAAGAGTATTCGTTAGCTTGGTAACATACGCAGTAGTGGTATCCAGGTTAAACAAAAAGAGATTATAACGATTCGTAGACTTAGCATAATCCGTTATCTTATTTACCAATGAATCGGTTGAGCGGTTTGAACTAAAAACAATTGTGTTTGAGTTGGGAATAAACGATGGATCAAGATCATCATACAAATCATTGGTCAATCTTCTGGTCCTGTCTCTGCGACTACTGATCAGGAAGAGATCATTTTGTCCTTCAAAATCCGCACTCAACACGGCCAATCTTCCATTACCTGAAAAATCAAAGTTTCGAATGTTGCTGAAGCTATCCAGTTCGCGGGGTAATTTGCTTTTAGTAAGCAAGTCGTAAAGCCAGAATACATACTGACCGTTTTTTGTACCAATCACACCCAAGGTGTTGGCATCAGCCCAACTCAGCAAGGGCACCCTGAAGTCTACGTCTTGCTTTATTACTTTATTACCTCCATTCAGAATGACTGACTCTTTTCCGTTTTCTAAGGATTTTACAATCACACGAAATTTTCCACGGTCATTTTCCGCGTAAGCGATTTTCTTTCCATCCTGACTTATTTTTACAGTTGTGAAGATTACCGTCTTACGATGTGAGGGACTAAACCGACTTGAATCAGAGGGGCTCACATAACTCCTGGCTACGTTCTGCTCCATGGTGCTATAGTAGTTCCTCCATTCAACCATCAATTGTTTGAATGGAATCCCCAGGGTAATGAATACACTCTTTTCTTCATTGCGAATAATGCGTGTATAATTTAAGATGTTGTTGACGCTACTCTTTCCGTATTTCTCAACAATAAAATTCCAGATGGACTGGCCGACTAAAGCGGATTCTTTTCCTGACAGCTTTAGCGCCTTGTTAACTCTTTTGCTTTTTATAAATTGTCTGACGAAATCGTCCATCTCTTCATTCCATCCTTTAGAAACATAGCGAGACGCGCCATCGACAAACCATTCTGGCAAATTCAGCAACACGGCATTTTGAAACATGTCTTTCAGGCTGCCGCCAAACATCATTTCATTGAGCATCAGATCAGAAAACTTGAAGATCAGTTCTTCCTTAAACTCTTCGATGTTTCCTGGATGGGCAATCTCGACATAGGGTTTGATAAATTCTGTCTCTCCGCCCGAACTGAATTGAGTGTCGTTAAGGCCAATGTTACTCTGCTGTAAGTCGATGATAGAATTATAAAGAAAGACTTTCGTTTTTTGATATGGGTAAAATCCGATCAGATCGGTAATTCGATCAAATTGAGATTCGAGGTATTGCAGGGACTCTTGTGCTACAACCTTCCGGTCGTCATAATAGTACACATCAAAGTTTTCGGAACTCAGATACTTCCATTCGAACTTCTTAAACTGAATTCGGTTTTTGCCGAACGTCTCAAGTGCCTGCTGACTGAAGGCGTTATTGATGAAAAGCAATATCCCCGCTAATACCCCTAAAAATCGAAACGATCCTCTCATGCTAATCCTGTGGATTTCGAAAATAACGATTTAAACCGATTAATATTGACTTCGGGCTGGATTTCAGTTTTACCCAAAAGCCAGTCCATAAGTTGCCCCGAAAAATAAGGTGCCAAACTCACACCTTTGGTTCCTAAGCCATTAAAAATAATAACATTTTCAGAAATAGGGTGATTACCCAAAATTGGCTTTCGATCGGGCGTGGTAGGCCTGAAACCCCAATCCTGTGATATAATTCTGTAAGGAACCTTCAGCAGCTCATCCAGCTTATGTTGCAATTCCTCACGTCCTACCCCGGTTGTTTCGGGTGTGAGAAGCCGGGATTCGTAGGTGGCCCCTACTTTATATCGGTTTTTTTCCTGCATAGGCACCATATAAACACCCCGATTGTAAATCAGTTCCATTTTTTCTTCCGATTCTATCACCAGGGTTTCACCCTTTAGCAGCCGGATGGGTACACCGCTCACGGTGGTTGACTGGTGCAAAGCCGTGCCGTTGCAGAAAATGATTTTACCCGCATCTGTATTTTTATAGCGAACCCCTCCCTGTGGTTTTATTTCAAGCTGGCTTTCATCGAACCATTCAGGCAGGTAAGCATGAGCTGATAGCAAATGATTCCTTACATGATCCAGAAAGGATAACACATTCAGGTAACCACACTCTTTTAAAACAATTCCGCCAAAAGGGTCATGCACCTGATTTCCATATCTGCTTTGCGTGAATACTTCCTGGATATAGTCGCGCAGCGCAGGATCAACGCTTTTTCCCATCCATTCATTTTGCTCTGCAAAGGATAAAAATGGACGATAGATGGGTTGGGGATAAAAAAAACGATGCCCCAATATTTTTTCTGCCTGTGTGTAAAACTGCTGAAGCTCCGAAAAAATCTTTTCAGCCATCCACGTCTTCGTCATTAACTTGCCTGTGATGGGATTATACAAGCCTGCGGCAATGGCAGAACTCCGGTTCAAAGCAGGCGCATCAAAAACGATAAAACTTTTGTCATTTTCCATCATTCGCAAAGCAAGGGCGGATCCAGCAAGACCCTGACCTACTATAATGTAATCGATCAATTTGATGTCTTATTCAGATTATTTAATCAAAAATACAATACCGCTCTGCAGAAAGAAGACAAATGTAATTTAATGTGCCCGCTGGCGCACAAACCTTATTTGCCTATATCGGGTTTTGATAAAAGGAATTACTTTTACCTGTTGATATGATTCAGATTAAGACATTTACATTCAATTCTTTCGAAGAAAATACCTATCTCGTCTTTGACGAAACCGGAAAAGGCGTGGTGATTGACCCCGGCTGTTATGAGAAAGATGAAAAAGACGAATTAGCGCAGTTTATTGAGACCCAAAATATCAAGATCAAATATTTATTAAACACACATTGTCATATTGACCATGTGCTGGGCAATGACTTTGTAAAGGAAAAATACAAGGTGCCTTTTCTTATCCATAAAAATGATGACCCCGTACTCAGGTCGGTAAAAGCCTATGCTCCCTCATATGGTTTTAATTTATATCGTGAGGTGTTGCCGGATGGTTATTTGGCTGAAGGAGACACGGTCACGTTTGGGAATACTCTCTTCGATGTTCTTTTCCTTCCAGGTCACGCTCCCGGTCATATTGGTTTTTATCACAAAGAGTCCAATTCGTTGTTAAGTGGTGATGTGTTATTTGAACAAAGTATTGGACGTACTGACCTTCCCGGGGGAGATTTCAATACGCTCATAAAAAGTATTCATCAAAAAATATTCACCCTACCAGACGATGTTGTAGTATATCCGGGTCATGGCAACACCACCACGGTTGGTGAGGAAAAGATTTCAAATCCCTTCTGCGCTTTAAATATTTCTCAATGAATTTGCTGCGACACATACCCAATGCTTTAACCAGCGGAAATCTTTTGTGTGGATGTCTTGGCCTGATTAGTGTCTTCGGAAATTATCCTGTTGAACCTGCCTATTTTATTTGGGCTGCCTGTGTTTTTGATTTCTTTGACGGCTTTATGGCACGGCTTTTAAAAGTCTCATCACCAATTGGCAAAGAGCTTGATTCTCTTGCCGACATAGTGAGTTTTGGTGTGCTTCCCGCCATGGCCATGTATCAGTGGATTGATTCCTCTGGAGGGGCCCATTGGCTTTCCTACATCGCACTGATGATTGCCGTTTTCTCTGCGCTGAGGTTAGCCAAGTTTAACATTGACACACGACAAACCGACTCCTTTATTGGGGTGCCTACACCGGCAAACGCATTATTTTTAACATCACTGGCCTTCTTACCCGAATCGATCAGGGCAATCGTTTTTACAACACCCGCGTTAACAGGAATTACCATCGTGTTTTCATTGTTACTGCTGGCACCTTTTGAATTATTTGCTCTGAAATTCAAAGATTTTTCATGGGCTCACAACCAAATCAGGTTTACTTTTCTCGCTCTATCTGTATTTCTGTTAGTAATCTTAAAAGCGGGAGCCTTGCCCTTGATTATACTTTCATACATCATTATTTCGTTAGGGAGCAGGATTCTCGCAGGACAGAAAAATTAACTCATCAGGTGATTGCTTTCAATAAAATTATTGCAGCTCGTATCCTATTCCTGGTTGGATTGGCAAGTCATTGCTTTGCCCAGACTCCTTCCGTACTAAGCTCGGGAGATTGGTTTAAGTTTTCTGTTACCCAGGATGGTGTTGTAAAAATAGACTACAACCTTTTGCGAAAAGCCGGATTGAATCCTGATCAAATTAATCCTAAAAAGATAAAAATCTTTTCGGGCAGTTATGGGATGTTGCCACAGTCAAACAGTACTTCGCGCAAAGAAGACCTGACTGAAATCTCAATTTTAATTTCCGGTGAGTCAGACGATAAATTTAACTCTTCTGATCACATTCTCTTTTTCGCTAAAGGTCCTGATGAGAATTATTATGATGTCGCAAAACAGGTTTTTCATTATAAAAACAACTTGTTTTCTGATAAAAATTATTATTTCTTAACTGTTGGAGACACTGACGGCAAACGAATTATCAACGCTGAAAATATTTTAGGATCGTTTCCAGTGATTCAAACCTATGATGACTTCGCCTTCTACGAAACGGAAAAATATAACCTGTTAAAATCAGGAAGACATTGGTTTGGAGAACAGTTTGATGCCATCACAGAGGCTACTGTACGGTTTGATCTTTCTGGTATTGTCGATAACTCTGACATCAAACTTGTATCGCATGTGATGGCTCAATCCATAACGAATACTTCTTTTCAGGTTTCGATCAACAACACTCCTGTACTTACCCAACCCATTAATGCAATACCCAATTCATCCTACGGAATTAAAGGCCGGATAAAAGCAGACACTATCCGTTTTTCCGCAGCCTCAGTGGGTGCGCCCACTAATCAAAATCAGGACATCAAATATCAGTTTACTAAAGGCAGCCCGGGAATATCAGTAGGTTATCTTGATTTTTTTCTCCTTTCATTCAAAAGGAAATTATCATTATACGGAGATCAGACCATCTTCAGGTCGGTCGAAAGTACGTTCAACAATACATCATCTTTTGAAATCTCATCAACCACCACTAGCGGAATTCAGGTATGGAATATCACAAACCCGGATGAAGTAAAGAACCAGCCTTTCACTGCTTCGGAATCAAAAATATCATTCGCAGCTAGTACTGACGCACTTCGAACATTCATTATGTTTACACCTGTCAATTTAAAAGCGCCAGTCTTTGAGTCTAAAGTTTCAAATCAAAATCTGCATCAGCTTGCATCACCAGCGTTAATTGTTATTACGAATACCGCTTTGCTGGCCGAGGCACAACGACTGGCTTCACATCGTCAAACTCATTCAGGGATCTCAACAAAAGTGGTTACCGTTGAACAAATTTATAACGAGTACTCAGGCGGAAAGCAGGACGTGACAGCCATCCGTGATTTCATTCGGGACTTGCGAACTCAGCCTGCATCATCACTAAAAAATGCACTCCTATTTGGCCGTGGCTCCTATGATTATAAAAGCAGAGTGCTTGGAAACACAAACTTCGTTCCCATATATGAATCACGGAATTCACTAAGTCCACTGGAGACCTATTCATCAGATGATTATTTTGGCTTTCTTGAAGAATCTGAAGGTGATTGGACAGAAAGTCCGGCAAAAAACCATTCACTTGACATTGGAGTGGGTCGCTTGCCCGTGAAAAATAGTGAAGAGGCTAATGACGTAGTTGATAAGCTGATCGAATATGATCTTAAAATAACAGAAGCCGGTTCGTGGCAAAATGAATTTCTCTTTGTTGCCGATGACGGTGATTTCAATATTCATCAGAACCAGGCGGATCAGTTAGCAAACTCAATCGAGTTATACGATCCGGTGTTCAACACAAAGAAATTTTACCTTGACTCCTTTGATCAGTTGGAGCGTCCCAGCGGACAATACAGTCCGGATGCCAGCAAGGCTCTTGATCTTGAAGTGAGAAAAGGCGCACTCATTGTAAACTACACAGGGCACGGCTCAGAGCAAGTGTGGATGGATGAACGCATTCTAGATGGAGACATTATTAGCAAATGGAAACAAGCTCCTAAATATCCTTTATTCGTTACTGCTACCTGCGAGTTTGGAAGACATGATGATCCTTTTCAGATAACCAGTGGTGAAAAAACTCTCTTGCAAAAAAAAGGAGGTTCCATTGGATTGGTCACTACGGCACGGCCGGTAAACTCCAGCACAAACTTCACGTTGAACAAGGCTTTTTATGAATCGCTTTTCACTAAAGAAAATAATCAGTTTAGAGATCTGGGAAATATCTTTCGCGATACCAAAAACAAAAGCATGAGTGGTGTTGCTAATCGTAACTTCTCGCTGCTTGCAGATCCTTCTATGAAATTAGCTCTTCCTGAAAATGAAATAATTATTGATGAAATTAAAACAGTTTCAGGATCCACTCAATTGAAAGCATTGTCAAACGTACTTGTAACAGGGCACATAGAAAATAGCAATTTACTCAACACCAATTTTGCAGGAGAACTAAGTCTGACGCTTTTCGATGGGCCAATCAATCAGGTAACAAAAGGTGACGAAAATCCACCATTCAATTTTACAGAACGCAGTAACTTGCTTTTTAATGGCAAAACATACGTTTCTCAAGGCATTTTTCAAGTGGAGTTTGTCATGCCTAAAAACACACCTGCCGGTTTGGTGACAGGCAAGATTAGCACCTTTGCATCAACCAAAAACGCAGAACATGCGGGCGGTTATTCATTTAATAGTTTGATTGGAGGACTTGAAGAAAATGCCGTCCCTGACAATACCCCACCATTGATTCGGTTATTTTTAGGTGACACTACATTCATTAAAGGAGGAAAGGTGGGGCCGAATACAAAAATTGTTACACTGCTTTCTGACAATAGCGGCATTAATATTTCTTCTTTTCCAACAGGAAACAACATCGTTGCCCAGGTAGATCAAAACGATCCGATAATTTTAAACACCTACTACAACTCAAAAATTGGAACCTTCAAAGATGGCATGGTAACCTATCCACTTGATGGGCTTGAGAAGGGCAGACATACGCTTAGCCTATCCGCATCAGACACCTATAATAACCGGGCAACGGCCAGTGTTGATTTTGTTGTAACCGATGGCTCTGAAATTCAAATTGAAGAATTCTCCAACCATCCCAACCCTTTCTACGAATTGACTATCCTGGAGTTCACTCACAGCCGGCCTGGAGAAGATCTGGAGGCTTTCTTAACCATTTATGACTTGACGGGTAAGCTTTTAGTTAACCAGCAATTTGAAGTGCTCTCGAGCCAATACAGAGTAACGCTTTCAGAATGGGATGGAAGGGCTGCTGATGGTGCAAAATTAAGCCGTGGGATATACATGGGTAAGCTTTCTGTTCGTTCATTATTGGATGGATCGAAAAATGAGCAAATTACCAAGCTAATTATCCTGAATTAATTACCTTTACCAACCAGAAATTTGATTATGAATAGGTTAAGTATTCTCATAACCACGGTATTGCTCGCGATTACCCTGATAGGCAAATCACAAGGTCTTCAGGGGACTTTGATCGGTCAGGATAGCACCAATAAGGTAATTACCACAGCCGTTCCTTTCTTAACTATCACGCCCGACTCAAGGGCAGCGGGTATGGGTGATGTTGGTGTGGCTACTTCTGCGGATGCAAATTCAGCCTATTGGAATGCGGGCAAGCTGGCCTTTATCGATCATGGTTATGGTGTTTCAGCATCATATACACCATGGCTTGGAAAGATCATTAATGACATGTCGATCTTCTATCTTTCTGGTTTTTATAAAATCGGCCGTGAGCAAACGGTTGCCGCCTCAATGAAATATTTTGATTTAGGTGAAATCCAATTTAAGGACGTGAACAATAATGACCTCGGCAGATTCAATCCCCGCGAATTTGCTTTTGATGTTACATACTCCAGAATGCTTACCGAACAATTGGCAATCGGTGGAGCACTTCGCTATATCCACTCAAATCTTACGGGAGCACTAACAACTGGAAACATTGATGCAAGACCAGGTAACTCAGTAGCTGTAGACTTTGGCATTTATTATACCAAGCCATTGTTATCACAAAACTCAACGTTATCGTTAGGAGCGGCCATCACAAATCTTGGCGCAAAGATTTCCTATTCCGATGCAAACAATAGAGATTTTATTCCAACCAATCTCAGAATGGGGGGAGCTTATAAAATTGAAGTTGATCCAAAGAACAGTTTCACCTTTGCTCTTGATTTAAACAAGCTCATGGTGCCTAGTCCACCACGAACTGGTTCAGAACCTCTTCTCAGTGGAATCTTAGGTTCTTTCACTGATGCACGCGGAGGGTTTAGTGAAGAGATTAGTGAATTCATGATTTCTGTGGGAACAGAGTATTGGTACGATCAAACATTTGCCGGAAGACTTGGATACTTCAATGAAGCTAAAGCCAAAGGCAACAGAAAATATTTCACGGCAGGCGTTGGATTCAAATCTCAAAAATTCGGTATTGACCTTGCTTACCTGGTGCCTGTCAATAAACGAGAAAATGCCTTGGCAGAAACCATCAGAATATCTCTTCTCCTTAATTTTGAAAGCAAGATTAAAGAAAACGAATCCGTTACTGACTAAAAATTATGCTTGACAGGAAGACAGCACCCAGGCATGCTGAAATAAATTCTTTTCATCTTCCTCATCCTGAAATTAAACAATTAAGTAGTGGAGTCCCTTTGTTCGTACTGAGGGGAGTAACTCAACACGTAATAAAAATTGAGTTAGTCTTTAATGCGGGCAAATGGGTTGAATCAAAGAAAGGCTTATCCTACTTCACAGCACATATGTTGGAGAAAGGAACGGCCACTAAAACTTCTTTTGAGATTGCTGATTTTTTTGATCGTCATGGTGCCTCCGTAGAAATTTCTACCGGGTTAGATTTTGTTTCCGTCTCTCTGTTTTCATTAACGAAAAACATCATAAATATTTTTCCACTGTTTTTAGAGTTAGTCAAATCGTCAGTTTTCCCTGAAGATGAATTGGCACTTCAAAAAGACATTTTCAATCAAAGCCTGAAAATCAACAATGAGAAGACAAGCTATGTTGCATCAAAACTAATCAGGCAGCACCTGTTCGGGAACTCTCACCCCTACGGAAGTGCAATTGAAGAGGCTGATGTAAATCAATTGAGAAGAGAAGACCTAAGTAGTTTCTTTCAGGATCATTTTTCACTAATACACGTATTCGTTGTTGGCTCACTCGATGATCATTTATTAAATTTTATAGTTTCCCAGCTTGCAGTATTTCCTGATGATACAAAAAAACAAAACTCGCAACACTTTGCCATTACACCTAACGAGTCCACAGAATACTTAGAAAAACCAGGTAGTATTCAATCATCGTTGCGGCTTGGTAAGAGAAGTATTAACAGAAATCATCAGGACTACCCTGCGTTAGTTCTCGTTAACCATATTTTTGGCGGGTACTTTGGTTCCCGGTTAATGAAAAATATTAGAGAAGATAAAGGTCTTACCTATGGAATCCATTCTTCACTAAATAACCTCAAAAACGATGCTTTCTTTACGATTGCTGCCGATGTTAATCGAATCAATAAAGATTTTGCCATCCTTGAGATTAAAAATGAGCTAAACCGCTTATGCGATAAACCGGCTAGTGTTCAAGAAATTCAAAATTCCAAAAACCATTTATTGGGCAGCCTTCAACTGGAAATTGCTAATCCGTTTTCAGTCATTGAAAAAATAAAAACAATCCACCTTTACGGATTGAATGAGGATTTCTACAACAATCTTTTCCTGAACATTCTCGATTTAGATGGATCAACCTTACAACGAGTTGCCATTGACTGTTTAGCTGACAACATTATTGAAGTAGCTGTTGGTTGAATATTCCGGTGAAAGTGAGCCACCATTCTGGCGCAAAGTGAGCCACCCTGATTTGCGTGTATAAAGTTATATTTTTTTGTTTGATTTTTCTCTGCGTAGTGATTCTCCTGTGAGTTCTATTTTGTTTGCTTTAGCTGTCAATCTGTCCATTATGGCATCGGCAAGTGTGGGTTCATTTATATATTCAAACCAATTTTTAATAGAGAGTTGGGCTGTGATTATAATTGATTTTTTTCCATACCGATCTTCCAGGATTTGGAGTAGTGCTAAGCGGGTATTATTGTCAAGGGGTTGAAGTCCGAAGTCATCAAGTATTATAAGTTGGTTCTTCTCGATTTGGTTTAACAGCTTGAGGTAGTTGCCTTCGAGCTTGGCCTGGTTTATTTTTTCCATGAACCTGCTCATGCCCAAGTATAGAACTTTGTAGCCTAGTGTACAGGCTTGCCTTCCTAAGGCACAGGCTAAATAACTTTTACCGCACCCTGTGTCTCCTGTTATTAAAACATTTTCGGCACGTTCAATAAAACTTCCATCAATAAAATATACGAGTTGACCTCTGGTAAAATTTCTGGTATCAGAACATTGGATGTTCTCCAACACGGCATCGTATCTGAGCTTACTTAAGTTTAGATACATTTGTGTTTTCTGATGACTTCTATGTGGTAATTCTGCTTCGGTTAAATGCGCTATCCCCTGATGAAGTGTAAACTGTTCATGTACAGGTAAGTTCACCAGAGATTGATAGGCTTGCGTCATACCTTTAAGTTTAAGTTGTTTTAATTGTTCTACGGTTTGTTGTGTGTTCATAAAATTTAGTTTGTGTTAAGATGATTGTAACTAAATATAATTTTGAGGGCCGCGGATGTTATCGTGAGGGGGTATGGGTAGTGGAGTATCAGATAACAGCAGTTGTTGATCTGTGCCGTTGATAAGAATATTACTGATACTTCGATAGCTAATAGAAGATCCTAGCAAGGCA
>Ga0163153_10003834_pt1 | contig 19622 bp, 20 predicted proteins | sample OliLakLV19MP6IB1_FD_148629 | JGI IMG/M metagenome (GOLD analysis project Ga0163153, IMG submission 148629) | Freshwater microbial mat bacterial communities from Lake Vanda, McMurdo Dry Valleys, Antarctica - Oligotrophic Lake LV.19.MP6.IB-1 | ecosystem: Environmental > Aquatic > Freshwater >... | reverse complement strand
AGCGCGGCTGAATGCCGCGCTGACCATCTATGGCAGTGAAACCGTCTTCCCCGACTATACAGCCCAATTGCGGGAGATGGCGCACCACCCCAATATTCGCTTTGCCGGCCCCATCCATTTTGACCATGTGGGTGCGGTGCTGCGTCAACTGGATGCGTTGGTGACGCCCTCGCTCTGGTATGAAAATTCACCGCTGGTGATTCAAGAGGCGTATGTCATGGGTGTGCCGGTGATCGCCAGCCGGATTGGCGCATTGATCGAAAAGGTGCAGGATCAGAAAACCGGGCTGCTCTTTCCTACCGGCGACAGCAACGCGCTGGCAGCCACCTTGCAGCGGGTGATCGATCAACCTGAACAGTTGGTCGATCTGCGCAACCATATTACACCGCCGCCAACGCTGGTGGAACATGTTGGACAATTGATCGATCTCTATCAAACACTGATCAAACCGCTATGATGATGAAACGTTTATCGAATCAACATCGGCTGTGGCTACTTGGCCTGCTCCTGGCGGCGACCTGGCTCTACACCTGGGGTCTTCAGCGCAATTTGCCTTATTTGAGTGAAGCGGATGAGAGCGTTTTTGTGGAGCGGGCTGTAGTCATGATCAGCACAGGCGATTGGAATCCACGCTGGTTTGGGCACCCAGGCTCGACAATCTTCTACCCATTGATCGCGATCTACCAACTTTGGTATTTTTTGTATGGAGCGGCGATGCCCGATCTGGCAACTTGGTTTGCTACTGAGGCCTGGCTTTTTTATTATCTGGCGCGCCTGCTTTCCGTGGCCTACACACTCCTTGCCATTCCGCTGACCTATCAGGTGGGAAGGAGAGTGTTCAACACGACTACCGGTCTGGTTGGTGCAACTTTTCTCGTCAGCTATCCCAACATCCTCTTTCACATCAAATCTGTACGCACGGATGGCGTGGGGATGACCTTTGCCTTGCTCGCGGTCTGGGCCTGTCTGGAAGTTTATCGGCAACCGACGCTGCGTCATCAGATCGTAGCAGGGATCACGCTTGGTCTTGGGATTGCCAGCCGCTACTTTCTGGTTCTCTTCACGCCACTTTTGCTCTGGCTGAACTGGTCGACATGGCGTTCAAACCGACAGGTAGGGCAAATAACTGGGCGTGCGCAGTTGCTTACCCTAACTGTCGCTTTGTTGACCATTGGCTTTAGCTTTGCCTTCAGCACGCCTTACTTTATTTTAGATTTTCCAACGGCGTGGCACGGTCTCGTAGTCGAAGGTCGGAATACACATCCAGGGGCCGATGGATTGTCACCGCTAGCAAACTTCCTCTGGTACTGCAACCAGATTGCCCGATCCGAATACCGAGCGATCCAACTACTCTTTGCGCTTATCGGTCTCTTCACAATTATGCGCCAACGTCGACTTCTGGCGCTGAGTGTAGGGGGGATGATCCTCGTTTTTCTGGCCGGCATCTCCGTCTCACCGCTCCACTGGCTACGTTGGGCGCTGCCGATCCTGCCGCTGGCAGCGTTAGTCAGCGCCTATGGTCTGGTGAGCAGCGTTGGCTGGTTGACCCAAACCGGAACGGCGGTGCTGCGGCAGCTTCTACTGCTTAGCCTGATGGGGGCGGCAATGGCGGCTCCTGGTCTACGCTCCCTCCAACTGAGCATTCAAGATGCCAATCCCAGCACCCGCCTGGCCGCGCGCTTTTGGCTGCTTCAACATTTAGCCGCCGATGCGCGTTTAATTCAAGAACCCTACACGACATTACTGGTAGCTGACCCACGCGTGACGAATACAGGCTTATCACTGGGTACAGACCACACACTCACCGACTATAAACGTGCCGGCTATACACACCTGGTGATCAGCAGCGCGATGTACAATCGCTTTCGCGCCGAGCCGACACGCTACCCCAGCGAGGTCGCCTTTTATCAGAGCTTGTTGGACCAAAGTACGCCCCTCGTCACCTTTAGTGCTACTTGGGTGCAAGGCGGCCCCAACCTCCACATTTACGCGCTTAGCGGGCAGCCATAACGGGATGTATTTCCGCTTCGGAGCGCGAGACCTGTCAGGTTTCCAAAAACCTGACAGGTTTGCCCCGACTTGGAATATACCCGCGCCTAAACCTAGACAAGCGAGCCAGCAACAGGTATACTATTGTTCATAGCCTACCTACCCCACAACCGGACGCAAAGCGAGAATAGCTATGGCAAAAACAATTGCACTCATTGGCGCCCTCGATACCAAGGGCGAAGAATTTGCCTTTGTCAAGGCGGAACTGTTGCGCCGTGGTCACCAACCATTGGTGATCAACACCGGCGTCGTCGGTGATCCAACCTTTACCCCCGACATTAGCGCAGAACGGGTGGCCGCGGCCGGTGGCACAACCCTGGCCGATCTGCGTCAACAGGCTGATCGTGGCAAAGCGATTGAAGTAATGACAAAGGGCGCGGCCGCCGTGGCCCAGCAACTACATGAAGCCGGCCAGATTGACGGCATCCTCAGCATGGGTGGTTCAGCCGGCACCGCGGTGGGTACAGCAGCCATGCGCGTACTACCAGTGGGCTTTCCCAAACTTATGGTCAGCACATTAGCTTCCGGTGACACCGCCCCCTATGTCGGCGTGAGTGATATTGTGATGATGCCTTCGGTGGTCGATGTGGCTGGGGTCAACCGCATCAGTGCGCGCATCTTTGCCAACGCGGCCGGCGCGATGGTTGGCATGGTCGAGACAACGCCGCCCCCGATCACCACCCCCCAGATCACCGAGAAGCCGCTCATTGCCGCGTCTATGTTTGGCAATACAACCAAATTAGTCGATCAATGTCGCAAATTGCTCGAAGCAGAGGGCTATGAAGTCTTGGTCTTCCACGCCACCGGCACTGGCGGCAAAATCATGGAAAGCTTGATCGACGCTGGATACATCAATGGCGTCCTTGATGTCACCACGACCGAGTGGGCCGACGAGTTGGTAGGCGGGATGCTCACCGCCGGGCCGACCCGTCTCGACGCTGCGGCCAAACGGGGCGTACCCCAGGTCATCGCGCCCGGCTGTCTGGATATGGTCAACTTCTGGGCGCGCAGCACCATACCGGAAAAATTCGCCGGGCGCCAATTTTATGCATGGAATCCCAATGTCACCCTCATGCGCACGACGCCCGAAGAAAACACTGCGTTGGGGCGCATCCTGGCCGAAAAGGCCAACCGCAGCAGTGCGCCGGTAGCTTTCTATCTACCACGTCAAGGCGTCTCCGTACTCGATTCACCCGGCGGCGAATTCTGGCAACCCGCCGCCAACCAGGCACTCTTTGACGCCATCAAGCAAAACGTCCGCCCTGACATTCCGATTTACGAGTTGGACAATAATATCAACGACGCGGCCTTTGCAGAAGCCGTCGTCCATAAGTTACTTGAATTTCTGAAATAGTTAACACGGATGGGAGGATCACGGATAAAAATCAAAAATTTATCCGTGATCCTCCCATCCGTGTTAACTTCAGTTTGTAAAAGGACAACAAGCTATGCCATTTATTCCACGATCTGAATCATTGCGCCGCTTACGCCAGAGCGTGGCCGAGGGGAAGCCGATCATCGGCGCGGGGGCCGGCACCGGCATCTCCGCCAAATTCTGTGAACGGGGCGGCGTCGATATTATTATTATCTATAACTCAGGGCGCTATCGCATGGCCGGGCGAGGTAGCTTGGCCGGGATGATGCCCTATGGCGACGCCAACGCCATTGTGGTCGATATGGCGCGCGAGGTGTTGCCCGTAGTAAAGAATACACCGGTGTTGGCCGGCGTCTGTGGCACCGACCCCTTCCGCCTCATGCCCAGCTTTCTACGCCAGTTAAAGGAGATGGGGTTTGATGGGGTGCAAAATTTCCCCACCGTCGGCTTGATCGATGGCACCTATCGCGATGGGCTGGAAGAGACCGGCATGGGCTACGGCCTGGAAGTGGATATGATCCGCCAGGCGCATGAGCTAGAGATGCTTACCTGTCCCTATGTCTTTAACCCGGACGAAGCTGCGGCAATGGCAGCGGCGGGGGCGGATGTCTTGGTGCCACACATGGGGTTGACGACCAAAGGCTCCATCGGCGCGCACACGGCGTTAACCTTGGATGATTCGGCCAAACGCGTGCAAGCGATGCGCGACGCCGCGGTGAAGGTCAACCCAGAAATTCTGGTGCTCTGTCATGGCGGCCCCATTGCCGAACCGCAGGATGCCCAATACATTTTGGACCACACCGAAGGCATCGCCGGTTTCTTTGGCGCTTCCAGCATTGAACGGCTCGCTACCGAGCCGGCGATTGAAGAGCAGGCGCGGAAGTTTAAGGCAATTCGGTTTCACTCAAAGGAAGGCCACTAGTAAATCCCGGCGTAAATACGGCCAGGGGTTTCTGGCAAAATTTCTTCAGGTAGCTGGCCGTATTTACCGCCGTGGTATTTACGCCCAACTGTACTAGGCAAAAGTAACATACCTACTGTAGAATAAAGCAGTGAGATAATAGTCGCTGAGGAATACAAAAGCGATGTTGACCTATAAAGCAATGTATAAGTTTCTAGACGAAGGCGTCCATGGAGAAGTGTTAGATTTTCCAGGGGTTATTACCTTTGGTTTGACTTTAGAAGAAACCAGGCAAGCTTTGGCTGATGCTTTGGTAGATATGGCAGAAACCAATCTTCTGTTTGGTGATCCACTGCCGCAACCCAACCAGTCTGTGACTGATCCAGAAGCAGATATAGAAGAACCAATTCATCTGTTACTGACCGCTACGGCGCAAATCCGTATTGAACCGCAGATGGTTGCGGTATGAAACGTCGCGATCTCTTAAATCATTTGCAGCAATATAGCTGCCGCCTTGTGCGTGAAGGCGGCAGCCATTCAATCTGGGAAAATCCAGTGACAAAACAACGCACCGCTGTGCCACGCCATCGCGAGATTCCTGAGTTTACAGCCACACGCATCTGTAAACAACTTGACATTCCCGATCCGAATCAATGAATTGTGGGTCTGGGCAGCGCCAGCACAAATTCATTGCCTTTCAGCTTCCACACCAGTGACCGATTGGTAAATTTGCGGACACGGGCAATAATGCGTGGGATGCCTCGATTGACAAAATAATTTTACGGCGCGCAGTCGCCGTCAGTGATGGCGGCGTTCCTGCTGCGTAACCCCAGCGGCACTCGTTCCCTATTCTCCGCTAAATTGCACAGGCGCGCCAGATTTGCAACATCGTCGATCAGGTCATCCTCTTTGGGCGTCTCTAACAGCATGGCGATCCCACACCAGCGAGGGTCGTTGATAATACGGCGGAAGCCATCCAAGCCAATCGCACCCTGACCGATATGTTCGTGGCGGTCGATGTGACTGCCTAGCGCGCCTTTGCTGTCGTTAAAGTGCCAACATTTGATCGTACTTAGGCCAATTTCGCGCTCAATTTCGGTCATCATCGCGGTGTAGCCCTCATTCGTGCGCAGTTCATAACCGGCGGCAAAGGCATGACAGGTGTCGGCGCAGACGCCCACCCGGCGCTTATCTTCCACCAGGTCAATGATCTGGCGCAATTCGCCAAAGTTCCGTCCAATCGTTGAACCCTGGCCGGCCATCAACTCCAAAAGCGTCAGCGTATCGCCACAATCGGGAGTTTCGGCGTGGATGCGATTGAGCGCAGCGGCAATGCGCACAATGCCGGCCTCGGCGCCGCTACCAGTGTGGGCGCCTGGATGGAGCACCACATGCGCAACGCCATACCGATGGGCGCGTTGGATCTCATCCTTGTGAGCGTGCAGGCTCTTTTCCCACAGATCATCTTTGCTGCTTGCCAAGTTAATTAGATAGCTGGCGTGGCTGACGGCATAGTCGATCCCCAGCAGGGGCATCTGTTCGCACCAGCGCGCCACATCGCTGTCATCCACCGGTGGCCCACTCCATTGGCGGTTGTTCTTGGTAAAAATTTGTACGGCATTGCTGCCGAGCGAAGCGGCGCGATCCAGCGCCTGGCTGACACCACCGGCAATCGACATGTGGGCGCCAAATTGTAAAAGCGTCATGCTTATATCCTTTTTTCGTGGCCCTATCCCGGAATGCTGACCATATGAGATCCAGTTGCGCCAATATATATCCTTCTATGGTACGCATGACGGTCAGCTTCGTCAACAATCGACTGGACTGGAGACTAAATCGCACCTATCCTCTGTTTGGCCGCGCCTTCACCTGTTGGTATAATCCTGGCAGGAGGAAAACCTTTTGTTACTCGCACTCGACACGGCAACCACTACAGCTTCTCTGGCTATCTATGACTTGACGACCCAAACCCTGTTAGCTGAACTGACTTGGGAGGCGCGCCGGCGGCAGACGCAAGATCTCCTAGTGACGGCGCAACACCTAGTAACTCAACTGGCGTTGACGCCACAACAGTTGACCGCGTTGGCGGTGACGACCGGCCCTGGCAGCTTTACCGGCGTGCGTATTGGCATTAGCACGGTAAAAGGTATGGCATTGGGTCTGCCAGCACCGCCGCGCATTGTCGGCATTCCCACCCTTTGCGTCACCGCCGCGCCCTGGTTTACCGTGTTGCAACGGCTACAACCTGCCGGCTTTCTCTGCGCTGTGATCCATGCCGGGCGCGGTCGTTATAATTGGACCAATTTTACGTCTGACCAGCGGCTGTGGCGACCAATAGCGACTGACCACCACGCGGGCACTGTGGACGAGTTAGTTGCAGCCTTAGCCCAATGTGCGCCCCTTACGGCTTTGTGCGTCGGTGAAGTGGATCAAGCCCTGATAGATGCCCTTCACCCTTTACCCCATGTAACGGTGATCGATCCGGTTAGCGGTTGGCGTCGGGCTGGTCACTTGGCACACCTAGCCGCGCAGCATCTGGCTGCCGGCACAGAGGATCAACTTAGTACCCTGGATCCGCTCTATTTACGCGCACCATAAAGGTTCCAGTTTTCAGGTTCAAGATTGCATGATACCTTGAACCTGAAACTTTGGAACCTGAAACTTTGGAACCTGAAACTTTGGAACCTGAAACTTTGGAACCTGAAGCTACCTTCACTTGCGCGCCGATGAGTGTCGCTGATCTGGCGAGCGTTGTGGCGTTGGAGATACAAGCCTTTCCTGCGCCACGGTCTGCCACCTTTTACCGGCAGGCGGTGACGCAAAATCAGTATGCCAATTATTTGGTGTTGCATGCATTTCCATTGTCAACAGGGGAAGATGAAGTGCCACCAGAACCGACATTGGCGGCCTACGGTGGCTACTGGTTAATGGGTGAAGATGCATACATTGTATCGATCGCTGTAGATCCTCGTTGGCGACGACATGGGTTGGCCGAATGGCTGATGTTGGAACTGATCGCCAAAGCATGGCAACAGGGGGCAGAGCTTGTCACCTTGGAGATGCGTGCCGGTAATCGCGCTGCGGGCGCACTCTACCATAAGTTGGGTTTCCAGGAGGTGGGTCGGCGCAAACGCTACTATCGCGATAATGATGAGGACGCGCTGCTGTTGTCTTTGGAGGGGCTACAAGAAATGCCGACACAACAAATAGTTAGGGCGCGGCTTGATACAGTGCGTGTTATGTTCTAGCCAGATCGTCAGTCTTTCCCCATTCCTTCTGCCATTCTTTCTCATCGCTTTGATCAACTCTTTGCTGCCGCCAAAAACTTGCCCCAAACTTGACATGCGCTCTAAGATTGCAGATATTGACTTTCCTTTCCGGTGCAGGTAAGATCAGGAATGTTCCAGGTTTCAGATCACCTGAAACCTGAAATTAGAGAAGCGAAGGTAGAATGCGTGTAATTACCGGCAGCGCCAAAGGGCGCAAGTTACAATCAGTGCCGGGTGACAGCACCCGACCGATTACCGATCGCGCCAAGGAAGCGCTCTTTAGCATCCTGGGGCAGTGGATTGATGGCGTGCGCGTGCTCGATCTTTTTGGGGGTACTGGTTCCGTGGGCATTGAGGGTTTGAGCCGAGGCGCGGCCTTTGTCCATTTTGTTGATCTCAACCGCAAAGCCGTGGAAACAATCCGCGCCAATTTGCAGCACTGCCGGCTGGATGCCGATGCGTTGGTGGAACGGGCCGACAGCTTTACCATGCTCAAAAATTATCGCGGTGAGCCGTTTGACCTCATCTATGTCGCACCGCCCCAGTTCCAGGATCTTTGGCGCAAGGCGCTCTTGGCGATTGACAGCCGCCCCGAATTGCTTGCTGCTGACGCTGAAGTGATTATCCAAATTCACCCGCGTGAAGACGCACCAGTTGATCTCCAACTTTTACAGGAGTATGATCGCCGCCGTTATGGTTCTGTCCTTCTGATCTTCTATTCGACCACGGCTGAATTAGAAGCAGGTGCCAGCGATAATGAGTTGGAGGATGAGACTTTGGATGATGAACTGGATGACGATGATCTGGACGATGACGAACTAGAGTACGATGACTTAGACGACGATGATGCTCTAACAGAACACGAGGACAGGACACAGTAAAATCGTACTCCATAAAAAAATTCGTGATGCCGTAGCCGACATCACGAATCATCCAATCACCTAACGCATGTTACGCACGGGGCAGCCAGGGTTAAAACCCCTGTCTGGTAGACAAAGTGCGTTGAAACGCACTGACGCTTTAACCCGGCTCGCGCCTGAAAGGCAACCGCCCCTGGGCGCGGTTTGGTGTACTAGAGGGTGAATTCATTCACCCTTTGTGATGCGTAACATGAGTAAGGAAATCAGAACATTCTACCTATCTACCGATTTACCTATCACGCTCCGATAGCAAAAAGAGGTGCGGCGATGTTGAAGCAAAAGATCAACTTCGAGTGGAATATCGGCGACGATGACTTTGGCGCGCTGGTTCTGCCCAGCCGCTTTACTCAGATCGAAGCAACGCTGGCTCTGCCACCGGCCAAGCGCCCGTGGTCAAGATCCGCGGCTTTGTCAGTCGGTCAGCCGTGGTTGCCGCCATTACCCATCGAGTCGGGGCAATTCCTGTCGGCGGGCGAGGCGCGCTTTCTCTGGCAACGGTTACGTGATCTCTTTTTGTTGGCGCTGGCTACGATCATCTTGGGCAGTATGCCTTTCACCCCAGAACAGACAGAGCAACGGCGCGTAGAAGAGGGGGTGGCCGCCGCGTTGGATTTGGAATATGCCGCGTGGCAACGGAAGGATCGCATCAATTTCACGGCGCTGCTTGACTTGCCCGCTGTAGAACGGTGGCAATGGGAGTGGCGCGATTATTGGGCGCTACCCCCAGCCGATTTTGCCAACCTGGGTGTCACCCTACGCCGCGTCGATCGCCAAGCCGACCTTGTGCGTGTGGAAACCTTGGTTACACGCCCCTCGACCAAGTGGTGGCGATCCAGTCCCTATCGCGAAATTCGTTTTTATCGCGAAACTGCGAGTGGATGGCTACGCACGATCCCCGCCGACAGTTATTGGGGTGTTCCACTTGTAATGGAAAGCGAGCATCTGCGCTTTGAATATCGCGCGGCTGATGCTGCAACGATTGAAGCCCAGGTGGCGCGACTCCAAGCGCTCTACTTAGAACTATGTGCTCTGGTAGCGCTTGACCCGGCAGTACGGTATAAATGGACCTTTGTCCTGGAGCCTGACCGCGCCGATGGGCGCACCGGTTATTACTATCGCTATGAGTATACGTCGCCAGCGCTTTCTGAAGTGCCTGATATGCTTACCGATCAGGAGTTTGTGGCCCAGATGATGGTCAGCACCATGGCCAGCCGTGCAGTCTATGGTGTCAGCCCAACACGCCGTAACTATTTACATCGCTGGGAAATGGTTGTCTGGTCGCTCTATGGCTGGCTGCGCACCGATCTGCTTGACCAGCGTTCTCCCTGGCATGCCCAGGCACAGACCGTTTTTGGAGTCGCACTGGCCGATCACATGCCCTTGACGCTGGATGATATTGAAGAATGGCAGGATGATAGCCGACCGGGCCAGGAGCGCGTTATGCGTCAATATATGGTGAGTGAATCGATCATCGATTTTGCCCTCACCACCTATGGCCGTGATACATTGCCTGCCTTGCTGGAAGGAATGGAAGAGTATCGCGATTGGGACGCGCTGACCAGCAACATCTTTGGCGTCTCCGCCGCCAACTTTGAGGCCGAATGGAATCGCTATCTGACGAAGAACTATCTTGACTGACCAATCGAGGGTAAGGGATTGAGGGATTGAGAGATTGTATCGGGAAAATCTCCCAATCTCTCAATCCCTCCCCAAGCATACAAGTTATCAACTGTTCCTACAGTAACCATAATGAGATTATCACTATGACAACCACCCACTCACCCTTCCGTGTCGCCTTGACGGCTGACTTTTATGATAAGAGCGGCAAGCTCCAATACCAAGATATTGGACTCTCCTTGCTGGATGCACAACCGCAGCTCCGTTATGGCACTTTTGCCGAACACCGTCCCGAAATTAGCGCCGACCAGCTTGAAGGCGTCAATGGTGTTGTGGTGTTGACCCCGCGCGTTACCGCGGCAACGCTGGCTCATGCCGACAATTTACTTGCGGTAGCCCGGCTTGGCGTCGGGTATGATACGGTGGATGTCCCTGCCTGCACCGCCGCCGATGTGCTTCTCTTGATCACCGTGGGAGCGGTCAATCGCCCCGTGGCCGAAGCTACCGTCGGGTGGATGCTAGCGCTGACCCATCACATGCGCACCAAAGATCACCTGCTGCGCAGCGGGCGCTGGCACGAACGTTCTGGCTATATGGGCGTTGAATTGCGCAATCGCACCTTTGGCGCGGTGGGACTGGGCGGCATTGCGCGCGAGACAATGCGCTTGCTCAGCATCTTTGGCATGAATCCGCCGCTGGCCTTTGACCCCTTTGTCGATGCCGCCACCGCGGCCGAGGCTGGGATCAAGTTGGTGAGTTTGGATGAGTTGATGGCACAGGCCGATTTTGTTTCGGTTCACTGCCCGCTTACCGAACAGACCCGCAACCTGATCGGCACGCATGAACTCAGCCTGATGAAGCCCAATGCTTATCTCCTGAATACAGCGCGCGGGGGCATCGTCAATGAAGAGGCGCTCTATGCTGTGCTCAAGGATGGACGCATTGCCGGCGCCGCGCTGGATTGCTTTGTCGGTGAGCCAGTTACGATTCCTCATCGCTTTGGCGAATTTGAGAATGTCCTCCTGGCGCCCCATTCCATCGCTTGGACCCACGAGCTTTTTCGCGACATGGGCATGATGGTCTGCCAGGGGATGATCGACCTGGCCTATGGACGCCGGCCCAAGGGCATCGTCAATCCTGAAGTGCTGGAACAGCCGGGTTTCCAGGCGAAGTGGCAACGGTTGCGGGTGAAGCCTTGAACTAAAGTTCAGGCTGATAGCGCAAGTCGTCTCAGGACGACTGCTTGTCATCCACGGTGCTATTCATCAGTCCACTTCAGTGGACTTTGGCTATCAGCCTGAACTTTAGTTCAAGGCTTTAATCGCTGGCCGCGGCGACAACTGACGCCGCTACAGGTTCCGCTTCGGGCTGGCGCAGACTTGGCAAGAAGATCGCGATTAAGAGAATGGCAAAGGCCGCGGCGCTTGCTTCGCCGGCCAGGGTGGCTTGCACGCCAAAGCGCTCGGCCAGGAAGCCGATTTGCAACTGTCCCAACGGGTCTGACCCAATCGCCAGCACCAATAACCCCATGACGCGGCTACGCATCTCATCACTGGCCGCCAGGAGGATGATTGCGCTTTGTAAGGTGCCAAAACAAGACATGCCGAGGCCGGCCAAAAAGAGCATAAGCCAGGAAAATTGATAGTTTTGGGATAAGGCAAAGGCAATCAGCGCGACACACATCCAAACGCTGCCGACGATAAAGATCAAGCCGTTGCTATAGTGGCGGCGCACCCAGTTGATCAGAATCAGACCGAGAAATGCTCCAATCCCGTTTCCCGTACTCAACATACCCAGACCAACCGGCCCCTGGTGTAGAATATCGCGCGCAAAGATCGGCAACAGGGTGATGTAGGGAAAGATCCAGAAGTTCATGATCAAGGTGATCCATAAGACCGCCAGGATCAGTTGGTTGTGCCGCACATAGCGCAGACCATGGCCAATCAGTGTCCACGGTCGGGCCGTCGGGCGCATAGTTGTACGCGCGATCGGCTGATGGTTGAGGGTGTTAAGCGTCCATAAGGCTGTGACCGAAAGGAGCGCCATGACACTGTAACAGCCGATCGCGCCAAACCAGGCAATCAAGCCACCGGCCAGTGATGGACTGACCATACGACCGATGCCCGTCAGAAAACTATCCAGCAACATGCCATCCACCATCTTCTCTTTGCCCACAATATCGGGCAGGAGCGCACGCCGTGCCGGCCAGTCAACCGCCCAAGCCGTCCCCAGTACAAAAGCGACAATGGCAATATTCCAAACGGCGGCTGCGCCACTCCACAATAGTAGTGCCATCGCCAAATAGGCACAAAGGTTGACCGATTGGGCCGCCACAATGATCTTGCGTCGCCCGAAGTGATCGATCAGGGGGCCGGTCCAAAAACCGACGAGCAACAAGGGGAGGGAACGGCTAAAGCTGACCAACGACACCATCCACGGTGAATTGGTCAGATCAAAGACGAGCCAGCCAATCACCACCATCTCCATATAAAAGCCCTGCCACCAGAGAATGTTACCAACTAACAGACGGCGGTAATCGGGGAAAGCCAATGGCTGGAGCACCCCACGCTCCCACAGACGTATTGTCATTTACCTACACCTTATCTGGTAATAATAGAACGCGGATTGGGCAGCACCCAGAGGGTCCCCGGCGAATAATCGCAGATTTTATCTGCGTAAATCCGCGTTCGATTGTGAAATCATTAGGACTTATGCAAAATGACTGTACGTACGCTGGCTGAGCGGGTGCCCCTTGGGCGCGAAGCCGGCTTCGCGCCCAAGGGGCACCCGCTCAGCCAGCGTACGTACTAATCATATCTGCCGAATCACGGACACGACCTTGCCCAAAATCTGTACTTGTTGCACAAGGATTGGCTTCATCTGCGCATTGGCAGGTTGCAAGCGCACATGATCATCTTCTTTATAAAAACGCTTTACGGTTGCTTCGTTATCGATCAACGCCGCCGCGATCTCGCCATTCTCCACGGTAGGTTGCTGGCGTACAATCACATAGTCGCCGGACAAGATCCCTGCTTCGATCATACTTTCGCCTTTGATGCGTAGGGCAAAAAAGGAACCACCTTTAGCGATCACTGCTTCATCCACGGCGGTTAGATAGCCGTCAATATTCTCTTCCGCCAAAATAGGACCACCCGCTGCAATCGCGCCAACGATAGGGATCAGCAGATGATCACCCGTTTTGGAGAGCGGCTTTGTCACTTGGATCAGACGCGCCTTACCCGGCAAGCGACGCAAGTAGCCCAAGCGTTCCAGGCTGTCCAACTGTTTCTGAACGGCCGCGCTGGACTTTAATCCCGTTGTTTCACCGATCTCGCGCACCGATGGCGTCCACCCTTCTTGTTGTTTCTCGATGATAAAACTCAAGATCTGTCGTTGCCGTTCGCTCAACGCGTGGCCCATTGCGCCCTCCCTTGTTTCATGATTCTTTGCCCTTTATTTTACTCTATTCGGCACACTTTGGAAACCATAGCCACTGGTATTCAGCCTCTGACAGGGCTTTTCACTGTCAGCCGCGAGATTTGTCTCTGCTGCTATATGTAGGACATGAAACTATGAAAAACACTAGATATAGCATAGGGGGTTGACAAAAGCACAAACATTCTATATAATGGCCGAAAGGTGAACATTTGTTTACCTTAGGGTTGACCACTACTACGAGAAAGCTGGTGTCAATGAATGTCCAGATCAGGCAGATCAAGGGCGATATTATCGAACTGGTCTTTAACCCCAAGGAAGAGGACTTGCGCGTGGGCGAAAACCTTTCCATGCGCGAGAAAGGCAGCAGCCGCGGGCTGATCATACAAGTAATTGAGCTGCGCACGGTCACCTATCCCTCGCTGTTGTTGGAGATGCTGGAACTGGTGGTGGAAGATCCGCGCACGCGCGCCACTGGCTCACACCTTGATCTGACCAAACTTACCGAAGAAGGATTGCCGGAGATGAGCAACCTCAAGCTAGCCATCGCTAAGATCAGAAAGGTCGTTGTATGAGTGAAACACCATCTACTGCAGTACTAAATGGATCAACGATCAAGCACTGGGAAGCCTGGGATGGCTGGATCCCTACCCGTGATGTGATTGTCGAGCGTACCTCGGACGAGGAGATCATCGCCAATGTGACGCGCGATCTAGGACATCAAATTCACCTAGGGCGTATGCTTTCTGGGCGCGATTTCTATGTGGAAGGGCAAGCGCTGGAAAAGGTCAATGTGATTACTGGGGTCAAGGGCGGTGGAAAATCGCATTTATCCAAAGTGATCCTGCTCCGCTTGATCGAACAGGGCGCGCCCTGCATTGTTTTTGACATCAACAAAGAGTACATTCACCTGCCCAAAGTTGAAACCGACCCCACTAACGGCGAAGTGCGTCAACGGGGCATTGTCCACCTGGAGGCTGGCGGCAATTTTCGGCTGGGTGTACGTCAGTTTGGCCTGGCCCCGCTGATGACCCTGATGCAGCGTTTTGGCTTGCCGGAGGTGTCAGCGCTCCATTTTGAGAATCGGCTGATGCAATTGTGGGCCGAGGCGGAAGAGATGGAGCGATCACGCGGGCATGCTCCTTATATCGGTCTGGAACAGCTCATGCAAATGGCTGAGCAGAACGAGTTTGGCAGCGGCTCCAACGCCGTGATCGTCAACCGCGCCATCCGTTCGCGGCTGGAAGCGGTGCGCAACACCAACATCTTTGCCCGCAACCCGCAAGAGGCGGCTTCGCTAGGTGTGCAGTACCGCACGATCCGCAACGGCGGCGCCCTCGTGATCGACATCTCTGCCCTTTCCAACCTAGCGCGTGAAGGTTTTGTCCAGGCGATCATCGAACTGGTCAAGGATCTCTGCTTGTGGGAGATTCGCCATGAAAACCATCGCTTCCCCTTTATCTTCTTCGAGGAAGCGCATCTCTATGTTACCCGCCAGAGCATCGACTACATTGTGACACGGGCGCGTCATCTGGGCATCACCAGCTTTTTTGTCACCAACATGATCCACGGTTTGGACGAGACAATCCTACGCCAGGCTGATAATCTCTTTATTTTGCGCATCCCCTTTGAGGACGATGTGCGCCACGTCGCCCGCGGCGTGGCGACCGATTATGAGACGATGGCCGCCTTTGTGCGTCGTCTGCGCCAACACCACGCACTCGCCATCGGCAATGTCACGGGTCAATATCCGCTGATCTTCCGCGTCGATCCGCTGGAGGGGGTCAATACGGCGGGGGAGACGCGTTATTTTTTTCGGAATAGGGAGTAGGGAGGTACTCAATGGCAAAAAAACGAAAAGGTGCTGCCGGCTACGCCATAGACTGGCTAGAGGCGACGCAGCACCGTGGGGAGAAGAAGGAGCCATACATCAAGCCCTCGTCGCTGGCGAAGGGGTGTTTACTGTACGTGGCCTTTGAACTATTGGAAAAGCCTAAGCCGCCCTTCGATGCGCGTGTCGATCGGATTCTATCGGTCGGCACCGATAGTCACCGTCGATTACAGCGGGGTTTGTCGCGTGCCTGTCTGGCACAAGAGGTTTTCTTTGAAGTGGCCGAATATCGCATTCATGGCTTTTGTGATGGCATCCTCCATATTCCACCCGACAAGACCGATGATCCATTGATGGCTGGCTTCTGGGCGTTGGAATTTAAGACCACGGCGGGCGGTGAGTTTGACAAGCTCAAGTCTGCCAAGGCTCCCAAAGAAGAACATATCCGCCAGGCGCAGATCTACCTTTGGGGCATCAAAGAGCACTATGGCAACACGATTCCCCTCAAGGGCGCCATCATCTACTATGAGAATCGCGACACCCTGGAACACTTGGCCTATGAAGTGCTACCCGACCCGCCCATGATGGCTGATCTCCTGGTGCGCATCAAACGGCTGTTGGCCGCGCTGGAGGAAGGGCGTATCCCAGAGGATGATGCCCTTCCGCTTGACCATTGGGGTCACACCTACTGCCCCTACTTGGAGATCTGCGAACCAGGCAAGCGCGCCAGAGAGTGGCAGGCAAAACAACCCAAAACACTGCCCGACAAGGTGATGGCCGACATCATCGCCAAACGCATTGTCGCCAAACAGGGCGCCGAGAAGATGCAGGGCAAAAAGAAAAATGGCACACGCTCGCTGGCGGATCTGGTGGACGATTTGGAGTGGGAGTGAGAGGAGGAGACAAGGAGACAAGGGGACAGTAAGTCAGTGAGACAAGGGCTGACCCACTGACCGACTGATTTACTGACTTACGCATTACCCATCTTTACGTAGTTGACCGCGCACTGCACCAGCCGGGAATTCAGCATTATGCACGTTGACATAATATGCGGCGTGATCTTGGGCAATGGCGCGCCCCAAGGCGGGATCAACGTCCACACATCCTTTGGACTTGCCATTTGTCGGCGGCGTAAGCCCCACTACAACCGGACCCGCAACACCAACAGGTGCCACATGGATATGCGCAGCGGTCGCCGGCGCAATCCGCGAAACTGTTAGCTCGTAACACAAACGGTGAAAGTTCTTTGCGATCTCAATTTCCACCGTACCGCGACCATCCGGATCACCGGGGCCGGGGGCCTCGGCAGCTCCAGTGAGCCTTGCCTCCAAGCTTTTACCACCATCGGCAAAGGTAGCAGAAGGCGTCATCAGCATCAACACTAAGGTGAGTACCAACCCAATTCCTAAGGTTCCTGTCTTTCGCATAAGCTCCTTCTTTCCTTTTCAAAACTGTAATTTGTTTTGAAGCTAGGCACAAACACATGCAGGTCTCTCCAACTCCCGTAATTCAAACCTGCTTATAAGAAAAACGTTGGCAGGAACAGTCTTGGATTGGAAGGCACCAGGACATAACAAACGATAATCTTAACTAGCTTAGCATTTGTTTTTGCGGGTTGTTTTCTGTTCTATTGTGTGGTAGAATACAGAAATTTTCAACCACCAATCTGCTGGAGTTTTTATCATGCGTTCAACCGCCTCTCCTACACAAACCACAAATGCGCAGCGTTGGCTCTATGCTCTCTCCATGCTTGGCATCCAGATCCCGGCGCAGGTGGTTGGTGTTTCGCTGCTCTACTTTTACACCGATGTGAAGCGCTTGCCGCCACAGTGGAGTGCGACCGCGTTGACCCTCTATGCGTTGTACAATGCGATCAACAATCCGCTCATCGGCTACTTCTCGGATCGCACCCAAACGCGGTGGGGGCGACGATTGCCCTATCTCTGGTTTGCGACATTGCCGTGGATGGTCGTCTTTGCGTTGCTCTGGCAGGCGCCGTTTAATGGCAATGAACAGCCGGTGGCGTTGCTCATCTATATGGTGGTGGGCCTTGTGCTCTATGATGGCTTGGCTACGCTTGTCAGTACCGCCTATTACTCCCTGTTGCCGGAAATGTTTGCCAGCTATCAGGAGCGCACTGATGTGGCGGTACGCATGAATATTTTTCTGACCATTGCCTTGCTGATGGGTGTCGCCTTGCCGCCGATCCTGGCCGAACGGCTGGGTTGGGGCGTCATGGGCATCATCTTTGCCGGCATCGCCGTGGTGGCCGGCTACATTGGCTACCGTGGTATGTTTGAGCGAGGCGGACCAGCCGTTGCCGATGACTTTTCCTTCTTTGCCGCCTTCAAAGCCACCTTTGTCAACCGCAGCTTTCTCCCCATGACGGTGGCGCAAACCATGCGTTTTGTCACCACCAACGCCCTCTCCACCGGTATGATCTTCTACATCAAATACAGCATCGGCGCCGACCCGGGCCAGACCTCGATCATTTTGGGTACGGCCTTTATTGTTGCGGCGTTGATGCTCTATCCTTGGCGTATCTTCATTGCCAACCGCTTTGAGCCACGCACAACCGCGCTACTGGGCTATGCTGCCACGGCGCTGGCTGCCTTGCCGCTCTGGCTGGTGAAGTCCTTGCCGGGGGCCATTGCGGTCGCGGCTCTGATCGGCGTGGCCTTTGCTGGCATTTTTCTCATGGACAATGTATTGATTTCCGATGTGATTGATGAAGATGAGGTCAAGACCGGACAACGGCGCGAAGGAATGTACTTTGGCCTCAATGGGTTGGTCGTCACCCTCAGTGCCGCGATTGTCTCGGTGGTCTTTGGCCTGATCGCGCCCGCCTATGGCTATGATACGCGCCTGGAGGTGCAACCAGCGAGCGTGGACACCGGCTTTCGCATCTTTATGACAGGGTTGCCTTTTGCTGGTTGTACGTTGGCCTTTCTTGCTCTACTGACCTATCCTTTGCATGGCGAGCGGTTAGCCGAGGTCAAAGCTGAATTGGAGCGGCGACGTCAACAGCCTAAGTCAGCCAAAGTAATCATTGAGACGCCAGTAAAAGAATGATCGGTACAGGGGAAAAAAGATGAAAAAGAAACTTGCGCTCATCCACACCGCCACCATCAACGCCACTACCATTACCCAGCTTTGCAAAGAGGCCATGCCGGATGTCGAAGTTTTCAACATTGTCGATGAAAGCTTGCTCAAAAATACCATTGAAGCGCAAAAATTGACGCCTACAACCTATCGGCGGCTGGCAACCTACCTTGAATCGGCGGAGGCTGCCGGTGCCAACGCGATCCTGGTCACTTGTTCATCGATTGGACCAGCGGTTGATGCCGCGCGTCCGCTGGTGAATATTCCGGTCTTGCGCATTGACCAGGCAATGGCCGACGAAGCCGTGCGCTTGGGCCGGCGGATTGGGGTGATCGCCACCCTCTCTACGACCCTAGCACCGACCGCTGCGCTCGTCCAAGCCAGTGCAACAGCGCAAGGCAAAGCCGTTGAGATTATCACGCACCTCTGTAGCGGTGCGTTCGATGCCGTGATCAGCGGCGATACTGCCACTCATGATCGATTGGTGACGGCTGGTCTTCATGAACTGATGGATAAAGTCGATGTGATTGTGTTGGCCCAAGCGACCATGGCCCGTGTAGTTGAACCATTGCCGGCAGAGGAAAAACGTGTGCCAATTCTTTCTAGCCCACGCCTCGGTGTTGCCGCGGCTAGGGAAATGATGGCTGCTTTGTGACTTTTAGGCCATTCCGAAAAATTAATTACACGCGCCCAATGGCGGGGCCTGGGGCGCGCGTGTCTAGTGAGTGTCAAATCCTAAAATAGGTTTACAGCAAATGCACGAATCACGTATCACGAATCACGAACTTGAACCAAGGAGGAACACATGAACACAACTGTATCGAATTTTCTCCGCGCCGCACCGTTGACTGATTTACGCAAAACAGGCATCTTGACCGTCCAACTCGATGGCCACACGATTGTACTTTTTGAACACGCAGATCGGGTCTACGCCGTTGACAATCGCTGTCCCCACATGGGCTTCCCACTGGATAAAGGCACAGTCCGAGAAGGCATCCTCACCTGTTATTGGCACTATGCCCGCTTTGATCTGGCCTCGGGTGGCACCTTTGACCAATGGGCCGATGATGTGCGCAGCTTCCCAGTGGATGTGCGCGAGGGGGAGATTTATGTCGATGTGACG
>Ga0163153_10003833_pt1 | contig 19624 bp, 21 predicted proteins | sample OliLakLV19MP6IB1_FD_148629 | JGI IMG/M metagenome (GOLD analysis project Ga0163153, IMG submission 148629) | Freshwater microbial mat bacterial communities from Lake Vanda, McMurdo Dry Valleys, Antarctica - Oligotrophic Lake LV.19.MP6.IB-1 | ecosystem: Environmental > Aquatic > Freshwater >... | reverse complement strand
CAATGAAGGGGGTTGAGTAAGACAAAAAGTAACACTAATAACAGTAAACCTAGACTTAACTCACTGATAATCTTATTTTTCATAGCGTAAACAAAAAATCTTTTCTAAAGGTAAATGAAAAAACTTGGCCAACTTCAAAGCCAAGAGTACTGACGGCACATAGTTGCCTTTTTCGATAGCAATAATAGTTTGACGAGTCACCCCTACCTTATCAGCTAGATCTTCTTGGGTGACATTGCGTTCCAAACGTAAGGTATATACTTCATTAGCAATTGTTTCTTTCAACATATACTAAGACTAAGTCCTCACACGCCAAATGTCAAACTGACTTTACTTATAATTATATGGCTTCGACGAAGGTTGGTGCGCCTGGATGGACTTGAACCATCGACCACATAAATGAGAAGTTGGTGGGCGTGGATGGACTTGAACCATCGACCCCGGCCTTATAAGGACCGTGCTCTAACCGACTGAGCTACACGCCCAGCAACTTCTCACTCATTTTACCTTACCTGTCCGACGAAGGTTCGAGCCCTGCCTGCCGGCAGGCAGGTACAGGCGCATGTTAAAACAATACAATTGTGCTTGTTTAGCGACAGATTGTCAATCGGAAAGAGGACAACCCTCCCGCTTCGCCTAAGCTCCCGCTTCGACAAATCGAAGACGAGGCGAGTCAGCGTGGCGAGAGGGTTGTCCCTACTGGTTCGACTCTACTGCTGAATCGTCTTCATCTTCTCCGTCAGCGTAGCAACGACTTCCTTCTCAATTATCGGCAAAGCTTGCTTGGTGCTAAATTCCACCTGTCGTCTCGTACCCTTTGGCTGATAACGAGAGAGTAAAATAGTGAGATCAAAATTTTCTCGAGCCACCGCATGTACCGTCGTCTGCTCAAATTCTTGTTGGTAGAGCAAGACTGCTACTTTAGCTTGGGGACTGGTCAATATTAACTCCTGACACAATCCCCACCAGTCCAGGGTCGCTTTAGCTATTTCATCGCGAGAGATAAAAGAATACACTACTCCATCTTCTTGCTTGAGACGGGATAATATCTGACCCCACACTTTGAGTGTAGCTAAGTTTTTATTACGATAGAGGTTCAGAACTATTTCATCTCGCTTAGCACCTTTGATCATCAGCTCGCTGGCCAGTCGCAAGGTATCAGGTGAAACCTGCGGCGACTGAAAGCTTCGCGTAGCTGCTATCATACTTGTCAGTAAATAATGCGCCAACTGAGCATCGATATCAGGTTGAAATAATTGATAACAAATTTCTGCCAGTGATGTCGCCGTGATATTGACGAGATTGATCTGGCCAAAATTATTATTATCCGCGCGGCGATCAATATTAATGATTGGCACTTTTTGTAACTGCTCACCATACTCGGTCGCTAGCGTGCCAAGAGCATTACGGTCTGAAGCTCCGAGAGTGATAACGAGGTCAAAAGGAAAATCGGCTTTCAAAGGAGAAATATCTTTTGGAGTTATCGTACCTGACTTGGCACCGAGCATAATGTCTAGATATTTTTCGCTGACATCATAGCGTATCTCACCTAATTCAAAATTATCCGTTTTGATACGGAGAATAAAATGTTTATGCTCATACTGACCAGCAGACTGGATATCTTGGGCTAGAGGTAACCAGTGAAACAGCTCTAACTGACTATGCTCCACGATAAACTCGACTTGCTTACCCTTGGCACGAAGCCACCCCAGCCAAGCTAAGCCGGTGGCAATCTCATCATATGAAGCCTGACTACGGGTAGTAATCAAGATAACCTTGCTCTGGTCAATGAGGCTTTTAATTTGGTTAATTTCAGTTTGCATAAATTAAGTTAAGATAACGGAAAAATGCATTAGTGTCAAATAATGAAAAAGATAATATTCAATACTCAATAGCCAATCAATATCAGCCAATACAAAAGCTAAAAGTCCACCGTACCTGTCATCCCGAACAGTACTCTGGAGGGATCTCCGAGCCACAAAAGGTACATGCGAAGCAGCTACCGCATATGCTTTTGGTAGCTAGGGAGATCCCTCCGCTGATTACAGCGTTCGGGATGACAATGTAGTGGATTTTTAACTTTTATCTTTATCTTTACTTGATTATTGTAACTTGAATATTGGTTTATTATGACCGCGGGTGAATTGACAAACAAGCAGAAAACCAGTAATATAATGGCGATATGAATGTCTCCAAACTAGCACGACAATTAAACGTCTCTACCAAAGAACTCCTGGAAAAACTCCCGGAGCTCGGTTTTGCTATCGGTACCCGAGCGATCAAAGTCGATGACTCTCAAGTAGATAAGATCCTCATGGCTTGGAAGCAACGTTCTAAGCTTTTGGCTATCAAACGTCAAAATGAAGCCGTGACAGAAATCCGCGGACAGGTAGCAGCTAATATCGAACAGAAAAAAACTCTCGCTCTGGGCTCAACGATTATTGTCAAAGATCTAGCCGAGAAAATAAACATGCCGTTATCTAAAGTGATGGGTGAAATGATGCGCAACGGTATCATGGCCTCCCTCAATGAACGCTTAGATTTTGATACTGCTAGTATTATTGCCGAAGATTTAGGTTTCAAAGTTACTCGACTCGAAACTGAGGATGTCGAACAAGAGCAAAGTAAAAAATCGCAACTAGAGGCCATCATGTCTAAGCGTACCAAATCAAGTATCCGTCCCCCGGTGGTAGTGGTCATGGGACATGTCGACCATGGTAAAACTAAATTGCTTGACGCTATCCGCAAAACTAATCTGGTGGCTGGAGAAGCTGGTGGTATCACCCAACATATTGGTGCTTATCAAACAATTGTCAAAAAAGATAAAGAAGAACGTCTTATTACTTTCTTGGATACTCCCGGACATGAAGCTTTCAAAGCTATGCGCTCCCGCGGTGGCCAAATAGCTGACGTGGCGATCTTGGTCGTAGCTGCTGATGACGGTATCAAACCACAGACCTTAGAAAGTTTAGCTATTATTCAAAAAGAAAACTTACCTTTTATTGTCGCTATCAATAAAATTGACAAAGAAGGTGCTGATATTGAACGGGTCAAAAAAGAATTAGCCGAAATTAATCTAACACCAGAAGATTGGGGTGGCAAAACTATTTGTGTCCCTATCTCAGCCTTACAAGGTAAAGGTTTAGAAGAATTATTAGAAATGGTTCTGCTCGTAGCTGACATTGGTGACCTAGCTGCGGATGAATCGGGTTCTGCTCTGGCTACGGTTATCGAATCACATTTGGATAAAAATGAAGGACCAGTAGCAACGGTATTGGTACAAGCTGGGACACTAAAAGTAAATGACCTGATCACTGTCGGCGCTATTACCGGTAAAGTTAAGGCTTTAAAAACTTGGAAGGGTGAATCGATCGATCAGGCTACACCCGGTACACCAGCTAAGCTTCTCGGACTAAAAGCAGTTCCGCAATCGGGAGACCTCCTACATGTAACTACTGATGTCAAAGAGTTTCGTAAGCAAGCCAAAAATATGCCCTCTGATCATGGTAATATTAGCCACAAAACCACGCACAATGTAACCAACACAACGGAAACAACTGACCAAACTATTCCAACTTTAAACGTGGTGGTCAAAGCTGACGTCTTAGGTTCGCTGGAAGCAATTGAAGAATCTTTGATCAAATTAAATAACGCTAAAGCGCGTATCAAAATTGTCAAAAAAGGTCTCGGCTTTATCACCGAGTCTGACGTCCAGACAGCCGAAACAGCCGAAGCTATTCTTATCGCTTTTCATCTCCCTGCCAATCGTTTGATGACTATGAAAATCGCCGAAAAGCAAATCAGGTTTTATCAATTTGATATTATTTATAAATTATTAGAACGTCTTGAGGTAGAATTAAAAAACCTCGAGCAACCTAATATCGTCCGTACTCTGATCGGAAAATTGAAAGTTCTTGCTGTCTTTAAAGTTATCAAAAAAGAAACTATTCTCGGCGGTGCGGTGACAGAAGGTATGGTAAAGAATCCTTGCAAGGTTAAGGTCTTACGAAATAATGAGATTATTACCTTTGGTGATCTGACTGATCTCGAGGCTAATAAAGAAAAAATGACCGAAGTAGTAGCTGGCAACCAAGTCGGTATGCGCTTTGCTGGTGAGCCAGTCATCGCTGCTGGTGATATTTTAGAATTCTTCACTGAATCAGATGTCGCAAAGAACTAGCCAAGTCGGCGCTTTGATGACGCAGGAGATTAATAACATCATGCTGCGAGATTTTGAATCGCCTCGTGGCTGTCTCATCACTATCTCTCATACGGAGCCCACTCCCGATCTCAAACATGCCAAGGTCTTTGTCAGCGTCTTGCCTGAGTCTATGTCTGGTACTGGACTAGCTGCTTTGAAAAAACAAACCGGGCATATACAATACAAATTAAACCGGACACTATCAATGAGATTTGTCCCGCGTATCCAATGGGTCTACGATGAGACAAATATCAAACTGGATAGAATAGACAGAGCATTGAACAATGTGGCCGAGCCACTAAAATAATACTTTTTAAAAAATACGCCCGTTATCCAACTCTGCTGGATAACGGGCGTTTCTGAATTACAACGACGTTCTGATAATTAGACCGCGATAGCTTCTTCGTCTGTCTGGACAATGGGAAATATGCCATCAAGATGAGTGATAGAAAACTTGTGACTCGCGTGTTTGTCCGGTGCACTGAGAACAAAAACGCGTCCTGTCGTCTTACTAGCACGGTACCAGTTGATAATCAGCACGCTCATAATGCTACTGGTCAGAAAATCGAGCTCAGACAAGTTGATGATGACCCGATCGATCCCAGACCTCTCAAAAGCTTCCGTTAGACAATCCACAAACTTCTGCACTTCTTCCTTGTCCAGTATCACTCCTTTGGGAGTAATAATGATCGCCGAGCCTCTAATCTCCTGTTTCAGTTCCATAGCTCCTCCGTGTAGATGTAAGGTACGATATTAACTCACAGCTACCCTATATCTTAACCCCAGAACAGTCAATGAAGGATTGACTAAGGGATAATAATCAGCTAGACTTCGTTGTTATGCTCCAATACCAACAACAAGCAGAAAGCATCAAGCAAACGATTGACCAAGCGCAATCAATTTTAATCGTGGCTCATCAATCTCCTGATGGCGATACCCTAGGAGTCGGCAATGCTTGGATCGAATATTTACTGAGTCGTGGCAAGCGGGTGCAGGCTTTTTGTCTCGACCCCTTACCAGAATACTTATCATTTTTACCAAACAATCATCACTACTCCACTGACCAAAGTCTTTTTAATCAACCCTTCGACATCCTCCTTGTGCTCGACGCTGGTAGTCTGGAGTATGCTGGTATCGCAGCTTTAATAGTATCTTTACCAAGTACAACCAAAATTATTAATATTGATCATCATCAGACGAATCCTCTCTATGGTCATCACAACTTAGTGATCACGACAGCGAGCTCAACCTGCGAAGTCGTCACCCGCTTATTTCGTCATTGGCATATCCCTCTGACCAAGCGCCTAGCTCAATGTCTCATGACAGGAGTCCTGACTGACACTGGAGCCCTGCGCAACCCAGCGACCAGCCATCTCACCTTGGAAACTACTGCTCACCTGATAGCAGCAGGGGCTGACATGAATCAGATCATCAGTCGCACTTTTGAAAATAAACCAGTACCTCAATTACGTCTCTGGGGCTTAGCTTTGAGTCGCTTAAAAAAAATAAAAAAATATAACTTAGCAGTGACCTATATTACCTATGAAGATTTAGCCACTCATGCGCTCACACCCGAAGCGATAGAGGGTCTGGCAAATTATCTAGCTGTGCTAAATGAAGCACAAACTATTTTAGTACTCAAAGTTGACCCGGAGATGATTCGTGGCTCTTTTCGTACATCATTTGATAAGCCAGATGTCAGTAAAGTCGCTCAAGCCCTGGGCGGAGGCGGACATAAAAAAGCAGCGGCTTTTCGACTGGCTGGTAAATTGGAAATCAATGGCGATACTTGGACTATTATCTGACCTTGACCCTCAGCAAGGATATGATAAGGTGCTAGTATGTTACCTTTTGCGAGCCGCGTTCGATCGAGCTCAGCTCGACGACGCGGCGTGGCTCGCCTCGCTTACTCGCCTCATCTTCGACTTGTCGAAGCGGGAGCTTAGGCGAAGCAGGCAATCTAATTTGTACTACTGATCAAAATACTAGATCGCTTCGTCGCCTGGGTACATTCGGACTCGCGAAAGAAGTCTTATAAACTGTCCCTACCATAAATTTTATGAACCTCATACCAACAGTTATCGAAAAATCTACCTATGGCGAGCGTGCCTATGATATTTATTCTCGTCTGTTAAAAGATCGAATAATTTTTCTCGGTAGCGAAATTGACGAAAATGTCGCCAACGCCGTTATTGCTCAGCTCCTATTTTTAGCTTCTCAAAGTGACATTAAAGATATTAAATTATATATCAACTCACCGGGTGGCTCAGTGATGGATGGTCTGGCTATTTATGACACCATGAATTATGTCAAACCACCTGTTTCTACTATCTGCGTCGGTATGGCAGCCAGCATGGCCGCTATCTTGCTGGCCAGTGGTGCCAAAGGAAAACGCGTTGCTTTACCTAATTCTGAAGTGCTTATTCACCAGCTCATGGGCGGCACACACGGACAAGCGTCTGATATTAAAATTCGCGCTGAGCACATGCTCAAACTAAAAGATAAATTAAATAAAATTTTGCAACAGCATACTGGCCAACGCCTTGATAAGATCGAGAAAGATACCGATCGTGATTATTTTATGAATTCTGAAGAAGCACTAGCTTACGGAATTATCGATAAAATTATTAAATAACTAATCCGCGTGTCAACCGATGCGAAGATTATTTCATGTTCTTCCACAACTAGACCAAAAACCAAAGGAGTCTACTGTGTCCCAAAAAAGTCGTTATAGGCGTCGTTTGCTACAGTATGAATTACACTGTCTCCAACGTAGGCTGCGTCGTATCAACAAAGTAAAGCGAGAACAAACAGCTGGGGCTCTCGGTCTCCTCGCCGTCCTCTTTGGAATGATCACCTGGGGACTGGAAATCTCTCCGACGATTCCCAAAATTCTCTGCCTTGGCGGTGCAGTCACTCTAGGCATTACCCACCACTTTAGCAGAAAGGATGGATAGAGTAATGTCTGACGAGCATTCATGGTTTCGTCTGGTCATGCACTATGGTCCAAAGGTCATCGGCTGGCTCTTTATTCTGGCTGTTATTGGCTTCTTTAGCTGGATCTATCGACGGATGCGATCACCACCTAGCTGACAGGACGACTCTCCTCTAACCCCCGTTTCATATCTGACATGGGGGTTAGTCATTTTAATGGCCTAGAGCCGTCTGTGTATAACCGGACTTGCCTTTTCTCATAATTCGCCTATACTATATCCAACGTAGCAAACGTTAAAAAAATAGGGGCATAGCTCCATTAATCCTAGCGCAATGGGATTGGAGTAATGGCTCCGTTTTTTTTGCCTTGCATACCAAGCAAGGCAATCTCGCCATAGTCCGCCTTGGCGGGCGGAGGCGGATGTCTCGTCAGCCAAAGGCTGATGAGGTAACCCTCCATAGCTTTCTTGACCCACGAAGCTTTCTAGCCGCCCGAAACTTTAGTGAAGGGTGGAGCGAAGTGGGTGGCGACGGAGGGTGCTACAAACAAATCTCAAAACAGGGAACCAAAGCATGTATTGATGCTGGACTCTGTTTTTTTATTAATGGAATTCAGCATCAATCCAGGCTTGAGCCATCGTGGCTCAGCTCCAAGGATTGAACGAAGGAGACTGTATGAAATGGGGACCGTTCTTTATCGTAGTGCTAACTTTATCAGCCTGCCAGTCTAAAATTCCCTCCACTCCACCAGCCTCACGCCTAATAGTCCAGAACCTAGCAGTAGACGATCATTTGATGCAGGTGCTTGAGCAGGGTCAGTTTTTTGACCGCTTACCTATTCTGGTTGGTTGGCCCGACCGTCAGCACCCCTACTATGCGACTGACGGAGCCCACGAGCTGGTCTTCATCGATCTCGAAGCTGAAGATGAGCACCGCACTTTGGTTATTATCTTTCGTCAGCAACAGCCAATCGCAACGACGATTATTGGCTACGCGCCGATCACGACCTGCTACGAAGATGAGCCTGAAGTGAGTGAGACAGACGGGTGGGTCTTTATCTATGACCTGTCACAAGGTCTACGTTGTCTGACCTACTACTTTAGTGGTCAAGTACTAACACTGGTAGAGGAGATACCGAGCGACGAAAGGCAATCGCTTGACCTCCTGAGTAACCAGACACAACGTCAATGCCTCAGTGACTATTTTCACCACCAACCGTTGGGACTCAACTGCCGCCTCTTAAACACCGGCGACACCCTACCTAGGATGCAGTATGTGGCTGATGACGTTAGTCAAATCCTTCCTTGTCTGCCCTAAAACCAACCCCCGAGTCATATCCGACTCGGGGGTTTCTCTTAGTCTAGATCAACTTAAAAGACAAAAATATTATCTCAGGTTTAGACTTGCCAAAACCACACTGCCGTGGTAGTATGCGAATGCTAAATGATACTTACTATGACACTCAAATTTAGCTAATTTAAGCAAATAATTTACCTTTTGGACGTTGAGGTTTGTTCTCAGGCTTGTATGCTCATGATTCAGCTTAATCACGCTACAGTTACAATAACTCATTATCTTTTTTAGATAATATCAACCGACTCATTGCTCGGTTACTCAATCGTATCCTCGGTAAACGGAAAGTACTATCATCATGGAAATTATTTTCGCTCTCCTCGCCCTGATCATCGGCGCTATTTTAGGTTTTTTTATTAAAAAACTAGTTACCCAACAGAATATTAGCTCAGCAGAAAAAAAGGCTCATACTATCTTAGAAGAAGCCAAAGATAAACAGAAACAGCTACTCATCGAAAGTAAAGAGCAAGCTATAAAAGTCATTGATGAAGCTAAGGCTGATGAAAAAGTCCGCCGCCAACAAATGTTGGAAATGCAGGGTCATTTACAAAAACGTGAGACTCTCTTTGATACTAAAATTTTAGAGTTTGAAACCAAACAACAAAAACTGTACGAACAACTAGAAAATATCGAAAAAGCTAAAGAAGATGTCAAGAAGATTCGAGAAGATCAAATAGCAAAATTGGAAAAAATTGCGGCCTTGACTCAAGATGAAGCCAAGACTGTCTTGATAAACAATACCGAGCTTCGGATGCATGATGAGTTGTTAGCTCGGATGCGTAAGTTAGAATTACAAACCAATGACGAGCTAGAAAAACGCAGCCGTACCATTCTCAGTACAGTCATGCAACGTATTGCTAGCAATCATACCGCAGAAAGTACTACTTTGATGGTACCTTTGACCAATGATGAAATGAAGGGACGGATCATTGGTAAAGAAGGTCGTAATATCAAAGCTATTGAGCAGCTCACCGGTGTAGAAATAATCGTTGATGATACTCCTGAAAGTATTATGATTTCAGGTTTCAATCCTATCCGTAGACACTTAGCCAAGCGCGTCTTGGAGCAACTGATGATAGACGGACGTATTCATCCTGCACGTATCGAAGAAGTGGTAATCCAAGCTAAAAAAGATTTATTGACTGACATTACCAAGGCCGGCGAAGAAGCTGCCTATGAGGCCGGCGTAGTTGGGCTTGATCCTAAGCTCATCCAAATCCTTGGACGTCTCAAATATCGCACCAGCTATGGTCAAAATCAGTTGCGTCATGCTCTCGAAGTTTGTCATATCTCCACTCTTTTAGCTCAGGAGCTCAAAGCTGATGTCATGGTCTGTCGTAAAGGTGGCCTGCTACATGACATAGGTAAAGCACTGGATCATGAGATCCAAGGTGGTCATCCTGAAATCGGTTATGATTTGATGAAAAAATTTGGTCTACCAGAGGAGATCGCCTACATGGCCATTGCCCATCATGAAGATAGTCCAAAAACCTTAGAAGGTGTGATCGTAAAAATTGCCGATGCTATCTCTGGTGCTCGCCCAGGAGCTCGTCGTGATACCTACGAAAACTATGTCAAACGCTTAGAAGATCTCGAAGCAGTAGCCAACTCCTTCCCTGGAGTAGACAAAACCTATGCTATCCAAGCCGGTCGTGAGATTCGTGTCTTTATCAACCCAGAAAGTATGGATGAATATTCTATGAAGACTCTGGCTCGCGATATCGCTAGTAAGATAGAGCAAGAGCTAAAATACCCAGGTGAAATTAAAGTCACTGTCATCCGTGAAAAACGTATCGTTGAATACGCACGCTAATCTCTATGGCTGCTAAATCTATTAAAATTATTTTCTTTGGCGATGTGGTCGGTAAGATTGGTCGGCGTGCTGTGACGCAAATCATACCTCAGTGGAAAAAGAAATATCATCCAGACCTGATCATGGCCAATGTGGAAAATCTAGCTCATGGCAAAGGTATTACTATGAGGTCTTTATTAGAAATGAAGGCTGCCGGTGTCAATGCCTTTACTGGTGGCAATCATATCTGGTCCAAAGATGATCCAACGACTGCAGAGATTACGAGCAACTTTATCTTAGCTTTACCAGCCAACTCCCCGCTGACACCCAAGACCGGTCGCTGGCAAACTATTCCTGTCGGCGAGCAGGAGTTATATCTACTTAATCTCTTGGGTCAGTTTCAGATGGAAGGAGCAGAAACGACCAATCCATTTTTTGCCTTTGATGAACTTTATCAGGATATGGGCAAACCAAAATTATTACTAGTAGATTTTCATGCTGAGACGACCAGCGAAAAAGTAGCCATGGGTCTCTATCTCGATGGCCGAGCTTCGGCTGTCGTCGGCAGTCATACCCACGTACCAACTGCTGATGCCCGTCTCTTACCTCAGGGTACAGGCTATATCTCTGACCTCGGCATGGTCGGAGGACAAAATACAGTACTCGGAGTGAAAGCTGATATCATTATCAATCGCTTCAAAGGCGAACATATTGGTCCTTTTGACTGGCCAGAAACTGGCCCAGCGGATATTTCAGCGGTTTATCTAGAGCTTGACCCTCAGACAGGACGCTGTTTGCATATTGAGCCATTACACGCTACTATTACTGTGTAAGTCGTAAGATTATTAAGGAACAATCCTATGAATAAAGCTGAATTATGTGAATCAATTGCCACGTCTCTAGGTATGAATAAAAAGGAGGTGGAAAATGTCTTGGAAGCTTTTGAGAGTACCGTCACTACCACCCTCCAAGCCCACGGTGAAGTGACGTTAACTGGCTTTGGCACTTTCTCAGCCAAAGATCGTTCTAGTCGTATGGGTGTTAATCCACAAAAACCCACAGAGCGTATCCAAATCCCTGCTGTAACAATCCCCAAGTTCAAAGCTGGTAAATCTTTAAAAGATGCTCTGAAAAATTCACACACTCCTCCTGTCACTACACCTATCACTGTCACTGAATAATCACTATTTTAAAAACAGCTCGTGATCATCGAGCTGTTTTTATGTAAAAAAATAGCCCTGCTCCGATAAGTTGGAACAGGGCAAGAGACTAAGAACCGAGAGCAGAAAGCTCAAAGATTCTTAGGGTTCAGAACTAGTACGCGAGACGACGAAGGCGAAACCGAACCCGCGATCCCACCTGCTGTCAGGTCTGACGCAGAACGCGCCCAACCAGCGACCGACGTCGTCACGATCCGCGCTGAGCAAGCTCGGATTGCCAGCGGAATCTTCGAGGGGTTCGTGCATGGTGACGATCCAGACCAGACCCATCGCCTCTATCTCTTCGTCCGTGAACTTCTCACGGATCAAGCAGGCTATCTCTGCGTTCGGCTCGCTGAACTTGCGCTTGTCGGCTTCGGCGCGGATGTTGCGAGTAGTCCGATCCTTGCTCTCGAAGAACACACCCTTGAAGACAGCGATCTCGTAGGTCAAGCCTGTTTTGCTCAGGTTCACAACGGTAAATTACTCAGCTTCTGCGCTGCCAAATTACTTCCTCATCACCAATCCCACCTTGTTTTTTGGTATCAGAAAAGCCTACTGTAATATTTTTAACACAATAAAAAACCCCGACACTCCTTCATCATCGCCTGATGCGATAATAAATTTGTGTCGAGGTCTATGGGCTAAGGACTAACTTACCTGCCCGCCATAGCTGTGCTCAAGCGCGGCAGGCGGGCGAGACGACGAAGGCGAAACCGTCCCCACGACTCCACCTGACATCAGGACTGCCGTGGAACGCATTCAAACAGCGACTGTCGCTGCCACGATTCGCGCTAAGCAAGTTCGGATTGCCATCAGAATCGTTGATGGGTTTGTGCATGATGATAATCCATGTAAGACCCATCTCAGCGATATCCTCATCCGTGAACTTCTCACGGATCAGGCAGGAGATCTCTGCATTGGGCCTAGTGAGTTTCCGCTTCTCGGCCTTGGCGCGGATGTTGTGGGTAATCCGATCCTTGTCCTCAAAGAGTATACTCTTGAGAACGGCGACCTCGGTCGTCACGCCGGAAGTCTGCTTGCAGTCCGACGAACGGAGCAACTGCTTGGCGTAGTCTCCGACGTGGAAACCTTTCTTCTCCAGGCGCTCGATCCACTCAGGACCAGTCGTACCGTCAGAGGTGACGGTGAAATAGATGATACCATCCTGCTCGCGCCAGGTCGGTGCGGAAACGATCAGCTCGCCCTTGAGGAATTGCTCAGCCCGCTCCTCGCCTCCAATTTTATTCACTATTGCCTCAAACCAATTGTGGGGACGATGTCCATACTTTGACATGTTGATCTCCTTTCAGCTGATAGCTGACATTCTCTTGATCTGGTAGATCGAAGAGAGAGCTGGTCTCCCGCCAGTTAAGGGACCTATCAGGATGATAGGATTTGAGTGTTATCTATATGAAAGTGGTCGAAACCACAGTAGGACGCTTAGCGTCTCAAGTAATCCTAAGTTGTCAGAGAACGATTAATAATTGTATCTTAGCATATATTTAGAATTCTGTCAAGGGTTTGTAACAAAAAATGGCTTATATTAGGCCCTGTACTGTCATTGCGAGACTGTTACTGCGGGCGAAGACACGCTCAGCGTGTCGAGGCAATCTCTCATAAATATCTAAGGTACATCCCGCACCACTTTCACTGAGAAGGTTCGTAGACAAGATGACGTTTTTTTACCTCCTAAACTTAGCAGTTACTCTGATAGAGTGAAGCGTTAAAGTGGTGCGGGGTGGCTAGGAGATCTCTCCAGCGAGTACGCTGTTCGAGATGACGAATACGGTGGAGGGATTCCTCCGTTGAGTACAACGTTCGGGAATATGCTACGTGCACAGGGCTAGGCTCGGGATAGCTAATCACAAAAAATGACCTAGGTAGGTCACTTTTTAAATCTCTTCTTTTGGTTTGTTCTACCCGATGAAAATCTTTGAATCATCTAGGGATATACTAATCTGTTTCAGTTCTCTGAAAATATGATGATGGGTAAATAGGTATTTAAACCTACCCACTACCAAACTACTAATCTACCAATCTAGTACATCACCAGCCCCACCTTATCACCATCGGCCGCCGTCCCAGTCCAATCATGTATCGCCCCCATCAGAACTTTCTCAGTATAAATATAATCTGCTCCGTTACGTGTACCCGGATCATTGGTAATAAATTTGCCATCTTTGGTAAAACCTTTGATCACCAGCATATGATAGATCGGCCCAGGATTACGAAAATTGGGATTACCTAACTCTCTACCAGCAGCTGGCACAATCACTGGGCGACCTAAACGTAATTGCTCACGAATCTTATCAGCTGTCAGATTAGAAATAATGGTATAAGAATATTTAGGGTAAAAATGTTTGGCCAATTCCAAAGTTTTATTTACCGGCAGATCAACATGTCCACCCCAGATAGCTACCTGCCAGACAACTTGGGTGTCTATCTCATCTTTCATTTGTTGCTTGGACAAGCTAACGCCACGTAAGTAATGATCTACCATGATCAGGCTGGCTTCTTCACAGCCCTCGCCATACGGCATACTCCAGTCCCCAAACGGAGCCTGCGAAGCAAACGGTACTGCAAGATTTATTTCTAGGGCAACTGGCTTAAGTGTTGGTGGCTGTGTCACTACCGGCTCATTTGGTTTAGTCGGAGGAGTCGAAGTAGTAGATGTACTAGGTGATGTCGTCGCGAGCGGTGTCAGATCATCAATCGTCTGTGCCGGTGGTAGCTCTACTTTTGGCTGTAAAAATGAGTGAATCCGTTGACGGTTACTATAAACACTAACGCCTAAAATAAGCATTACACCGATAGCTGTAAGAATTAGCAGGCGTGTTCGTCTCATAATGTATGAGGTTATTTATAACCTAGATTCATCATTAAAACAAGTTAAAATATGAAAAAAGCGATTATTATCTTATCAGTTCTCGCTATCATACTCTCCGTGACCAATGTCTATGCTAAGCCCGATAAAGAGCGTGGCGACGCCAAAGGTCAACCTTTTACTGCTATCTGGAAAGCAATTAATAAACTACAGACCAAGCTGGATAACCACACGCATAATGGTGGTAGTGGCACATCAGGCCCAGTCGGTCCCCAAGGTCCACGTGGTATCAGTGGAGCAGGAGTGATCGCCTTTATCGACGGTGATCTCCAAGCCACAACTACGGTTCATGTTCTGAAAACTAACGGACAGGTTTGGAGTCGTACAGAAGGTGGCGCTTGGGTCAATGCTAATATGACAATCCCTACTACCAGCTCTGCCGTAGTTCAATGGAACACCAATAGCTTCTTAGATATCACTGGTAATGTCTGGCAATGGACTGGTAGCGCTTGGGTCAATATCAGTCAGCCATAATTAGCAAAATTACAATATTAAAAACAGCCTTCGGGCTGTTTTTTTTACAAACAAAATTAGAGAGCTCGAGCAATCCAACTGATAGCAGCAATGCCGATAAAGTTAAAAGAAAATGCTATCATTAGAAATATTATACGTGGTGCCTTGGATATACCTAAAATAGCCACACCAAGCTCATCCGGTAGTGGCGAAGCGATAATGAGAGCTCCAATGAATGGCAGCAGCCAACGAAATAACCGTGAATGAAAAATCTTTGGCCACCGTACTTTAGGACCCATTTGTAATAAAGCTTGCAAATCTGCTACTAAACTATCTTTGACGAATCGGTAAATAAAAAAATCTCCCAGCATTGCACCAGTAGCACCCAACAAGGCGACAAGCCAGACGGGGTAGATCAAAGCTGACTCTGCTAATAGTACAGTCGCCGGAACAGCTGTAAACATCGAGGTGAAAAGCATGCCCGCGATAAATATACCTAATAACTGCCAGCTATCAATAATCAGCACTAGCTGATGAATAATACCCGTCTTGGTAGCAATGACGGTCAAAAAAATAATTAAACAAATAATCACCAGGTCTCGAATAATATTGTTGACATGTTGTTGATCAAGACGTGCAGAAAAATAGGGTATTCTCATAAAAAAGTATAGTCCTAGTATAGCACAAAAAGAAAGAGCCATCCTTGAAGGACGGCTCGATTTCTTGACTGACCGCAGGAGCGATCAGAAAGGAATTTGTGTCTGACCATTGCTAACAGCGTGAATGGCGTTGCTGGCAATTGTCAGTATATCCGTAATGATTTGAATAATCATGACGAATAATTCTGGAGCGAATATCTTGAGGACTACGAGCATGAGAAAGAACGACAATGCTTGGGAGATAGCGCGAAACATATAATTGTTTCGTTTACTTCAAAGCCTTGAAAGAATACTGGTAGTTCGACGCTACCAGAGACTGCTCTAGTCTCAAGATATTCTCTTCAGGGAATAAGCAAAAATTGGGTATTAGAAACTGGAAACGGAGCTATTTCATTTCTCGCTTCGGATTTCATATTTCTAGCTATTTCCTGAAGAGAAAGCTCAATTTTAAAGGAACTACTTATAATTAAGAGGTATCAGTTTTTGCAAATAATGTCAAGCAGGCAGATTATGTGGTCATGCTATGTAGGGACAGGTCGCGACCTGTCCCTACACCATTTTCGTTAGTGCGCAGTTCAGGATGACAGTACGGTGGGTTTTTAGCTTTGATATTTATTACTATTGATTGGATATTGATTATTGAATATTAGGCATTATATCTTCAATTCTTTTTTCTATATTGCAAAGCCTCTAAAATATGTTCCGTTTTGATATCTGCCGTTGATTCAAGGTCGGCAATAGTCCGCGCCACTTTTATTACTTTATGCGTTGCTCGTGAGGATAGATGTAGTGATTCTGCAGCTTGTTGTAATAACTCCCTACAGGCAGAATCCAACTTACAATGAGTATATAGTTCTCGATTTGTCAGATTAGCATTTAGCTTGGCTTGTGAGTCGTAACGTTTGATCTGAAATTCACGCGCCGAGATAACGCGTTGTCGGATATCATTTGATTCGATTTGATTGGAAGTTATAGCTTGTAATAATACACTGTGATCCACTGGCACTACTTCCAAATACATATCCATTCGATCTAATAAGGGGCCAGATATTTTTCTTTGATAATTTTGTAGTTGTGAAGGTTTGCAAACGCAATCTCGCAGCTGGCTATAGCCATAATATCCACACGGACAGGGATTAGCAGCCGCGATGAGAATAAAATCAGCTGGAAATCTAACATTAGCCTGCGCCCGAGAAATAGTGACAACTTTTTCTTCGAGCGGCTGACGCAAGGTATCCAAAACCGGCCGAGGAAATTCTGCCAATTCGTCTAAAAATAATACTCCGTGATGTGCCAGCGTAATCTCACCTGGACGCGGCCATGAACCACCACCAACTAAGGCAACTAATGATGCCGAGTGGTGAGGACTACGAAATGGCCGTTGGCGTATCAATGGTTCGTCCGGTGGTAATAAACCAGCGCAACTATAAATTTTACTAACTTCCAGAGCTTCTTCCAGATATAAGGGCGGTAGGATTGAAAGAAAACCTTTTGCTAATAATGTTTTCCCAGATCCAGGTGGCCCAGAAAATAACACGTTATGACCACCAGCTGCAGCTATTTCTAACACACGCTTGGCCACGCTCTGTCCTCGAATATCTTCTAGCGTATTGTCTAATGTCAGATCTGGTTCTTTTAGTAAGGGAGCAATAAACGGAGTAATCGTTTGTTTACCATTTAAGTGATCTGCTAATTGACGTAAGTTAGCGACTGGATAAATAATAAGTTCTGGAATCAGACTTGCTTCCAAAGCATTAGGCGTCGGTAAATATATTTTTTTGATGCCGTGCGCCACAGCAAAAGCTGCAATATTTAAAATCCCATGTATCGGTCGCACCTCACCAGCTAGTGATAGTTCACCGACAAAGATCGCAGCGCTATCCTCTGGCGATAAGACAATGTATTCTTTTTGCAAAATTACCGCTAGGGCAATAGGCAGATCAAAAGCCGTCCCTTCTTTACGTAAATCTGCCGGAGCCAAATTCACTGTAACTTTAGTTCGTGGAAATTTTAAGCCAGAATTATCACAGGCTGCCCGCACTCGCTCTCGCGCTTCTTGGACTGCCATATCGGCCAAGCCAACAATGATGCAAGCCGGTCGTGAACGAGAGATATCTGCTTCCACTTCGACTAGAGAACAGTCCAGACCATAGCAAGAAACTGTTAGAATTTTTGGTAACATAAAAAGCCTTTCTGTTGCTGTCGCAGGCTGTTAGCTTCCAAATAACAACTTACAACTTAATAAAGGCTCCCTGTTAGACCTTTAGATTTTAATAAACTGAGGTAAGTATAGAGATATCTGAGGAGCTGTCAACAGCCTATCAATGAGAAGTAGTAAGTCCCGATCTTCCATTTAATTCTTCTGAAGCGGGATCCTGCTACAAGGCGGTGATAAAAAAAGATACGCCTTAACAAAATAATGACTCGTCCTAACTGACGAGATTTTTATTTGCAAACTTATTAGCGTGGCTCTTTCTGTCCAATAACTTTGATAATTTCAAAAGTGATCCCATCGCTCTCTAGCTCAATATATCCGCAGTTGGCCAAGGTACCTGGTTTGGAAAAAACCTCTGGTAAATATTTTAATCGTTGCAAAAATAATCTCATTGCTCCAGAATGACTGACCACTAAAACTGTTTGACCTCGGTGAGCTAAAGCAATTTCTCGTAAATATATCATCAGCCTACTCACTAATTCCTGATCACTTTCAATATCGAGAGCTTTTTTATAATGCCAACGCTGCTCTTCATTGAGACCTTCAATACGCAACAAATGCTCGTCAGCAAAAAGTCGATACTCTGCAATAGATTTGCCTTCCAGACTTCCGTAGGCTCGTTCACGCAAGAGTTTAGAAGTTCTAACTTCTAATTCGCGATCTAGCTTAATAACTTCCGCCGTTCGATGAGCACGTAATAAATCCGAAGAATAAATAGCCGAAAAACTTAGGTCTTTGAACGTGGCCGCCACTTCTCTAGCTTGATCTAAACCTTTCACAGTCAGAGGTGTGTCAGTCTGTCCTTGTACACGCCTCGCTGCATTACCCTCTGTCTCTCCGTGGCGGACTAAGTATAGCGTACAGATATTTTTAGCAGGTTGTCGATTATTTTTTTCACTGTCATTGATAATTTTACTTTTTTCTTTGTGCTTTACTTGCTTGAGCAATAATAATCCCACCCCAATCACCACCATACTATCATTGAGATTAAACACCGGCCACCAGCCGAGACGAATATAATCAATCACAGCGCCATAGTGCAGACGATCAATAATATTATTAACAGCGCCGATAGCGATCAGACTCCAGGCAAAAAAATCTGAGTCCTTTTTCTGCCACAGGCCAGAGGCCTGCGAGATCACATAGCAAATAATACCAACAGTCAGTGGCCAGAATATCCAGACGGGCCAATTGATAGAAAAAGCGGCGTTATAATTTTTTACTAGCACCAAAAAACCTCCCAAGCGTTGTAACGCTTCTGGAGGTGTTTGTACTAGGAGTAGAGTAATCAATCGGCTGACAATAGCTAACAGTGCTAACCAGACTAATTGTGATTTCATTTACAGTCCTCTATTTTTACAATCCATACAGGCAGTAGCAGATGGAAAGGCTTTCAGACGCTCCAGACCAACCGATTTGCCACACTTTTCACAGACACCAAAGGTTCCGTCTTCAATCTTGCGTAATGCCTTGTCCACATTAAATAAAGAAACCTCTAAATTCTTTTCCATGGAAAGATTACGTTCAAATATCTCTACTTCGGCAGCATTATCTTCATCTTTCTCGCCAAAATTTGGAAACTTAGCATCAAAGTCCCCTGGAGAGTGCTTATTTGGTGTCGAATCCTCATCTAACTCACGCATCAGCTCAGCTCTTCTGGCTTCTAAATGAGCTTTTTGCTCGTGTAAAAATTTTGCTTCAAATGACATAATAATAGGTTAATAGAGCAATATTACTATAGATTATTGAGCTTGTCCACCCCTGAAAGTCACTTCCTAAGCGGTCAATAAGCTACTCCCTGTCTCTAAAAGCAGGATATATTTGAGCTAACTAGAGATAAATTTAGAAATTTTGAGTAAATTAAAAGGCAGACACTATTCCCCTAAAATATAAATAAATTAATGGGCGGTCTGCCCTTGTCTCTTGGATCA
>Ga0163153_10003829_pt1 | contig 19641 bp, 12 predicted proteins | sample OliLakLV19MP6IB1_FD_148629 | JGI IMG/M metagenome (GOLD analysis project Ga0163153, IMG submission 148629) | Freshwater microbial mat bacterial communities from Lake Vanda, McMurdo Dry Valleys, Antarctica - Oligotrophic Lake LV.19.MP6.IB-1 | ecosystem: Environmental > Aquatic > Freshwater >... | reverse complement strand
AACCTACTGGAAAAAACCGCTGCGCCTTCTGCCGCTTTTGGAAAAGCCCTGGAACAATCTTCGGGAAAAGATACAACTACCGGCCATTGGGAAATCAGCGGCGCAGTGCTCAAAAAGCCGTTTCCGGTTTTTGCAGATGGTTTTCCGCCTGCATTCATGGACGCATTTGAACAAGCAATCGGGACAAAAACAATCGGAAACTACGCCGCTTCCGGCACGGCCATCATCAACGATCTGGGCGACGAACACCTGAAAACAGGTTTTCCGATCGTATACACCTCCGCAGACAGCGTGTTCCAGATAGCGATGCATGAATCTGTCTTTCCCATTGAAAAACAATATGAAATCTGCCAGATTGCGCGCAACATGCTCGTCGGAGATTACGAAGTGGGCCGTGTGATCGCCCGGCCATTTACGGGTACTTCGGGCCATTACACCAGAACAAGCCGGCGCAAGGATTTTGCGGTCGATCCGCCCGAAACAGTACTGGATGCCATCCAAAAAAGCGGCAAAGAAGTGTACGCCATCGGTAAAATCGCAGATATTTTTAATGGAAAAGGGATTTCGCGGTATGTAAAAACGGCGGACAACCTGGCCGGAATTCGGGCAACCATCGATGCAATAAAAGAACCGACCACAGGACTGGTGTTTACCAATCTGGTCGATTTTGATATGCTTTTTGGCCATAGAAGGGATATTGCAGGTTATGCAAAGGCATTAATGGAATTTGACGCATATTTGCCCGAAATAACAGGCAACCTTAAAGAAGGCGATTTGCTCATCATTACTGCCGACCACGGTAACGATCCTTCCTTCTCAGGTAACGATCATACGCGGGAGTACATCCCGATTTTGAATTATGGACATCAGGTAAAAGCCGGAACTGATATTGGCATCAGAAAGTCTTTTGCCGATATAGCAGCCACCATAGCCGAAGCTTTGCAGGTTGATTATCAAACCCCGGGACAGAGTTATTACAGCCAGGTTTGAGAAGGTTTGAAGGATAGTTTGATGGTTTGGAAAAGTTTGGAAAGGTTTGATGGTTTGAGATGGTAACTCTTGGCTTTAGGCTCTTTGGCTCAAATCACTTTGCATCTGGTAAACACCAACACTATGCGCCCCATTCATCATTCATCATTCATCGTTCATCATTTATCATCCCTCATCCCTCATCAATCATTCCTCATTCCTCATTCCTAAAATATGAGCCAATATTTAGCAGCCTCCGAATTGATACTGAACCCCGATGGCAGCCTGTACCACTGCAATCTGCTGCCTGAGAATCTTGCAGACACAATTTTCCTCGTGGGCGACCCCGGAAGGGTTCCGGCCGTCTCCGCCTTTTTTGATGAGGTAGATTTCAAAACACAAAAAAGGGAAATCGTGACGCATACGGGCACGAAAAATGGAAAACGGGTTTCCGTTGTTTCGACCGGCATGGGAACGGACAATATTGATATTGTGCTGAGTGAACTAGACGCCGTCGCCAATATCGATTTGGTTAAAAAACAAATCAAACCCGAACATAAACAACTGACATTCATTCGCTTAGGCACTTCCGGCTCACTTCAGGAAGATATTCCGCCGGATAGTTATCTCGCCAGCACGCACGGGCTGGGATTTGACGGATTAGTGCATTATTACGAACATGCAGAGCGTTTTTCAGACAATCCCTTTGTTGAATCGTTTATCGAAGCGGTGGACTGGGATCCGAAACTACCAAAACCCTACCTCGCAGAAGGCAATGCCGCATTGCTTGAAAAAGCCAGAAAACTGGGTTTTTATACCGGCGTTACGGCGACCGCCACCGGTTTTTACGGGCCGCAAGGCAGGGTTTTGCGCTTAGGCGTTCAGGATAAAATGCTGAATGAGAAACTCTCGAAGTTTCGATTTGAGGATATGCGGATCACCAATTTTGAAATGGAAACCTCGGGCATTTACGGTTTATCCCAACTTTTCGGACACCGGGCACTCACCATTAATTGTATTATTGCCAATAGATTTACGGGCCAGTTCACCAAAGACGCGCACCAGGCCATGCACCAATTGATTGGAAAGGTAATCGAAGCGTTTGTATAACGCCGAACCCTGTTCGGCGGAAAACGTACCGCCGAACCCCGTTCGGCGAAAAAAGCGTAGTACCGCCGAACCCTGTTCGGCGAAAAAAGCATAGTACCGCCGAACCCTGTTCGGCGAAAAAAGCATAGTACCGCCGAACCCTGTTCGGCGAAAAAAGCGCCGAACCCTGTTCGGCGGTACAATCAACACACCAGACATGACAAAAACAAAAGAACTGAACTCCAAAGCAACGCATGTGCTGCCGCGCAATGAGGGCATACCTTTCAACACCGCGTTTTTCGACCATATCAACATCAATAAAAGCGCCGTGGAGCGCCGTGCCGCCACCTTGCCCAACCGGAGAACGGTCAAAAAGGAATGGCAGGCAGCCTGGTTGCTCAAGGCGATCAGTTGTATGGACCTGACCACGCTGGCGGGCGACGATACCAGGGGCAACGTCACGCGGCTTTGTGCCAAAGCAAGATCGCCTGTCCGGCTTGATTTACTGGAGGCCATGGGTATGGCCGACATAAATCTTCACACGGGAGCGGTTTGTGTGTACCACAACCTGATTCCTTTTGCCAAAGAAGCATTAGAAGGAAGCGGCATCCCGATTGCCGCTGTTTCAACGGGATTTCCGGCGGGAAAAATTTCTTTTGAAGAAAAAATCAGGGAAATAGAATTGTCCGTTGCAGCAGGCGCCACGGAAATAGATATTGTCATCAGCCGCGATCTGGTACTGGAATCGAAGTGGAAAGCGCTGTACGACGAAGTGGCGGCCTGCCGGAAAGCCTGCGGAGCGGCCCACATGAAAACGATTTTAGCCACCGGTGAAATCCCCACCTACACCAAAGTGGCAAAAGCCAGTTGGGTGAGCATGATGGCCGGCTCCGATTTTATCAAAACCAGCACGGGCAAAGAAAGTGTGAATGCCACCCTGCCCGTCAGCTTAGTCATGATCCGGGCGATTCGCGCCTATTACGAATTGACGGGTTTCAAGGTTGGGTTCAAACCTGCCGGCGGCATTCAAAAAGCAAAACAGGCGCTCGACTGGCTTATCCTGATCAAAGAAGAACTCGGCGATGAATGGCTGAGTCCCGAACTGTTCAGGTTCGGCGCCAGCAGTTTGCTGGGCGATATTGAACGGCAATTAGAACACTTTGTAACCGGCAGATACTCAGCGGGTTACAGGCATCCAATGGCATAGAACGGTTTTGAAAGAAGGGTGCTCTCCACCCTCCACTTCTCAACCCTCAACTTTTTCTGCAACATGAAAATAAAAGAAATATACGACACCATGGTCTATGGCCCGGCGCCGGAAAGCGCCAACCCCGTGCATGAATGGCTTGATGCGCACGACAGCACATTTCAATTGTTTATCGACGGCACATGGAAAGCCCCCGGTTCGGGCGTTTATTTTGACAGCATGAACCCGTCCAACAAAAAAGGGCTGGCAAAAATTGCGGAGGCCAATGAGCAGGACGTCAACGACGCGGTGGAGGCTGCCGGCAAAGCGCTGCCCGGCTGGGTCGCTATGGGCGGACACCAGCGGGCGCGGTATTTATACGCCATTGCCCGCCAGATTCAGAAATATTCCCGCTTGTTTGCCGTACTGGAATCTATGGACAATGGCAAGCCGATCCGCGAAACCAGGGATATTGATATTCCCTTGGTGGCAAGGCATTTTTACTACCATGCCGGTTGGGCGCAACTGATGGAAACGGAGTTGAAAGACTACAAGGAAATCGGCGTCATCGGTCAGATCATTCCCTGGAATTTTCCTTTGCTTATGCTCTCCTGGAAAATTGCGCCTGCCCTGGCGATGGGCAATACGGTGGTGCTGAAACCCGCCGAATTCACTTCCCTCACGGCGCTGCTGTTTGCTGAAATTTGTCAACAAGCAGGTTTGCCAAAAGGTGTGGTCAACATCATTACCGGCGCAGGCGCTACCGGCGCGGCTTTGGTCAACCACCCCGGCGTGCAGAAAATAGCGTTTACAGGTTCTACCGAAGTGGGTAAAATCATCCGAAGGGCCATAGCAGGATCAGGCAAAAAAGTGTCGCTCGAATTAGGCGGCAAGTCACCTTTTATCGTTTTTGAAGACGCGGACTTAGACAGCGTCGTGGAAGGCGTGGTCGATGCGATCTGGTTCAACCAGGGCCAGGTATGCTGCGCCGGCTCCCGATTATTAGTCGAGGAAAGCGTGGCCGAAACCCTGTATGCCAAACTCAAAATCCGCATGGAACAACTCATTGTGGGCAATCCATTAGATAAATGTATCGATATCGGGGCTATTGTAGATAAAGTACAGGTAAAAACGATTGATGAATTAGTGAAACAAGGCGTAGCAGAAGGTTGCGCGATGTGGCAGCCGGCCAGGGACTTCCCGACCGAAGGCTGTTTTTATCCGCCTACCCTGTTCACCAATGTGTCGCCCTCGGCAACTATTGCGCAGGAAGAGATTTTCGGCCCCGTATTGGTCGCCATGAGTTTCCGGTCGCATAAAGAAGCCGTTGCGCTGGCAAATAACACGCGCTACGGTCTGGCTTGCAGCCTGTGGACCGAAAACATCAACCTGGCGCTCGACATTGCGCCGCAGGTGAAAGCAGGTACGGTGTGGATCAATTGCACCAATATGTTCGACGCCGCTTCGGGTTTCGGCGGTTACCGCGAATCCGGTTTTGGCAGAGAAGGCGGAAAAGAAGGTTTGTACGAATACGCCAAACCGAAAGTTGAAGATACTTTCTCCGACAAACCCGTTTTAACGGCAAAAAGCAAGGCCGGAGCAGCTGTTTCAGCAAACAACCACCACCCGGACATCGACAGAACCAGCAAGATGTATATCGGCGGGAAACAGGCCCGCCCGGACGGCGGTTACAGTATGCCCATCAAAAACAGCGCAGGCGCCTACATCGGCGAAGTATCGGAAGGCAACCGGAAAGACCTCCGAAATGCCGTCGAAGCGGCGCATGCCAGCAGCGCCTGGTCAGGCATGACAGGCCACGCAAGAGCGCAGGTACTGTATTACATCGCTGAAAACCTGGCGGCCCGGCGGGAAGAGTTTGTACAGCGCTTGGTTCAAATGACGAATCAAAACAAGTCTGATGCACTGCTGGAAGTGGAAAAATCCATCGAGCGCATCTTTACCTATGCCGCTTATGCCGACAAATACGACGGTATGGCGCACAGTACTATTCAGCGCAATGTCACGTTGGCCATGCCCGAAGCGATCGGCGTGCTGGCAATTATCTGCCCCGATGAATCGCCGTTGCTGGGATTTATTTCAACGGTAATGCCTGCGCTGGCCATGGGCAATCAGGTAGTGGTGATCCCATCGGAAACCGCTCCGTTTTCGGCCACCGACTTTTACCAGGTATTGGATACTTCCGATGTTCCGGCAGGTGCTGTCAATATCGTCACCGGTAAAAAGGACGAGTTGGCCGCCGAATTGGCCAAACACGATAACGTGGATGGCATCTGGTATTTTGGCAACAAGGAAGGCAGTAAAAAAGTAGAATATCTTTCTACCGACAATATGAAACGCAGTTGGGTGAACTATGGGAAATACAGAAACTGGCTCGATCCCGCACAGGGTGAAGGCGAGGTATTCCTCAGGCATGCCACCCAAATCAAAAATATCTGGATTCCATATGGCGCTTAAATCGGGCAAAGCCCGGAAAAGTTTGATGGTTTGATGGAAGGGTTTGATGGTTTGAGGGTTTGAAAAGGTTTGATGGTTTGAGGTGGCAACTCAAGCCATGAGTTACCACCTCAAACCCTCAAACCTCTCAAACCTCTCAAACCCTTCCATCAAACCATCAAACTTTTCCATCAAACCATCAAACATTCCTCATTCCTCATTCCTAAAAAGAACATGTCAAGTTTACATTTAGAAGCCAAACCCGGCGAAATAGCAGAAACCGTTTTATTGCCCGGCGACCCCTTACGCGCCAAACACGTAGCAGAAACGATGCTCGAAGATGTTGTTTGTTACAACAAAGTCAGGGGCATGTTTGGGTTTACCGGTTATTACAACGGCAAAAGGGTCTCTGTACAAGGCTCGGGCATGGGTATGGGTAGCGCGAGCATATATATCCATGAACTCATTACCACCTACCAGGTAAAAAACATCATTCGGGTAGGTACTTGCGGCGCAATTCAGAAAGACCTGGATTTGGGTCAGGTGATCGTGGCCATGAGCGCTTCGGGCGACAGCGACGCTAATATGCTGTATTTCAAAGGAATGCACTACGCCGCCACCGCCGATTTCGACCTGTTGTACAAGGCCGTCGAAGTTGCCAAAAAATTGCAGATTCCAACCGCGCAAGGCTCCGTTTTCAGCACCAATACGTTTTACGACGATATGCCCAACCGTTGGGATATCTGGGAAAAACACGGTATTCTGGGGGTCGATATGGAGACACAAATGCTGTTTACCCTTGCCAAAAGATTGGGCGCCAAAGCACTTTCTCTGCTGACGGTGAGTGATAATATTTTGACGGGAACGTCCTCCAGTCAGAAAGAAAGGGAGCAGAAATTTAATGATATGATGAAAATCGCCTTTGAAATCGCCTAAGATGAACAAAAAGAATATACTGCTGGAATACTCCGAATACACCTCGCTGCAGGAGTTGGTTGAATCAGATGTACAACTGATCCACAAGGCCATAGATATTGCTAAAAAATCCTATTCACCTTATTCAAAATTCCCTGTCGGAGCGGCTGTGTTGCTCGACACCGGCGAAGTATTCGCCGGCAATAACCAGGAAAACATCGCCTATCCTTCAGGTACCTGCGCCGAACGAACCGTGTTGAATTATGTGCACGCCAATTTTCCGACTCATAAAATCAAGGTAATCGCCATTACAGCCCTGGCAGCCAGTTCCGCTTTGCCGGTCACACCCTGCGGTTTTTGCAGACAGGTAATTGTCGAAATGGAACAAAATCAAGCGGAGCCGATTAAAGTTATTTTGCATAAAATTGATGGTCCAACCTACATTTTTGAATCGGCGCTGTCGCTGTTACCGCTGGCATTTGAGGATGTATACTTAAAAAAGTGAGTGCAAGGAGGCAAGGAGGCGGTCCGATTTCATTCCCGATATTGTCGTACTTTGCGTACCTATGCCAAGCAGATGTGTCATGCAGAGGCGTAGCAGAAGCATCTGAGGGCATAGCCGAGGGTGTTCAGAAAACTGTGTCAATAAGAACATAAGTACCTGACTTCCAATGCTATCCGAAACACGAAACACAAAAAACTAAACACCCTCGCGTAGCCCGATATAAAATATACCGCCTCGCATGTCTGACAAATCATTCCTCGAAGAAATGCTCCTGCTGGAACACAGCAAGCCGCAAACCATGCGCATCGTCCACTGGGTCGGCGCGGATGCTGACCGGCTGGCATTGTTGTTTGAAGTTTTTCTGGGCAATGATTACCGTCTCAGTCAACGCAGCGCCTGGGCAGTTCGATATGTCGGCGAAAAACACCCCGAACTGATGCGGCCGTATTACCCCGTCCTGCTCGAAGCGCTGCGCCGAAAACCCCTGCACGACGCCGTCAAACGCAATGTGCTGAATGTGTTTGAAGCGCTGGAAATCACGCCCGAATGTTACGACGATCTGGCGGATCACTGCTTCCGATACCTCGCCGACCCGAAGGAAGCCATCGCCGTCAGGTGCGCATCCATGACCGTGCTGGAAAAAATATGCCGGGCTATTCCCGAACTAAAAAGTGAACTCCAAATGCTCATTGAAGAGCACCTGGAGTTCGGAGGGGCCGGTTTTAAAAGCCGGGGGAAGCGGATTTTGGGTAGGTAGTACCGCCGAACCCTGTTCGGCGGTGTGTCGCCGAACAGGGTTCGGCGGTACGTGTGCGTCGCGCAGAACAGGGTTCGGCGGTACTATTCCACTTTTACCCGCACCCCTTTCGAGTGGCTCGTAAACTCCGGCGCGTACATGCACTGCATCGTGGTAATGCCGTTGCTCATATCGCCCCGGTGCGACACCACCAGCGGATATTCAAAGACAAAAGTGCCGCGTGGCAGGTAGTCGATAAAGAAATGCGTGGCTAAGTCTTTTGTGCTTTCGTAGTAGCCGAGGCGATCCTGCCAGCGGTAGCCGCTCAGCACATTGACCGGCTCAAAGCCCGCCGCGCGCATGTCTTTGAGGTGTACAAACTCCATGGTGCGATCTACGCGGATTTCGATGCGGACTTTCACCTTGTCGCCGCGGTGCAGCACAGCGCCGTCTGCGATGGGTTTCAGCACCGGCCCTGTCGCTGTATTTTCCTCCGTAAACAATTGTTTTATAATGGTTAACGGCGTTTTTTTGAAGTCAGCGATTTTATCCAAATCTTCAAAATACTGCCAGTACGCGGCGCCCCAGACGATATTGGAATTCGGGTTTTTCACGTCGATTTTACTCCAGGAAGATTTCACGTCTTTGCCGCTCCAGTCCTGTTTGAAATAGCCCGTACCAGCCTCGTATTCGGCAGGTTTCAGGGTTTTTCCGCCCAAAGACACCTGCACGGGTTGGGTATTGTTCAGCCAGTTGCTTTGCGCAGCGCCAGCATCGATGAGCAGGGCGTACACCGCTTCGGAGGTGGCTTTGGTGCTTTCCCAGCGGTTGGTTTGTTTGTTTTTGAGCAGCCAGATGCGCAGTTCCTCTACGGCTTTGGCGTCGTTGCCCGCTTCACTGAACACTTCCACCATCAGGGCCTGGGTTTCGACAGGCAGTTGGTACCAGTAAAAGCCCCAATCGACCGGCCAGTACATACCTAATTCTTCTTTCATGGTGGCGCGTTCACGGAGGCTGGCGACGATAGCAGTAGCGGCTGCGGCACGGCCATTGCGATGCAGAGCCAGGGCCAGCATACCTTCCTGATACAATCCTTTGCCGAGCCAGTATTTTTCTGCCTGACCGAGGTAATAGGCCGCTTCGCGTCCGGGCCGATCCACTGGAAAGAATGAGCGGGCGTACAGGTACTGAATGGTCATACCGTCCAGGTGATCGTCTTCCCATTTGGCTTTGCCTTCCTGCACCTGTTGTTCCAATTGGCGGTATTGCTCCAGTATCTTCTTATCGCAGTAACCCAGCGCTTTATCCACCATTTCAGCCGCATTCTGTTCTTTTTCGGCGTCATAAGCGCCTAATTTTGCCAAATGCCCGAAACCGGTGACAATGTGCTGCGTGATATACCAGCTGTCCTGTCCGCCGGGGAACCAGGACCAGGCGCCGTTTTCCATTTGCCTGTCAGCCAGAATACCCAATGTACGCTGGCGTTCGTCGGACATGCGGTTCAGGTCGAACAGCAGGGCGATATTCTGTTTTTGTTGCGCTTCACTCTGCGCATCCAGCACCCAGGGCGTTTCTTCCAGCAGGGCCGATTTCAACTCCTGGTTTTTGCTCAGGTTCGATTTCAGGGCGTCGGTACCTTTCCAGCGGTCGTACACGCGTTTGATCTGCGGCATTTTTTGCACCACGCTGGAAGCCAGGGTATTGGCGTAAAAACGGCTGAACATCTGCTCCGAGCAGTCGTGCGGGTATTCCATCAGATACGGCAGCGACTGTACGGCATACCACACCGGATTGCTTGTAAATTCGATGGCATAATGGTGTGTGACGAGCGTCTTGCTGTTGTCCGCATTTTTGAAATTATCGAACACAAAACTTTGGCTCTGGTTGCCGCGCAGCGTAATCGGCAGCGTTTCGGTGACCAGCATGCGGTTGCTTACCACAGGAAGGCTGCCTTCTTCGCCGTCTTTGAATTTATTGCCGTTGGCAAAAATCTGCCAGGTGACCGCGCCGGCGAAATCTTCGGGCACTTTCACTTTCCAGGCCAATGGTGCCGATTGTCCGGGGAGTATGTCAAAACGTACATTTTTTATATTTCCAACTAGTCCGAAATCAGCGTCAACCGGCTTCAAGGTACCAGCATCCAGCAAGGTCAGCACCGCAGCGCCATTGATGGTTTCCTGCGACAGGTTGCTGACTTTCGCGGCAAACTCGAAGGAGTCGCCCGCCCGCAGGAAACGTGGCGAATTGGCGATGACCATCAGTTCTTTCTGCGTCACTACTTCCTTCACCGAAAGCACCTGCTGTAGCGATTTGGTGTGGGCAAATGTGAGCAGTTTCCAGCGCGTAAGCGCTTCGTTCATCACAAATTTCAGGATGATGTTACCATCCTTGTCCGTCCGCAGTTCCGGGAAGAAAAAGACCGTTTCGTTCAGGTTGCGGCGCAGCGGCACAGGCGAACTGCCGGTTGCGGCAGGCGCTACATTTCCTCCAACCTCTTCATTGAGGTCGTTGCGGACGATCATCACTTTTTCCTCATAAGATTCTGGATCGAACGTAACCACGGTATCCACATTGGCATTTTTCATTTTGCCACCTGTCGCCATCGGCGCGGAGGCAGGAGCAGCCTGCATGGCATCCATCATCGGCTGAGCCCTGGAATACATCTCGTGTCGGCCTCCACCCCACAACGGGAATCCCCACCATTCGATGCCGGGGTAAATACGCGAATCCACGGGATAGGAATCGGTACCGGAATGGTGTATTTCGCCGGATTTTGCACCAAAAGTGCCGGCGCTCAAACCGAGGTGTGTTGCATGGTAGGGAAATGCAATCCGTTGCCAATCATGGGGCAGGAACTGATCGAGCGAGGCATCGTACATAGCAGCCACCATCTCAGCCGCCACCTTGTCTTTTTTAGGCCCGCTGATCTTGATACGCCACTCCTCCTGCTGGCCGGGGCTAAGTTTGTCCCGGAATGTTTCGTAACTGATTTGCAGGTCTTTATTGCTCCAGGGCACGTTTACAGTGAGCGGAGACAGACCATACACGCGGTTGTTGTACACGGAAAACCAGTAAATGGTATAACCGCCGCGATCGGATTCCGCCATGGGAATCTCTATTTTTTCAGCGCCGTTGGTGCGCACCCAGCGGGGAGTTACCAGTGCGCCATCGGAGGCACGGGCAAAAAGGAAATGCAGGTCAGTGGCTTTTCCACCCAGCCGGAACCGGGCGGTTTCGCCGGGTTCCAGGGTGCTTTTTTCCAGTTCCACAGCAGGTTGTTCAAAAAGTGTTTGCGGCTTTTGAGAATCCTTGACACGCACTATTTTTTTGACCTCGATGTTTTCTCCAAATTTGTCCCGGGTGAATAATTGTACCAGATAATAACCGGTTTGCAGCGTTCCGTTGTGTAAATCAACGATTTTATTGGTCGCCGTATTAAATGAAACGGTGATCGGATTGCCTTCTTTGTTCCATTTTTCCGGATTGTCTTCGTCGCTGCGGGCCATATCGGGGAACATGCGCGCCCAGTCGGCTGCGGCGATGGTGGCCAGATCAGGGCGTTCCCAGAGGCGGTTTTTGTAAAAAACAGCCGGTTCGGTCAGGCGTTGCAGGGTAATACGGCCTTCCGCATCCTGCGCCTGTCCCGACATATTGGTGACGCGCAACGCCACCCGTTTCATGCTGTCGAGTTCCATACGTTCGGTGAGGCTCCAGTCTACCTGCAAAGCGACGTACCCTGCGCTGACCTGCGTGCTGGTGCTGCGCGTTTCGCCGCTGATGTCGGTTACATCCACAAACACCTGGAAATCAAATACAGGCTGGTCTTTTTTGGGAATAGAGCGGTCCGGTATGGCTTCAAACGGAATTTCAAAAGAACCGTCCGCACCTGTGCTAGTGGTACCATTGGCGATTTCCATTTCAGACACCGGGCGATATGGTTTGCGGAACCAGCCCCAGTCCCAGAACGGAAAACGCGCCTGCCGCACCACGCGGTAGCGCACCATAGCGCCGTCGACCACATTGCCTGCGTAGTTTTTGGCTTCGCCTTTTACTGCGATGCGATCATTCACGCGGTAGGCGCCTTCCACGGGTTTCATAGTCACTTCAAACCGGGGGCGTTTGTATTCTTCCACATTAAAGTACCCGTAGCCTTCCACATTTTCGCACCGGATGTTCATCATACCTGTCAGGCCGGAAACGGGCGCCGTGAATACGCCGTTGAAAGAACCGAACTCATTGCTGCGCAATTGGAGCGCTGCTTTTTCCTGGTCATTGACATCGTAAAATTTCACCGTAACCGATTGATTAGGAAGAATTTGCGGCATTTCACCCGCACCGTTTTTAAACAGGATGCCCTTGAAATAAATCAACTGGCCCGGGCGGTATAATTTACGGTCGGTAAAAAATTGCACCTGCGTCACCTGCGACTGCTCGTTATAGTTCTTGTAACGGTTTGCATTGCCTATCCAAAGTGTATCTTTCTGGTAAGAGGCCCGCACTTCGTGGTACATATCGAAAGCCAGAGAAGGCACTGCAAAACCGTTCTTATTGCTCAGGGTCGTAGTTTGTAGGCGCAGTTCCATTCGGTTGCCGCCGTAATACTGCTGGAAAAACTCCAGTTTGACGCCTTCCAGTGCAGCGCCGCTGACGCGGTCCATGGTCACAAACTGGGGTTTTTCGTTTTCCATGACGCGCACGACCGCCAATTGGGAAACAGCAAATGGAGCGACAGCCACGTGGCCGTTGAGTTGCGCAAATGCTGCATTATCAGATACTAACACCCAATAACGACCCAAAGGCAGACCATCCAGCGCTACTTCTGTGCTGTGTTCCTGGTAATCGGCCGGATCGGGAATACTCCATTCGCGGCGTTGGACTTCGGGCAATGTCAGCAGGTACGACATGCGTTCTTCCCAGCGCAACTGACTGTATTTTTTATCATCCAATGGAGACTGTACCACTTTCACGTAAGCTCGGGTCAGGTTGCGAAAATCAATTTTTACCAGGCTGCTGCGATCGGGAATGGAAACTTCTTCTATCATGATGGACAAGGAAGTAGCCTTTATCTGTGCCAGCAATTGCCGGCACTGCTGCGCGCCCTGGGTATTCGGATGCAGGCGAATCGCCTCTTCGCAAAGGGCAACAGCAGCTTTGGCTTTGGCCGGTTTATCCAATTCGTTCTGATAAAAAAGGAAATTGGCCCACTGGTATGCGATTTCGCTTTGGGAAGGATGGCCGGCAGCCTGCCGGTGCAGGTTTTCCAGCGCTTTCTGGTACAAAGCGTTTTTATCTTCCCGGACGGAATTGTTGTACACAAACTGCAGGCGTTTCATGTCCACGTCAAAAAGCCTGGCTTTTTGTGCGACCTCGTCGCCTGCATTTTTGAGGCTGTGGTGGCGAATTAGTTGCTGGAATAAATTAATTGCCAGCCACTTACCAGAAGTTTTATCTTCTGAGGCAAAGTTTTCATTTTGAAAAACATTCCAGTCGGCAAAGGCTTTTTCCTGGTCTAATTGAAAAGCGAAGGCCGGTTCGGTCAGGTAGCTGCGTTCGTTCATAAAATGATCGACCGCACGATGTGCCAGCAGGTCGTACAGGGTCGGGCGCAGCGCGGCATTGGCAACGGAGTCGTTTTTTCCCGAAAAAGTGACATCCGAATAATCTTTCGTGGAAATGGATGAGAGCATCTTTTCATCCGCAATAGAAGCGCTGTACAGATCGAGGGCGTGTTTTTCTATTTGTGCAGCCGACCAGGTCAGCATATCGCCGCCCTCACCATCGGGAATGGGTGTGCGATCGCCGATATTCCAGCCTTGTTGTGACAGGAAAGTGGCGTACAATTGGCCGAGCATACTTTGCAGCAGCGCTTTTTCAGGTTGTGCAGCCGTTTTTTCTTCCTTTTCAAGCAGTTGAACGGCTTTTACAAAACCGTCTTCTTCTAATTGAGCGGTGTATTTTCCCCTGAACAAAAGGGCTTTCAACACCTGCGGTTGTTTTTTATCGGTCTGTGCGCGCGCCTGAATGGCTTCAACTTTTTCGAGAGCACTTTTAAACAGTCCTTTTTTTTCAAGACTGTCTACGATTTTCCAGTCATCGGCATAGTCGCCGTTGAAGGGGAGAGCGGGTTCGGGCATTACTAGTACAGGTTGGTTGTTAACAGGTGTGGCGGGTTCTGGTTTGTTACCGAGCCATTTGCAGGCAGAAAGAAGGACAAGCAGGGACAGCGTGATCCAGATACTTGTACGAGATCGGAAGTTGGGCATTTTCAATATTTGAAAGGGTGGAAATTTAGTTTCACAAACGTACAAAGTCAAATGATGCCAGGGGCTGAAAAATTGCATAGGAAGGCAGTGATTTTTATCATAAAATGCCTGCAAGACCGGAATATGTTAAAGCAGGGTTGGGCGTTTGGGGCATGTTTTGTTGTTTTGCAGTTTCAAGCCCTTTTGTCAAACGTACATGTCTTTACATGCAAATATCCATTATTATACCTGTACTCAATGAGGCTGTAAGCATCGGTCCCCTGCTAAAGTACCTGATGTCGAATGGCAATGCACAGGTTGTAGAAATATTAGTGGTAGATGGCGGGAGCAGTGACGATACGGTTAATATCGCTGAAAAGTCGGGCGCAAAAGTGATTTACTGCTCCGTTTGCAGCAGGGCGGCCCAGATGAATATGGGCACCGCGCATGCACGCGGCGATGTGCTGTATTTTGTTCATGCCGACACCTGCCCGCCCGCTTCTTTTGCCGATGATATTGAACAATCGCTCGTCGCCGGCTATGTAATGGGTTGTTATCGCTATCGTTTTGATTCCGGTTCCTTTTTGTTGAAAATCAATGCTTTTTTCAACCGTTATCACTTTCTCTGGTGTCAGGGGGGCGACAAAACATTCTACATTCTGCGCGAGGTGTTCCAGCAATTAGGCGGTTATGACGAATATTACACCATCATGGAAGAATATGATTTTCTGCGCCGGGCCATGCCGCTGTATCCGCTTCATATTATCCCAAAATACGCCGTGGTGTCCTCCCGGAAATACGAGCGAAATGGCTGGCTGCGCGTACAATTGGCCAATACGATGGTGTTCCGTTTATTCAAAAAAGGCGCTTCGCCCGAAGAAATGAAAAACGCGTATAAATCCATGTTGCGATAAATTTCGTATCTTAAACGTTACAGGCCTGAAAAACCAAGCCCAAACCATATGAGCGGCCAAACGGGACGTTTCTCACCTCTCACTTCTCACTTCTCACTTCTCACTTCTAAAAATTCGCCACATGAGAAAATACTTCTTGCTCCCCATCGCCCTGCTGACCACCCTTCTGATCTGGTTTACCTGCACCAATTGTCGCTCGATTCGACGCGACATTGATTCCAAACCCGTCAGTCATAATATCTGGAACGGGCTGCTTCAAAAACACGTCAAAGCCGACGGCTTTGTCGATTACAAAGGTTTTGCAAAAGACAGCAATACCTTGCACCAATACCTGCGGCTGCTCGAAACAGCCCATCCTAGTGAAAAAAACTGGTCGCGCAACGAACAAATGGCGTATTGGATCAATGCCTACAATGCTTATACCATCGACCTGATTATCCGCAATTACCCGGTAGAAAGTATCAAAGACATCAAAAAAGGTGTGGCGTTTGTCAATTCGGTCTGGGATATCAAATTCATCAAAATTCAGGGTTATACCTACGACCTGAACAACATCGAACACAACATCCTCCGGCCTGTTTTTAAGGACGCCCGCATCCATGCAGCGGTCAACTGCGCCTCTTTTTCCTGCCCCAAATTACTGGCGGAAGCGTATACGGCTGATCAATTGGAACGCCAATTAGATGACAGTATGCGCTCTTTTATCAACGATCCGCTGCGCAACCGGATCACTGCCGGCAAAGCCGAAATTTCGGAGATTTTCAAATGGTTCAAAGGCGATTTTGAACGCGATGCGGGTTCTTTGCGGGAATACCTGAACCGGTACGCTGCCGTTAAACTCACAAAAGAAACCGAAATTTCACACATCGACTATGATTGGAAACTCAATGAAGCCAAGTAGACCTTAGAGCGATTATTTGATTTACCTGATGTAGATTAAGTAATTGGTCAATATTGGTTCAGATTAATTTGATTGCAAATGCTTGATTATCAGCACTAATAACTAATAACGGATAACTACTTTTTTTGCCTTTTTGCTTATGTCAATTTCCCCAATCAAAAAAGTAGTCCTGCTGGGGCCTGAAAGTTGCGGAAAAAGTTTCCTGGCGGAATACTTGGCCGGGTATTTTCAAACCGTTTTTGTAGAAGAATACGGTCGTACGTATTGCGAACGTTTCGGCATGGACCTGACGGAACTTGATTTTGCGCATATCGCAGGCGGACAATTGTACCGCGAAGATGAAATGGCAAAACAGGCGCATCGAATCCTGTTTTGCGACACGGATTTGATCGTCACGCAGGTATGGAGCGAAATATATTTTAACGGCATCTGTCAGCCCTGGATTATCCGGGCAAGCTGGCAACGGCATTACGATCATTTCCTGTTGCTGGCGCCCGACATTCCTTGGGTCAACGACGGCCTGCGGGAATACGAAGGGCAGCGGGAATGGATGTTTGAACGGCTGCGGGAAGTGCTGGAAAGCCGCCAACTGCCGTTCACGATTATTCGCGGCGCTTTTGAAGAAAGAAACCGGAAGGCGGTAGAAGTGGTGGAGGGGTTGTTGTAGAACCTTTCTATACTAAAAGTTGAAAGTTTGAGAACGTTGATGGTTGAGAAAGTATTGGTACTCAGTGCATTCATTTATCGCCGTGCGCGGGTCTTACGACCCCGCACCTCTTTTTGGCTACTACATGTACAGAACCGCTCGTTTTTTTACCACAACGGGCACTAAGTGGTAAAAAAAACTCGTATCGGTATAATCCTTATTATGATACACAATGTAAATGAACTGTTAGACTTGTGTGCATACCGTGGGTCGTTAGAGTCCGCACTCCTAACATGCAGCAACTCTATTTACAGGGCCGTTTTCAAAAAACGAATCGTTTCCTGAATATCGTCGCTCAGCACCCGGTCTTCCGCCAGACGCGGCACCACTGCCCGGTAGGCGCTTCTCGCTTTTTCTATGGCGGGCGATGAGCGCAGGGGGCTGCGAAAATCGAGGGCTTGCATCGCCACCATAAACTCGATGGCCAGCAGGCGTTCGAGGTTCAGCACCACCCGGCGGGCTTTGGTAGCGGCGTTGGCAGCCATGCTCACATGGTCTTCCTGTCCGTTGCAACTGACGATACTATCCACCGAAGCCGGCATACACAGGGTTTTATTCTGGTTGACGATAGATGCTGCCGTGTATTGCGCGATCATCATACCCGAATGCAGACCCGGATTGTCGGTGAGAAAAGCAGGCAAACCGCGTTGTCCGCCCATGAATTGATACACGCGTCGTTCGGAAATGCTGCCCCATTCAGCGAGCGCGATAGCCATATAATCGAGCGGTAAAGCCAGCGGTTGCGCATGAAAATTGCCGCCGGACAGGATCAGGTCGTCTTCCGGGAAAATATTCGGATTGTCGGTCACGGAATTGATCTCCGTTGTCAGCATGGATTCCACATGCGCCAGGGCGTCGCGGCTGGCACCATGCACCTGCGGGACGCAACGAAAAGCGTAGGGGTCTTGCACGCTGGTTTTTTCGGACACAGATATTTCACTGTCTTTCAACAACTTGCGAATCTTTTCTGCTGTTGCTATCTGTCCGGTATGGGGACGCAATTGGTGGATATGCGGATCGAGCGGCGACAGGCGGCAGTTGAAAGCATCGTAACCGACTGCTGCATTGAGGTCGGCGATATCCGCCAAGCGGCGACTTTCCAGCAGGCACCATACGGCGTAAGCAGCCGAAAACTGGGTACCGTTCAGCAGCGCAAGCGCTTCCTTGGCTTTGAAACGCAGCGGTTCCCAGCCTTTCATTTTCAGCACAATATCGGAGCGCTGGCGGCGGCCCTCGTGCCACACTTCGCCCAGTCCAATCAGCGGCAGGCTCATGTGGGCCAATGGGGCCAGGTCGCCGGAAGCGCCCAGCGAACCCAGTTCAAAAATGACAGGCAATACACCAGCATTGTAAAAATCAAGGAGCCGCTGCACCAATACTTCCCGCACGGCGCTGTGTCCGTAGGAAAGGCTCTGTATTTTTAGCAACAGCATGATGCGCACCACTTCCGGCGGCACCGGATCGCCGGTGCCGGCGGCATGGCTCACCACTAAGTTATGTTGCAGTTGTTCGATGTCGGTATCTGAAATACGGATGTCGCAAAGCGAACCGAAACCGGTATTGATGCCGTAAAAAAGTTCGTCCGAGTCGGCGAGTTTTTTGTCTAAATATTCGCGGCATTGCCGGATGCAGCGAACGGCTTCATCGGACAGTTGCAAGGGACTGTGGTCGGCTAATATTTCACCGATTTTTTCTAAAGTCAGGATGGCTGGACTGATCAGGTGCACAGGTCAGAGAATTTGGTTAGGGCCGCGAAGGTACAGTTTCCCGTTAAAATTGATTAAAACCCGGTTAAACAGTGGTTAAGGTTCGCGGGTGGTTTTTCATATTTACCAGAATAAACCCTTGAAAATGAGCAAGTTGGTTTTCATTTACCAAATTTTGTTAAAACAGGCAAGCAACTTCCCGGTATCAACTTACGTCAGAAAGCCGTGTTAAAGTAGTGAAATACCCTACTTTTGAGCGTAAAAATGAGCGCTGTAAAATTTGTTCGCCATATTATTTTTGTTGCCCAACATTTTTCCAGCCGCTTTCAGATTAACCATTACACAAATCAAGATTACTAAGCCATGATTAAAAAAATCATTTCGACCACCCTGTTTGCTTTCGTTCTGACGGCCTTTGCCTTTGCACAACGTATTGCTTTTGTGGATGTTACGGCTATTTTAGAAAGCCTCCCGGAATACCAGAAAGCACAGGAACAATTGGATAAAGTCGCTACACAATGGCGGCAGGAAATCGCACAGGAGCAAGACCAGGTGAAAGGCATGTACAGCAAATACCAGGCTGAACAAGTGCTGCTAAGCGAAGATATGAAAAAACAGCGCGAAGAGGAAATTATGAACAAGGAAAAAACCGTTCGGGAAAATCAGCGCCTGAAATTCGGCCCGGAAGGCGCTTTGTTCAAAAAACGCGAAGAACTCACCAAACCGATTCAGGACAAGGTGTATGCTACTATCCAGAAGTTTGCAGAAGACAAAGGTTTTGAATTTATCTTTGAAAAAGGCAGCGCTTCGGGTATGATCTACGCCGACAAACGCAATGACAAAACGGAAGACATTAAAACCATTTTGAAAAGAGGTTAATCAGCATCCGGCGGAAAGTGTTACTTTTGCCGATTCTTTTTTCACACCGTTAAGCAACAATGAAGAAAACACTCCTATTTACCTTTGGCCTGGTTCTTTTAATGACCGCCACTGGTTTTTCTCAAAAATTCGGCTACTGCAATTCTGCACTCGTGCTCACCCTGTTACCGGAAGTGAAAGCTGCCGACAGCGACCTGAAAGCATTCCAGACACAACTGACCAAACGCGGCCAGGAAATGGTCAAATCCTTGCAGGAAAAGGAAGCAGAACTGAAACGCAAACAGGATCAGGGTACTATTTCACCCAAAGATTTTGAAACCCAGTCTGCCAAACTCAAAGAAGAGGAAGCAAAAATTGGCGCATACGAACAGGAAGTGATGCAGAAACTGACGCAAAAACGCGAAGAACTGTTCAAACCGATTTTTGACCGTTTCAATAC
>Ga0163153_10003827_pt1 | contig 19644 bp, 18 predicted proteins | sample OliLakLV19MP6IB1_FD_148629 | JGI IMG/M metagenome (GOLD analysis project Ga0163153, IMG submission 148629) | Freshwater microbial mat bacterial communities from Lake Vanda, McMurdo Dry Valleys, Antarctica - Oligotrophic Lake LV.19.MP6.IB-1 | ecosystem: Environmental > Aquatic > Freshwater >... | reverse complement strand
CGTAGCTGCGGTCCTGCGGGGTGTCGCCGAGCGCTACGCCCATGTGGATCTCGTTGTCGGCGCCGATCCTCGTGTTGCCAAGCAGCGTCGCGTGCGCGAGCACCCGCGTGCGTGCGCCGACGACGACCGGGCCGTCGATGACGACGAACGGGCCGATGTCGGCATCGGGATGAATGTCGGCAGCAGCGTCGACGAGCGCGGTCGGATGGATGGGCATGCTCAGGGCTTCCTGCGGCCTCCGGCGTCAGTCTTCATCTTCGGGCTCGGGCAGATCTTCCGCGGCGACGGGCGCTCCCGGGATGCAGTAGCCTTCGCCGGCCCAGGTGCCGAGGTCGATCATGCGACAGCGCGCCGAGCAGAAGGGGCGATTCGGATTGCCATGCCAGGGCGCGTCCACGCGACAGGTCGGGCAGGGGACTCGCAACACCACCGGTCGGTCTCCCTCAGTCGTGGTTGCCTTTGTCCGTGCGGTCGCTGCGTCGCAGCAACTCGCGCAGGTCGTCGATTTCCTCCTCCAGCGAGCGATTTCGCCGTGCGACGCTGAGGATGTAGAAGAACAGCAGGACCCACACGGCGGTGTAGGCGGCGAAGAGGTAGTTCAGGTTCTTCATGTTTGCAGGGCTCGCTGCCGCAAGTCCTCGATCGAGTCCTGCAGGCGAAGGTTGTCGGAGCGGATCCAGAGCAGCCACAGGAACAGCAGCAGAAAGGCCACGAGGCAGGTTGCGAAGGTGAGTTGCATCGCCGGATCGGCGAGTCCGGTGCTGCCGTCGCGGTTCTGGATCACCGCCGGGTGGATCGTCCGCCACCAGTAGACGGCGCGGTTGATGATCGGAATATCGAGAGCGCCGACGATGCCGAGCACCGCAGCGTAGCGCGCGCCTTGCTCGCCGGGCGCGACACTGCGCAGCATCAGATACGCCGCGTAGATCAGCCACAAGATCAACGTTGCGGTCAGGCGCGCATCCCAAGTCCACCACGTGCCCCAAACCGGTTTGCCCCAGATCGGACCCGTGATCAGCACGAGCGAGCAGAAGAGCACGCCGAGTTCGGCGGCGCTGTGCGCGATCCGGTCCCAGACACGGCTGCCGCGCCACAGGTAGATCGCGCTGCCGAGCGCGACCGTGCCGACCGCGAGGTACGTCATCATCGCCAGCGGCACGTGGAAGTAGAAGATCCGCTGGATGATCCCCTGTTCACGATCCGTCGGCACATAGACGAACACCAGGTAGATCGCGGCGAGCATCGCGATCAAGGTGAGGGCGGGGTGGATCGATTCGAACCAACGGCGCATGTCCCTACTCGCTACCAACTTGGCGATGAAAGCGCCACCCGCGCGGGCAGTGGCGCGGAATCTCGCGATCGTAGCCATGCGGATCTCATGCGCCTTCCGCGCTGCAGTCCAATCAACTAGAGTGGAATTCGTGAAATTATACCTCGATATCTGCTGTCTCAAGCGCCCCTTCGATTCGCAGGAACAAGCATTGTTTCGTCTCGAAGCGGAGGCTGTCGCAATGCTTCTTGCTCTCCCTGCCGATAGGGTATCTCTGGTGCGAACGAATGCGCAGATCCTCGAAAATAGTTTCAATCCACCACGCTGGCGACGCGATGCGGTTGCAGCCTGGCTCGAAGCGGCCCCGGTTGTCGTTCTCGATGAACCCGAACTCGAACGGCGCACCGCCGAAATCATCGCGCAGGGCTTCAAGAGCTTCGATGCTTTCCATGCTGCGAGCGCGGAAGCCTGTGCCGACGTGCTGGTCACCGTAGACGCGCGATTCCGCAAGAATGCGGAAAAGTCGGATCCGCCGCTCCGCATCCGCGTCGTCAGTCCGCTGGTTCTCGCGCAGGAGGTTCTCGAATGGACGATCTAGGGGCGAATCCAGCCGAGTTGCGCGTTCGGGGGTTCAAAGCATTGGTCGATGCGATGGGTTGGGTGAACGCTGTTCGGTTCTTGCGGCAGTACGAGCCAGGCGTGGGAAACTACACGGAAGAGCGGGATACGATTCTTCCCGATTGGGACGCTGTGACACTCGTGCGCGAAGCCCGCAATGCCGGCAAACCCATCTGATCGCCCGCCTGCCGGGTCAGGAGCGCTGGCCCCGACCGTCGTGGTGCACGTCGATCAACACGCCTCGGTGACTATTCCAAAGTGAGCATCCCCGCGTTCCCTGCAGGGTCCTCGACCGTGATCGCGACCGCGCCTGTGAGCGCGCCCTCTGGCAGCGTCCACTGCGTGCGCCCGCCGACGACCGCTTCGGCAAGCGGCACGATCGTCATGTCGGGTCCTTCTGCATAGGTCACCCGGATCGTTGCGTTGCGCACCGGGTTGGCTCCGTGCGAGTCGCCCGCGATGTCGATCAGACGAAAACCAGCTGGATGTGCGTCGAGCGATCCGGTGAGCACGTTCGCCGCCAGGCTCAAGCTGATCTCCGCCGGGACGACGGCGAAGCTCGGCGAGGCCAGGGTGTAGGACTCGGTTGGCCACGGCCACGTCGTTGCGCCGCCGACGTACTTCTTTCCTTCCACCCGCAGGCGATAATTGCCCTCGGGCAGGCCGGCGCGGTCATGGACGTGGCTGACTGCCTGCCACGCAACCCACCAGTAGTGTGTTTGCAGCGCTGCAGCCGGGGCCAACGGCTCGGGTGTCGTCGAGAGGATCATGTCGTGACCGGGAGAGGCGAGCGGTCTTCCGGCGGCGGTGCGCACCTCTTCCCACGATCCGTCCGTCGCCTGGATCTCGAGAAACACGACAGGCAGATCGACGCCCGGGTCGCCACCGATCCACATGAACTGCGCAATGTCCTGCACCCGCCGAACTTCGCTCGGCGGCATGATCGCCGTTTCGAGACCCTCGAGCGGCATCAGGAAGTAAGACGGCAACTCGCTGAGCGCGGTGCCCGCGTCGGGAGTGAGGTCGGGTGCGAGCTGCGGCAACGCCTCCTCGGGATACACGGGATCGGCATACGCACCCGTCGGGTCGTGTTCTTCGAGCCGGTTGGTCGTCAGCACCTCGGCCGCCGCCGTCAGCAAACCCTCCATGATGTGCTCACCCTGCAGCGGACCCCAGATGTTGATGTTCGGCTCGTAGCCGCCGAGTAGCCAGTCCTCGGGGGTGAGGAGATAGCCGACGTGGTCCTGGCTGTAGCCGACAGGAAGCGTGTACTGCATGCCGAGCGTCGTGGCGGCGCGCCGTCGGAACTGCTCGGTGTACACAGCCGTGGTCTCGCCGGGAAAGAAGGCGAGCAGGAGATCGTCGGTAACGACATCGCCCGTGTGCGTGAGGATCGGAATCGGGCCGAGCCGGGTCGCCGAAACCTTGGCGCGCAGGCTCTCCGGCAGGGGGATTTGTACGTTCGGGATCGAGAAGAATGCGCCGATCAGGCCCGAGATCAGCCGCACTTCGACGCAGGAATCGTAGGGGAATACCGACGCACCGAGGTTGGCCCCGGCGAGCAGCGGCACTTCCGATCCGCAGAACGCGCCGCCGGCATCGGTGTTGAACTCGTCGATCGGCGTCAACAGCCGCCCCTGTTCATCGTAGACGATGTTGTCGGGCATGAACTCGTCGCTCGGGTCGAACGTTGCATAGACGAGCACGTCGTGTTCGCGCTCCACCTTGATCGCGTCGCGGCTCGTATCGATCGAGCGCGTCACCGTCTCCAGGCGGATCGGGTTCGAGCTCGTCTGGGTATTGCTCCAGAGTTCGTGGATGGCGTCGGCGGCGAATTCGCCGAGCGACTCCATGCGTGAAAACAGACGGTCGACACCGCGCGGCGACGCGTCGCCGCCGCCGTGTTGCAAGTACCCGACGACGACCCGCTCGCCGAAGCGTTCCTCGACGGCCGCCTCGACGTGGCCCGACGACTCGACGCTCCAGAGCTGGTTATCGTCGCCGGCGACAGTGCCGTGCATGCCGAAGGCGAAGAACATCCCGATCGGCGCCCCGGCCGCGGTGTCGACGCGCAGAACCGAGAGGTACGGATCTTTGTAGCGACCGGCGGGAATATCGTCGAAGAACTGCACACCGTCGTTGTCGCCGCGGCGGTCGCTATAGACGCGGTCGAGCGGATCCCAGTCCTTCACCTGGCCAAGTCCAATGGCGGCGGGCTGGCGCGTATTCCATGCTTCGAGCGCCACGCTCGTCATGCTCTCGACGGCGCGCTCGAAGATCTCCCGATTGAAGCGGTCGCCGCCGAGATACCAGGTGAGACCCTGGTCCCAGTTGGCCGGCGCGCTGTGGCTGTGGTTCGCCGCGAGAGTGACGCGCCCGGCGAGATTACGGCCGGTGGCGGCGCTCAGGCGCTTCTCGACTGCGTTGACCATCCCCTCGAAGGTGTAGATCGCGTCGGTCTTGAGAACGACGAGGTCCTGCGCGCCGTTCTCGAGCCAGAGCGCGACGATCTTGGGCTGCGTCTGCACGCCGATCGAGGGGTTGAAGCGCGTATGGTAGTTGCTGCGCCGGCCGTCGTAGCGCCCGGCGTCGCCGAAGCAGCGGCAGCGGCTGGTGTAGCCGCCGAGCGGCGCGCCGACGGGAAAATCGGCGAAGCCTTCGGCCATGCCTGCAACCGGGGCACCGGTCAGCAGCGGACACCCCTCACTCGGGCAGGTCGCTGTCGGCGTGGCGGTCGACACCGGCGTCGGCGTCGCGGTCGGCGTGGCGGTGGCCGACGGTGTCGATGTCTCCGTGAACGTCGAGGTGGGGCTTGGCGTCGCCGTGAGCGTCGGCTCCGCGGTCGGGGTGAGCGTCGGACTCGACGTCGGGACGAGTGTCGACGGCGCGGTAACGCTCGGCACCGAGGTCGTGGTCGCTACCGGCGTCGACGTGAGCGTCGGCACTGGGGACGACGTCGCGGTCGGCACCGCGGTCGACGTCTCGGTCGCGGTGGGAATCGGCGCGCCACCCGAGTTCGAGTCGTCATCCGTGCATGCGCTCAAGGCAAGCGCGCACGCCGAAATCGAAATCACGGTCCATTGGTGCAAGTACCTACGAACCCGCGATCCCTGGAAACCAGAGGCTGGGACAACGGAACCACGACGAATCATCGACATCAGCATGCACCTTACTTGCATTCTCCGGAGGGAGAATTGCAATCAATTCTCGATTTCGAACTCGCGGCTCACTGCGTCATAGTCTGTGTTCTTGCCTTCCGGATCCCAGATTGGATCGGGCACCGAGGCGTCGGGTACCGTGCCGCGGTAGGTTCCGGCGACGCGAATGCGCATACTCGCGCCGGACTCGCCGGCGGCGCGTTGCCATTCGCCGGTCCATTGATCCGGCGGCTGAAAGTAGATGACCACGTCGCGCGACGGGCCGCTTGCGACGACATTCCACGCCACGCCGTCGCGCCGCTCGATTGCGACGCGAGGCGGATCCATGTCGTTGGTGCCACCGATCCACGAGAACGCAACCCGGCTGTCGGCACGGACCTCGGAGGCGGGCTCGGCGAGTACCGACCCGACCCGCAGCGGATCCGACGCTGGCAGGGCCCGTGACATCTCGACGACCTGCTCGTCGAGATCCGCGAGGAAGGTCTGGATCTGGTCGATACCTTCGAGGTCGACATCGTGCCAGTCGGGCAGTTCGACCGCGAAAGGCGGTCCGCCTTCGAGTTCGCGTACCATGCCGACGAACGCGCTGGCGACGTGGTCGGCGGTTCCTGCGCCAAAGGCCGTCATCTCTTGGCGATAATGCGGACGGGTCACGTACTCCCAGGCGGTGACGATGTAGCCCATGTAGCCGTTGGCGTGGCTGATCACGACCGGGATCGGCGCGCCTTTGTCCGGCGCGACCTCGTCGGTCGTGAAGTTCTCGCGCACCTGCGCCTTGACCCAATCCGGCGCGTCCGGCCACTCATAGCCCTGGTAGACGTTGCCTGCCTCGCGATCGACGCGGCTCTTGATGTTGAAGGAGAGGTCGGTGGTGACCTCTCCGGGCGACCCGAGCAGCAGCACGTCGCCGATGCGTATGGCCTGAAGCCGCACCGTCGCTGAATCGTGCAGAATGCGTACCATCGGAAAGCGCGGGCCGAGGTAGGCGGAGGTCGGCACGGGAAAGCCATCGATGCCCGGGATATCGGCGACGCGTTGCTCGAGGCGCGGTGTGGTTGCGCCCGGGGCGGTGCCCGTGGATTCGAAGGCGCGCTCGGCGGCGTCGGCGATGATCTCGCTCATGACCTCCATCGATTCGAAGCTGCCGCGCATGAAGTGGTGGTCTGGGTGATTGAAGCCGCGGTCCGGCTCGGAGTCGCCGAGTGCGCCGGGAAGCCACATCGACGGCGCGCCGGTGCGCTCGCGGAGCTTGTTCTCGACGTGCGTCGGCCACTCGCCCGACGAGATGGCGTGTCCGCCGGGCAGGGACTCGGGGTGCATGCCGAAGACGAAGACGAAGGCGAGCGGCTCGCCGGTGTCGACGGCGTCGAAGCGGAGCGCCGCGAGGTCGGCATCGAAATGGTCGCGCGGGTAGCCGACGGGTATCGCTTCGCTGACGCCGTCGGGGCTCGTCATCTGGACGACGCTGGGGCCGATGATGTTGTGTTGCACTTCGCGGAATTCGCGCACCGAACTGCGCAGCACGGCGGGGCGCAGGTTGCGGTTGGCCGCGATGACGGCGCGGGCGATGGCGCGGGTGACGTAGACGAAGTGGCGCGGGTCGAAGGCGTCGGCGAGAATCCAGACGCCGGGCGAGGGGCTGACGGCGTGTGGTCCGGAGTGGTTGTGGGTGGCGACGAAGAAGATGTGGTCGCGATCGATACCCGTCTCGGCTGCGACGAGCGCCGCGACGCGGCGGTGGATCTGCTCGTGGCCGAGGTAGAGATCGGCGCGGACGATGGCGATCTTTGTCTCGCCCCGTTGGAGCACGAGCGCCTTCATGACGGCCGGCTCTTCGATGCCTTGTCCTGGCTCGAAGAGCGTCGCGTAGCGGCCGGGTACGGTGGCTGCGACGCGCTCGGCGAGCATCCCGAGCACCCATTCGGTGGCACCCTCGATATGGGCGACCGGGTCGAGCACGGGAGGGCTGAGGATCGGCAGCAGCTGCGACAGCGCGCGGAGTAGGAGTCGGTCGCGATCGGGCAGGGCATCGGTGCCTACCTGACCCGGCTTCGCACCTACCTTCCACGGCGCGGAGACCGCGGCGAAACCCACGCGCAGGGCGTCGTTGGAGTCCGCCGGCGGGAAGGCGTCGTCGTCGCCGCACCCGATCAGCAAGAGAACGACGCAGGCACAGAGAATGGTCGCCGGGCCGCGGGTCATGGGGCGTACTGGGTTCGGCGAGCGAAGGGTTGCGTTGGGGTTGGGCATCGGTGATTCGGATCTCGGCACTGCGAGGTATTCACAGCGGGCATTGGCTGCTTACCGCGCCGCGCCGATGGGGTGCAACCTTTGCCGTGAGCTACTCCTCGATCGCGAACTCGAAGAGCAACCAGCCGACGACGAGGAAGATCACGTCGAATGCCAACATCGTGCCGAGCCATGGCTGCACCTGTGCGAACGTCGCGCCGGCGAGGAGATCCTCGGTGACGCTCACCCCGCCGATGAACAGCGGCACGATCAACGGCAACATCAGCAACGGCAGCATGACCTCGCGGGCGCGGGTGCGCACGGCGATCGCTGCGAACAGCGAACCCAAGGCGGCCAGACCGAGCACCCCGAGCAGCACCGCGCCGAGCACGCCGGCCAGCGCTGCGGTCGCGTCGATGTCGAAGAAAAGTACGAACACCGGCAGGATCCCGAGTTGTGCCGTCGCCATCATCAGGAAATTCGCGGCCGCTTTCGCCAAGTAGATGCTGCCCCGATCGATCGGACTCAGCAGCAGTCCCATCAGGCAATCGTTCTCGCGCTCGGTCACGAACGAACGCCCGAGTGCGACTACGCCGGCGAAGGTCACGGCAACCCACAGCGCCCCCGGCGCCGCCTCCGGCCGCAATTCGCTGGTGGGGTCGAAGGCGAAGCTCAGGATCAGTAGGGTGAGCAGGCCGAGGAGCAGCAGCGAGGCCAGCGTCTCCTTGGTGCGGATCTCGAGGGCGATATCCTTGCGCACCAACGCGAGCACCTCACCCATGATTGCGATCCCTGCGGCTGGCAAAGATGCCTGCATAGGCTGCGTCGAAGGCGGCGCGCGAACCGGGATCGACGGCGTCGTCCCAAACCTTCCTGCCGCGCCGCAGCAGCACGGCGCGGCGGGCGACGCCGAGCCCGAGTTCGACGTCGTGAGTAGACAGGATGACGGTGCAACCGCGCTCGACCGCGCCGTGCAGCATGCCGAGGAGCATCGCCACGCCGTCGGCGTCGAGGCCGGTGAACGGCTCGTCGAGGAGGATCAGATCGGGCTCGTGGAGCAATGCACGGGCGACGGCGCAGCGCTGTTCGAGCCCGCGCGACAGGGTGCGCAGGGGTCGTGTTGCCCAGCCGACGACGCCGACGGCGTCGAGCAACGCGGCGACGCGTGCCGGCGCGTCGTCGATCCGGTAGAGCCGGGCATAAAAGGAAAGATTCTGTGCCGGCGTCAGATCGGGATAGAGAAAGCTCTGGTGCGAGAGGAAGCCGATCCGGCGTCGCGCCTGCGCGCGACCCCTCGCACTGGCCGCGCCGAACAGCGCAAGTTCGCCGGCGCTCGGCCGCAGTAACGTCGCCAGGATACGCAGCAGCGTGCTCTTGCCGGCGCCGTTCGGGCCGAACAAGGCGACGCTCTCTCCGGGGCCGACGGTCAGCGAAACCCGGTCGAGGGCAACGAGATTGGCGTAGCGGCGGACCAGCTCGCGGGCCTCGATCACCGGCGCGGCCCGCGCTCGACGTCGAGCCGCATCATCACACGCCTGGCCAGGTCGAGTCCGATGGCCTGTTCGTGGCGCCGCAGCGCCCGCAAGCCGTCGTCGTACTCGTGCTCGTCGACCGCAACGAATCCCAAGCGAGCGTAGTAGGGCGCGTTCCACGGCACGTGACGAAAGGTCGAGAGGGTGATCGCCGCGACGTTTCGCTCCGCTGCGAAGCGGACCACCGCGGCGATCAGCGCCGTGCCGATGCCGCGGCGGCCATGCGCGGGCAGGACGTCGATTTCTTCGAGATGGGCGTTGCCGTCGATCATCTGCACGAGTGCGAACCCAACCGGCTCACGGGCCTCGTCGAGCGCTACCCACAGGAGGCCTTCGGTGGCAGCGCTCGCGAAGGTCTCGGCGCTGAAGGAATCCTCGGCGAGGTGGCGCGGAAGGTCCTCCGCGGGGAACTGCGTCGCGGCGGTGCGTTCGATCGCCGGCAGCGCGCTGGCGTATTCCGGCAGACAAGGAACGATCGTGTAGCGGGGCTCGATCGGCATGGCGCTGGAACGCGTCCCGATCCGCCGGGGAACGCCTCAGAACGTGGCGCCGGCGCCGCGTGCCTCGCGCAGGGATTGAAGCGAGGTGCCATCACGGTCACAGGCGGCACCGGTCGGGCACGGCAAGCAGGGAGCGAAGCCGGTCAGGCTGTACGAACCGGGCTCGCACAACGCCACGGTGGCGAGGGCGACTGTCGCCGCGAGCTCCGCTGGCGCAACCCCCTCGGCATCGTCCTCGGCTCGTTTTGCGGCATCAGCGTGCGCGGCTGCCCCGGGTGCTTCGATTTCGGCGGCATCGCCTGGCGCTACGGCTACGTCTTCTTCAATGACTCTGCAGGTCGACGCGCCCGCCATCGGTGCGGTGGTCCCCTGCGGACACAGCAGGCACGCGGTGCTGCCGGCAAGCGCTTGTGCCTTCTCTGGCGGACAGGGATTGCAGGGCACGCGGCCGTCGGCACTGAAGCTTCCGGGTGCGCACGGCTCCGGGATCGGTGAGCACGTCGCGCCGCCCCTGCGCAGATGGCGCGTTCCTTCGGTGCAGGGGAGGCAGGAGATTTGGCCGAAATCGGCGGCATAGGTGCCTGGGCGGCACTCGATGCACTCCGCTTGCGCCGCGCGCGGCTGCGCCGATCCCGCCGGACACGGGGCGCACGGCCGTTGGCCCGTTTCGCTGTACGTTCCCGGCAGGCAGACATTCTGCGCCGCGGCGGGGGACGTCTGCAGAGCCGGAGCGAGCGACGCGACGACAATCGCGATCAATGGCAGCATTCGCATACCTCCCTTTCTGACAGAACCGGACGCAAGAGAAAACCGCGGAATGCAGCTTTGCACCCGCTGCCGCTTGCCGGCCCGCGGCTCGATGTGTAGCCAGTTCGAGCATGAGCGCCATCCGCATCATGCATTTCTCCGACGTTCTCTGCGTCTGGGCGTACGTCTCACAAGTGCGTGTCGAAGAACTGCGACGGACGTTCGCCGAACAGGTCGAGGTCGACTGTCGGTTCGTCTCGGTGTTCGGCGACGCCCGCGGCAAACTCGCCAAGAACTGGTCGGAGCGTGGCGGCGCAGCTGGCTACCGCGATCACGTCGAAGAGGTGGTCGGGCAGTTCAACCACGTGCCGCTGCACGACGAGATCTGGGTGCGCGAGACGCCGCATTCCTCGCTGCCGAGTCATGAGTTCCTGTGTGCGGTGCGGCTGCTCGAGGCCGCGGGGCAGGTGGCGAAGGGGTCGTTCGACGACGCCGCGTGGCGGGTGCGGCAAGCCTTCTTTCGCGATCTGGTCGACGTCTCGCGGCGCGCGGCGTTGCTGCGCGTCGGCGCAGAGGCCGGGCTGCCGGTTGCGGCCATCGCGGAACTGCTCGATTCGGGCGCGGCGCATGCGGCGCTTGCGGCCGACCTCGAACTGGCGCGGGAGCACGACGTGCGCGCCAGCCCGACGCTGATCTTCAACGCCGGCCGGCAGCGACTCACCGGCAACGTCGGCTACAGGATCATCGAGGCCAACGTCCGCGAACTCCTGGACCGCCCGTCCGGTCAGAATTCGTGGTGCTGAGCGGATCGCCCCGGCTGCGGCGAATGGCTTTCCTTTGACAGCGACCGCTGGGGCTGCGCTAGGCTGGCCGCATGAGCGCTGCGCAGCGTCGCCTTGGCGTTGACTTGGGCGGAACCAAGATCGAAGCAGTCGTGCTGGAGGGCGACGATCGCATCGTCGTTCGGCGCCGGGTCCCGACCGAACAAGTTCGCGGCTACGAACACATCATCGAACAGATCGCGCTGCTCGTGGGTACACTCCGCGCGGAGGCGCCGCGATGCGATGCCATCGGCGTCGGCACCCCTGGTGCCGTCTCCCGGCGTGACGGCACGCTGAAGAACTCGAACACGCAGTGCCTCAACGGCCGCCGGCTGGGTGAGGATCTCAGCGCGCGTCTCGGCATGCTGGTTCGCATCGAGAACGACGCCAACTGCTTTGCGCTCGCCGAAGCGGTTGCCGGTGCGGGGCAGGGCGCGGGCTTGGTCTTCGGCGTCATTCTCGGTACCGGCATCGGCGGCGGCTTCGTCCATCACGGCGAGCTGCGGAGCGGGCCGCAACACCTCGCCGGCGAGTGGGGGCATCATTGCATCGACCAAGCGGGACCGGCCTGCTACTGCGGGCAGCGCGGTTGTGTCGAGGCGTACATCGCCGGCCCGGCGGTGGCGGCGCGCTACCGGCAACGCAGCGGTCGCGAGGTGACGATGGAGCAGGTGGTCGAACGCTACAGACGACGCGAGCCCGAGGCAGTCGAGGTCTTCACCGAGTTCATCGATCGTTTCGGTCGGGCACTCGCCAACGTCATCGACATCGTCGATCCAGACTTGATCGTACTCGGCGGCGGTTTATCGAACATCGAGGAACTCTACAGCGCGGGGCGCGCTGCGGTGGCACGCTATGTCTTCAATGACGAATTGCGCACGCCGATCGTGCGCAATCACCTCGGCGATTCGGCCGGGGTGCTGGGCGCGGCATTGCTGGGCTGATGCGACCGCTCACCAATCCCCTGCCGCAATTGGTGCCCCAGCGGGTGCGCCAGACGCGCGCGCAAATCGAGTTTCGCCAGTGGGCGCGAACGCAACCGCTGGAGGTGCATGGCGGTCCGATCAATGATCCGCCGGTGTCGCTCGCCGCCGGCCAACGCCAACGTTTGTGCCCGGTCGGGCCCGGGGAGCGCTTCGGCCCGCCGCGTGGCGGTTGGCAGCAACGTTGGTTTCGTGTCGACATCCCGGCGGCCGCCGCCGCCGAGCGCGGTCGGCGCCATTTGCAGTGGGATTGCCAGGGCGAGACCACGGTGCATGTGGACGGCGTGCCGTGGGCCGGGCTCGATGTCGCGCATGCCACGTGTCCGTTGCCCGACGCAGCGGCGACACTGTGGCTCGATTGCTCGACGTGGCAGACGGGCATCTGGCCGCCGGGTGCTCCGGCGAACGCGGTGCAGATCGATCGCTACGGCCTGCGGTTCGATGGGTGTCGGCTGCGCGTCCGCGATCCCCAGGCGTGGCAGGCGTTTTGGGATCTCGATGTCTTGGTACAGCTGATGAACTTGCTGCTCGAGCGCGACGGGGTGAAGAGCGGCGATGGTTTCGGCTTCGTCAAACCGATCGGATCCTGCTCGCCGCTGCTGCGCCTGCTGTTGCACGCACTCGACGAATCCTGTGATGCCTTCGTGAGCGCAGGCGTAGCTGGCCTGCGCGCGTCGCTGGCGGCGCTCTTGCGTCGGTTGCCCGCGGAGGCGTGGCAACCGGTGGCGGCGCTATGCGGTCATGCGCATCTCGACATGGTCTGGTTGTGGCCGGAGATGGCGGCGCGCCGCAAGGCCGTCCACACCTTCGCCACCGCGCTGCGCCTGCTCGAGCGCTACCCGGAGCTGACCTTCGTGCAGAGCCAGCCGGCTCTGTACCGCGGCGTGGCGCAAGATGCGCCGGAACTGTGCTCGGCAATCGAGCAACACGTGCGCGCGGGTCGCTGGGAGGTCAATGGCGCGTTCGAGGTCGAACCCGACAATCATCTGCCGTGCGGCGAGGCCCTCGCGCGCTCGTTGGTGCATGGCCAACGCCATATCGCTACGCTGCGTGGCTCCACCAGCAAGCTGTGTTGGCTCCCGGATGTCTTCGGCTATTCCGCGGCGCTGCCGCAGATTCTCCGTCTCGGCGGCGTCGAGAACTTCTTCACCACCAAGATGACCTGGTCGCAGGTGACGCGCTTCCCCTACAACAGCTTCGTCTGGCGCGGCCACGACGGCTCCGAAGTTCTCGCGCACTTGTGCCCGACGAACTACAACGGCACGGTCGACTTGGGCGACCTCAGCCAAGCGACCCGCGATCATCGGCAAGTTGCTGTGCACCCGGAAGTGCTCTTGCCGACCGGCTACGGTGATGGCGGCGGCGGTGTGAGCGAGGCGATGTGCGAGCGGGCGCGCCGCCTCGAAAACCTCGCCGGCGCGCCACGCGCGCGTTGGACCACGGGCGACGCGTTCTTCCGCCGCCTACAGCGCGTGCGCGCTCAGCTGCCGGTGTACCAAGGCGAGCTGTACCTCGAGTACCACCGCGGCACCTACACGACGCAGTCCGAAACCAAGCGCTTGTATCGGGGCGCCGAGGTTGCGTTGCAGCTGCACGAAGCGGTGCGGGCGGTTTGTGGCGGCGCGCCGATCGACGCCGAGTCGTGGCAACGGCTGGCGTTCGCGCAATTCCACGACGCGCTCCCGGGCAGTTCGATCGGTGTCGTGTACGAAGAACTCGAGAAGGAGTTGGCCGGGTTGGCCGAGAATGCGCGCACTGCGGCAGCCGGCGAGCTGGCGCGCCATGGGCGCGGCCGCCAACCGATCGTCTTCAACCCGACGCTCCTACCGCGCACCGCGGTCATCGAACATCAGGGGAAGTCCCACGTCGTTCGCGTGCCGGGTTTGACCAGCGCGGCGTTGCGTCATGCGACCGCCGCGGCCGCGGCGGTGCGGGTGTCGGGGCGGCGGCTCGACAATGGCATCGTGTGCGCCGAGTTCGATGCCGCCGGCCAGCTGGAGGGGCTGGCGATCGATGGCGAGCCGCTGGCTCTCGAAGGCACGGTTGGCTTCGCGCTGCACCATGATCTGCCGGCGAGCTTCGATGCATGGGACATCGATCACTACACCGCGCGCTGCGGCGAAAGGGTCGCTGCACCGCTGCGCTTGCAGATCATCGAGAGGGGCCCCCTGCGTGCCGTGTTGCGCGGCTCGGCGCCGCTCGGCGCCAGCAGTCGCCTCACGGTCGATTACATCCTCGAGGCAGGCGCGCGTCACCTATGCCTCGATGTGCGGGTCGCTTGGTCCGAAGCCCATCGTCTGTTGCGATTGCAGGTGCCGACCGCGTATCGCGGCCGGTGGGCGCGCTATGGCTGCGCCTTCGGTTCGATCTTGCGCCCGCAACTGCCGGGAGTGCCGAGCGACGAAGCGCAGTGGGAGGTGCCCGGCAGCCGCTGGGCGGCGGTGACCAACGAGGACGGGACCGGCCTCGCGCTGATCAGTGAAGCCAAGTATGGCTTCGCGTGCCGCGACGGCAACCTCGCGGTGTCGCTGTTGCGCAGCCCCAAGGTTCCCGATCCGCAGGCGGACATGGGCGAACACGTGATCCGCCTGGCGCTCGGACGTCACCGAGCGTCGACGAGCGCCGACGTCCTCAGCACGGCCGCCTGCGCCGATACCCTGTTCGCGCCGCTACTGGTGCAGCGCGGCGTGCCGGTCGCGGCGCCGTTTGCGTTCGAGCAACTCGGCACGCTGGTGCCGTCGTGGGTCCTGCCGGCCGAGACGAAGCCGGGTTTCATCGTCCGCTGCCACGAGACCGCCGGTGCCGCCGGCTGCGCCCGTATCCGGTTCGCCGTCGCGCCGCGGACCGTCGAGATCGTCGACTTCCTCGAGCGTCGCCGCGGTCGTGCCACGCGCCTCGACCGTCACACTTACGAGATCGCCTACGCGCCCTACCAGATCGTCAGCCTGCGCGTCCGGCCGGCGAATTCGCCCGGCGAACGTTCCTCGTAACGAAATCAGAGTTCCAGGAATGCTTCGGCGGGCGGGGTGACCACCCAGTCGCCGATGCGTTTCAGACGGCGCTGGTAGTAGCCGAGGCTGCGCATCGTGTAGGGCTCGGATTCGGCGATGGTCCACGGCCCGCCAGCACGGGCGCTGGCGTAGCCGATGAGGACGTCGCGCTTGTCGACACGGACGAAGACCATCCGGACGCGCGTGTCGGGGTCGCGGCGGAGCTCGTACACCGGGCCGACCAGGAGAAAGCGGTCGCCCTTCGAAAAGGCGCGTTCGACGCCGAGGTCTTGCAAAATGCGCTGCGCGCGGACGGAGGATTCCATGTTTAGAGGAAGGGCCAAGGTGCAAGGTGCAAGGGCCAAGGGGAAGGGGTCGAATCGTCCGATCCTCGCCCCTTGGCCCTTGGACCTTGCCCCTTGGCCCTCCCCATTCCCGAATCCCTCTTCATCGAACCGCATCCACGCCGGTGATGTCGCGGCCGACGATGAGGGTGTGCATGTCGAACGTGCCCTCGTAGGTGTTGACGGTCTCCAGGTTCATCATGTGGCGGATCACCGGGTAGTCGTTGACGATGCCGTTGGCACCGAGGACGTCGCGGGCGAGACGGGCGATGTCGAGCGCGGCCTGGACGTTGTTGCGCTTGGCGAGCGAGACCTGCTGCGGGCGCAGCTTGCCTTGGTCCTTGATCTGGCCGAGGCGCAGGGCGAGGAGTTGTCCCTTGGTAATCTCGGACACCATGTGGACCAGCTTGTTTTGGACGAGTTGAAAGCTGGCGAGCGGGCGGTCGAACTGGGTGCGCTCCTTCGCGTACTCGAGGGCCGTGTGGTAGCAGGCCATCGCCGCGCCCATCGCCCCCCAGACGATGCCGTAACGCGCCTGGGTCAGGCAGGAGAACGGGCCCTTGAGGCCGACGACGTCGGGTAGCATCGCGGTGGCTGGGACGCGGACGTCCTCGAAGACGAGTTCCGACGTGATCGACGCACGCAGCGAGAACTTGCCCTTGATGTCGCTGGTGGAGAAGCCGGGCGTATCCTTGTCGACGAGAAAGCCGCGGATACCGTCGTCGGCTTTGGCCCAGACGATGGCGACGTCGGCGATCGAGCCGTTGGTGATCCAGCGCTTGACGCCATTGAGGACGTAGTGGCTGCCGTCGCGGCGGGCGCGGGTTTCCATGCCACCCGGGTCGGAGCCGTGATCGGGCTCGGTGAGGCCGAAGCAGCCGATCAGGCGGCCCGCGGCCATGCCGGGTAGGTAGCGCTGTTTCTGCTCTTCGGTGCCGAAGGCGTGGATCGGGTGCATGCAGAGCGAGCCTTGCACCGAGACCATCGAGCGGAGGCCGCTGTCGCCGCGCTCCATCTCCTGGCAGATGAGGCCGTAGGAGATGTTGTTGAGGCCGGCGCAGCCGTAGCCGTCGAGGTTCGCGCCGAACAGGCCGAGCTCGGCCATGCGCGGGACCAGATGGCGGGGAAACTGCTCGCGGGCGTTGTGTTCCTCGAGGATCGGTAGCGCCTCGCGCTCGACGAAGTCGCGCACCGTTTTGCGGATCAACCGTTCCTCATCGCTGAGCAGGTCGTCGATCCCATAGTAATCAAGCCCGTCGAATGGCCGCATCGATCCTCCGTGTCGCTAGCTGCGCGGATGGTAGCTGCGATGCGGCCACAAGAGAACCGCCTGAAGGCGCGATCGGCATGCGAATCGCTAATGCCAGGTATTTTTGGGATCATAAGCCGCCTTGCTACTTGTTGACTTTCCCATGAGCTAGACTAAACAAGCGGCGTGCACATCGAGACCTTGAAAGTGTTTTGCGACGTGGTGGATACGGGAAGCTTCTCGATGGCGGCTTCCCAGAATTTCATCACCCAATCGGCGGTGAGCCAGCAGCTCCGGACGCTCGAGTCGAAATATCGCTGCAAGCTCCTCGAACGCGGCCGTTCGGGTGCCAAGCCGACCGCTGCGGGGGAAATTCTCTACCACGTCAGCCGCGAGATCCTCGAGAAATACCGCGAGATCGAGACCCAGCTCCAGGAGAACGCCAAGGTCATCGGCGGGACGCTGCGCGTCGCGATCGTCTACAGCGTCGGTCTGCACGAGCTGCCGCCATACCTGAAGGAGTATATGGGCTCCTACCCGAAGGTGAACGTGCACATCGAATACGCGCGGCCGAACAAGATCTACGACGACGCCATTGCCGGTCGCATCGACCTCGGCATCGTCGCCTACCCGGTGAAGCACCCGCAGATCACGGTGGTGCCCTTCCGCGAGGACAGCCTCGTGGTCGTCTGCCCGCCCGAACATCCGTTCTGCTTGCTCAAGCGGTTGCCGGCGAGCAAGCTCAGCGGCCAGCCGTTCGTCGCCTACGAGCGTGATATCTCGACGCGCAAGGCGGTCGATCAGTTTCTGCGCGAACGCGACATCTCGGTGCGCTACATCGGCGAATACGACAACATCGAGACCATCAAGCGCGCGGTCGAGATCGGCCAGGGCGTCTCGATCATCCCGCTGCCTTCGGTCAAGCACGAGGTGGAGCAGGGCACGCTGCGGGTCATTGCCCTCGCCGACGAAACGATTCTGCGCCCGCTCGGCATCATTTATAAAAAGGGCCGGCACTTGTCGCCGGCTGCGGTGAAGTTCGTCGAGGTGTTGCGCCGCGATGCCGACGTCGCGGCTTAGCCACGGGTGCCCTCCCGATTTCCTCCGCACTGCATTCGCGCATGGAACGACGGCAACGGTGGCGCTACGTTGGGTCGGTGAATTTTCTTGCCCGTCTTCTCGTCTTCGCCGCCATCGTGGGGACTCTCGTGCGCGCAGAGGTGCACGCCGTAGTTGCCGACGCGGCGCCCTGCGGTGGTGAGCCCCTGATCGCGGCTGTCGTCGCGGGGATTTTCGGCGGCGACGCGGGAGGCGGTGATGTCAATGAAGACGCGCGCGCCAGCGCCGCCGACCTGATTGCGGCCGGCCAATTCGGCGACGCACCGCCGTGTCCGGCCGGTTCCGCGCGACTCGCACTCAATGTCGCAAACCACACCGGCAAGCAGGTCGCCCGCGTCACCCTCACCGGCCGCCGCCTGCGTTGCGACTGTGCGGCCGACGAGCAGTCGACCTCGTTCCATGAGACCTTCGAATGTCTCGGGACGGCTGCGCGACCGTGCGGTGAAATCGGCGGACTCGCCCCGGGACAGTGGCTGGTCTCCCTCCGCGTCGACGAGCCAGCAACCGGGCAGGTGCAGTACCGGCGCGAACTCCTGGTGGCCGGCTCGGAGCCGCAAGTTTCGGCGTGGACGGCGTTCGCCACGGTGCTCACGGTGGATCGCCCGGGGAACACGGGAATCGGCTCGCTGCGCAACCGCATCCAACTCGCCCGCAACGAGGCGAAGCCGCTGTTGATCCGGTTCGACGACGAAGTGTTCCCCGCAGGCGAGGCGACAGTGATTCCGTTGACGTTCCAGCTGACGACGCTCGACAGTGACGATGTCACGATCGATGCGACCGACGCGCTCGGGCTCACCGGCAATCGCGTAGTCGACGCACAGGGGGCACCCTTCGGCGCGTTCTCCGTGTCCGGAGCCCGCAATCATCTGATCGGCTTGCGGTTGCGCGGCGTCGGCGGGGAAGACCGCGACGTGGTGCGGGTCGCCGGGGCGAACGCGGACGGCAACGTGCTCGAGCAGCTGATCGTCGACAGCACCGCGAGCGGCGACGGGATCGGTATCGACGACGGCGCCGGCAACGATTTCATGGAGACGGCGACGGTGGTGCGCGACTGCGAGGTCCGCGCTGCGGGGGACAAGGGGATCAAGGTGACGACCGGCGCGTTCGCGCGGATAGAGCGTTCCTGGGTCCACGACAACCTGAACGGCGGGGTGCAGGCGACGCTTGGCGGTCACGTGCTGGCGATCGACAATCTCGTCGAGAGGAACGCGGGGATCGGCGGCGAGAACGGCTTTGCCGTGCAGGGGTTGGAGGAAGGGGACACCCTTTCGACCATGACCCTGGCGGGCAACCTGGTGCGCGACAACGGCGGCAACGGGCTGTCGGTGCGGGCATTCGCTGCAGCGGTCGTCGCCGACACCGCTTTCGTCGGCAACGGCACCGGCGGCGTGCGGGTGTTCAACGATGTCGGCGGGCCGGCGTTGGCGGTGATCGAGGGGTCGGCGCTGGCGTGTAACGCGCTCGACGGGATCGTCGTCGCCGACGATTCGCTTGCGGATCTGGGCGGAGGCCGCTTTGCGAGCGCCGGCGACAACGCGTTCGCCTTCAACGGCGGAGCGGGGATCGGCTTCGATCTTCGCAACACGTCGACCCAGGAGGTCGCGGCGGTGTGGTCGCAGTGGACGAGTTGCGGGGCCGGCGTGTCGTGCGACGAAGAACGGGTGCAGCGCACCGACGTGCGCGATCTCGGCGGCGGTACGCGGATCTCGCCGGCAGTCGCAGCGACGGGTCTGGGGGCGCCGGCCGTGACCGCGGTGTCGCCCGGGCGCGGACGGGCGGGGGAGTTGCTGCGGATCTTCGGTGCGGGGTTCGATGCGGTAGCCGGGTATGGTGACGCGAATTGTGGGTCGGTGGCGGCTGCGAACGGCTGCGCGCCGGTGCGCGGTAATTGCGTGTTGATCGACGGCGTGCCTGCTGCGATCGAAGCGGTGACGCCGACGATGCTGGTGGTGCGGTGGCCGTTCACGTGCTTGGAGCCGGTGCCCTTGCGGGTAGCCGTGGCGCGCGCGGACGGGCCTGCGACGAGTGACGCGATGACGGTGTGCAGCGGCGCCGCGTCCGCGCGCGCCACGGCTACCCGCAAG
>Ga0163153_10003826_pt1 | contig 19644 bp, 18 predicted proteins | sample OliLakLV19MP6IB1_FD_148629 | JGI IMG/M metagenome (GOLD analysis project Ga0163153, IMG submission 148629) | Freshwater microbial mat bacterial communities from Lake Vanda, McMurdo Dry Valleys, Antarctica - Oligotrophic Lake LV.19.MP6.IB-1 | ecosystem: Environmental > Aquatic > Freshwater >... | reverse complement strand
ATCTCGTAATCTCCTTGTCTTCTTGTCTCCTAATGACCTAATCACCCAATCCATCCCAACGCCGGCCAACACAGCCATGCCAAAGCTGTAGAGCATGAGCCAGCGGGCGGGAACGCGGAAGAGGTCGAAGCCGGGGACGAGTTGGTAGAGCAGGTAGTAGAATGGATTCCAGCGGCCCAGCGCTAGGAAGAGACCGAGAGCGGCAAAGAAAAAACCTAAGTGGCGCGCCGGACCGCGCCCGCGCCAAACGCCCACCAACGCCCACAGCAGACCGAGGAGGCCAACATGGCCCACAAACTCGGTATACCCAGCGCCAAAGATCGGCCCCAGATCAAGCAGTCCATAACTCGGTAGCAGCGTCCAGGATAAGCGCAATGGACGTAGACTAAAGCTGGTCGCGTCGCCATAGCTCAAGCCACCTTCGCGCAAGCCAAGTCCATTCAATTCCAACGTTGGCAACAGTTGCGCCGCACAAAGCAACCCACCCAGCAGCACTCCCAACCCATAAACCAACAACGGGGAAGCCAGGCGGGAGAGCAGCGACTGGATATTGGTAATTGAAAACCGTTGCCCCAGGTAGGGAAAAAGCGCCGACCAGACCAGCCACGCGCCCAACCCAAACAGGTTAATATACGTCGTCTGTGTATGCCCCGCTAACACCATGAGCGCCACAAAAAACGCAAACCAGGCAATTTTGGATTTTGGATTTTGGATTTTGGATTTTGGAGTATCAGGTGGGACAATCAAAAATCTAAAATCGTTCGACTGAGCGCTCACGCCGAAGTCCAAAATCCAAAATCCCCAAGGAAGCCAGGTGGCCGCGTTCATCTGGTTGATGTGGCCAAGCAGACCGCCATAGAAGCCGCAGCCGGCCAGCACCAAACCACCGGCCAGGCTGGCCCATGCGCCCAGTTGAGCGCGGCGCAGCAGAAGATAGAGACCAAAGCCAAGCAGCCAGGTGTGGATCGCCGCGCTCCAGTAGATCTGTTTCGTCACCGGCAACCAAATCAGCGGCCAATGTAGGGGATAGAGTACCGCAGCCTGGGGGTTGGCTAAGAAGGGCGCACCCATAAAAATGTAGGGGTTCCACAACGGGATCTCTCCATTGCGCAACGCCGCTGCGGCATAGTCGCGATAGGGATAGAAATAGAGCAGAATATCACCATTCGCCAGCACCCGGTTGGTAAAGAGCAGCGGATAGTAAAGCAGCGCCACAAAAAGCGCCAGAAATAGCGCGGCGCCCAATGTCCTCCTACGGAGAAAAAATCTTTGGATCATAGCTGTAGAGGTTCCATCATCAGGTTACTTGAACTCCAAATAGACGATGGACGGTAGACGATGGCTGAGCTTGTCGAAGCCATCGTCTACCGTCCATCGTCTACCGTCCATCGTCTATCGTCTTAGGCCACGGCGTAGCAAGCCGGCAGATACACCAGTCACAAGGTGGCTGCGGTTTATGTTGCATGGTATAGAGCGTCATCTGCTCAAAGCGTGCTTCCGGCACAAGCTGGATCTGGTGAATAGACAAGCGCAAGGGCAGATCCGGTTGCGGTGCCCAATCCGGTTGGATGAGAAAGTGCGGACGATTCGGGCTTTTTGCCACATCGGCGGCCAGATAGGTTGTATTGGGAAACCAGCGCAGTTCATAAGCCTCTGCCTTGATTTGGTCATAGAGATAAAAGCGATAATGCCAACCTAGCCGTTGATGATAGAGGATCGCCTTGTCCGCAGCGTGCGTCTTTAACCAAGCGATGGCTTCGGGCAACCCTGCATACGCACCGTGGTCACCGCCAATCGGCAGGCCACCAACGGAGGCCGCCAGCGCCGATGGTAACAAACAAAGCAGCGCCACAAGTGTCGTGGCGATTGCCCAGTTGGACCATGCCTTCAGTACAGACCAGTGAGCCAGACGAGCAAATGCCCAGGCCACCCCCAACACACCGATAGGCACCAACAGCAAGAGATAGCGATCCCAAATCTGGACGCTGGTGGTAATGTGCAGCACGAGAAAACCAAGCGCCCAGAGCGCCAACCACCATCCTACACGGGTGCATTTCAAGGTTGGAGCAGACCTGTCAGGTTTCCAAAAACCTGACAGGTCTTGTGCCCCAAATCTGACATACATCCATCCCACGCGACGCTGGTGCAGACGGCCAGGATCGTTCATGGCTGTCTGCACCAGTGCAACCACTATCATACTCCCCAACCCCAGCCAGATCGGCCAACTGGCGGTGAAATACCACAGGAGCTTTGCCCATTCGACCATACGTCCAAACCAGGCCGATGGCTCGATAAGTTGTAGCGCGCCATAGTTGCGGACGCTTAAGTCCCAGGGCGAAGGCGCAACTGCCCAGCGCGTGCTATCCCAATAGACAAGCGGAGCCAACACTAACGTTGCCCCTAAAAGAAAACGCAACCAACGAGAGGCGCGTTTAAGATTCGGGGTGCAAGACCTGTCTTCCCCCAAATCGCGCGCATCCCAGAGGAGCAGCAACAGCAGCGGCACATAGAGCAGCCCTTGCTGTTTGGTCATAGCGGCAACGGCCAGCCAAAAGCCGGCGCCAAAGCCACCCCCACTAAGCGCCGACAGGATCGCCAGTTGACCAGCCAAGACCAACAGCGGATCGGTGTAGATCGTCGGGGCAAAGCTGAGCACAAAGGGGTTGAGGAGATAGAAGAGCATGGCGACAAAACCGCTACGTTGTCCCCACAGCCGGCGCGCCGTTGCTCCAATCACTAGCGCCGTCAGCAGCGTTACCATACTATTGAGCAGTCGTCCACTGGCTGGGCTGGCTCCCCACCACTGAAATGCCTCGGCCAATAACCAGAGAAAGAGCGGCGGCTTGTCCGGCCAAACGGTCAAAAAGAAGGGATCGTCATGCCAGAAGTGTTGTGCCCAAAAGCTGTAAATGGCTTCATCTTCGCGCAGCGGGAAGCGATCAAGCAGACGTAGGTGGAGATTGAAGGCCATGCCAATCGTGGATAAGAGCGCCAGCCGATAAAACAACGGCGTAGAGAAGGGTAATTGCCCCTGAATGGGTAGGCGCTGGTGATGGGGTGATTGGTTAGTCAACAAAGCGATATTTGATCAAGGTGCGCACGGCGGTGAAACCATCCTGCCAGCTAATCTTTTTGCCCTCATGAAAGGCGCGGCCATTATAGCTGATGGGTACTTCATAGATCGAATAGCCGCGCTTGAGAATTTTAGCGGTCAATTCCGGTTCGATCTCAAAACGCCGACTGCGCAGCGGCATATTGGTAATCACATCGCGGCGGAAACATTTATAACAGGTTTCCATATCACTGAGCGACGTGCCAAAGAACAGATTGGTCAGAATCGTCAGAAATTTGTTGCCCAACGTATGGCTCAGGCTCATCGCCGAGCGGGGTCCACCCATGAAACGGCTGCCATAGATGACCGGCGAACGCCCTTCCAGCAAGGGTTCCAACAGTTTAACATAATCACGCGGGTCATATTCTAGGTCGGCATCCTGAATAACCAGAATGTCACCGGTTGACTGTTCAAAGCCGGTGCGTAGGGCTGCGCCTTTGCCCCCATTTTTCTCATGATAGATGATGCGCAGATCGGGTGCGTTTTCCTGCCGCCATCGATTCAATATCTCACGCGTACCATCGGTGGAGCCGTCATCGACGATCACAATCTCACGCTCCAGGCGTAGCGGCCCTTGTAACAGTTGATTTGTGCCCTCGCGGTCAACCGTAAGATCAACGGTGCGCACCCGATTGACAATCTCAACCAGGGTGGCCTGTTCATTATAAACAGGCATAATGATTGACAGCTTCATCGTGGCTGCGCCTATTGTTCACTGACTTGATGGGCAAGGATAATGGCATCGGCGACAGCGCGCATGGGCTTGCGGTTGTTCATGCTCATCTTCTGGATGCGCCGGAAAGCCTCGCTCTCGTTTAGCCCCTGCGTGTCCATCAAGATGCCTTTGGCGCGCTCAACTAATTTGCGCGTTTCCAACGCATCTTGCAAAGTGGTGACTTCGCGTTCCATGGCGCGAAATTCGCTAAAGCGCGCCAGTGCCACTTCAATTGCCGGCGCCAGGTCGCTTTCGCGGAAAGGTTTAACCAGATAGCCGGCCACCCCAGCCTGGCGCGCGCGTTGCACCAACTCTTGTTGGCTATATGCGCTCAACAGCAGCACCGGTGCCAGCCGCTCGGCGGTCAAAACTTGCGCGGCTTCGATCCCATCCATATCCGGCATTTTGATATCCATGATCACAATATCGGGGCGCAGTTCCCGCGCCAAATTGACCGCGCTCCGTCCGTCACTGGCTTCGCCCACCACCAGGTAGCCAAGATTGGTCAACATTTCACGTAGATCCATGCGAATCAGCGATTCATCGTCAGCGATGATGACGCGGGTTCGTTCCACGTTTTATACTCCTTCACAAATGGCGTTCTTAGCGCCGAGAAATCAGCAATGGGTAATGGGTAACAGTTAATCATTACACCATTAACCATTATCTGGACTCTTAGTCTACTCCTAAAGAGCGTTTCGGGAAAATTACGGTAGCACGCGTACCAACTTTTGTTGCTTCTACTCGCCCCTCGCCACTTGTAGGGTCATGTGGATGGTCGGTCGGTGGTTCAATTGATTCTAGCCGCAGCTTGCCTTTTAGATCATCGGTCGCCAATGTCTGCACAATTTGCAAGCCTAGACTCGTGGTCGGCTTAGCGCCAAAATCAGCGGGTAGACCAATCCCATCATCTTCGACCATCAATTCAACCGCATCGCCCAAATCGCTCAACTTAATCTGAATCGAGCCACGGCGGCGATCACGCAATCCATGTTCTACCGCATTAAGCAGCAATTCATTAATGATCATAGCTGCCGGTGTGGCCTGGCTGGCCGGTATACGCACATTGGCACCACTTACCCGAATTTCGATCTCCTGTTCTGGGCTGCTGGAGACTTGGGTAACCTGGTTGCCGATCCGCTGACAGACATCGCGTAGGCTGATGGGTCGATGTTCATCTTGGCTAAGAAATTCATGGATCACCGACATACTCAGTACACGGTTGACGGCGTCGGTGAGGTGCTGTTTTGCTTCTTCATTGGTACAGCGCCGAGCCTGGAGCCGAAGAATCGCGGCAATATTTTGCAGATTATTCTTGACCCGGTGGTGTACCTCTTGAATAATCGCCGATTTGACATTGAGTTCGCGCTGCTTTTGCACATTTTCGGTAGCATTATGCACCAAAATGAACACAGCGTCGATCGCATATTGCTTCAGTTGACCTGAGCCATACCCAGCAGTAATGGTCCACCACTGCCACCAATCTGCCAATAGTCGGGAGAGTGGCACGGCTTTGCGCACCCAAATTCGCCCATCGGACGCTTCGTGGCGCACCTCCAGACAATGTTGGGTGCGAAAGGCTTCTTCCACTAACTCGGTGTCAGCCGCTTCCAGCATGGAAATATGCGCACCGGCTGGATTAGTGAAAATGCCTGCTGTGCGAAACAAATTGTTGGCATTGCCGCTCATATAACGAATACGGCGATCCTGATCCACCAGGTAGATGCCATCATAGAGGTCAAACGGAGCCAGCGTTTCGGCCTTTTGGATCTCACCGCGCAGGCACATCTCTTGCAGCCCCGGTACAGCCCGGCGAAAGTAGCGGTTGCGGCGGCGTTGACGCTCATAGGCCAACATATTTGTCTCCACCACAAAAGCAGCAATCGTCATTCCTTTTTCATTGAGGATTGGGTAGACATCCTGGATAATGGGAGCACCGTTGCGTACAACTTCCCGCTGCTGTCGTCCGCCACTGCCACTGGTCAACGTGTGCAAGATAAGCGGGTGCTCGTCTTTGGTCAGCATCCGCCCATCCGCCGGCTCGGCATAGAGAGGAGAGATCGAGCTAGGCCGTGCATGGCTGACAATCAGGGCGCGCGCATCAGACAAACGACAGCAGACAAGAACATCCGCGCGACTGATGTCTGCCGTAATGGGTAACCCCAGCTCAATACGATGGAGCAGGGCTATATCAGTTTCGGTAAGACCGGGACAACTTTTGACCTGTTTATCCATACACCAGTGTACGGAATGGGGGGAACGAAAGCAAAAGGCCCCCGTATTGGGTCAGGGCTGGGACTAGTCAGATACTGGTCCTGCCATGCCCACAACACGAGAGCCTTCGTAGTCGGGGCGAGAGGATTTGAACCTCCGACCTCTTCAACCCCATTACTCAGCGCTAAAAGACTGCATTCACAGCAGCAATTCCCCAAACGGATGTGCTAATCATGACAATGATGTTTAATTATTAAAGTGCATTCTACCCTGTCGCGTGACGGGCGTCAAACTACATATAGGCTATCATACATTCGGGCATGGCAGGACCAGTATCTTTCTAGTCCCAGCCCTGACCCAATACGGGGTCTTTTGCTTTCGTCCCCCCATTCCGTTTTGCGCTATCTGCTAAGCAAAAAGCCTAACTGCTTCTCGATGCGTGCCAACCGGTTATCAATGCGCTCCAAAATGCCATCGGTATCGTTACCTAATGCACTTATTCCGGCAGTGATACGGGCATAATCTATCAGCACGCCGCTTACAAACTCGCCACGCTTTCGCTCTGTAGCGCTGGTTTCGATTACCTGTAACGCATCATCGGTCAGCGTTAACTGTACTTTTTGCGTCATATTTCCGCAACCTCTTTGCAATATTTTCATAGTGGTAAATCCAACTAACACAATGATAGCATACTTTCAAAATCTTGTCAATATGCAATATTTACTATTGACATATTCAGTACATAATGATATACTAAAGTGGAATCTAAGTAGAGTTGTTCGTCAGGACAAACCGCAGCGCAAAGACCCAGGTACAGTACAGCCACAGTGTCAAAATGCTTCTGGGCTTCACAGGTAAGCCGCTACAGGCTTTGACGCTGCAAGATGCTGTTTGTCTACCATGCTTGGCTGAAAGAGCGATACGGCAGCACGCACAGCGTCAAGCTACATGTAAACGTTGCCAAAGCCCTGTGTTCGTTCGGTGTCAAGCTGAACTATCTGCGTACCAACGCTTTTGCACCTGTCAAGACTGATGTAGCGCCCGAAGTTACCCACAAGCGCATATTGACAGAGGAGAAAACCTTGAAGCTTATCGATGCACCTAAGCGCCAGCGGGATAAACTTCTATTGCGCCTTGTCTACGCCGCTGGTTTGCGTGTAAGCGAAGTGTGTGGGCTTGTGTGGGGCGATCTCCTTTTGAATGGCGTCTTGCACATTTAGCCTCTTGCAACGAAAAAGCGCTGTACCTTGCTTAATGTCACAGGGTGCAGCGCTTTTTCTATTTCCTCATAAGTGGTAGCCTCACAGGACGCTCACCATTGAACGATATTGCGCCAAGATATACAGGTGCTTTGGGCTTATCCTCAATCGTAACAAGCCGCTCAATGTCCTCTAGTGTGTACAAGCGGCTCATGTCGCATTCAACAAAGTCAACCGTGGGGTAGTCAGGTGCATATTTCTGCTTGCGGTTCACCGTGCCGACTGGACGCAATACACGAGCCAAATCCTTCGATGCCTGATCGCCGCCAACAAAGTCAACCCAGGCATATTGCAATGCCTTGATATGGTCTCGGTTGTCATCGTCTACTACAATGGTATCAGCAAGACAGAAATAGCAATGATAGCCGCCACCGCTATCAATGATGACAGAGGGGTAAATAGGCAGCGTCCAAAGATGATCTTTAATGTCTTCTTTGCTGCCAAAGTCTTTGGCGTCATACTCTGCAAAGAAACAGTTCACCGCATTGATCAGCGCTGTCCGTGAGCGTACATAGCGCTTATCGCCATCATCTGGTATCGATGCGCATGGATGGACAGAGAAGTAGATATTGCCGTCCCACGTTTTAGGCCATGTGGGACGTTTATTGACGTTAAACCAACGTAATTCCTTGCCTTTATCATGCCACCAGTGTGCGACCGTGCCGCCACGATGCAAATGATCAAGAAATGTGGAGAGATCGTCAAGCCCAAAGGGTGCATTGCCGGTTGGGGGCGAATGAAAGACAGAATGCCAAAGGTCATCGAAAGCCTTAGAAAGGCTAGCGGGCCGGATGGGAAGTAAGCGTTGTAATCCATCACGCGAGCAGCGCATGCCAGGGCCAGTAAAGCGAGCCTTAAACTGTTTCGCCGCGGACTCAACCATCCCGGAGCCAAGGGGAAAGCCATCTTCTCTGAATTCCATGTCGTGCATCCGTTTGTGATTATTGCGGAAGTAAGTGAGCTTAGGGAACAGCTCATCGGTAGCCAAAGCCGGGGTCAGCGTAATTTTAGCAGAAATCGAAGCGGCAATCGCCTCGGCTTGGCCCTGAAAGAGGCTGAGACTCAAGCGTTCGGCTTGTGTGCTGAGCAACAACTCGCCTTCGTCGCGTTCGACCAGATCCAGCCGTTCGGGTGCCCTCAGGGCGCGACTCAGGGGCCCAGTGGGCACCCCGGCCAGATTTTTTTTCGGGTGCCCGCTGGGCGCAGTTCACCTGGGTCGTCAGTCGGCCTATTTCACCATACAGTTCATTGATTTGTTGTTCGTGCTCCTTGCTTTGCTCGTTTGCTTGCCCGGCGCGACTCAACAGTTCCGGCAGACCCGTCAAGGCGATCTTTTTCCATTCTTTCAATTGCGTCGGGTGGATACCCAGTTCCGCAGCCAGTTGATTCACGGTCTTTTCTTCTTTCATCAGCTCTTTGACCGCTTCTGCCTTGAATGTAGGACGGTAGTGTTTGCGCATCGTTTTTTTGAGACTTTATTTTCGCCCTTTTCCGTGTCTAAATTCCTGGGTCCATTATAGTTTTGATTGTACCCCTAAAACAGCACAATACACAGGCTGTGGTAGACTATGAACTTTATCTGACTAATTTCCCAATCTACAACCACCTACCAATGAAATTGCGCGTATGGCAGCCACGGTGCGCGCAACCACTGGGTTGAAGATGCCTGATGCCATACAGGTTGCCACCGCTATCGTTACAGGGGCAGGTGCAATCATCAGCAACGACAAACAGTGGCGGAGTAAGGTGACACAGCCAGCGTTGATCTTACTGGATGATTATCGATAATCCATGAATAGAGTAGACATTCTTATTGTCGGCGCAGGACTAAGTGGGCTGATGGCGGCACGACAACGCCAAGGTAGGGGCGAACGGATCGCCCTGATCGACAAGGCAGCAACCGTCGGGGGTCGCCTTGCCACATGGCGTGTTGGCCCAGGGCTAGCCGACAGTGGCGCACAATTTTTCACGGTGCGCGACGCTACTTTTCAGCGCTATGTTGACCAATGGCAGGCGGACGGTCTGGTCTATGCCTGGTCCATGGGGTGGAGCGATGGCAGTCTGGTTGCCTCCACGCTTGCCAATGATGGCTACCCACGTTACGCCGTCCACGGCGGAGCGCCATCCACTACGACACACCCGACGAGGAACTGCTCGCCACCTTCCAAGCCAGCCTCCAACCCTTCCAGCTCGGCAAAGTCAAGCTGCATGAAGCCCATCTCAAACGCTGGCGCTATGCCCTACCCACCGTAACCCATCCCGCCCGCTATCTCCAGGCCCAAGGACTGCCCTACTCTACTTCGGCGGCGATGCCTTTGGTGGGTCAAGACTGGAGGGAGGCGGCGCTGTCAGGGGCAGCGATAGGGGCGGCGCTTCACAGCACACTGCCAACTTGAATTTCAGGTTGACGCGACATCACTACCACATCGCCGACTTGTGGTTGATAGACAGCTAGCCAGGGAACATATCGATAGGTTTGGGCAAGTCCAGTCAACAGCCAATACGGCAACTTCCCATCCAAAATGAGACCGCGATCAAATAGGAGCGTTGGAGCAGCGCTGCCCTGGATCTTCTCATAGTCCAAATAAATATCCGGAATGTTCACCTGCAAACGGACAGTCTGCTCTGTTATCGTTTGTGTCCAACGCAATAAAGCAGAACCGGTTGCTGCCGCCTGTAATAGAGTCGGCTTTATCCAGCCAAGACGCGCGTCAAATTGATGGAATTCGGCCGGCCAGGTGTGGAGCGCGACTGCGGCATAAAGCCAATTTGTCCCGCGGCCATAGAGAGCGATGGGCGTCTGTGCCGGCAAATAGTCGAGCACCGCCGGAATTTCTGCGGGTTGCCACTGTCCGCCCTGCATCAGCTTGAGCGTTGCCCCGACCCGATCCAGATCCACGGCCAACTCAACCGGTGCCATGTCCAGGTGTAGTTGGCGCAATTCCCCTGGTTTCAACGCGAAGAGGCTCCGCACCACGCCGGCCAGATGCGCCATGACCGTTCCCTGAAGGCGTGTTCCCCGTTCTAGCCCACGAAGACGACCACGCAACAATGGATACGTGTCATAAAGCGCTTCTTCACCCCGGAGCACTGAGTCCAATTCGGCAATAACAGGCAAATTCAAGCGCTCGGCAAAATCGCGCCATTTGTTCAAGCCTTCTGGTGTAGACGAGAGAATAATCAGATGGGTACACTGGCGAAAAACGGCTTCATCGGCTTCGGTCGGCTGCCCGCCTACATCCACCAATAGCGGCAAATGGCGTCGCTGTAACGCGGCACAGACATGTTCGATAAACGTTGCCGTAAATTTACCCTTGCGGCGGATGGCTTGAACAGTGGCCGGCGTTGCTTCATTGCTCCAATCTCCTTCACCGTCGGGACAAGCGCGCAAAACATAGTGATCCATCCGTTGCTCGCGCAACAATTGCGTCAAACTATAGGTCAACACCGATTTACCGCTATGAGGTGGGCCTCCAACGGCAATCGCCGGCAAATAGGGTGTACCTGCGTTACTATCCATATAACTTTAACAATCCTTTCATAAGTTCGGGGTCAGGGAGTCGCGTAGTCATGGGTTAAGGCTATTTGACTTTGGACTACGCGACTCCCTGACTACGCGACCCTTAAATAGATTTTGCATAGCTTTCTCATAGTTTACAAATTCTTACTTTGTTGTATAATGACCAAATACCGTAACACCAACAACCTCATTACCGTAGCAAAGCACCCTACCGACTGATTGCTATGACCCAAACAACTCTGATCGCCACACTGGGCGGTCAACCTCAGATTATTACCTTTGCTCTGGATGAGCTGCTGCGCCAGGGCGAGCCAGTGACTCAAGTTTACCTTGTCCATCTGGCTTTACACAATGCGCGCCTCCAAACCGCAGCCCAGAAAGTCCTGGCTGAGTTTCCCAATCACCACTACCAGGGTCGCCCCTGCCGGATTGAACGTGTCGAAATTCGCGCCGGCCATGCCCCGCTGCCCGAAATCCGCAATGAGCGCGAAGCCGAACTAGCCGGACAGGCCATCCGTCATCTGCTCGCCCAACTCAAACGCGATGACCATAAACTTCATCTTTGCATTGCCGGCGGACGACGTATATTAGCGTTATTGGTCACTTCCGCCGCCATGCTTCTTTGTGATCACCAGGATCGCCTCTGGCATCTCTATACACCGGACGAATTACAGCGTCGCGCCCAAGAGGGCGCTCTGATGCATGCCCAGCCGGGGGATGGTGTACATCTCATCCAGACGCCACTCGTGCCGTGGGGAACCTACTTCCCCGCCCTGCGCGCCATGACCATGCCACCAGCCCAGGCCGTTGACCAGCAAGTTCACGCCTTGAGCGCCTCTAACGAACTCCAGTGCCGCCAGGTCTATGACCAATTGAGCGACCGCCAACACGACCTGCTCATCGCCTTTGCCCGTGGCGGCGCCCCGCAAGATGTGGCCGAAATACTCCATATCAGCCTCAGCACCGTCAACAGCCACAAAACCGCCATCCTCGCCGAATGTCGCATCGCCTGGGGGCTGGATGAGGAGGCCCGAATCGACTATCGCTTTCTGCGGGAACGCTTTGTTGGCTTTCTAGGGCGAATGGGGAGATTATAGCATGGGGTAGGGGTAGTGGGGATCGGAGGAGGTGATGAGAGAGATCATCATTTTTGTGGATCTCAATCCGCTTTCTTGATGTTACGCTCTTATAATCTCTATTGACTTCAAAGGAGGCACTTATTGGCTACATAGAAGTTCCAAGAAAACGACGAATCAATGAATTCAATTTTTAGTGTTACAGAGTTATTTGATCTGCAACCAACATAGGAACGCAATATGAGTTTTTAAGAACAGGAGAAGGTTCAATGGTGGGTAGCCTTGTTGCATTTGATACTGATCAGATTAAGCAATACGTCTTCGCAACAGATAAATTAAAGGAAATTCGTGGTGCAAGTGCCATTTTGGATGAACTCAACCGTAAGTTCATGCCAACAATTATTGATGGAGAAATGATCTATGCTCATGGTGGATCGGGATTATTTGTTGTCGAGCAAGGACGAGCACAGTCAGTCATTGAAGAGGTTCAACGGTCGTACGCGCTCCATACTGGTGGTGCAGCTTCTATCACTGGAGTTTCTTGTGAATTACCTGATAATTTCGATCAACAGCATGATGACATACGACCTTTGTGGCAGAAGCTTGCCTTTCGTTTGAAGTCTGCCAAATCACGAAACTCACTGACACAGGCGATTATTACTCACCCTCTGCTCCGACCTTGTGTATCATGCGGCATTTTCTCTGGAAGTGAAGTGCGCGATGGAGATATAGTATGCCCTGCCTGTACCTGCAAGCGTGATAAGAACACAGCAATTCGCAAGCAGCATCAAGAAAATAAACCAGAAGATTTTGACCAGATTGGGGAGCTTTCCACACCTAAAGGCTATTTCGCCCTGATTTATGCAGATGGAGATGGTTTAGGACGCGCATTGAATCGGTGTGAAACACTGACCAAAGTACAGCAATTTGCTAAGGCGGTCGATGAGAGTTTAAGAGAGGCCGTGCAAGAAGCTACTGTCCATTTGCCCATACAATCATATGACCAATTGTTACTTGGCGGCGATGATCTGGTAATGGTAATTCAAGCACAGTCCGCATTGGAGGTTGCGATCAATATCGTTGAGCAATTTCGCACCAAAACTCAGAAGAAGTTAGGCGAATCATTAACACTTTCAGCGGCAGTGATCTGGTCTCATATCAAGTTCCCGTTCCGTGCATTGTTGGATGTTGCTGAGACTTCACTTAAGTTTGCCAAGAAAGAAGGTGCTCGACGCCAACATCCGGGTTTGGTAAATTTTTTGGTGGTTTCAAGTGCTAATCATCTCGATTTCAATGAGTACAATAAACAAGTTTTGAAAGTGGAAAGTGAGGAAGAAACGCTGTATCGTACATTGCGCCCTTATACGACATCCGATTTACGAGCATTGCTCAAATGGCGCAAAAATAATGGATCGGCACCACGTAGCAAGATCGAAGCTTTGCGACACGCGGTTTTTCAGCCAAGTAGTCAACAGTCGATGATTGATGGACTAGCTACTTTATTTCATTGGCGAAGCGTAGAACAAAGGATGGCCTGCTATAAATTACCACGAGACTGCAAGCCAAATGCAGAGCAAAGCTTTCCGTGGGCAAGGGTTGGCAAAGAGTATTACACACCCTTCGCTGATCTCGCTGAACTTTGGGATTTTACATCGGCAGGAGAAAGCCTTAATGAAAACTAATCAGATTCAGTTGAACTATCAATTAGCCTTTGATTCACCTTTTCATTTTGGAACGGGTCTGCGTAACGGGTTGGTTCATCGTTCGATATCACGTGATGCCGAAGGCTATTTATATGTTCCTGGCTCCACACTTAAGGGAGTGCTACGCGACCAAGTGGGATCTATTGCTCAGCTTTTTGGAATCTCTACGCGCGATCCCCACAATGTGATTGGTGCTCTTAATGAATTTAGTCCACAAGCGGATATAACTACGCTGATCTTCGGTTCGCGTTTTCAGCCGGGTACACTATATTTTGATGACGCGCTGATGAATCAGGAGGATCGCAACTTCTATGATGGCACACAGACACCGAAAAAGTATCTTCAAAAGCAAGTCGAGATACGAACACAGGTGAGTCTCTCGCGACTAACGCGTACCGCCCGACCCGGAATGCTGTTTAGTAGCGAATATGGGCAGCGTGAATTGCACTTTGAAGGCCAAATCTATGGGGTGTTGGCTGGCGTGCCACTAGTCAGCCAACCGAATATCACCTATTCGCTACTACTCCTAGTGGCGGCATTGATGAGTTTGGATCGTCTAGGAGGGAATAAATCGACTGGGCTAGGACGTGTGGATTGCACAATTACAGACATGAAGGTTGATCTCACTTTTATGGACCCCTCAATTTGTATTCAGGAACTGAGTGATATGGAACTTTTTGAACTAGCACAGGAGGAAGCTTGATGCACACCAGAGTATTGTTACGTGCAGAAACTCCGCTGACCTTTCGCGACGGACGCGATGCGGCACGTGCTAGCACGCTAAACTATGTTCCAGGCAGCACCTTACTCGGTGGATTGGCCGAATCGTATCTGCGCGATCATCGCAACAAAACACAATTTGATGATTGGTTTTTACGCGGAAAAATTCGCTTTGCTAACCTATATCCCGCCGGATTTGCCTTAGACGCGCTCCAGGATGAGGATGCTATACCAGTCTTGCCACTGCCATTGACAGCACGCTCGTGTAAGCGATTTTCTGGTTTTCATTTCGGCTCCAAAGCTGAAAGCGAGCAACGACATGGTGTGACCGATGCCTTGATACCATTATCCTTGTTTATGTTAAGTGGCGAGCATTCTATAGATATTCTTGAATCGTTTTCTGATTGCCCTACGTGTCAGGAGCCATTAGATCGATTTTCTGGTTTCTTTCGACGTGGGCAAAATTTGGCAGAGATTGGCGTTGCGGCGAAGTCACAGGCGTTGCGTACACGTACAGGGATCAATTATGCCTCTGGCGCAACTATGCAGAGCATCCTTTACAGTCGTGCGGTATTGCCAAAGGGCGCGAACTTCTGGGGAGAATGGTATATCGCCGACGCAGTCGCCTCCGATTTTCAGACTTTTGTCGAAAGAGTTGTCGATGCCGGCTTGGTACGAGTAGGGAACAATCGCACACGCGGCTTAGGCCGTGTAACGATGAATCTTAGCGAATCCGAAGCAGAGGATATTGCGGCTTTGCAAGGGCGCGTGCAGATGTTTAACCAAGCTTTGCACGCAGATGCAGATAAATTTGGTATTTCCACACCTGCTGCTCTCTATGTGCCACTTACATTGACTAGTGATGCAATTCTTTATGATCGACTATTACGTCCACGGTTACAGATTACGAATGACTATTTAAGTGACGTATGGGGATTGACTGGTGCCCAAGTGGTATATCAAGTTGCCGGTGTGCGTCGTGTCGAAAGTTGGAATACAGTTTGGGGACTGCCCAAAGCCGATGAGTTAGCGATTGCAATGGGGTCAGTCTTTCTCATTGCATTGCCAACAAATGATGCAGATATATTTAAGCGTCTATGTAACCTACAAGAACAGGGTATAGGCGCACGTCGAGTCGAGGGTTTTGGGGCGGTACGTGTAGCAGATGCATTTCATATTGAGCATTTGCAAGCTTCTGGAGGATATCGATGAACCAGCAAATCAAAATTGCCCGCGAAGTGGCAGTACGCGCTGATGGTTTTTATGAAAACGCCAAAACATTGGGTGAAAAAGCCACCACTGTAAAACGTGCGCAAATTACAGGTCTAGAGAGCCAAGCCAATAGCGCGCTCAAAGTATCTGACGTGTTGGATTTTATCAAGGTACGCACTGCGCGTCATGAAGAATGGCGTAAGCAACAGTTTGGGCCAGAATTACTGCAATTTATCGAGCAGAACCTCCGTCAACAACGGCAAGACATCTGTGCAATACTCTCTATTGCTGATGATACTATAACTGCTCAAGATGTCTATCTGCTATTGATTCGTGCATTGATCCGGCAAATCGCCGCACAGTATGAGTTTACTTCTCAACTGAGGGGAGGAGGGCATAATGCAAGCGACGCGTGAACAATTGGAGCAAATGAGGCTATTGAGTGACAGAGAGCTTTATGCACAGGCACAAACGTTTCTGCAAAGCTATAAGCCACCTGAGAATAAACAATTAGCAGGTTTATTAGAGTTTTCGCGCAACATGAATGATCTTCAATCCTTTGCCAAACATCAACAAAGTCGTGATTGGGGAAATAAGTCAAAGGAACATTACAAGGCGTTTTATAGTGAACTCAATAAATATCTCCAAAAGTTACGTCAACAAGTCGAAACCCCACCCTATAGCCTAGTTACTCAGGGCTTGACTGCAAAAGCAAAAAAGGATCAGGTCGAATTTTTTGCTGGTTGGTTGGCCCGTGAATTTATTCAACATCTAGTTGCACAGGCACAGATCATGATCGCTGAAGAAGAAAATCAAAGACAAGCAGGGACAAGGAGGACGCATGCGTAAGTTTGAGCAACGCTATCTTTTTTCTGGGAAATTGGTACTCAAAACTGCATTACACATTGGCGGTGGTGATGCAAGCCTAGGTACTACTGATAGTCCGATTGTCAGACGTGCTAATGGTCAGCCCTTTATTCCCGGCTCTAGCTTCAAGGGATCTTTTCGCAGCACAGTGGAAAAGCTGGCCGCGACTGTGGGTATTCATAGCTGTGGGCTAATGGAAAACGAAGACTGTGTCGGGGCGCAAGGAGCAGAACAAAAAAAGTTCAACGACCGACGACAAAGTGATAAGTGGAATGAGGCAGATCTCCTCACTATTTTAAAAACAGAGCAATGTGAAACTTGCTGGTTATTTGGCTCACCCTATGTTGCCAGCCGCATCTTTTTTAGTGATCTCTACCTGGCAGCAGGTGAAGATGCTATTATTGAACGGCGCGACGGTGTGGCTATTGATCGTGATTCAGAGCGAGCAGTAGATAAGCTGTTATACAACTATGAAGTGGTACCGGCTACACTTAACTTTGCCTTTGAAATTATGTTAGAAGACCCCCAACATAACGATTTAGGCTTGACCTGTCTGGGCTTGAGCGAATTTGTCAGTGGCTTTGGCGGATTGGGTGGCAAACGCTCACGCGGGTTAGGGAATTGCCAGATTGACAAATTTACAATCCATATGCTGGATCTGAGTGTGAATGATATTTCTGAACGCGCCAAACGATTGAAGAAATATTTGCTGGGAAAAACTCCAGACGACAAAATGATGGTGGTATCCAGTCCAGTAGTATTTCTCGATCAACAGATCGAAACCTTGCTAAGTCGAACCGGAGGGCAACATGCTTAAACGACTAGTCAATGAAGCACGTTTTCAATTACAGATCAAGACCGAAGGACCGATGCTCATAAAATCAGGTCATGCTACCCTGATTGGTCCTGACATGACGCCAGTGCTCACTTATCGTAATGGTAGTACAGAAGTATACTTGCCTGGTACATCACTCAAGGGTGTTTGTCGCAGCCATACCGAAAAAGTGATTCGTACGCTACGCAGCGATCAGGTAGTAGTTTGCAATCCATTTACCGAAGATGGCGCTGAACAGAACTGTGGACTCTGGTTCGAGGAACGTAAGAAGTCACACCAAAACCAATCTTTGCCTAACGAAGTCGTTTACAAAGATTCCTGTCCGGCCTGCCGGCTTTTTGGCTCCACATCTTTTATTGGTCGCGTGAGCATTGGTGATGCTTACTTGCAAGGAAACAGCAATCGTAATTTAACCGAAACCCGCGACGGAGTAGGAATTGATCGACTGACCGGTGGTGCAGCCAATGGAGCCAAATTTGATCTAGAAGTTGTTGTATCAAATGTGACTTTTGCTACAGATGTACTATTGCGTAATTTTGAAATCTGGCAACTGGGGGCAATGTTACTCTTCGTTCAAGATTTGACTGACGGTTTTATTCGGATTGGTTCCGGGAAATCCCGTGGATTGGGAGCAGTCAATGGTAGTGTAACTCAGATCGCTATCCATCATTTGGGAACAACACAAGGGCGCGCCCCAGAAGAAATCTGGGGCTTGGGCAAATTCCTTGGTAACGATTCAGCTTATGGGACTCGACCAACAGATAGCCTGAATGTAAACTCGCTGCCACAAATAGAAATGCGTGGTATTCGCAGTAGTCAACTTTTTTCTGGTGATAATCTGAGTCATCTACAACAGGTTGCGATTCAAGCGTTCGCTGTGCGTATGCAAGAATGGTCAGCACATAAGTCAGGAGGTGTATAATGGCTGATTGTTTTTGCGATGCGAAGCTGCCACAGATCAGCCCTACGATTACGTCGATAGATTGGCCACAAGGTACCATCATGTGGTTAGAACGAATTCCTCTGACGCTTCTGACTGAGCCTGAGCGTGCTAATAGTATTCGCTTAGAACAGTTTGATCCCACAACAAACTTTGACGACTGGGCGCGTGGGCGCATTTTTTCAGCACATGGTGAATTGCGCTGGGAACAGCAAGATGGAATGTTTTGGACTGTCTATTGCGGAGAGAATCTTGATCTCCCTGGCTTTACACAAGAAACCCTAACGGAGCTAGAATCTGAAAATCTTAGACTAGATGAGCGCTCCTATTTTCTCTGGGGCAAGCGTGTTGAGGCGCAGGACTTGCCGACATTAGGGTTACCTGTACAGACTATTGCCTTTGTCGAACTGCAAATCCCGCGTATTCTGCGCTATCCCATCTCCAACGCAGCCAAACGTGTGAAGATAAAAGTGAAGGAGTATTTTGCCGCAGATGGAAGCCTTGCGTATGCTCGGTTTATAGGATTGGAGGAAATCTATGAATCCTTATGATTTTGTCCGAATCGACTGGAATCACCCACCAGTACGGCGCGCTTACACGCCCCAAAATCGTTTTGATGGTTTGAGTGGAGAGGTTACAGGTGTAATTACCACTGAAACACCCTTGTTTATTCCGCAGGCGCGTGCCAGAGGCGGTGGCGGTGCTAAGCAATTTGTAACGAATGCACATGGAGAAAAGATTATCCCAGGTTCCTCGCTGAAGGGGTTGATACGCAGTCTAGTGGAAACCATTGGCCCAGGCTGTTGGCGGCTTTTTGATGGCCGCTACCGAGACAATACCGATTATACCAGGAAACTACCTTCAGCATTTGCTTCCTGTAATGATCTAAAGTCGCTCTGTCCTGCCTGCCGTATGTTTGGTTTGATCCAGGGCAATGCCTTACTTGCCGGCAACGTTGGTTTTGAGGATGCGCTTTGTAACCATTCTGTTCCCCATCAAGCAATTTATACACCAATTTTGGATGCACCTAAGCCCCGCCACGAGGCTTGGTATTTGACCACAGACAAAAGCAGGTTAGCTGGACGCAAATTCTACTTTCATGCGAAGAGCATCAACACATCACCGAAAGTACGGGTAAGCAAAAGTGGTGTACAACTGAATCAGTACATCCAACCAGTTGGTGTAGGGACAAGTTTTACTTTTTCGGCACACTTCACCAATCTAGCAGCGGATGATCTCTCGCTGTTGCTCTACGCCTTGACGTTGGAGACAACTATTGAGACAAACATGCGTCATAAGATTGGTTATGCCAAACCGGCCGGTCTAGGCAGTGTACGCATTGAATTGACGGAACTGATGTTGGTTGATTATAAGCAACGCTATACAGCTGGGGCAGGCGGTAAAACGGTTCATGTAGATATCGCATTGAAGAATTTTGTTGCACAACAGGTGCAACACTTCACCAGCAATC
>Ga0163153_10003825_pt1 | contig 19644 bp, 45 predicted proteins | sample OliLakLV19MP6IB1_FD_148629 | JGI IMG/M metagenome (GOLD analysis project Ga0163153, IMG submission 148629) | Freshwater microbial mat bacterial communities from Lake Vanda, McMurdo Dry Valleys, Antarctica - Oligotrophic Lake LV.19.MP6.IB-1 | ecosystem: Environmental > Aquatic > Freshwater >... | reverse complement strand
TCGTTATCATCCTTCCAGTAAAATATTTTCCCAGGAGAGAGCAGCACCATCGCTGCACGTTCTACAGGTTCGTTTGTTTCTTTGTCCAGAAAAGTTTTTGTCTTGCGCGGGTTGTAGTATGCCTCATGCGGTGCAAGGTCGGGGAATCCAAAGTTTGTTTCCAGCAATTCTCCAAATACATAGGCGTGAACATTCTTGTGCCCAGTCTTGAGCACTCGTTGCCTGCCAGCTTCCGACACTCGGAAGCTAGCATCCTTAATCACCACATGGAATTGATGTTTGAATACGCGCCCCGTCTTGCGGTCAACGATTGAAAAACATTTCTTATTCAGATTCCGATAGCATTTAACTCTCATGCGTCCTCCGTTGCCAGCCGGATAGTTTCCCATCCAAGTTCGATCGCGTGCCGGGTCTCTTCTTCAAGCTCTTCAAGGTGAAGGTCGGGACAGTCAAGCACACGCTTGAGCGCCCTCCGCTCTTCCGCCGTGTAGTGGGATGGCCGATCGACAATCACCGGGCCGTGTCGCCTACCCTTCTTTTTTAAGTGCTCGTCGGTCACTTCACGTCTCCCGTTTCCATTCCCGCTGTGATCATCTCGCGCAGCTTGTTTTCTTGTGCGCCCAGCGCAGAATCCCTCGCAGAATCCCTCGCAGAATCCCACGCAGAATCCCACGCAGCAGCCCTCGCAGCAGCCCTCGGAGCCCTCAACGCAGCCATCACAGCAGCCCTCGCAGCCCTCAACGCAGCAGCCCACGCAGCAGAATTCGCAGCAGAATTCGCAGCAGAATTCGCAGCAGGACTCGCAGCATCACTCGCAGCATCACTCGCAGCATCACTCGCAGCATCACTCGCAGGATCACTCGCAGCATCCCTCGCAGCGTCCCACGCAGCAGCCAATTCGGCATTAGTTGCGTTTCCATTTGCAAATGCCTCGGATACGTCAAGCGCGTTTAAACTTCGCTCATCCTGCATCAAATGCTGCACCTGCCGGGCGCACCACACGCCATAAAGACGTATGAATTTCTCGGAGAAAAACTCCTGGTGCATTAAGAGCGAGAGCCGATCGGGAAACGGAGCTTCAGTTACGTTGAGAATATCAAGCGCGGTTCCGGTCCAGTTTTCCGGCAAATACCGGGATGGATCGTAGCAAGGTTTTAGTGCGCGTAAGTCATTCAGCGTGAATTGTTTCACTTCACGTCTCCCGTTTCCACTCCCGCAATAATCATCTCGCGCAGCGTTTTTTCTTGCGCAGCCATCGCACCCTCAATCACATCAGCCCTCGCGGCAGTCCACGCGGCAGCCATCGCAGCATCCCTCGGATCCACAGCGGCAGTCCACGCGGCAGCCCACGCGGCAGCCATCGCAGCATCACTCGCATCCCCCGCAGAATTCCTCGCAGCATTCCTAGCAGCAGACCTCGCAGCAGCCAGTTCGGCCCTATTTGCGTTTCCGTTCGCAAAAGCCTCGGATACGTCAATCGCTTTTATACCTCGCTTATCATGCATCAAATGCTGCACCTGCCGGGCGCACCCTACTGCATAAAGGCGCAGAAACTTCTCAGAGAAAAACTCCGTGCGCATTAAGAACCAGAGCCGATCGGGAAATGGGCATTCCTTCACGTCGAGAATATCCAGCACGTTACCAGTCCAGTTTTCAGGCATGTGCCTACCTGGGTCGTAGCAGTGTTCAAGTTTTCGTAAGTCAGCTAGCGTAAATTGTTTCGGTTTAGCCCTCATTTTTTTCCTTTCTTCAGTAGCAGTGCATCTATTTTTGCGTTAAGGCGTGGGGAGCGAGGGGGGAAGTTTGATTTCATGCGTGATCCCGCCAATTAAAGTAGTAGCGAGGCATGTGTGTGAATTCTAGCGAGCCGAGTTGCCCGTCTGTTTTTCTTTCCACCACAACGAACGGAGCTTGAAAGCCTTTCACGCGGAAGTCTCTTTCAAGTTCGGTAGTGTTCCAGCATTGATGCGCTGGAAGTGGGTCGAGCGTCGCGTTCGGTTGGCCGCATCGGTCGCAGCGGAAGGCAGTTAGGTCGGGCATGGTTACTCCATTTCGGTTATTTGTTCATCGATGAAAGCTAAATCAGAATCGCAGGCTTTGTTTCGAAACTCCTGCCAAGGCATTGCATTAACCAAGTCGGCGGCCTCATCATCGTCCTTGGCTTCTATCTCTAGGTGAAAGCTCTTTCCGTAAAAATGAACTACTTCAAACTTTGGCATTGTTCTTACACGGTAGAACATCAAGCTCTGCCGTATCCTCAATTAGAAAGTCTTTGTCAGTGTCGAAGTCTCCGGCGAATTTTTTTAATAAGAGCGCCCTGGCTTCAGCCCGTTTCTTGCGGGTCGAGTAAGCATAGGCAGTAAATCCTTCTTTATACTCATGAATCAGTGTGTAGACAATCATCCGAATATCCCTTCTACTTTTTTAACACGAGCACGAAGCTTCCCGATTTCTTCTTCAGCTTCGTCGCGGCTACGCTTTTCCCAGAGATTTTTATTGAGCGCCGCAGATTGCTGCAACTCGTGAACAAGAAGCCGAGTCTCTTCATGCGCATACGACCGGAGCAGGAGCCTGACATAAGTGTTCTGCACATTCTCAGCACCACGGAAGCGGCTATTGTAAAACCCGTCCAGGTCATAGTGCGCGATGAATCCGCAGTATAGACTTAGAGCGCGATAAAGTTCTTTCGTGAACCTCGCTCTATTGAACCCGGAGTGTTGGAAACGCTCGAACGCCATCACGATCTTATGATGTGACGGCGAAAGCTTGGACAAGTCCTGCACAAATTTTGCTGTATAAATTTGATTCATTCCCAGCTCCATCCAGATGCAGGCAATACTCCACTAAAGTCCGAAGTTCGGCTGAAGATATATGGAGAGATCTCCTCCATATCAACATCTCCCATTTCATCCTCAACTCCCAAGACCAAGCAGAGTTTGATTCGTTTGGTGTTGCTCCGAGCTTTTAGCACGAAGTATTCCCAAAAGTTCCTGAGCATGATGTGCTCAATAACTTGGAACTTGTTTCCATCTTTGTCAATCATAGTTCTCATTCTCTTCGTCCTTTCTTGCTTGAGAAGCAATCTCCTCAAGTTTGGTTCTTAATTTTTTGTCGGCCTTACCTAGCAGCAAAGCGAGGCCGTCAACCACGTCGGCACCACTAAGACTATCTTCTTGACCGTCGATTAGTCCGGGGCTGATCGCCGCCATCCTTCTCAATATTTCGATCGCGGTCATAGCTCGCTCGCTGGTAAGGTTTGCACTTCATGATTCCGATAAGTTCCGTCGTCGTTGCACCAGTGACGGAACGTAGTCGCAGCCGCCTCAACAATCGAAGGCGTGAACATGTACGGGAATGAGAGCGCAACTTTTGCCCACTCGCAGTCTTCCTCGTACCATCCGTCATGGTTGACGTATCGCGCAGGCATGATAGATCGCATCGCCTTGCTCACGTAGTAACCACCATGACCAGCAGTCGAGTAGAAGGTGATTCCGGTAGCGACGATTTCTTTACCTTGAGACTTTCCCCATGGAGTAATCATACCATCTCCCCACCGATCCAAGTTTCATGGCGCTTGAGCTTGGTCACGTTCTCCACTTTGTAGTTGAGAACTCTGATTTCGTTCTCAACCCCTTGGCGCGAAGAGTCTGAATCCTTTTTGAGGTACTCTTCTTTGAGCGCAAGATATTCCTCCGCGTCGATCTCTTTCCCATAAGCGTCGAAATATTTCCGTTCGCTCGTCATGGTCGCACCGTATCCGGTATATACCCTGAGATAAAGCTGGCCAGATTTCTTGTGTTGGTACACAAGATTGTTTTCCGTTACCGGAGAGCAATACGTGGGCCGCGCTTCAAAGTCAGGCTCAAGCCCTTCCTTGTCGCGAACCTTGTTTACCATTTCCTGATAGCTGTCACCCATGAAAACTACGCCCGTAAAAATGGTCGTAATTTTATGAAAGCGAACTGGAGTCGGAACTTTTGTCTTTCGACTCTTTTGTAAAACTCCGCCGTTTACCGTTGTTTTTTCCGTCTCAGCCGCGAAACCAAAAATGCCTTTCACTTTTGGAATCGAACTGATGATGGAAACCTTTTCTTCCAATGTCATCATTTTGTTTTTCCTTTCAAGGGTTTACTACGAAACCTGACTTGTCTTTCATTGCTCTACCCTTGGCGCGAAGTCCGACGACTACGCCCTTGGGATCAGTAAATCTTAGGTCATGCTTATCACCATCAATAACCGGATAGCCCCACCATTTCTCAGGAAGAGCTTTTCCCTTTTTGATGCGAAAGACGATAGCCACGTTAGACCACGCCTTGCGGAGTGCCACGCGGCAAAAGTCTTCATTCATTTCCGAACGAGAAAGAATCAGGTAATAGTTCGGCGGCAATTCGCCGCGAGAATATCGCATGAGCCGGTCTTCGTTTTTTGTGTAGTCATAAAAAGTTACGCTTGAATGGCGGCGGACTACCGCTTCCCATTCCAGGTCTGACAACACATTCAGCCTTGCAGCCAATTGCTTGCCGCGCTTTTTGGCTCTACGTTCGAAAGTTTCTATTTCCTTAGAAATGTGAAGCTCGAACTTTTTGGGATCGGAATAGTACAGTTCACTTTTCCGAACACGCGCCGCATGGACGGGAGCCATTACTCCCCTTCCAGCAAAGCGCAGACACATTCCAATGCAGCCGGGAGTTGCCCACGTGCAAGAATTATGGCCCCACACTGATTTATGTGGAGCCAGTGTTAGACCTGCCGTGAGATATTTTCCCAGCGCATCGGATTTCGCTAATTTTGGATTAGCCCCAATGCTGAGAAGTGTTTGCATTTTAATCTCCGTAGTAGCAATGTTTCTCTCCGATAGTCGTGCGGTGAAGAAAAGACCAATAATGGGCCTTGAACCCGTTGTCGGACATTTTCCCGCAATAAACTAAACGCCCGTTGTGGAATTTAGCCTTATGCGTGACGACGTTGGATACCGCTAATCCGGTAATCCAATTATCGCCCTCCTGATTTCCGTTGCTGCTAGCAAGCGGCGTAGTAAAATAAACCTTATTACCCGTCACTTGCGTGACTTGTAGGAGATTATTCCATCGCATAGTAGCGCCGCCGTGATTTACTAGTAAATCGCCGACGATCAGATTTTCTTTCGTAATCGTTTCCATTATTTTCCCTTTCAGTTATAGACACAAAAAAGCCCGCAAGTTTTCACCTTGCGGGCAATTTTGTGCCTAGAACCGGAAAATAATTCTGGTGAGCGATTCGATCGGCGCGATAATACCGCGCAATATTTCATCAAACAATTCGAGTATTGTCACGCGCAGCATTTTAGCCTCTCTTTAATTTGCGCTGCATCACACGAGCTTGACGCTGTGCTTTACCTTTTGCGCGTTTCTTCGAACGGTTTACGTCACGCGAATCTTGCTCCGCGTTGCCAACTTGCATTTTATTCAGACTCATTTTGTTTCCTTTTCGTTTTAGGATTGCTCCAACGCAACGCAAAAAAGCGCCTAGCCAATTAAGACTAGACGCGAATTTTTGCGCTGTGTTAGAGGAGCGATGCCTTGACGCATCACTCCCCCTAAATTTTCCACGTCACGTTTACCGCGTGACGCAGGAAATCATTTTTGTAAATCGTCGGGCCTTGGTTCGCGTGCCCAACTAGGACGCGCCGCGCACTTTTGCGCGGTCAAATTGTGAAATAACACCCCACGAAAAATTTCGTGAGTTAACCTAGTCACACCACGTTAGACGTGATGCGCTAAGGTTAGGTAGCAGCGCGGAGCATTATAACCGTTTCGTTTCGGATAATGCGACGCATCGGCTTCGCGCCTACGCATAGCCAAGGAATTACCCTTGTACCTTGACGTGTGCGCTTTTCTTCCCGTGCTTTTTGCGCGGTAAGAAGGAAATCAGAGGAAATTTGCTTACGCAGCGCGTTACGCTGTTTCTGCCTTTCCCGACAATTTCCCGATACGGTTAGGTGCATCATAAACTTGCTTTCCTTCCCTGCTAGGTTAGCGCCTAGCCGCTTGCCGTGTTTGTTCGGCGTAAAAGAGTTATTCCACAGAGGAAAAGGAAAGGGAAGAACAAAAAGCACTAATCACCATTTTTTTCGTGCGCCGTTTTCTTTCCTATATATGCCAGAAAGCAGACAATAAAAAACCAGGGAAAAACACTAGCTTAGCTAGTTCCTTCCCTGGTCATTTACCCTTTGCAGCTACCTTGCCGCATAGCCCTATAGGCTTAGCACGCTATGTCATACCTACCCGTAGGTTATTGGCTAGGGCTATAACGCACCGTTACAAGCTATAGTACCAAATTAGTAGGACTATGCAAGCCGCCCTGCGTCAACCCGAAGGACGTACCCAAGGGCAAGGGTATGGGCCTATGGGCTAGCTTTGAACCTACCCAAGGGAGGGGGTAAGTGGAATGCTGCCCTTACCCATAATCCAGGGTAGCCAGGGCTGGCCTTTTTCGCCTTACCCTAGCCTTACCCAAGCCAGAAACACCTACAAAATAAACAAAATTTGTTTAATTTCAGCTCCCCTAGCCTAGCCAGGGAAGGGCAAGGAAAGCGACGAACGCACCCGCCGCCAGACCAACGAAAAGGCAATCAGCTAGCCTTTCGCGCTCTTTACGCCTTGGTTCGAGCAATCTTCCAAGGAAGAAGCAGGCGAGGAAGCTAGAGCATCCTGAGATGAGGGCAAGGGCGAGTAGGGTGTCCATTCAACTTCTCCTCGAACAATAGTAAAGGCTTCGAGGCCCAGCCTTACAGCGTGAATTTTGGCTTTATCCCACGAGGGGAAAAAGCCTTCGATCCGACTTGACTTATCGTTGGTCAATGACCACCATTCACATAGACGCATGGGGCGCTACCTCCACTAAATTGTACCCCATCAATCACCACCCTCCAAGGAGCCAGAATGCTGACTGAATCGTTTTTCGTTCGTAAAGTAAAACAAGTGACCGACCCGGAAACGGGTGTAACGGGGCCAGAATCAGACGAAGAAGGCGAGGTAGGCATTGTTCGCACCATCCAGTTCGTTCCAATCCCTGATCCAAGCTCGCCTGTAGGCGGTCGCCACGCCACCATCCTTGGCGTTTGCTGGGAGAAGTCCAACTTCCCCGCCATCTGCTGGGAAGACCCTGCCGACCTCGAGCATCTTGATGACACGCTTTCGAGCATCATCGATCGCTTGCAGGAAGATCAGCCAGAGGAGTTTCTGGAAAAAACGATGGCAAAACTTTTCGAAAAATATGGCGCAGAGGCCGTATTCAACGAAGCAAGAAATCTCCTTGGAGGAGACGAAGACGACGAAGAGGAAGAAGGCGAGGAAGAACTCGCTATTCCCGCTTCTTAGTCTTTTTCGGTGGAGTCCCAGCCGCGAGTCTCGCAATCGCTTGCGTGATATCGGGGCTGGGCTTTTTATAGCCTTTCAACTTTTCTTTCAATAAATTCTTGTCGAGCAGTTGTTCCGTTTTGGGAACGATCTTTCCAGCCAGCCGAGCGGGCGGAGTTTTAGCGCTCTCGGATTTTGATCCGGCCTTATCGTCCATCGATACCGGCTTCATCGCAGAAATTTCTTTTCGCTGCGCAATCTTCGCCCTTTCAAGCTCAGCCAATTTCTTGGCGCCAATCTTGCCGCGAGCGTCCTGAATTTTCTTCCATTCCTTTTCCGACTCAGCGTAAATTTTCTTCACTTCTTCTTCGTGTTCGCCAAACCACACAGCGAGGTTGAGTGGACGCACGCGAGCCATCAAGGAAATCATTCCAAGATAGGTAGCCTTTGCATCAGCCTCACGATTGGAGAATTGCGCTTTTTGGCGCCAGGTTTTTCCGCCTTCGAGTTCGTTGACGGCGGCCTTGATTCCTTTTGGCGAAATATAAAAGAAATGTTGAAGCAGGCTCATGAGGTAAGAGGTCAAGAAAAGTTTGTAGTAACGATTCTCCTCGATCTCTTCCTTGCTTTCTCCTTTTGTCAGCGCTTCCTTTTGCGCGAATTCCAAGGCTCCAGGTCTTCCGTCTTTTCGCTTCAAGGACAGACCCATTACCTTTTCCATCATTTGAGCGACCATCTTTTGGATGAACAACTGGATGTCGCGCCAAACTTCTTCGCGTTCCTTTTTGCTAAGATTTCGACCGAGCGTGCTTCCATAAAACCCGTGGCTCTCTTTTCCACTGATGGGGTCTTTGATCACACCCCTGAAAACTTTCGTGAGTTCGGAAACGGTGGGGCGAGTAGGGTTGCTTTCTTCCACGGGTTCCTCTTCATCGTCTACCCAAGTTTCTTCTGGCTCGGAATCTTCGATTTGTTCAAAGTCGCCAGACTTTTCAGGCATACACTTTTCAAGATTGATGTAATAGTTCGGATCTTCGGCGAGATGATCCATGGCGATTCGTTGCGCCTCTTTTACATCGTCGGTGTGTTCTTTTTCATGTTGTGTGCCGTTGTAGAGTTGTTCTTGGTCAAAGTCGTTTGGAGACATACCATCAGAGCGGCGAGGATTTCGAATTTTTGAAATTTCCGGAACCGCATCTTTCTTGGGGTCTCGAGGCGCAGGGTTTTTTGCGGTAAAGCTTTCGTCAATGGCTTCTCTTTTATACAAGTCATAGGCTTCTTGTTGAGTGGCTAGACCATTATTTTCGGCAGCCATCCCAAGACAAACGAATACTTCTTCTGCCCATTCTGGGAGCTTTTGCCCGTTAACGAGATTCATATTGAGATCGCTTCTAGCCATGCTTAGGTACTCCTTTGGAGCTGTTCTGAGTCCATTATAGCGAAAAACTTGACATTAGACACTGTTTTGTTATCCATGGAAACCATGATTTTATCGTATTTTAAGCAGTTAAAAGAAGCCGAAATGGTAAAGGATTTATCGCTTGCTCGGGATATTGAGCGAGCCAAGCCTTACATTATTCTAAGCGACCTATTGGACTTGAGTGGGGTTGGTAAACTTTCACGACAAGGTTTTAGAGAGATAATGAGAGCATTTCCATTTAGGTCGATTTTTATTGAGTTCGCTGAAGCCAAAGCAAGTGTTGGGGTTGGCGACTGGACTATCGAGTCGGCACTTGTAAAAGAGGAGAAACCCGATCATTTTTCGATTCAGTGTAGAACTAGCGGCGGAGATAAAAGGTTTACAATATTCTTACCAGAAACAAAGGATTCCAGCATTCACGCCAGTTGGCTTAATCCTGATACAGACTTTTCTTTACCTAGTACGGAAAATATATGGCGCGGCATAATCACAACATTTATCTGCGCGTCCGTTAAAGCTATCACAGATAAGACAAGTCGGCTCGGTCACGCCTCACACGTCAAACGAGTATTTGGCAAAGTTAAACCGTATATGTTTACTTATGTAAAGCAAGTGAATACAGTTTATCCAAATAGCTCCAAAGCTCCACAGGTTGTCGAGTGGAAGCATTCTTGGTGGGTCGCAGGATGTTGGGTAAAGATTCATGGCATTGGCAAGGATCGAGACGGAATCCGGAAAATTGATGGGCCAACCTGGAGAGTCCCACACATAAAAGGAGACGGTGAACTTTTGGAGAAAGTCAGGGTTCTCGCTCGTCAGAAGCCATAATTTTTCCAAACGCCTGCTCCATCATAGTGCGCTGAAAAGGATTGAGTTTGAACTTGCTGGCAGCCATATCAAACATCTTTTCTTTATCCACTTTCACCATCCAAGAATCTTCACCGGCCAAGGTGCCGCTCTTTTGAAGTTGGACCTGGCGATAAAGATAATACCCGAGTGCGGTGAACACCAATAGGCGCTCGACGGAAAGGGCTGGGTGTTTGGAAAGATCGAACATGGAGCCTCCTGGACAAGGTGCGTTATAAAGATTATATCAAATTTTGCTTGCATCGGCTAACAGAATTGGTATTGGTGTTTGACCATGAATTTGCTTTACTTCAAACAAATCAAAGAGCACAAAAAACTAAAGCACATTCAAACCGTTAAAGACCTCGAATCTGCCAAGGTCTATGTTGTGCCAGAGGCTCTCGTAGTGAGCGAATTTGGAGTTCGGGAAGAGTTTAGATCGGATATGGTGAAGCTCCCATTTGAGAGAACCTGGGTTGAGTTTTTGGAGCCGACTTTTACAGCAATTCCAGGTTTTGAGTTCTTCTGGTTTTATGCGATCGACAAGGGTAATGAGGAATATTTTGTGTTGGCAGCCGACGCGTATGGAGCAAAGTTCATCAACTTGGATTTTAAGCAAGAAAAATTTATTCCAGAATCCGAAGGTGATGCCGATTGGACGGTGGCAGCCTTAACATGCTTTTCCTGTTGCATTGCAGCCGTCACACGAAAAGAAAACCAAGTTGGAAGGGTTAGCGGTTCGCGCCTAATTAGAGGAAAAGTGGTTCCATATCAAGTCACTTACGTTAGACAGCGGAATACGATTTACAATCGTTCCGACAAGGCTCCACAGGAGATCGATTGGCAGCATTCCTGGAATGTTTGTGGGCATTGGGTTCGAATTAGGGGTCTTGGAAAGGATCGTTCCGGAAAGCGAATTGTGAAGGGTATGACTTGGCGTGTTCCACATATAAAAGGTGATGGGTCGTTGGTGGATAAAACAAGAGTATTGGTTTCACAAAAAACTCTTGCTTCTCAATCCATTTTATTTGGAGATAACTGATGAGTATTTTCTTTGGATTGATTTTAGTGACGATCCTCTTGGTGAGCATGACCGCACACGTTTGGTCATTTGTTCGCGTGAGCCAAATGAAGCAGCGAAAGCTCGACCTTGACCGCGAAGAGGCCGAGTGAGTTACAAGCTTCCCAAAATTCCTCACCCTTGGTGGCATTGGTTCTTCATGTTTCGCACCGCCGAAGGCATGAAAAGGCTTTTTGCTGATAGCCCTGAGTGGGTTGAGATTGAGTGCGTCGCGTGCCAGAAGCGATACATTCTAAATCCTATCGATAAAACCTTGCCTATGGAAAAGGTTGGATTTCCCGCTGAATACACGTTTGGAGACAAGCAATGAGTCATTTGCAGGGGCGCATCGTCGGACTGAATGAAAAGCTCGACAAGCTTAAAAATGCCGTCTTTATCAAGACGAACAATATCGAAAATGAACTCGATGATCTGTCCACGTTTGTCGATTCGTTGCCAGACCCAGAGCATCGCAAGAAACTTTCGATTTCCATCCGAAACATCAAGTCCATCAGCGACTACCTGAGCGGATATTCCGAATGCGTTTAGAGTTGGGGAAAACCTACCTAACCCGAGGCGGTGAGCACGCGGCTCGAGTGATCTCGCTCATCGGCAAGTGGAGCAAAAAGCATCCCGTGGTTGGTGAGCTTTACGAGCTTAAAGGCAAGAAGAAAATTGAGAGTCCAGGGCTATTTCAAACTTACGAGCATTGGACGAAAGACGGCGTTTACTTGGATAAGCCTGCTGAGTCTGGCTTTGACCTCGTGGCGGTGTTGGATGAGTAGGCAGGGACCGAGAGCTGACGTGCCGTTAAGGTCGACGCCTGATGAGCGAAGGCGCAAGTATCTTAGAAAGCGCAAAGATGCGGCTTTGAGGAAAGATCACAATTCAAAGCTTGAACTTCTTCGCAGACTTGCTCAATATTGCTTTGATGAATTTTCCAGAGTGCCAGTTCTGGAATGGAAAAACCGCCGTGAATGGCTTTTACAGGAGATGGAAAATGAAAAGAGCTTATATTCGCAACAACTGGGAGAATAAGGAATTGGTCGCGGTGAACAAAGTGGGCGGAATGTTCGCATTCTCGTCTTGCGGGCCAAAGTGGAAACTTTGGGTCCAGTGGGTTCTTGCGCAGACCGAATCACGACTCCTCGGGCCTTTATAGATTATGAAAAAAGTTTACTTCGTAGTGCAAGACGGAAAGCACATCTGCCCCTTCGACTACCAATTCTATGGTGTGTTCAGGAGCAACCGCACTAAGGCTATCCGCTGGGCCGAAAGGCTCAAGTTCTCTAACCCAGACTTGCACTATGAGGTATTTACCGCCACCCCCATGAGCGTGAAGGAGATAAAGTGATTGCGTCGATTTGTTGGTTTGTGATTGCGCTCTCGAACGCCGTGGCCGGTTACAGTTTGTGGCGATTCACGAGGGAGGCCATTCCACAGTTGAGGCGGATTCGCGAAGGAACGGATGTGGTGAAGTATCACATCCTGCGCCAGGTCCACGACAAGCGGAAGGCAGAAATCGAGGCGCAGCTTGGCGGAGAAGCTTCTAACAAAGGCTGAGTGGCTGAAGAAGAAGTTCGACCGGGCGGTGGATCGGCACACCTATATAGCGCTCAAATTAGGCTCCATTCGTCAGGAGGAGCAGGCAGCTCGAAAGGTCTGTGAGGAGATCGAACTTGAACTAAATCAAGAGCTTGAAAAGCAACAAAATCGTTGACAGTTTCACTGCATGGCTTATCCTAGCCAGAATGATGTTGAAACAACGCAATCGGAGAAATGTCGAAAAGCACCAATTTGTTTCCTTCGCCGAGGGCGATCCGGAGAAAAGGAAACAATGCTTAGGGCCGGATTGTAAGAAGTGGATCATGGCGACGAAAAAAATTAGACTGTGTACTTATTGTAGAAAAAAGATTACAGAGATAGAGGGCGAGTCGGGCGTCTTCATCGAGCCGCCGAGTGGTGGGAGCGAATAAAAGTAAGAAATATTTCTTGCTTATTTTTTTGGAAATGTTAATGGTGTTTAGACGATTTTGAAATGAATTGAGGAGAGAAGAAGTGCTTGCAGTTGGTTTGGTCGAGGACCGGCAGGTGGTCGATCGAGGCAATTTGAGAGTTCGGTTTTTGAAGTACAAGATTAATGCGAGTCAAGCCAAGCTCTGCGCTGGCCCAGCGTTAAGAGCAGCCGGTACTTCTCTCTTCAGTTGATTTTAAAAGTGCCCGAATTGGTTTCGACTGGAGTTTGGAAATTCTACTGCATGTCTCAGAGGCGTACTTGTTGAGTTATCATCTGGACGCAAATGTAAATGCTGAATCTTTCGTGATTCGCAAGAACCGTGGCAGCAATGCTACGGCTCTTCAGTTCGCCGCCTAAAAACGGAAGACTGTGGTGCCGCCTGAGCGCCAGTTAAAGAAGAAAGGCAAAAATGGTAGTGCAGTCCACTTCGCAAGAAGGAAAGTGCAGGGAGCTTGCCAGAGCTTATCGTAAGAATCTGGTTGGTGGAGGTGGCCGAGAAATCGGTCGCCCTGGTCTGGGGGTTGAAAGACCCCTAGATTTTAATCTCCACCCGACACTTCGGTGTCGCCTTGGGCGCAAAAACATGTCGACTGTAGAATGAAAAAACTTTAGGACGCGAGTTCGATTCTCGCCGGGTACACCATTAACAAAGGAGAAGGACAATGAGCGAAGTTTTGGTCACGGTTTCAAAGGTGAAAGCATACATCAAGAACAAGGGCAGCATGAACACGAGCGGAGCGGCGCCAGAAGCCTTGTCCAATCTCATCAGGGTTGTTCTCGATAAAGCGATTGAGAACGCGAGGAAAGACGGTCGAAAGACAATTTTCGATCGGGATATTGAGTCGATCAAGATTTAAGGAGCATTTCAAAATGAGCGAATCGAAAAAAGACCTCCGCAACGAACAAGAAAAAGAGCTTGAAGACCTCATCATCCCTTTTGGTGAGCTGCTCCAAGCAAAGGGCTATCAGTTTATCCTGGCCGTCAATCATTCAACCGGCGCATCAGCACACGCCACTGGTGGAACGATGGCAAATCTCTTGGGTCTCGCAACCGAGATTAACATCAACCAGCGAACGGCGTACATCGACGGTCGCGATTCAATGGTAAAGAAGTGAAACTCGACATCAAACGTAGTCCCGAGGAATGCTGTTCCAACTATTTCGATACAGCCAAAGAGATTGCCAAGATTACGTTCCCCGTTGGATCGGATGAGTGGCATGACGCCGCCATTCGAAAAATAAAGCGTTTTGGGCATCACGAGAAGTTGTCTGTGTACGTTCGCGTGATGCGATGGTTCTCTAGGGCGCAGGAAAATCAAGCCTTGTTTGTTCCTGCGATAGAGACTCTAGCCATTAAAATCAGGACGCATGAAGACTTCTCCTCTCGTGAGGATTGGAATATTTTATGATCCAAGATCGATGCGATTCTAAGGCTCTTCACTTTATTGGCGTTGGGCGGCGAAGACAGATGCGCGATGAGCTTGAGCGGAAAAGGTGGGAGCTGGAAATAAATGGCTGAGCCAAGTTGTTTCTGCGACTACATAAGCATGTGGAGCACCTGGGGATGGATCGTCGCCACCACCGCAGGCGCTTACTTTATCTATGACGCGCTTGGAGAACGAAAAATGATCGATTTTCTCTTGCATCTTATCGCGAAAATGCTAATGGTGATTAGGCGACTTTGGGCGAACATTTTTGACGACCTTAGCGATTACAGGATTAAACGAGAGCCGCCAAAGCTCTCAAAACCGAAAGAGGAGAAAACGATGCTGTTTTTTATGAAAGAACGTCTGAGGATGAGGGCGTTGATCGAAACACAAGGGCTGACGCTCAAGAATAAAGAGTCTGATTTTGATATCACGCTCAAACAGCGTGAGGCGGAATTTACGCAAAAGCTCAAAGATCAGGAAGCCGATTTTTCTCGCCGCATCCTGACTCAGCAGAACGATTTCAAAATCAAGGAATCCAACCTCAAAGACGAATTCGATCGCAATAAAAAGATGCTCGAAGAGACGACCAAGCTAGAGGTCGACAAGGTAACGACCTTGGCAAAACTCGAATCCGAACAAAAGGTCGCCAAAATTCAGCTCGAAGCCGACAAGCGTGTGGCCGCTGTAGAGAACGAAAAAGTTAAAGCCGTTGCCGACCTCGAGAAGCGCAACGCTGAAGCCATCTCTCAGGTGAAGCAACAAGAGGCTCAGCAGCATTACGATCGCATGACGAAAGCCATGGCCGAGATGAACCAGAATGGCTCCGTCCACACCAAGAACCTGCACGAAATGACGATGACGCTGCTCCAGCACGCTCGTCCGGGCGTGAATGAAAGTCGTTTCCTTACGGGTCGGATCGACGGGCAAGAAGGACCGCTCCCTAAGACGATCATCACTGATGGCAAGACCGTCAACGCAGCCGTAGTGAGCGAATAGTATGTTGGGGATGGATGGTGGGTTCGAACACGAGTTGCATGAGCCTTTCGATGAAGAGTTCTTCACTTCGATGCTTCTCAAGATCGACCTCACCAAATATCCCGATTCTCCCTTGGTGCGCTCCCTCCACAAATTGTTCGCACCAAGGGACAAGGTTCGCGCTCTCGATTACCAATTGAACGGCGAAGAAATTGGAAAGCACAAGCCAAATCACGTCGACGCTCTTCGGAGTAGGGTTTTGAATTTCGCTCTTCTTCCAGAGGAGTCGACTAATTCCACCAAGAATTACTTCAGCGAGCTTATGAGCTTCAGGGAACCAACCCTCGGCTTCGTCGATGAATACAGTGAGGATGACGAATACGATGAGCTGGACGATTTAGAGGAAGACGATGAGTAGCAATACAGATTTTCACGCTCAACTGGCAAATGGTTTATCGTCAGAAACCGTCAGTTACGAAGACTATCAAAGAATGGATCAACGCGAGAGAGACAAGCTGAACGCCGTTGTTTTGAACGTCGACCTCGCCAACCATTCAGATTCAATCCTCGTCGATTCGATCGGACAGATTTGCCAAGGCGTCATCGGAAAGTTCATCTCCGACAATGGCGGCTTGGAAAAAATGGTTCGAGGAAAATCAGAGGAAATAAATGGTCTAGCCTTTCGCCAGGAGTTTGAAAAGTCTAGGAAGTTTATGGTCGAGCAGCTTATCAGGGAATTGGCTCCGATGATCGACGAAATCATTACAAAACGCGTTCAACCGCAATCGAGCGCAGACCTCCTGCTTAACCGCATTCGAGACTTCTCGCTCCTAGATGCTCTACCGGCGAACGCGAGTATTGAAGAACGAATCAGGCGCCTTGAGAGGGTAGCATTGCGAGAGCCTTCCGGCTCTGGAGTGAGCGCATGACACAATACACTACTTCAAACTCTTCGCAGCTCGACCTGAACAATCAGCTCAGTGGTAAGAATATAAGCAACCTTAAATATGCCCAAGGTCGGGATGGAGTGTGGCGGGAGGATTCGATGAGCGCGTATGTTGCTTCTGTCGATTCCGCTTTGGCTACTTCCCAGAGCACGCAGGCGCCAATCCCCATCGGGTCTCCGCTCCATCAATCAGTTGAACACATTGTTTGGATGATTTTGGAAAACTTCTTTTCGCGCTACGCCAACACCGGCTCGATGTGCATGGATGGTGCGTGGAGAAATGACTTGCAATTGAAGTCTAATATTTCTATGAACAATCACCACATAAAGGATGTTCCATATCCATTTGATGATGAACACGCAGCGAACAAACTTTACGTCGATACTCTTTTAGCGCAGCTAGAGGAGAGGCTTAAACGAGAAATTATTGAGGACAAGGGATCGACAATTTTAAGGGCGAGAGTAAAAAACTTTAGTTTATTGGAGTAAAATATGATGACAAGAAATGATTTAGTAGCAGTGGCGCATCAAATGGCGGTAGAGAAGCAATGGTGGGCTGGAAAGCCGCGCTCGTTCGGCGAGTGTGCGATGTTGATGATTTCCGAAATTGCGGAAGCGACCGAATGCGTTCGTAACGGTGAGCCTCCGCTCCACCTGGGCCGAGTCGACAAAGTGACCGTTCCCGATGGTGCTCTTGTTGAAAGCTTTGGTGGCAAGGATTTCGTAATGTCTAGTCCAGATATTATGAAGTGTGAGGGCGAGCTTGTAGAGTTGGCTGATTGCGCTATTCGAATCGCCGATTTCGCTGGCTTCTGCAAACTCGATCTTCATCAGTTGGCCTCCAATGAGAAGAACAAATTGATCGATTCCCCATGGATCGACGATCTTCTCAACAAGACACCGCTTGAGCACCACGTCGACGTTTGTTTCACTCTCGCGCAAGCCGCTGGCCTATCCCGAGAGCTTGACTCCTTGGAGACTTCTTACAACCTTCTTGGAAGAGCTTTCGCCAAGCTCGAGCTGATCTGTCAGTATCGCGCCGGACAAGGCGAGGCGTCTGACTTCCCTGTTTGGGATTTGTGGAAAGCGATTCGAATGAAGCTGGCTTATAACGAAACGCGTAGTATGCGCCATGGTGGAAAGGTTTTGTGATGTCAAAGAAACTTCCGCCATTGCAGGAAACCTGGATGGCTCTTAACGATGCCCTCAACGATGCCCTCAACGAGGTTTCCGATCTAAGGACTCGCGAAGCCGAAGGTGAAGACGTGAGCGCAGAGCTTGAAGTTGCAATTAAAGAATACGGTGAAGCCCAAGAGCTTTACGCGCAGCAATTTCAAGAAGAGTAGCGTTGAGCAACCAAAACTATACTTGCGATCTCTGCGGTAGAAAAATGGGAAATTTAGAAACAAACGTGGATGGAATTTGCCTACATTGTGATTCGTATTCTCGAGCAAAAGCAGAAGAAAGGGCTAAAGAAATGGAAAATGCGTTTGATTGTAGTCAGGGAGTAAAGGTGGGCCGCGATGGTCTTCAATACGTTCCGAGTGGTAGCCGCATCGTTACAGACCAATTGAAGTTCCCAGGATTCGCCTTTTTCGAAAGCGAAGAAGCTAAACCAAATGCGATCGAAGAGTTGACCAATGTGTTGAAGGACACTCTTTTGGAAAACGCGAAACTTCGCGTTGAGATCAGAAGCCTCAGAGCTGATGTTTCCGATTTCAGAAACCATGTGGTTAACGAAATTCATTCAAGCCGCATGTTTTCTGCCGAGGAAGCTGAACCCGCATCCGAAGGCACCCACACCGGATGAAAATCAAATCGACGATGACCGATTTCGTCGTTTGTGGCTATGCCGCAAAAACTCTACGCGGGGAGATGGAGCCTAAGGAGGCGCTCCCCGCGATTTTGCTTTATCCGGTGTTGCAAATCCTGAACCGCCATGGGGTCGAGAATGTTCCTACCGACCTCGCAGAAGCCTTGGGGCAAGAGATTGCGGAAAAGTGTGACGCTCTTAACACGCCCGAGAACCGCAAGCTGTTCGATGAAATTATTTCCAAGCACTTGGAAAGATTTCTCGAGCGCAAGGTTTACGGTCGAACGATCGCCGACTGACGCTTACCAGGCGGTATGCGTTTTTCCTGTTTTTGGGTCGATATAGTCCACGCGAGGAATGCTCGGTCCACCACGATTGATTGGTCCTTGGATCGGAATGAGGGTGATTGGCTTACGCTCAAAGATCGGAAGCGGTTTCAGGATCGATCCCTGCTCGGGGATTTGATAAATTGGACGCTTGATAGGGGTCGGCTGAATGAAGCCGTCTTGCGTTTGTGAAACGACGGGTCCAGGCTGCTCGGAAACATAAGCGATGGGAGTCGACTGCGGAGGCATCGGATCGGAGTGTTGGTCTGCCTGCGCGGGCGGGAGTCCAGGCGCAAGAGTTACGGCGGCTTTTGTGTCCTTGGATTTTTTGTAAATAAAGATTGCCGCGACAGCAAGTAGAACGTGTTCGATTTTCATAATTACCTCTTGGCGAGAAATCCTGGTTTTGAAATTTTCCGGGTGTTGGTACTCGAGTCGACATAGGCGCCGCTCGTCTTTCCAGTAATGCTGGAATCAATATTCGTTTTCTTGCTGTTAAAATACGAAACGTTTGGATCAATACGGGCTTGGTTTTCCAGGCGTGCTTGTTCCTTGAGCCATCTTTGGTAGGCAGAATCGGAAATGTTTGGGTCCATGGTTCCCGTTGCAGCCATTTCACGCGTCACTTTTTTATTGAAGGCGCGGTCGCGCTCAGCGATTTCCCTCGCGTATTGAATATTGCGCTCGCGGCGAAGTTGATTCTCGAGCGCCACTTTCTCTTCCCTTGTTGGCGCCGATGATTGATCAACGTAAACGGGAATTTTCTCCGCAGGCATGTAAACATCATCCCTGGAAGGGGACACGACCATTTTAAATCCTGGATCTGCGTCTCTTTTTCGAAGTCTGTCGGATTCATCGAGGGCCGCACGCATTCCTGGGTCCATCGGCGACGATGGAGATTTGTTTGCGTCGAAGATTTTCCACGCAATGGCCGCAGCCGCAAACACAAGTAGGGCTTGCTGAGTCGTGAGGCCGCCACTCATTGCTTGCTTGTAAAGCTCTTGCTTGGTGCCCCTATCGGCCTGGTTCAGTTCTTCAGGAGTGATCTTCCAATCAGCTTTATTCCCGAGGTCGATTTCAGTTGCTTCAGGAATATCGATGGAATTGTGCCTGGATACTGGGTTTGAGCGTGACTTTTTATTGTTCAACCACAAGCCAGCGCCGATGAGAAGGAGGGCGATATTTTTGTCCATGTCCTTCTCCTCCCCCGGTTTAGATCGACGACAGAATGCTTTGCGCTTGATCAAGAGCTTGCTGTGCGGCTTTGTTTGCGGCAGCAGTAATTTCTTCTTGGCTTGGGGCTTTAATTGTCGGCGCCGAGCCATCCTTCTTTTTAGTTAAAAGGGTGTATGCGAGAGCGCCAATTAGAATCCATTTCAAGTCCATAATAATCCTTTATAATGTTGTTGGTTTACAGCTTGCAATTTAAGCAAGCTATAAAACTTAAACTTGAACCGGGGTTACGTTATCGAGC
>Ga0163153_10003823_pt1 | contig 19648 bp, 20 predicted proteins | sample OliLakLV19MP6IB1_FD_148629 | JGI IMG/M metagenome (GOLD analysis project Ga0163153, IMG submission 148629) | Freshwater microbial mat bacterial communities from Lake Vanda, McMurdo Dry Valleys, Antarctica - Oligotrophic Lake LV.19.MP6.IB-1 | ecosystem: Environmental > Aquatic > Freshwater >... | reverse complement strand
CTCTTGATCGTCGAAGATCTAAAAAAATATTATCCGGTGCAGGGTAGCTCTTTGCTGGATATGGTCGGGTTGGGTAAAAAGCGCTTTGTCAAGGCCGTGGAAAATGCCAGCTTTGTCGTACCAAAGGGGAGCACGCTGGGAATTGTGGGCGAATCGGGCTGCGGCAAGAGCACCCTGATCAAGACCATCATCGGCCTGGAGGATAGCACCAGCGGCAAAGCCGAATTTATGGGCTTTGACATTACCGGTGCTCTCTCCCAGCGCAACAGCGACTTGATTCAAGAGTTGCAGATGGTCTTTCAGAATCCCGATGCCACGATGAATCCTTCCTATACGGTGGGCCAGCAGATCGCCCGCCCGATGGTGCGTTTTGGCACCGTGCCGCGCGATCGCGTGCAGGATGAAGTGATCAAGCTTCTCCATGCGGTGCGGCTCAATGAAAATTACTTTGATCGTCTGCCGCGGCAACTGAGTGGCGGCGAGAAGCAACGGGTTGGCATCGCGCGCGCGCTTGCCAGCCGGCCTGATTTAATCCTCTGTGATGAACCGGTGAGCGCATTGGATGTGTCGGTGCAGGCTGCCATCCTTAACTTGCTGCTGGAGGTGCAAAAAGAGTACAATACCACCATGATCTTTATCGCCCACGATCTGAGCGTGGTGCGCTTTTTCTCGGACAATGTGGCGGTGATGTATCTGGGGCAGATTATGGAGATCGGGCCGGCCGAGGCGATCTATGCGCCGCCTTACCACCCCTATACCGAGGCGTTGCTTTCGGCTGTGCCAATCCCCGACCCAACGGCCAAACAGGCGCGCATTCGCTTGCAGGGTACGGTGCCCAGCGCATTGAACCCACCGACCGGCTGCCGTTTTCATACCCGTTGCCCCCGGCGCCACTTGCTACCAGAAGGTGGCAAGATTTGCACGACCACGCTACCCCCCTGGCGCGAAGCAGAAGATGGTCACAAAATCTTCTGTCACATTCCGCTGGAAACGTTGCGTAACTTTGAAGCAGTGGTGCAGGAATGATCTATTCGTTAACACGGATAGGGAAAAACACTGTTTCTATGAAAAGAGCCATGTTCCTCCTTATCTGTGTTAACTTTACATTACGCCCACTTGGAGCAACCCAGGAATAAGAGGATTATCTTATGCTCATCCGCGATTGTATGACCCGCCATCCCATTCTGGCCCCGCTGACTATGCGCGCTTCCGAAGCGCAGGCATTGATGGCTGAAAATAACGTTCGTCATCTGCCGGTGGTGGGGGATGGCAAGCGGCTCGCCGGTTTGATCACGCGCGAACGTTTATCGGTGAAGGCTGATATGTTGGGCAGTCTCAATGTCTGGGAGATCTCACGCTTTCTTTCTGACCAACGGGTGCGCGATTTGATGGTGAAAGCGGCTGATCTCATCACCATTACGCCCGAACGCACGGTGGAACGGGCCGCCGCTATGATGACTGAACACAAGATTGGCTGTCTACCAGTCGTAGAAAACATGGATGGAAATGTAGGAACAAATGGCGATCTGGTGGTTGGCATTGTCACAGAGGGTGACTTGTTACGCAGCTACCAAGAAATGCTCGGATTGCCCAGTGAAGGTGTACGGGTGACCGTGCGTATGCCCAATCGTCATGGGGAATTTGTCAAACTGATGGCCGTCCTGGTTGAACAGAATTGGGGTGTCATGGGGATTGGCACCTTCCCCACCCGGCGTGATCCGGCTGCCTATGACGCGGTGATCAAAATCCCGAATGTCACCATTGAAGAAGTACAGCGCGCCCTAAGCAAAGTCCCCAACCAAGCAATTGTTGACATACGTGCTGCGGTTTAGCAACCGGCGGCAGAATAGAGCGCGTGTGTAGCCTGTAACCTCGCCTTACTCTCCTGGTGATCGATCTTCTCTATCTTACCGCAAAAATAGGCGCGCCACGTCCCCTAAAATGGGGAAAGTGAAATTCCTCATTAAGCTCTAACAATTTCTTCAGAAGTTCTTGAGGTTTTTGCTATAAAATCAAAAACATGAGGTTGATCTTACACCACCTTTGCTCAACCTTCTATGAACAATTTGGTACTCAGTAATGGATCGTTTACTATTTGCCACTTTGCAATGGTGACACATCATTAATAATGAGATAAGAAAGAGCTGAAGCAAATGAAGAAGTTACAAAAACAAATCACTGGACTGATCGCCACAGGGCTGTTCGGTATGCTCGTCTTAGCTGCATGTACGGCCACTAACAGTTCGGCGCCCGCGGCTGCGCCAACGCAAGCGGCGGCCACAGTGGCTGAAAGTGCTACGCCGGCAAACGCGCCGGCGGATGCTTCGACAGATACGGCAACGGATGGGGCCAAGCTCAACCTCAACACCGTCACTGAAGAACAACTGTTGAGCACGATTCCTGACTTTGGCAACCGCATGGTGCGTGAATTCTTTGAATATCGCCCCTATGTCAGCATTCAACAGTTTCGCCAAGAGATCGGCAAATATGTCGATGAGGCGCAAGTAGCCGACTATGAGCAATATGTCTATGTGCCAATCAATGTCAACGAATCCGACGCGGCCACCATCATGCAGATTGCGGGTGTCGATCAAGCTGTGGCCGATGCGTTGATCGCAGCCCGTCCCTATGCTTCCAACGCGGCGTTTCTGACAAAACTGACCGAGCTTGCCCCCACAGTAGATCAGGCCGCCGCCGAAAGCTATTTGGAGGCGCAATGAACGATGCGGTTATTTTGAACCGACTGCGACGTTTTCTCTTGGTCTTGGCCGGTTTCATGGCGATGGGGACAGGTGTCGAGTTAGCCCTCATACAACACTGGGAAAATGCCATCCAGATCCTTCCCTTTGCGCTTTGTGGCTTGAGCTTTCTTGTCATTCTTACAGTGTTGCTCCGTCCCCAACGGCGAACGGTGCTCTGGTTGCGCTGGATCATGGCGATCACTTTTGTTGGCAGTCTCTTTGGCGTCTTTGAGCACATTGAGCGCAATATCGCCTTTGCGCTGGAGATCCGCCCCAATGCAGTCATGAATGATGTGGTCTTGGAAGCATTAGGCGGTGCTAATCCGTTGTTAGCGCCGGGAATTCTCGCTTTTACCGCGCTCCTTGCCCTGGCTGCAACGTACTATCATCCCGTGTTGAGTAAAGAGCCGGTTAATGTATAAGCACGATAAGCTTACGTATCCAATCGCCAATGCTTGCTACAATGGTTAATGCAAAACGGTTAGCCATTAATGATTACCCGTTTTGCATTAACCATTGATCTGAATTCTAATGGGAATTTAATCTCACCCTTATCTGTAACACAGAAACGGCAACGTTTGTTTTTATAGAAAGCACTCTGCAAAGCGGACTTGTGACCGATGAAGTACAGGTTTATCGCGCTGAACCGTAGGGTGCAAAGGAGAATCTGATGAATCACTATCTTAGCCGACGAAAATTGCTTGGTATTTCCGCCGCCGGCGCTGGCGCACTGGTTTTAGGCGCCGGCTGCGCGCCATTTACGGGATCGACCGCTTCGCCCGATGGATCTGCTGTCACTGGGGAGCAGCTTTTTCAGCCCTTACTTTCAACCCTAGCGGCTGCGTCTGTCGCAGATGAGAAAGCCCTGAGCATGCAGATGGCGCAAGCGGCAACGCGCTTTTGGGGTGCGCTTGATCCTGCGCAACAGACAAAGGCGACCTACAGCTTTGGGGATGAAGAACGGCTGCGTTGGCATTGGACCACACCGGGCAACTTTCCACGCAATGGCTTGCCCTTGAATGAAATGACCGAAGAACAAAAAACGTTGGCGCTGGCCTTGTTGCAAACCAGTGTGTCCGAGGCCGGCTTTACCAAAGCGCTTGACATTATGTCGCTCCAGCGCGACTTGGGCAATGACCCTGAACTCTACTATATCACCCTTTTTGGCACACCGGGCACGAGTGACCATTGGGGCTGGCGCTGGGAGGGCCATCATCTCTCGCATCACTTTACGGTGATCGGTGAGCAAGTGGCGATGACCCCCTTTTTCTTGGGATCTTGGCCGACAAAGAGCGAAGCCGGTCTACGCGCTATGGCGCGCGAAGAGGATGCCGGGCTGGAACTCGTCAACTCGCTCTCTGAAAGTGCCCGTGCCTCCGCCATTTTTCAGGAACGCACCCTCACGCGCCACGAAACGCAAAATGCCCCGAGAGTCAATCCATTGGCTCCGGTTGGGATTGCCTATCCCGAGCTAAACGATACGCAGCAAGGATTGGTCACGGAAATTCTCCAGAGCTACTTGCAATCATTACCCCTGCTGATCGCCACGCCGACTTGGGAGCGTGTCACTAATGCGGGGATGGAGCAGATCCGCTTTGGGTGGGCCGGCAGCCTAGAGTATAGTCAACCTCAATACTATCGCATCCAAGGACCGTCCTTTCTCTTAGAATTTGACAACTCACGCAATGGTGGCACCCATATTCATAGCGTCTGGCGCGATTTTGAGCGCGATTTTGGCTATCATCTGTTATAGGGAACCATTCATTGTGCGTTGGCTCAGACAGAACTGGCATCGATTGCTGACGCATCTGGGTGCGCTGCTTCCCTTGTTCGTCATAGTGTTCGCGTATCTTGCTGATCGCTTGGTGAATCCGACGCGCTACGTGATTCTGCAGACGGGTATCATGGGCCTGGCGCTTTTGGTGGCTTCGCTGGCCTGTACCCCTGTGCGCAATCTGCTGGGCTGGCAAGGGGCGATTCAGATCCGTCGTGCGCTGGGGTTGTATAGTTTTCTTTATATCACGCTACATCTCGTCGCTTATGCAATCTTAGAGAATGATCTCGATTTTGCTATCATTTGGCGCGACTTGGGGGAACGGCGTGCAATGGCGATAGGGATTGTGGCGTTTTTGCTCTTGATCCCGTTGGCGATCACCTCGACGCGGGGCTGGCAGCGGCGGCTGGGCAGACGCTGGCGTCAGTTGCATCGGCTGATTTATCTAGCCGCACCGCTGAGTGTGTGGCACTATCTATGGCTGGATCGCGATTTTATCCGCACACCTTTGATCTACGCCATGATAGTGGTGCTTTTACTTTTGTTGCGACTACCGGTAATTTCCCTCCGCCGGATAGCGAAACGTGTGGCGTAAGAAGATTTGCTCGTCATCAACAATAGATAAACAGGATTTTTATGACTCAGTCTGTAGTCTGCAAATACCTACTTTTGATTGTATCGTTCACTTTGCTGGTCGCCTGCCAGAGAAATATCGCCCCGACAGGTAATGCTGTGAGCGAAAGTGTACCCACACCGGTGGCTGTCGAGGAAGCCAACACTGCCGCCATGAGTGACGATGTAAGAACTTTCCAACTTACACAACCTGGCACCGAAGCGCGCTTTACGATTGACGAAGTTTTGATGGGACAGGACAAAACGGTCGTCGGTGTCACTTCCCTGGTTGAAGGCCAAATCATGGTTGATCCTGCCAACCCAAGCAGTGCGCAGATCGGTCCCATTCGCATTGATGCGCGTGGCCTGACCACGGACAGTGAGCGCCGCAACGGTACCATTCAACGCTTTGTGCTAGGATCAACCCAAGATGCCTATCGCTATATTATCTTTGAGCCAACCATTGTTGAGGGATTGCCGGAAAGTGTGACCCTGGGTCAGCCTTTTCAATTTACCGTTGCGGGCAATCTCACCATTCGCGACGTGACGCGCCCCGAATCATTTCCCATGACGGTCACGGCCAGTTCGGAAAATGAATTGGTGGGCAGCGGGGCCATTACGATTTTGCTGGAGAATTATGAACTTTCAATTCCCAGTGTGCCGTCGGTGGCGTGGGTGGCGGATGAAGTTAAACTGGAAATTGAATTTACGGCCCTGGCCCAGTAACATAAAGGGATTGATAGATCGGGGGATTAAGAGATTAAAAACCCAATCACCTAGGTTCTGTTGACATTTGAGGAAAACACACCTGACAGGTTTTCAAAACCTGTCAGGTGTACCTCTGGCGTATCACGAAATGTCAACAGAACCTAATCTCTTAATCCCCCGATCTCTTTCTTAATTTATCGCCTACTTATCAAATCCCCTGACCTTGCGCATGAAAGGACACCATGAACAAGTTGAGACTACTCAACGCGTTGGGCTTGCTCTTACTGCTCGTAACAGTAACGTCAGCTACCGTTGTGCAGGCGCAAAGTGCTACGCCTTGCGTTGCTGATGCGATTGTACAGGCAGGCGATACTTTGTCGGGTATTGCGGCGCGTTATTATGGTAGTCTTGCAGTTTATCAACAGATCATCACGGCAACCAATACCAGAGCAGCGGTTGATAGCTCATACACTACAATCATCAACGCCAACACTGTAAGTGTAGGCTGGAAACTTTGCCTTCCAGGCCCGCTCTCAACGCTGCCATCCACGACAGCGCAGTCTGGTACAGCCAATCTTGTTGGAAGCGCGCCCACGCCGATTCCGCCCACACCGACGCGCCTCCCCGTTGTTGCGCCGACGCCACCGGTGCTTGATCTGGCGGCGGATGAGCTACACCCACTTATGATTGAGGCGATGCGTCAGCAGAGCTATCCTGGCAGCCCGATTGTGATCGAAGAGACGTTGGTGCCCGGCGTCAACTACAATCGCTATCTTACCTCCTATCAATCCGAAGGGAACAAGATTTTTGCCTTGCTGACAGTGCCACAAGGGCAGAAGCCGACCACCGGCTGGCCGGTAGTAATCTTCAATCATGGCTATATTCCGCCCGAAATCTATCGCACCACCGAACGTTATATCGCCTATGTCGATGCTTTTGCGCGCAATGGTTACATTGTTTTCCGCTCTGACTACCGTGGTCATGGTTTTTCGGAAGGCGAAGCTACTGGTGGCTATGGTTCGCCAGCCTATACGGTTGACATTCTGAATGCTGTCGCTGCGATCAAGCAATATGCGGATACTGACCCCAATCGCATTGGCATGTGGGGTCACTCCATGGGTGGACAGATCACCCTGCGCGCGATGGTGATCAGTGACGATATCAAGGCCGGCGTGATCTGGGCAGGGGTCGTTGCCTCCTACCCTGATCTGCTGGCTCGCTGGCGGCGTCCCCCCAGTGAAACACAGCCTTCGGCCATTCCGCCAGCGGCGCGCCGTTGGCGGCAGGAATTGACTGAAAAATATGGCACGCCGGAAGAAAACCCCGCCTTCTGGGCCGCGGTTTCGCCCAATTCCTACATCGCCGACTTATCAGGACCGATTCAATTGCAACATGGCACAGCGGATGCCAGCGTACCACTCTGGTTCTCTGATGTGTTAAATGAACAGATTCAATTGGTGGGCGGCACCGTTGAATATTTCACCTACCCCGGCGACGACCATAACCTTGCCGCCAATTTGGGCACAGCCCTAACCCGTTCCGTTGCATTTTTTGATCAGTATGTGAAGTAAATCGGTCGATAGGTAAATCGGTAGATTGGTAGATAGGTAGACAGTATGTCCTTATTTACCGGTTTACCGATTTACCGATTTACCTATCGACAAAATTTAGTTGATCTAAGGAGAAAGCGCATGAAAGAGACACAAACCTTCCGCAAGTATCTCATTGAAGAATTCTACGACGACTATCGTGAAGGCGAGATCAGCCGGCGCACCTTTATCCGGCGTGTGGCTTTTCTGACGGGGAGCATGGCCGCCACCATTGCTGCCATGAGCGCTGTGGGTTGCCGACCAATTGAACTACCGGCCGCCACCGAACCGATGCCCACGGATACACCGGCAGCCGAGGCAGCCGCCCAGCCAACAAGTGTGCCGCCAACCGATCCTCAGAGTCCCTTGTCCGTTGCTGAAGATGATCCCGATGTGGCCGCCAGCGATATTACCTTCCCCAATGGCGATGCTGAGATCATGGCCTATCTGGCACAGCCGGCCGCCGAAGGCGTCTATCCGGCGATCCTGGTTTGTCACGAAAACCGGGGGTTGACGGTACACATTCGTGATGTCGCTCGCCGCTTTGCCAAGAATGGCTATGTGGCGTTGGCGGTCGATCTGCTCGCGCGCGAAGGTGGCACGGATGCCCATGATCGCGACGCGGTACCAGGACTATTGACCGAGGCTGGGGCGGATCGCCATGTCAGCGATTTTGTCGCTGGCTCTGAGTATCTACAAACGCTTGACTTTGTGGATGGGGAGCGGTTGGGGATGATCGGCTTCTGTTTTGGCGGCGGCATCACGTGGCGCGTAGCCACGGCACTGCCAACCTTAAGCGCAGCCGCACCCTTCTATGGACCAGCCCCAGAAGTGGAGCAAGTGCCGAATATCAATGCCGCGGTCTTAGGTGTCTATGCAGAGCAGGATGAACGCATTAATGCCGGCATTGAGCCTTTGGAGGCAGCACTAGAAGCTGCGGGAACGACCTATCAGATCAATATCTACCCCGGCGTCAACCACGCCTTCCACAATGACACCGGTCAGCGTTATAACGAAGAGCAAGCTACACAGGCCTGGGAAGACGCTCTGGCCTGGTTTGCCGAACATGTTTAATTGAAAACGTGTTTCGTATAAGACCTGACAGGTTTCGCAAACCTGTCAGGTCTCCACAACTCAAATAGGAACATAAAGCCTGGGAACGCCATCATCCCTGGGAGCCAGCACTGGTTCCCAGGGATGATGGCGTTCCCAGGCTTAGTCATTACGAACTATTTAATAGCCAGTTGTCGCCTGCCCATGCAAGCGAAAGCGACCAAATTCGCGCACATTGTCGGCGTCAGTGACGGGTTTCCAATTCGCTGATCCCAATCCTTGCAAGTGCTCAAGCGAAAATCCAGTTTGCACGGATGCGATTTTTACGGTAACATCGTGATTGTTTTCCGGCAGGCGCTTTCCCCAATGATACTTCCATGGCCCGTTTTCTACATTGGCCGTGTCAATCCCAGTTGGTTTGGGCACACGGGTCAGTAACAGGTCATAACTTTGCCCATAGCTTTCTCCACTGTTCTCTGCCCCTGAAGCCGGTTGACTATGGCTGGTAGAATCAGCGTAGCCTTGTACCAATACAACATAATACCCATAGGCATGCACGCCCGATGTTGCAACCGTGGCCCGGAACAATCCATCCGGTGAAGTAAGCGTCATCGGTGCTACAGCAGTATGAGTGGTCGTATGATTGGCGGCGGGTGGAATGTAACAAACTTCATATTGGACATCGAGCGGTTCGCCGTTTCGTGTAATGGTGGCTTTGCCGCTTAGCGCCAGCGACTGCTCCCAATCGTGTTGCCACGGCAGAGCGTAGAAGGTCGTCAATGCCTTCTGCACCTTATCGTATGTCATGTCTAAGTAGCCATGACCAATGTAAGGGGTTCCCATAGTTTCCTCCGGTGAAAGTGAATAATGCGTTGCTATGGTAGAGTTTGATAAATCACACCTTGATCGATTTTTTGCCGCGTTGACACGCCGCGATCTACCAAGCTGTGAGATGATCCTGTCTGAACTGTCAACACTGGTGCCCAATCGACCTGAAGTGGCTGCCTGGTGTGACTACTTTGCCGCGATCCTGGTGCAAGAGCGTGATAATAACTTTGCCGAAGCTGCACGCCGCTACCGTTTTCTACTACAAGTGACTGCTGCTTTCCCATTTCTGCACGGCCAAGTGTTGATCTCACTTTCTGGCGCGCTGCTGTTGATCGGCAATTATCGGGAAGCCGTACAGGTGGCAACGGCAGCGGTCGATCATTTCCATCACCAAGGCGACTGGCGCGAAGAGGCCAAAGCGTGCGCACAACTGGGCTTGATGTACCACATGGGCTACAATGCCGGTGATTTTAGCGCTCCTGTGTTGCAACAGGGGTTGACTGCCTGTCAAAAGGCCCTTACCCTGTTAGACCAAGCACCAGACCAAGCACCAGACCAAGGTGATAGTAGCAGCCATGTTGCCGTGCTGGCGTGGAACACGTTGGGCTTGCTCTACACTAATTTGCTCGATTGGGCGAACGCTACGCTTGCCTACCAGCAGTTGCTCGCCATCTGTGAACGGACACAAAACTTGTTTGGCGCGAGCATCGCGCAAAGCAACTTGGGATTAGCCTACCGCCTCGGCGATCAAAGCCAATGGCAACAGGCCGAAAGTGCTTTACTCAGCGCCCAGGCCGGCTTTCAAGCGTTGGTTCGACCCTATGAAGAGTTGACCGCGCTGACCCAATTAGCATTGCTCTATGCCGATATGCAATGCACAGAATCGATGCACGATGCCTTTACTCAAGCGTTGCACCTGGTGGAAGCAATCCGCGCCAGCAATTCGACGGAAGAGGCACGCGCCGGCTTTCTCGCATCTGTGATGGATCTGCTGGCAAATGCTGTGCTCTGCTATGTACACATTGGTGACTTTGCCAGAGCCTTTGCCTGTATGGAGCAGGCGCGTGCCCGCTCATTTCTAGATCTGTTGACGTTGGGCGCACCCGATCTGACCCCCGATCTGGCAGAAGCTACCTTGTCGTTGGCCCAGGTGCAAGAGGCGTTGCCGCCGGATGCACTCCTCCTAATCTACTTTACAACCGGCCTGATCGAGGCGCCCGACCGCTTTACTCCAACGACCATTGTGGCGGAGCGACCTGGTTTTCCGCGTGCGACAACGTTGATCTTTGCTGTCACTCGCACGGTGCTTAGTGTGCATGATGTTGCGCTTTCGCCCAATGATCTGTACCCTGTTGATCTAGCCACGCCGGTCGAAGATTATTTTCTCGATCCGGCCATGCGCCAGGGGCTATATGACCTGCTCATTGCACCCATTGCTCATCACCTGCCCGGTCATAAGACCCTTTTTCTGGTGCCCCACGGCCCTCTACATTATGTGCCCTTTCAAGCACTCTTGACACCTACTGGCGAGGCGTTGCTCCAACCCGAAGGGCCATGCGTAGTTTATACACCAAGCGCATCGATCCTCTTGCGCCAACCCAAAGCGCGTATCCACAGCAACACTGACAGTGAACAGCCGGCGCGTAACGCTGGCTGTCTAGCGATTGGGTGCAATCACGCCTCCAGCGATGCAACCACACCTGTGCATGGGCCTACACTAGTAGATTTGCGCTATGCTGAAGATGAGGCCGTGACGATTGCCCGCTTGACCAATGGCGATGCCCTGGTTGGATCGCAACCCAAGAAGGCGCAGATGTTGGCGCGGGCTGCCCACTATCGCTGGCTGCATTTTTCGTGCCACGGCCATTTTGACCCGGTGGCGCCCCTGGCTTCGGCTCTCTACATCGGGGAAGATGAGATTCTAACGGCACAGGAAATTTTTCAAGACTTAAAGGTATCCACGGAACTGGTAACACTCAGCGCCTGTGCCAGTGGACTTAGCCAGGTACGGCGTGGTGATGAACTCTATGGCCTGGTGCGCGCTTTTCTCTACGCCGGTGCTGCCGCCCTTGTCGTGACCCAATGGCGGGTCGATGAGCGTTCCACCCATCTGCTCATGTGTAAATTTTATGCTCAATTAATGCAGAGCGATGATTATGCCACGGCGCTTCACCGTGCGCAATGTTATCTCAGGGCATTGACCGTGCGCGAAGCAACCAGCGTGCTTGCCGATATGCTCGATGCCAACGCGACTAAATCGCCCCTGTTCCGCTCGGAATTGGTTGTCTTACAACAGGATCTACACACCCAGCCACCCGATAGCACCCCCTTTGCCGATCCCTATTTCTGGGCACCCTTCATTTTGATTCGTGGCTAATTGTCGAGCCAGAAAATTGCAGCGCGCCGACTGGGCGCATTGTAATTTCTTAGGCAATCTGTGGTTACCTTGGCATGTCGGTCTGAAGTTCGGCTAGCGGGCCAATGGTAACGGTGGCATCGGGCAGTAGTGAGCGTTCAACGGTGTGAAAGTGTGCGCGGCCAAAGGGATCGGTCAATTGGATTGTTGGTGCGCTACCCTCGGTCGCTAGTGTCACAGGAATTCCGCTTAAGCCGGGCCAAACGCGCGCGGCTGGCTTGACACCCACCACCACGGTACAGGTTGCTGCATCGTCGGTTGCCACCTTCCCTGCGATCTGAACCGCTACCCCTTGCTCGGTATCAAAGCCAAAGGTAAAGATCGGGATTTCATTAACGGCGCGCTTGAGCGCAAGTTGCGGCGACGGATTGGGTGCCAGCGTATTGAGGATTTGCGCGGTAAAGGTAATCATAATTTTCCCCAGCGCTAGATACCAGGGATTACTGACCGGAGGATCCAGATAACTAAAATCAAAGTGAGCTGTTATCGGCGGTTGTATGAATCCACCTTGTTTTTCTTGTTGTAACAGCGCTATGATCGCTTGGTAATGCGCATCGTGTGTCCCCTCTTGCTCTATATAACGATGTTGTTGCAAACCATGAGCAACGCCAATTTCGCTATTGACTACGGTATAGGCATAATCAAACAGTTCATCTGGCGTTGGCTGCTCTGGGGACATCTGCGCCTCGTTAAATAGTTCAATGAGTAATTTCTTCGTTCGTTCTTGCACGTTATCAACTCCATCCAGTGAGCACAATTGCCCCTGTCCTTTCTATTAACAGAGACGCAGGGAGATGGAAAAATCTTTCACGGGGGAAAGACGATGGACGATGGCTGAGCTTGTCGAAGTCATCGTCCATCGTCCATCGTCCCTCTACTCCGTAAAGAGTGCCAAGGTATCCGGGCCGATATTGTGGTTCTCCATACATTGGCGCAACTGTTTGCGCGCACGAAAGACCAATTGATTGATGCCATTTTCCGTTGTGCCTAAGAGATTGGCCACTTCTTTGGCGCGGCGATCTTCGGCCACACATTGTTCAAAGGCGAAGCGCCGTCGCTGGTCTAGTTGCTCCAAACAGTGTTGAAGAATCGTATCGATCTGATCGAGTTGGGCGACAACTTCCGGGGCGAGCGTACTCTGGCGCTCATCTTCCACCAACTCGCGTTCCTGCCTATGCCAGGAAGAATGGCGCAGTTCACTGGCAACAAGATTGAGGAGCACACGCGCTGCCCAACTGGTGAAATTGCCGGCACCGGTAAATTGCGCCAAGCGCGCAAAATGGTTTTCGCTTAATTTTAGTAGTGTTTCCTGAACAAAATCCTGGGCCAATGCTGCCAAATCTTCGGTGGCGTAGCTGCTCAAAAGTGGCAGATCATGCTGTTGCTGGCGGTGACGCAGATAGGTATAGGCAACAACATAGAGGTAATTGGCCAGAGCGCGATGGACAGCCTCCTGACGGTTGCGGCCAGCTTCCCCACGCAGTTCCGTTATCCATACTGAGTCAGTGCGAGACGAAGCCGATGACGGCATAAGCGTAAAGTTCCTTGATTCCTAGAGCAACATATCAGAAAATATGGTAAAGGATTGTACCATGCGTTGTCTTTTTTGAGAAGCAAAGAAAACGTCTACAAATCATCTAAAATTGCTGTGTAAGATTTTGGAAAGATAAAACGTCTATAGTAATTGGAAGAGGATTTACAATAAAAGTAGAACTTATGCAATTATTGGGAAAAGCCGGTAGCCGAGAAGGTTACTGATAGGAATGTTGGCTCACCCTACGATGTAAGTTCTGTTGATCAATTTTGTCCCTCGACCCCTGCTCTCTTCGTCATTCGGATGGCTATCCATATCACACCACACCCTCATTGCAAAGGTGGCGGATAGAGCAGGGGCATGCCCTTATATGGGGACAGTGTAAGTTCCTACTCGCTCCGCCACTGCTACCGCTGCTTTGACTCTGTTTAGTCCTGCCTCGCCTTCACTAAGCAACGCGATCATGTCGATCGGAAAGACGCCGCCCTGACTCGACGTAGCATAGGCGCGCGCCAGATCGACTACGGTGTCACCTCTGAGTGCACCGACTTTGGTTTCCTCATTGAATTGATAGCTGATGAGTTTCATGGCTGCTTTCGCTACTTTCTATGGTTTATCATAACCTGGACAAGCTAGAACCAACAATATAGTGTTCCTATTTGAAATATATACACCTGACAGGTTTCGCAAACCTGTCAGGTGTCCACAACTCATTTAGGAGCACTATATCTACCGCAAAGAACGCCAAGAAAAACTTTGTGAACTTGGCGTCTCTGCGGTAGATATTGTTGGTTTCTGTTCAAGCTTTTGACTGGTTAGATACTAACGCGAATAAACACAGATTTTCTCGGGATGGTTGATTGGGTCGCCGAAATCGGTTTACAACTGGTAGGTGCGGTTTCTTACCACACAAGCTCCCTTTGCACGTGAACGTGTGGTAAGAAACCGCACCTACGTATGACCAACCTTGTTAACCAAATGGGAACCATACCATTTTCTCCGTATTTAATCCGTGGGTTGGTTGGCATGGCAGTGGCGAAAGAAGTTCTCAACATAGGTTAGCTTGGCGTCGACAAACCAGCGCGCCCCCGGCATAGAGCGCTCTGCCAGTACTGTACTATAGGGAGCAGAAGCAATGATGGCGAAGTATTCCCATAGACTGCGCCAGAAGGTTTCAATCTCGCTGACTGACCAGCGCCAAAGCGCCTGATAATTCGGGAAAGTCAACCTATAATTTTCGTGTAGCCATAGTAGATATTGGGTTAAATTTGCCGCAGCCATCGCTTCAGTCGATGGTTGCCAGAGAAGGCTGCCTTCAACAATTTCTTGCATGGTTCGTCTTTCGTCTGTTTACCAAATTTGAAACTAAAAATACATATATAACATCTTCCCAGAAAAGGTTGGCACCGGCCCTTTCTGGGAAGATGATCGGCCTACTAAGTATAGCACAATCGAATATACAGATAGACAATAGCCGCGGTTTTAATGCACACCGACAAATTGGTTTAGGTCTGCTAGACTACGGAAATGGCTCCCTCAACGGATTATTGTAATGCTTATCTTACCTTCAATTGGTAAGCTGTGCATGGTTATTTTAGTAGATTGAGAACTTTATGGCTGTGGCTTCTATTGATAAATCTTTGCGTGCTGTCTCCCCACCCTTTGACTGGACAAAACGGAAAGCGTTGTTGCAGCAAGTGTGGCGGCTGGCGCTGCCCGTCATTTTGACCAACTTATTGCAAAGCTTGGTGGAGGTGGTGGATGTTTTTATGGTTGGCCGGCTTGGCCCGATTGCGATTGCGGCAGTGGGGATGAGCAGCGCGATCCGTATGTTGGTTTTGGTGATGTTGCTCTCGGTGGCCGCTGGCGCAATGACCTTGATTGCCCAGGCTAAAGGCGCACGCGACCCGGAACGCATGAGCTTTGTCACGCGCCAAGCGATCTCCTCAGGTGTGCTGCTCTCGTTGGTGTTGACGGTGGTTGGGTTGCTGCTGGCGCGCCCCCTTCTGGAATTGGCCAATGGCAATGGTGAGCCAGAAGCGGTGGAATTGGGAACCCAATTTCTCCAGATTCTTTTTCTGGGCACCCCTTTTATGGTCTTGAGCATTGTCTTTAGCCGCTTGATGCAAGGGGCGGGTGATACCGTAACGCCGCTCTTCTTAAATGGCGGCATCAACCTGCTTAATATTCTCTTTAACTATCTTTTGATCTTTGGCATTGGCCCTCTGCCGGCAATGGGGGTGGCCGGCTCCGCGGTGGGGACGGTGTTGGCGCGCGCATTGATTGTGCTTGGGGTCTTTATCATTATCTACTCCGGGCGCAATGCGATCAAGATCCTGCCGGGTACCTACTGGCCCAATTGGCGTATGGTTTCTGATATTCTCAGCATCGGTGTGCCATCGGGCATCCAAGGCGTCTTTCGCAACGCATCGCGTCTCTTTGTACTCGGCATTGTCACGGCAACGGAAGCAGGCACCTATGGCGCGGCGGCGCTGGCGATTGGCTTTCAGATCGAATCACTGGTCTTTATGCCCGGCTTGGCGATCAACGTGGCCGCTACCACCCTGGTGGGGCAGGCATTGGGCTACTGGCAGCCGGAAGAAGCACGCCGCCGTGGCAATATGGCGATGTGGCTGGGGTTGATTATTATGATCATTCTCGCTACGCCCATTGTGATCTTTGCGCCCTGGATTATCCGCCTCTTTGATCCCAGCGCACACCCTGTCTTGCTGAAAACCGGCGTGACCTATCTTCATATCAACACCGTTGTACTGCCCTTGAGTGCAGTCGCGTTGGTCGCTAATGGTGCGCTACGCGGCGCAGGTGATTCCTTCCCTGGCTTGGTGAGCACGATGGTGACGCGCGCGGTGGTTGCCGTGACTCTCGCCTATATCCTTGCCTTTCCGCTGGGCCTGGGTTCGCTGGGCGTCTGGATTGCCCTGGCGATTGGCATTGTGTTGGATGCGATCTACATGGGCATCCGCTGGCGCAGCAATGTTTGGCTGGACGTTGCCCTCCACAAAAGTCAACTCTACCGCACCCATCTTCATCACCTGCCCAAAGCCACTCAGCAAGAATATCTATGCGCGGTGCGCACGCCACTGATGGCTGAGCCAACCGCCCGCGAACGCGTCGAAGCCGAGCGGGTTGTCTACATATTGCTGGAACGCGAAGTAACCGTTTCCTTTAGCGGTGAGGGTTATCAACTGTCGGAAAAAAGTAGAGGCGCGGAATCGTAATCGCTTGATTACCTTTGGTACAGTTACCTTTCCACATCCACAATCCCGAAAGGACAAGTACAGGAAGGAGATAAACCGAACAGCGTGGGCGTAATTTGGGATTTCTTCAAACGGACTATAAATATAACCGAGTTTCGGAATGCTAAAGATGATGTGAATCCAGCGAAGAATCGAACATTTGGTGACATTACTAATCATTTAATCCCTTTCCATTGAGAATTTGCTGCAACCATTTTTCAATCCTTGACTCCCGGGTTTTGGATTGTTTGGGTGCAGAAAAATAAAGAATGTATGCTCTTTGCCGTCCTGGTGTCAATCCATCAAAAGCGTCTTGTAGGCCAGGAACTTCCTCTAACTTATTTATAAATTCTTCAGGAATTGTGAATTCTGTAGACTTTTTAAAATTCACTTTCAAACCGGCTTTTTCCACTTCAATGGCTTCAAAAATATAGGCTTTCAAGATGGTTTCCATCTCAACGATTTCCCGAACATCGGTGAACCGAATCTGGCGGGCCGCCTGCACATTCTCCGTTTGTTGGATTAGAATACCATTGGCATCGTGTAACAAGGCACCTTTGAAAAACAAAACCGCACAGTACTCCTTAAATACATGGATTAAAACGATGTTACTGTTCTGAAATGTGTAACAAGGAACACCCCACTTCAATTCTTCGGTCAGCCCACAGTCAAGAATGATCTTTCTCAATTTCTCCAATTCTTCCTGCCACTTTATGGCTTTACTAAAATAAAAATCAACCATAGGATTCATGCTATTCATTTATTGATCCTCTGAAATAAAGTGAGCTTATAGCTTGATTGGTTTGTAAATCTATTTTAGGACTTACGCAAGACGGGAAATCTGGGAACGCCGACATCCTGTCGGCAACCGGCAAGATGCCGGTGTTCCCAGCGTCTTGCGTAAGCCCTGTATTTATCGGCGAAACCGCGTCATTTACTCTGGCCTAACGTGGCAGCTAAGCTGCGTGCCTCGGGCTGGCGCACAATTTCAACCCACCCAGTTATCTATCATTTTGCGTTAAGAAGCGCGCTCCGCCTTGCCATTCGTGTGTGGGCGACATATCCTTTCGTCGTGCATCCGTCCGTTCAGTTGGTGCGTCGCTCGCTGCGCCACTTGGTGGCATACGGCAGCCCGAACAAGTACAGACCGGTGAACAGGAGTAAGAAGAGCGGTAGCAGCGTTAAAAGGCCCACCCAGAGGGCAAGCTCCTCCTGTCCCAAGGGGACGATGTTGACGACAATGTTGATAATGACGAGCAGCATAAAGACAATGGATAGCCAGCGGTGGGTCTCTCGAACCCATTTGTTCCAGTTCGTTGTGATCTCCTCTAAATATGACACAGAAATAGGTTAGTACTCTTGAGGCATCGGCTCGCCGGTCTCCAGGTACGTCTTCATGTTGCTGAGGATCCACGTCCAGCCGCCGCTCTGCAAGCCCTGGTAGGTCGCAGTCTCGCCCTGGAAGTCCTCGTGGACAACTGTAACCTTAGTAACGCCGCCGGGCATCGACTCCAGCTCCCAGGTTACCTTCGTGGGTGCGTCTTCGTTCATCGGGGGCCAGAGCGAATGGTAGGTATGGACCAGCCGGTTAGGCGGGTCGGACAAGACGACCGCCCCTTCGACAATGGGCGAACCGTTCGGCATGTGGTAGGTGAAGGGTGAGCCGACGGTGAGGTCGGTCTTGAGCGTACTGCCGTAGTAGTAGCGGGCGGTAAACTCCGGCTTAGTGATCGCCTCCCACACGCGTTCCTGCGGTGCCTTGATGATGATCTGATAAACGAGCCTGGGCTTCGAATCTGTGGTCATGACATTTCCTCCTTCAAGGACTGTTTTAAGATCGGCGAGCGCGCTCGCACGCGCTGCCGAGTATTTGTTGATCCAGCGGTCGGAGATGAGCTGGATTGGAACCGGATTCAGGTAATGGAATCTCTCGCGGCCCACTTTGCGCGTGGTGATCAGTCCAGCTTTCTCCAGCACGCGCAGGTGCTTCATCACGCCGAAGCGCGTCATCGGCAACTCCGACTCCAGCTCGGTGAGCGTGCGGCCGTCACGCTCGAAGAGGAGATCGAGTAGTCGCCGACGGCTTGGATCGGCGAGGGCGCGAAAGATAGATTCATGTTCCATGTCGGTATTATACGTGACTAAATGGTCACATGTCAAATATAAGGGTACCCGAAAACTAGATCATATGCTAAGAGACTGAAAAGCAAATCATGTGGGAATATTATTATGAACCAGCAACGCAGACGCTGCTCAACCTGACGCTGATGCACTTGATTGACGAAGAATATACGGCGCATCCCTTCGCTGGTCGGCGCCGGATGACGATTTATCTGCATCAGCAGGGGTATACAGTCAATGAGTTATGTGTAGAAACAATCTGTGCTACCTAAATCCGTGTCTCTGCCCAAAATTGAAACAATCCGCGCTATCTGAATCCGCGCCTCTCCCTTCTACCCCCACACCTTCTGCGCCGTCTCGACCAGGGTACGTAGCTTGAATTGTTGATCGGCCGGCGACAGATTGTTGCCCATCGTCGAGGTGGCAAAGCCACATTGGGGACTGAGTGCTAACCGTTCCAGCGGAAAATAGCGTGCGGCTTGGTGGATACGCGTAGTGAGTTCAGCCACACTCTCGCGCCGTCCGCTCTTGGTGGTGACCAGGCCCAGCACCACGACCTTATCATCCGGCACAGCTTGCAACGGGTCAAAGGAGCCGGAGCGGGCGTCATCATATTCCAACAATAGGCGCTGCGCCTTTACCTGTTGAAAGATCGGTTTGGCAATCAGGTCATAGCCACCCTCCACCAACCAACGGCTACCCTGATTGCCTCGGCAGAGGTGAAAGCCAAAGGTGACATGGGGGAAATCACCCATCACCGCATTGTCCATCGCAATACCCCGTTGTAAATATTTTTCCAGCGGCCAGCCCTGCGCTTCATAGAAGGCGCGTGTCTTCGGGTCGATGAGCAACGGGTAATGGGGCGCATCAAGCTGAATATAGGTTGCGCCCAAACGCACCAACTCCGCCACCTCTTCGCGTAAAATGTCAACCACATCTGCTAGAAAATGATCTAATGTAGGGTAGACCGCGGCTGAATGTTCTGCTGACCAAAAGTTGGCCCACAGGCTAGGGC
>Ga0163153_10003816_pt1 | contig 19674 bp, 15 predicted proteins | sample OliLakLV19MP6IB1_FD_148629 | JGI IMG/M metagenome (GOLD analysis project Ga0163153, IMG submission 148629) | Freshwater microbial mat bacterial communities from Lake Vanda, McMurdo Dry Valleys, Antarctica - Oligotrophic Lake LV.19.MP6.IB-1 | ecosystem: Environmental > Aquatic > Freshwater >... | reverse complement strand
CGCTGGCCGGAGACGTCGCTCGTCAGCTGACCGACGTCTCCGGCCAGCGCCGTCGCGGGATCGAACTGGTCGATGTTGGCGTAGATCGCAAAGAAACTGTAGCAGTTCCAAAGCCGCAGCAGGAACTCCGGGATGCTGTCCTTGATCGCTTGTTCGCTGTAACGAATCTGCGTCCACGGCGGCTGGTTGGCGAAGAAGTACCAGCGCAACGCGTCGGCCCCGTACTTGTCGAAGATCTCGTTCGGCTCGCGGTAATTCCGCTTACTCTTCGACATCTTCTTGCCGTCCTCGCCGAGCATCAGGCCGAGGACGATGCAGTTTCTGTAGGGGTGGGGATACTCAAACGTCGGCGTGAGCGCGCCACTGACAGGTTGTGTGCCACTGGCGGCTTGTCCGCCAGTGCGATGGGCGACGTCGACTCCAACACTGGCGGACGAGCCGCCATTGGCACCCACATCATTTTTCGCGCCTGAGTCGCCGAACAACAGCGTGCTGATCGCCAACTGGCTGTAAAACCAGCCGCGGGTTTGGTCGAGGGCCTCGCTGATGAAATCGGCCGGGAACTGTTGTTGGAACTGCTGCTGGCCTTGGTGCGGATAGCCCCACTGCGCAAACGGCATCGCGCCGGAGTCGTACCAGCAATCGATGACGTCGGGAACTCGTCGCATCCGCGCTCCCGGATGATGCGGCGATTCGTACGTGATCGCGTCGATGTAAGGTTTGTGAACCTTAAGGTCTTCGGGAAGATTTGGAAACTCGCGCTTGGCTGCTTCCCATCGATCCATTCCGCGAACGCCAGGCTTCGCAAGCAACTCATCATAGCTGCTAATAGCTTCCGGTCGCATAGTGGCTTCGCAGCGCCAAATTGGCAGCGGGGTGCCCCAATAGCGTTCGCGCGAGAGCGCCCAATCTACGTTCGTTTCCAAGAAATTGCCGAAGCGACCGTCGCGAATATGTTCCGGCAACCAGTTGATCTGGGCGTTATTCGCCAGCATCGCATCTTTGAACTGGCTCGTGCGAATGAACCAACTGCGACGCGGGTACTGAATGAGCGGGTCTTCCTCGGCCCGCCAGCAGAACGGGTACTCGTGAAGGTATTGCTCCTGGTGCAACAGCAGCCCGCGGCGCTTTAGTTCGCGCGAGATGTCCTTATCGCAGTCCTTCACCCAGCGGCCGGCGTAATCGGGCGCTTCGTCAGTGAATTTGCCGTCGGGTGCGACGGCGCAGATAAGCTCCGGTCCATCGCCTGGCTCGAAGCGCGCTTGCTCGGCGATCAGGACGTCGAAGTCTACTTCGCCAAACGCCGGCGCTTGATGCACGACGCCGGTACCGGAATCGGTCGTCACGAAGTCGGCGGCGACGACACGCCAGGCGAGTACTTCTTTTTTTCCGGACTTGAGAACGCCTTGCTTTGCGCTTTGCGACTTGTGGTAGTAGTCGAACGGTGGAATATAGCGTCTGCCGACGAGATCGCTCCCTTTAATTGAGGCGCGAGGTGCGAAAGGCGTCACTCCTTCCGGCTTTGATACTTTTGCAACAACGTCTGCCATTCGTTCAACGGCGACGACAAACTTTCGCTCCTGTCCTTCCACGTCGACGACAGCATATTCCAGTGCCGGATTCACCGCCGCAAATTGATTGCTCGGCAAGGTCCAAGGCGTAGTCGTCCACACGAGCAGATCTGTGTCGGACAGAGTTCCGTCCTCGTTGAGCAACGGAAACCGCACGTACACGCTCGGGTCCGCGACTTCGCGATATCCCTGCCCCACTTCTCCGGCCGAGAGGGCCGTGCCGCCTTGGGCCCACCACCAGACGATCTTGTAACCTTGATATAGCAGCCCGTCGTCGAACAGTTTTTTCAGCGACCACCAGACGCTTTCGATGTAGCTCTGGTGGTAGGTGACGTAGGCTTCGTCGAGGTTGACCCAGAAGCCGAGGCGTTTGGTGAGGCGTTCCCATTCCTGCATGTAGCGCCAGACGCTTTGCTGGCACTTGTGGATGAACGGCTCGATGCCGTACGCTTCGATCTCTTCCTTGGAGTGGATGCCCAGCTCTTTGCAGACTTCCACTTCGACCGGCAGCCCGTGCGTGTCCCAACCGGCTTTGCGCTCGCAGAGTTTGCCGCGCATCGTTTGGTAGCGCGGGAAGAGGTCCTTGATCGCCCGCGTCAGGCAATGCCCGGGATGCGGCATGCCGTTGGCGGTCGGCGGCCCCTCGAAGAACACGAACCGCTCAGCGCCGGCCCGCTGGACGAGCGATTTCTGATAGATCCCCTGTTCCTTCCAGAATTTGGCGACCCGGGCTTCAAGCTCCGGAAACTTAACGCTGCCGGAATCGGAGGGGAACATGGGGGAGTGATGAGTGATGAGTGATGAGTGATGAGTGATGAGTGGACTCGTCACGATTGTTCTAGGGGGAGCCAAGGGGAATGAATTGGCGATCGAGTTCTGGGCTCAGTGCCAAAACTCATCACTCATCACTCATCACTCCGCACTCATCACTTGGCCGCTGCGATCAACCGTCGAACCCATACTCCCGGGCCAACTCCTGATACTCCGTCGTGTCACGGAGGGCGTCGAGGTCGCCGTCCATGGTCAGGTAACGGAAGTCGCGGTAGCCGAGTTCCAGGGCGCGGCGGAGTTGTTGCAGGCCGTCGCGGGCCAGGCCGGCGAGGGCCAGGTTGCAAGCCAGGTTGTAATGGGCGACTTCGTCGTCCGGGGCGAGTCGCACCAGCCGGCGGTCGACTTCCAGGGAGCGCTCGTGCAGACCCTTGCGAGCCAACAGGCCGCCTTGGCAACGGAGGACGTCAAGGTAATTCGGGGAGCGTTCCAGGATGGCGTCGTAAAAGCGGATGTCGAAATCAAGCTGGTTCGACGGCGCGCGATCGCGCAAAGCCGTGCCGCTCGAATCCTCGTCGAAGTCCGCTGAAAACTTGCTGTCATCCGACATGGTTGGCTCTGCTCCGGGGTACTACTGGTAGGTAACCGCGAAATACGCGAAAGGACGCGAAAAGGGGAGGCGAAAGTTTTGGTTCACGGAATACGCGGAATGACACGGAAGGTGGAGCGGGAACACTTTGCTACCCAACTCCCTACTACCTCTTTTCCGTGTTCTTCCGCGTCTTCCGTGAACTACTCTCCCACCAACTCTTTCGTGTGTTTCGCGTGTTTAGCGGGCCTAAATCCTACGGTTCAACGTCGCCGCTGAAGTCGGCTTTCTTGTCATTGTCGTCTTTTCCGTCGATCAGGTGTTCGTCCTCGTCGAAGTCCATGAACTCGTTTTCGTCGAGGTCCTGCTCGAAGTCGTCATCAAAATCGTCGTCGAAGTCGTCTTCGTCGAACTCTTCATCGTCGACTTCGGGCGTCGTGACGATCTCGATCTCCGCGTCGTCGTCATCCTCTTCTTCCTCGTCATCATCCTCAGAGTCGTCGTCTTCCGCCACGGGGTCCACGACCAGCCCGGCGGGCGTGTTCCAGCAGGGGAGCTCCTCCGCTGGCGGAAAGGCTTTCAACTCAGTCGGAGCAGCTTCCAGGCTAACCTTCATGGACGATTCGACTCGTGGGGGCGGGCGACAAAAAACAATCCAAGATCAAATTGGTACGGGAGTTACGCCCGTTTGTCAATCGGGAGATCGGGGGGCGGACTGGATGTCGGACGTCGCTTATGATGGCTGGATGGACGAGAACCCTTATCAGTCGACACTTACCTCGTTCGAACCGCAAAATGATGGCGGTACAAAACGGGCGAGCGCCGTTTGTCCAAGGTGTCAGGGGCGCTTTTCGGTGAGCGAATTGACGAATGTTCCTAAATGGCTTCGCGTTTTTTACCTAGCGTTTGGGATAATTCTCCCACCGCGATCTGCGATGGAACGGTTGAAACAGGAAGTCACGGTCCAGTATTGTCGAGTTTGTTGCCGGTCCGTGGGCATGGCTCTGTTCTTTGTCGGGTTCGTCGTCTCGGTGACGACAATGGGCTTTCTCGTCGGACTTTACTTTCGTTAGTTCGCAATCGAGACACGGCCCCTTCTCGACCCCCCGGCGTTTCGCTCTTACAATGCCAAACTTTCCGTCCCGGGGCGAACCTGGGGGCGGTTCTGTTCGATCTAGTGTTCTGCGAGCCATTCGAGCCGGTACACTAGCCCGACGCGCCAGCGAGGGGGAGTTGACGTGGGAGCTGAGTGCCGGCCGTACTCAGCTACGACGTCCTCTCTCCCTCGCTGGCGCGTCGGGCTAGTGTAGTGGTCCGAGTGGCATGGCCAGCCGGAACTCATGTTTGGCAAAGGGGTTGCAACTTGCTTCGTACTCAGACTTGCGGCGAACTGCGGGCCGCGCATGTTGGTCAGGAAGTGACCCTTTGCGGGTGGGTCGATAGCTACCGCGACCACGGCGGCAGCCTGTTCGTCGACCTGCGCGACCGGTATGGCAAGGCGCAAGTGGTTTTCACCCCCGATGGCGGGGCGGAACTGCTCGCCGAGGCGCGGCAACTCCGCACGGAATTCGTGCTGGCCGTCACCGGAAAGGTCGCCAAGCGGCCCGAGGGAACGACCAATCCGAAGCTGGACACCGGCGAAATCGAACTGCGCTGCCGAAAACTGGAGATTTTGAACAAGAGCCTGGTGCCGCCCTTCCAGCCGGGGACGATGGATCTGCCCGGCGAGGACCTGCGGCTCAAGTACCGGTACCTCGACCTGCGCCGTCCGGACATGCAGCGGACGATTGTCCTGCGGCATCGGATGATCAAGGCGATGCGGGACTACTTCGATGAGCATCGCTTCATCGAAGTCGAAACGCCGATGCTGGGCCGCAGCACGCCGGAAGGGGCGCGGGATTACCTGGTCCCCAGCCGGGTCCACCCGGGCAAGTTCTACGCCCTGCCGCAGTCGCCACAGTTGTACAAACAAATCCTGATGATCGCCGGCTACGACCGCTATGTGCAGGTCGCCCGGTGCTTCCGCGACGAGGATTTACGGGCCGACCGGCAACCGGAGTTCACGCAACTCGACGTCGAGATGGCGTTCGTTGACTCGGACGACGTGATCGGCATCATCGACGGACTGGTCGCCAAGCTGGCGAAGGATATCTTGCGATTGGACGTCAAGCTGCCTCTAGCGCGGATGACGTATGACGACGCGATGGAGCGCTACGGGCACGACGCGCCAGACCTGCGTTTCGCCATGGAATTGGTCGACGTGACCGAATTGGCCAAGGAAGCTGATTTTCGCGTGTTCAAAGAAGCAGCCGCCAGCGGCAAACGCGTCCGCGGGCTGAACGCGAAGGGCGCCGCCGAAAAGTATTCGCGCAAGGGCATCGATGAGCTCACTGCGTTCGTGATGCAAGATCACGGCGCCGGCGGATTGGTCTGGTTCAAAGTCGAGGCCGACGGCACGCTCGCCTCGCCGACCGCGAAGAACTTTCAGCCGGACTTATTGAAGCGGATTGGCGATAAGCTGGGCGCTGCGCCGGGCGATTTCCTCTGCTTTGTCGCGGACACCTTCGAAACGACCTGCAAAGCGCTCTATGGACTGCGCAAGCGATTTGGCAAAGAACTCGGGTTGTACGCCCCCAACGCGATGCACTTCTCTTGGGTCGTCGAGTTCCCAATGTTCGCTCACGATGCGGAGGAGAATTGCTGGGCGGCGATGCATCATCCGTTCACCGCGCCCCGGCCGCAGGATCTGGAGATGCTCGAGAGCGACCCGGGTAAGTGCCGCGCGCAGGCCTACGACCTGGTGTGCAACGGTTGCGAGGCGGGCGGCGGTACGATTCGAATTCACGATCAGGGCGTGCAGCAACAGGTCTTCGATCTGCTGGGGCTGTCGCGCGAAACCGCGCGCGACCGGTTCGGCTTCTTGCTTGACGCCCTGCAATTCGGCGCTCCGCCGCACGGCGGGATTGCGCTCGGTATTGACCGTTGCGTGATGCTGTTCACCGGGTTGGAGAACATCCGCGATTGCATCGCTTTCCCGAAGACGCAAAAGGCGGCGGACTTGATGACCGAAGCCCCGGGGCAGGTCGATGCGCGGCAGCTCAAGGAGCTGTCGATCAAGATCAACACGTAACGCCTGTCGCAACGCTGCTCGGAACGAATGCGATGGTGCGCTCCCAAGCCCAGGGAAGGCCTCCGATGTCGTGGATGACAAATTCGACTTGGAGGGCCTTCCCTGGGCTTATCGGCGCGGCGGCGAATTGGTCCCGAGTGAAGTGGCCGACCCAAGTCGTCGAGTCGCAACAACACGCTTGCAACTGGGGCAGATTGTTGCCAAGCTGTTAGGCTCCACGTCTCGACCGCGCCCCGCCACCCCTCGAACCGATCGCTTCGGGAGGTTCCGTGACTGCTGCTCCGTCTTCACCGCCCGAGAATTCCTCGACGTTTACGCCCCCGCATCCGGGCTCGCCCCAGATGCCGCGGTGGGACGCCGCGGAGTTGATCGATGCGCCGTCGTTTACCTGGCGCAATTGGACGGCGCTGATCGGGCCGGGGTTGGTGATGGGGGCCGCGGCGATCGGCGGCGGCGAGTGGCTGCAAGGTCCTGTCGTAACGGCGCGCTATGGCGGCGGATTGCTGTGGCTCGCCACGCTGAGCATCGTCGGCCAGGTATTTTACAACCTGGAGATTAGCCGCTACACGCTCTACTCGGGCGAGCCGATCTTCACCGGCAAGTTCCGATTGTTGCCGGGGCCGATGTTCTGGCTTTGCTTGTATCTGGTGCTCGATTTCGGCGCGGTGTTTCCGTACTTGGCGTCGAACGCCGCCACTCCGGTGGCGATGATGATCCTCGACCGGGTGCCTGACCCGGATCACATCTCCGGCGACTTCTGGCTGATGCGCGGGTTGAGTTACGTGATCTTCCTACTCGGCATGTTGCCGCTGATCTTCGGCGGCAAGGTTTACAATTCCGTCAAAGCGGTGATGACCTTCAAACTCGTCACCGTCGTAGGTTTTCTGCTGTTCCTGGCGTTCATGTATTCCAAGGCGGCGACTTGGAAGGAGATCTGTTCCGGCTTCGTGAAGTTCGGCAATGTGCCGATTGAGCGCAGCGAGGATTTCAACGGAAACGGCGTGCTGGACCCGGGCGAGGACTGGGATAGCGACGGCCGACTGGACAGTGTCGAAAGCTGGGACGACAAAAATCGCAACGGACGGCCCGACGCCGGCGAATTCAACGACCAAGATCAAGACGGTCGGCGCGACGGCGACAATCTGGAGAATGTTTTCGTCTCGCTGTGGGAGGGACGAGGATTCCCCACGATCAACTTGGCGATTATCGCCGGGCTGAGCGCCATGGTCGCCGTGGCGGGTTCCGGAGGCTTGACCAATACGACCGTCAGCGTCTACACGCGTGATCAAGGCTGGGGCATGGGCCATCACGTGGGCGCCATCCCGACCATCTTTGGCAATCGACGGCTGGAACTGTCGCACACCGGAGTGGTGTTTGACGTCAACGAACAGACGCTCCCGCGTTGGCGGCGGTGGCAAAAACACATCTTGCGCGATCAACTCATCGTCTGGGGGCCCGCTTGCTTCGTCGGGCTGGCGCTTCCCAGTATGTTGAGCGTCCAGTTTTTGCCGCGCGGTACGACTGCGAACGATTGGAACGCCGCTGGCATGACGGCCGATGGCGTCGCCAACGCAGTCGGCTCCACCTGGGGGCCGCTGTTCTGGTTCTTGACGTTGTTCTGCGGGTTTCTCGTGCTCGCAGGAACCATTCCCGTCACCGCCGACGGGTTCTTACGGCGTTGGGTGGATGTGTTTTGGACCGGCAGCAAGCGGTTGCGAAGCTGGGATCCGGCGCACATCGGGCGTCTCTATTTCATGGTGCTCTGCTGCTATGTCGCGTTCGGCTTCCTCATGTTGTCCTTCACCAGTCCCAAGCAGCTCATTGAAATCACGGGGCTGTTCTACAACTATGCCCTCGGCTTCAGTTGCTGGCATACGATCGGCGTGAACACCATTCTGCTGCCCAAGGCGATTCGCCCGGGTTGGTTTATGCGCATCGCCATGTTCCTGGCCGGCGCATTCTTCCTCGCGATGGCGGTCCTCGCCACGGTTCAATTGTTGCGCAAATATGGGTTCATCTAGTTGTTCCCAGCAACAATGCGTGAGCCTCTTCTACCCGGCATGTCCCGATGAGACCGGCAATCCTGGCAACTTTGCCGATGCGGGCGGCACATCGTGCTTCGGCGTCATGGGACGGCCTGCCGGAATGCGCGCCTGGGGCAGCATTTCCGTCGGCAGACGTTCGCCCGGCAAAGTATTGTTTGCAGGCACGGTGTTTTGCACAGCCGCCGGTCGCAGGGCGCCCATGTTGATGCCGCGACGGCGCGTCATGGCGTAGTTGATCTGCCGCGGATGGCTACGCAATTGTTGTGCTTGCGTGTAGGCACGGCGCGGCCAGGGTCCTTCGCCCAAGGCGACGCCGTCGAACTCCAACAGCGTGCCCTTTTGGAAATGCGTGTTTTTGATCGCCAGCATGTAGTCGACCACCGAGCGATAGTAGGCAGTCGCCGCGTCGACTTCCGACGCCCGGGCTTGGACCACGACATCGAACGTCACGCGCCCCACGTCGAAGGCGTCGGTCACGGCTTGAACTTGCGTCCGCGCGGCCAACGTGCGGTCGAGATTTGTTTGCGTCAGCACAAAGGCACGATCCAATTCGCCGATGGCGTTGCTCAGCTCGTGTTGAATCTGCTGCTCTTGCTCGGCGAGGATCGCCCGCTCGCGAGACAGGTTCAACTGGGCGTTCCGCATGTTCGCCAAGGCTCGGCGGAAGCCGATCGGCACCGTCAACTGGGCGCCGAGTTGCCATTCCTGGTAGTCGCCGGCCAGCGTATTCTCCCACGCGCTGCCAAAGTCTCCCGTGCCTGGGGGACCGTTGCCCATGTAGTCGTCGCCGAGCCCCAGGAAGCGGTAAGTGCCGACCGCGTCCAAACGGGGCAGGAGGAAGTTTCGCGCGGCGATAATTTCCATCTCGCGGCGGCGAATCTGCACGCGCTGGCGGTGCAATTCGACGCGATAGATCATCGATTGCGGCAGAATGTCGTTCCAGTCGAACACGACCTTCGCCCGCACGGGCCGCTGCACCGGGCGAATCAAACGGCCGTCGTTGGCCGAGATGCCCATCAGCCGGCGCAGACGTCGCTCGTTCGAGTACACGCCGTTGCCATTCGTGCGCCCGCTTAGGGCGTCCTGAACTTGCGATTCGAATTGATAGTATTGAGCACGGGCCTGGGATTCATTCTCCAACTCGCCGCCGCGTTGACCGACGTCCATCAACGCTTTGATGCGCCGCCATGATTCGAGCGCTCCGTCGCGGGCCGTGCGCCGGGCGTCGAGTGTCGCGTAAGCGAAACCCAGCTCCCAGTAGGCGTCCTCGACCTGGCTGACCAGGTCGATCACGCGAGCTTCGAAGTCATCGGCGGCGATGTCCGTGTTTAATCGCGCGAGCACCACGCCGTTGCCGAAGAAAAAGCCCGGCGAGGCGTTTGGTCCAGCGATGCGATTCACTTCCAGGCCGGCGCCCTGCAATAACGGCTGACGGAATTCCGCTTCGACGTTGTTATCCCAGGCGCTCGTGAAGGCCTGGCCGAATGGCTGTCCGGAGTTGTTGTTGTCGTTGTAGGTCGAGTTGTTGCGCAGAGCCAACTGACCGCCAGCGGCCGTGAATTTGCTCAGTCCGGCTTGAAAGACTCCCAAATCTTGTGTGAACGACCGCGGCAGCCCGGTTGGTCCGGGAACATTGATGGGGCGATCGTTCTTGCTGAAGAACATCGCCGTGGTGAACTGGGCGTCGAACGCACTCAACGCCGCTTCGACGCCGAACTGGCCGTTGCTCTCCGCGATCGCCGGGTCGTACACAGTAGGTGCGGAAGCCGGCGCAGCGATCACCCGCCCGCCGAGGTCGTGAATCACATCGCTGGTTTGCAACGCGAGTTCGAGCGCTTCCTGGAGCGTGAGGTCCCAGTATTCCACTTGGCGCTCGTCGTGAATCAAACGCGGCGCGGCGGCGTCGATGCGACTCTGGTACGCCGTCTCGTCCGACGTCGGGTCGTCGATCGGCTGCGCTGCGCGGCGCTCGTAATGCGTCGGGTCGCCGCCTGGATTGTAGAACTGGGGACTCGGCCCAGCGCATCCGGCCGTCAAACTGAGCAGTGCGGCCAAGGTCGTGCCTGCGTGACGCAGCCAAAGCCCGCGTTGCCCGTGCCGATCACCTGATAACATGATTCGCGGTCGCATGGTGATTCCGGAAGAATGCTCAGAACAATTGCCATCCGTATCTCCGTCATCGACCCTACAGATGATTCGCCGTACCGGATTCGTTAGCGTCCGAAAAGTCGCCGAAAACGGAGGACTCAAGTTTTCAGTTGTCAGTGGTCCGTTTTCAGTCACAGGAACTGTAAAGGCTTGCCGGTTGGGCAAAGCGATTCGGTGAGGCGACTCCGCCAGTTGCGACGGTTGGCGCGAAGGCAACGAAAACCTCGCGAACGACGGTCGGATCGTGCCGACCGAAAGAAGTGGCAGGCGCTCGCGGCGTCCTGGTTCGAAACTCGTTGGCAACCACGAGCAATATATGAAACTGCGAAACCGCACCCGGCTGAGCCGGTTCCAGCGAATCACTCTGGCTCTCATGGCGGCGCTGGTGGTCGCTCGCGCGCCGTTCGCTCAGGCCGAGGTCAAATCCCAGGTTCGTCTGGCCGCCGCTCAGGCGACGCAGCCGACGCAACCTGAGATGACACCGCCATTGGCTGGCGGACCGCCGAACGTGGCTACCATTCAATTGCCGCTGCCCCGGCTGGAAATCGATATCCGGCCCACGACTGGAACACTGCCAGAGGATATCGCGCTGGAATATGTCCGCGGCCAAGGCCAGGTTGCCGGCGACGTCGGGCCGCGCTGGTATCTGTCGCCCTATTCCTGGGAAGCCCCCGGGCTGTTCCACCGGCCGATTTACTTCGAAGACGTCGCCTTGGAGCGTCATGGGCGATCCCGTTGCGCACCGCTGCAGCCAGTCCTCTCGGCCGCCCGAGCCGCTGGGCAATTCGTGATCCTGCCGGCGCAGATGGTCGTGCATCGCCCGCTGGATTGCGTTTACACGCTGGGCTACGGAAAGCCGCGGATTCCACCGGTTTACCCGTATCCGTGGTGTGCACCGCTTTGCCACAACCCGTACGCGAACTACCCGTATCGCCCGTACCAACCGGTTGCCCCGGCCGACGAAGTGTTGCCGCGATAAGAAGCGGCCGAAACACACAGGGCACGCACAAACGCGCCTATTAGCTTAGCGCAACAAAAAGGCCGAGGCGCGAGCCACGGCCGTGAGTGCCCAGGACACGAATCGAACGTGCACGGTATTGCTACCGCCAGCCCCTCAAGCTGGTGCGTCTACCAATTCCGCCACCTGGGCTAAGGGATAGTCCAGTGTATCCCCGGCGGGGGACCGGTCAAGCGACTACCGCGACGCCTTGCGGACCAGTTCTTCGTGGGGTTGGCGTGCTTCCTTCAAGAGCGCGATGAGCTGTTTCATCGCCGTAGCGCTCAGGTGCCCCAGTTGACGCTCGTGGCACTTGCGCACCGGGCCGTCCAAGTCAGCCAGCAGATTTTGCCCGGCTTCGGTAATGCCCACCAAGACTGTGCGGCGATTGCGCTCCGGCCGCTCGCGCTGAATCAGGGCGCGGCCTTCGAGCCGATCCACGAGTCGTGTGATGTCCGGCGCGCGCGAGACGAGCTTTTCAGCGAGCTCCAAGGTCGCCAACCGATCCGGCGCCGCCGCACGCAGCAATCGCAGCGCGTTGTATTGCTGCGCCGTCAGCCCATATTCGCTAAACAACTCGTCTTCGTATTCCCGTAGCCGGTCATACGTGCGCCAGAGGTTCAAATAGGCTTCTTGGGCGGGCGAGTCAAACTTCGGCGCGGCGGCGTTGGATTTGGCGGCGGGCATGTTTCCAATGTAGGCCGGCCAGGAATGCTTGTCGAGACAACGGTTGTTGATGCTGAAATCGACGTGGAACGTGCGATTTCTCGCGCTAAGCCCAGGGAAGGCCCTCGGAGACGTGGAAGACAGCGACGTTTTAGGTGGCCTTCCCTGGGCTTGGAGGGGACGCCGTGCATCAGCACCTACGCAAAGTCGTTCCCAAAGCCGTCCGATATTGTCCAGTTTTTCGGTTCCGCCTATAATCCGCCCCGCGAGTTTGGCGCTGCCACGAACCAATTGGCAAAGCGTCGCGTAAGAACCGGTGGCAGGGGCTGCAACGAGAGGTTGCGTGTTGCATTTCGGCAACACAGCGAGCGTTGCCGAAGTGCCTCAGAAACGGTGAAGCGCGTCGCGACAAACCAACGCGGCGAGCGCAAGACTCCACGTGAACGAGGTCGTGTGGCGACGCTCCAACATGCGTCGCGAGCGGCTGTTCCGACTCGTGTGAGTCGTGTCGTGTGGACCGCTTACGGTCGCCTTGCGGCGGAATCGGACTAGCGGGTGCGAAGGGAAATTTGTTGAACCGGCGACGCGTCGCTGACGATGAAACGGGTGCAAGCTTCGAGCCCGCGAGTCGTCCTGACACGGAAATGCGGCGCCGGCCAATTCCAAGGTAGAATGTTCAAGGACGACGGCGGGTAGTTTGAGAGCGCAAGGGTTCCATTGAGGTTCGCGTCCTAGTTAGTGCCTATCGAGATCGGTCCCCTCGGACCAGTGCGACGCGAACAGGCGAATCCGCTCCAACTCCCCCCGACGCCATTTGTCCGCCCCACCGGGCGGCGACATCGGGAGAAGCATCATGCAGGTTTACGGTCCCGCGCATCTTCACGGTCCGCAGTCGATCAGCGCGCCGCACACTCCGGCGGCGAGTCGCTCCCAGTCGAGCGATCGGAGCGCTCCGATCCAAGACGAAGTACAGATTTCGTCGCAAGGCGAGATCATGTCCCGGATGGCGGACATCCCTGAGATCCGTCACGACAAAGTCGCGGCCCTGCGAGCCGCGATCGCCGACGGCAGCTACGAGACCGACGCGAAATTGAGCGGCGCACTGGATCGCCTGCTCGACGAGATCGGGTAGTCGCTCAGCGGAACTTGAAATCACCGCAGGCCGGGCAGAACCAAGCGTTCGCCCGGCCTGCTTCGTTTACATGCGTAGGGCGGGCCGCGCCTATAAATGGCACGTTGCGACCCGCAATGCGCTCACAAGTGTTTCGCCTAGTGGATTCCGACAGGTAAGGCCCGCCGTGCTCGATATCGGCGGGCCTTACATTTTGGAGTCAAAGCGACTTGCTTTGATGCAGCGCAACCGAAATAGCGCCGACTACGTTCTTGCACGGCCCGCCCTACAAGATTTGCAAGCCGCCCAGCCGCTTGCGGTCGCTCGCGCTGAACGGGCATAATCAGCGACTTGCCTGACCGCATCGCGCGCCGCACCGGAGTTCACGACGATGAAAGCCGCTTTTATTCGCCAGACCGGACCGACGGACAACATCACTTATGACGAGTTGCCCACGCCAGAGCCGAAGGGCGCCGAGGTGTTGGTCAAGGTGGCGGCCGTGTCGGTCAATCCGATCGATACGTACATTCGCGGCGGCATGATTCCGATGCCGATCCCGCTCCCGTACATCATTGGGTGCGATCTGGCTGGCACGGTCGAGCGCTGCGGGCCGGATGCCAAACGGTTCAAACCGGGTCAACGCGTGTGGGGAAGTAATCAAGGGCTGATGGGCCGTCAAGGTACGTTCGCGGAATATGCCGCGGTCGATGAGAGCTGGCTCTATCCGTCGCCGGACGGTGTTGCTGACGAATCGCTGGCCGCGGTCGCCCTGGTGGGCATCACCGCGCATCTCGGCCTGGTGCGCGAAGCGAAGCTGCAGCCGGGCGAGATCCTGTTCGTCAACGGCGGCACCGGCGGCGTGGGCTGCACCGTGATGCAGATGTCCAAGGCAATCGGCGCGCGGGTCATCACCACGGCTGGCACCGACGAGAAGGTCAAAACGTGCGTGGCGCTCGGGGCGGATTTGGCGATCAACTACAATACGACCGACGTCAACGCCGCGATTCGCGAGTTCGCGCCGCAAGGCGTGAACGTCTGGTGGGAAACGCTCCGCGAGCCGAATTTCGAGCGGACCGTCGGGCTACTCGCGCCGCGCGGCCGCATGATCCTCATGGCCGGGCGTGAAGCCCGGCCCGTGTTTCCGGTCGGGCCGTTCTACGTGAAGGGCTGCTCGTTGCACGGCTTCGCCATGTTCAACGCGACGCCGGACGAGCAACGCGCGGCGTCGAACGATATCAATCACTGGCTGGCCGAAGGAAAACTCAAGCCCAAGATCGGCCGCACCATGCCGCTCGCGGAAGCCGCGGCCGCACACAAGTTGCAAGAAGAGAACACGCTCCAAAAAGCCGGCACGCTGACCGGCAAGATTGTGCTGAAGCCGTAATCGCCGGGCGACTTACTCTGGGGCCGTTTCGTGAATGGCGCCGGCATCGTCTTCGAGCGTCTTAATCAGCGCCGGAATGGCTGAGGCGGCTGCCGGGCCGATCTTGCCGAGGGCTTGGACCGCCGCTTCGCGCACATCGGGAGCTTCGTCCCCTAGCGCCGTGGTCAACTCCGCCACGGCTGGTTCCGCCTCAGGACCCATCTGGCCGAGCGCACGGGCCGCCTGACGCCGCACCGTGGGATCGGCGTCAGTGAGAGCGGTCTTGAGCGCGGGAATGGCCGCCGGGCCAATTTGGGCCAGGCTGCCGGCCGCGGACTTTGGTAGATCGACAACCGGTCCCAGGTCCGGCAACACCGGCTTGAGCGCCTTCCGTTCGAGATGCGGCGAGCTCGCCCGGGCGGCGAGGATTTCCTCGGTCGTTGGCGATTTTGGCACCTTCGCGCAGCCCGCCGCGAGGATCAGTAAGCCCAGGCTGAGGCGTTTCATAGCGGCCGGCAAAGTCATGATAAGTCCTCGCGTCGAACACGGCACCTTACCACAAGGATGGCTTATTCCGAGCGAATCGTCCAGCGCCCCATAACCGCGCAAGTCTGCCAAATCGCTTGGCGGGAAACCTGGCCAGCGACTATGATGCGGACTGGGGGCAGCAAGGGCACAAACCGCCGGCCGACGCCTCCGCCCACCCCTTTCGACGGAGGTCCGCGTGTCCCGACTGCGAACAAGCGTTGTGCTGCTGTTTTGCCTGACCTGTGGTTGGATTTCGCCCGCCTTCGCGGAAAAAGCTCCTGGGCCGCTGGCCAGGTACATCGCCCAGCCGGACGACAGCTACAAGTGGGTCAAGCGCCGCGAAGGGGATTTGCAAGGCGGCAAGTTCGTCGAACTGATTCTCACCTCGCAGACATGGCGTGGGATCGTCTGGAAGCATGCGTTGTTTATCTTCAAACCGGCCGAAACGCCGGATGCCTCGCAGGCGCTGCTGTTGATCGCGGGCGGCGGCTGGCGGCCTGAGTTGGAACAACCGCCGACCGATCCGAATCAGAAACTGCCGAAGGAAGCAATGATCGTCGCGGCGCTCGGCAATCATCTGAAAGCGCCGGTCGCCACGATCCTGCACGTGCCGCAGCAGCCCATCTTCGACGGCCTAAGCGAAGACGCGGCGATCTCGTACACCTTCGAGCAGTACATGAAGACCGGCGACGACACCTGGCCGCTGCTGCTGCCGATGGTCAAGAGCGCCATCCGCGGCATGGACGCCACGCAGGAATTCGCCAAGCAGGAATGGCAGCTTGATATCAAGCACTTCACCGTGACGGGCGCCTCGAAGCGCGGCTGGACCACCTGGCTCACCGGCGCCATGGACGCCCGGGCGAACGCGATCGCGCCGATGGTGATCGACACGCTCAACATGAACGAGCAGATGAAGCACCAGTTCGCCAGTTGGGGCAAATATTCGGAGCAGATCGAGGATTACACCGAGAAAGGCCTGCAAAACATCTTCGAAACGCCGCGCGGACGTGCGCTGACGGAGATCGTCGATCCGTTCTACTACCGCGAACAATTGGATAAGCCGAAACTGATCCTGAACGGCACCAACGATCGCTACTGGGCGCTCGACGCGACGAATCTGTACTGGAACGACTTGCCGGGCGAAAAGCACGTGTTGTACGTGCCCAACCGGGGACACGACCTCGACGACCTGCCGCGCGTCGTCGGCACGGTCGCCGCGCTGCATCAAAGCGCTGCCGGACGTCTGAAACTCCCGACGCTGGATTGGAAGCACGAGGACAACGGCGCCGGCCATCAACTGACCGTCACGTCCGACCTGCAGCCGAAGAGCGTCTCCGCCTGGGTGGCGAAATCCAAGACGAAGGATTTCCGCGAATCCGTCTGGAGCGCCGAAAAAATGAACCTCGCCGACGGCAAATTCGCCCACACGGAGAAAAACGGCGACGGCGGCTACACGGCGGTCTTCGGCGAAGCCCTCTACGAATTCGGCGAAGGCTCGATGCCGTTTTATCTGTCGACGAACGTGCGGATCTTCGGCGGGGACGATCAGGGGAACGGGAGGTAGTTGCTGTCCAAGATTTCCTACTCGTACAATGGAAGCTGACGGTTTCTGATTTTGCTTTGTGGATCTGATAGACGCTTGATTCGATCGGAGCTTCAAATGGATTATGAATACAAAGAGCGGCTTCTGCAGTTGGCCAAGCAATTTTATGACCGCGGGCCGGGGTTTGCGCAGGAGATGGTAGTTTTGCGCGAGGCCGCGGAAAAGTTCGAGTTGAAAGGCGACAAGCAAGGTCAGCAGCGTTTGCTCACCGCCTGGCATGATCTGTTCTTAGAACGCAAGCTCTCTTGGGGTTACGACATTGACAATCCTGCTTCCCCTTTTTTTCACCTGGTCGAACCGACTGTCTCACAGAATTAAACAGCGTTAGGCGTGGCTTTTACCCGGAGCGGCCATGACTGATTCCTTTTACCTTGACGTCGGACAGCACATTGAATCGGGCGATGGGTACTTGTATAGAAACCTGCAGTTGCTAGGGAAGGGCGGGAACGCAAATACCTATCTCGTGGTCGCGACATCGGGACCACATCGAGGAGTACCCTTTGCGATTAAGGTCTTTCGCAATCTGTCACGTCCGGAGCGAGGGGAAGCGTTTCTAAAGGAAGTCGAGTTCCTTCAAGAATGCGACCATCCCTCGATCATGCGCGTTTTTGATCGGGGAAGTTTCGAGGGGCGATTTCCGTTTGTCGTCGCGGAGTACTTGCCCTACACGCTTCAAGACGTGGTTCAAGCGAAAAGGCAAACACCGGTCGTCGCAAAGATTAGCTACGCGCTTCAGCTTCTATCCGCACTCGCACATTTGGATCAATTGCGCCCGGCCGTAATTCACAGAGATATAAAGCCGCAAAACGTCTTTGTGAAAGGGCGGTCCTGTGTGCTAGGCGACTTTGGGCTGCTGAAACTCGCGAACGCGGATACGGACCGAGAAGTGTTCAAGGAGAGTGTTGGCGCCGGAATGCCCTACAGATACCGGACGCCTGATCAAGTTGCCTATCTGAGGGGCGAGGCCGAACTGACCACGAAGAGCGACGTGTTTCAACTCGGCCTAGTATTGGCCGAACTTTTTACGGGCCGAAACCCTGAAAGGCTTTGTGTCGACATGTACAACGACGACGTTGCGTTGGATCCAATCGGAGCCATTCACAGCTCGTTTTCGGACGAGATTGCGGATGTTATTTCGCAAATGCTTGAGTTTGCGCCCGCGAAGCGACTTTCCTCGATACAGTTCTTGGACATGTGGGACGGCATTTTCAAAGTCGCCGTTCGCCAAAAGCTCGCATCGAAGAAACGGATTTGGTAGTCGGGTTTGCACCGTGGTCGCCGGAACGTTAACTAAGCGACGACTTTTAGCAGGCCAACCAAGTCGCTTCGCCGATCTCAAACCCGAGTTCCTGCAAAACCTTCAACAGCCAGTTGCCCTGGGCTTCCCACTCTTCTTTGAGTGCCATGCATCGAATCCAGGCCGCGGTGATGGAATACGTCAAGGAAGGTGGAACAGGTCGGGGAGCAACTCCATCGTTCGCGCGTAGGCCAGCCCTTCTCCGGCGACCGGAATGATCATCCACCGCAGCGCGTTGAGGCATTCTCGACGCAGCCCTACGACGTTGACTTCAATGACTGGGGGCGCGATATCCGCGCACTCGAGGCCAGAAGCGGGGAACAGTAGTGCGATAGGTCGTGTACTCATCGCCAAAGCGATGCTGAAGCCGAAACTCTTCTGAGCCAACGGTCACACGAAGATAGACAAAGGTGGCCAGCAACGCCCCCACTGCCAGGGTCAGATTCTGTAGGAAAACAACGAGCGACATCAGCATCAAGAAAGTGCCGAAGTACAGCGGGTTGCGGCAGAGCGAATACGGTCCCAGAGTCGCCAGCCCGCTCCCCTTGCGCCCGCCGATATAGAGTGTGGCCCAGAAGCGAAAGAAAGCCCCGCAGACAAACAGGACAAACGCGGCCAGGTCAAATTCCAGATCGCCCAGCGTGCCTTCGCCCACGTATGGCTTCGAAAACAGTGCGCCGACCGCGAAGGGGGCGAGAATGGCGAAGGCCAGCAAGCCGCGGCCGCGAACCCAGCGGCTTTGCGGAGGGAGTGAAGTGATTGCGTCCATGCGAATGTAGCCAAGTCTAGACCGGTAGCGATCCCTCACCGTTGAGGTGCAGGGAATCTAACTATAGATGTCGTAGTTCGGCAACGGAATTGGGGCAATGAATGAACGCTTTTTAATGTTCGACGGCGTCGTCACGCCTTGGAAGCCTTTCCGCGTTTCTGTTTCTCGGGCTTTGCACAGCTCTGTGTCGCCCGAACCCGCTCCAGCAGCGTAACCGTTAACGGACCGCCAGCGCTGCGTGGCGTTTTGCGTGGTTGCGACGGCGGCGGGTGGTGGCGGCTTGGAGTTCTTGGTCGCGCGAGGCGTGGATGTGTTCGGGATGAGTCTTGGCCCAGAGGTCAGGCAGGAGCGGGCGGATGGCGTCGGTGTCGGTGGGGAGGATCGTCGGTAGTTGGCGGAGCACGTCGGTGAGGTAGGCCGTCACGTCGAGGTGATAGAGCCGCGCGGTTTGTACGACGGAATACAACGTCGCCGCGGTCTGGCCGCCGCGCAGACTGCCGAAGAACAAGTAGTTCTTGCGACCGATCGCCACCGGTCGCAGTGAGCGCTCCAGGTGACCCGTGTCGAGTTGGATGCGGCCGTCGTCGAAGCATCGCGTGAGTTCGGCGCGGCGGTTCAAGGCATAGCCGATCGCCTCGGCCAGCTTCGTCGTGGTCCGCAGCGTGGGCAGCACATCTCCCCAACTCGTGAACAATTGCTCGACGAGCGCGCGTGACTCGCGCTCATGCAGCGCACGGCGCTCCTCGCACGACAGTCCTTTCGCGCGGTCGTCATGATCGTAGAGCAGTTGAATCCGCGCCAGCGTTTCAGCGACGAGTGGATGACTGGTCGAGAGTTGCGCCTCGTCAAAGTAACGCCGCGCGTGCATCCAACAGCCGGCCGCAGTCAAGCGGTCGGAAGACTCTTGCACCAGCGATTGATAAGCCGAGTAGCCGTCGGTCTGCAACACGCCACGGTATTCAGCCAAGACTTGTTGGGGACCGTCGCGACTCCGATCGGGCCGGAAGTCGTAGTACAGCAAGCGATGCTCGACGTCGCCGGCGTAGCCGAACAAGTAGCCCTGCGACGACTTGCCGCGCGCTGCGCCCA
>Ga0163153_10003813_pt1 | contig 19686 bp, 15 predicted proteins | sample OliLakLV19MP6IB1_FD_148629 | JGI IMG/M metagenome (GOLD analysis project Ga0163153, IMG submission 148629) | Freshwater microbial mat bacterial communities from Lake Vanda, McMurdo Dry Valleys, Antarctica - Oligotrophic Lake LV.19.MP6.IB-1 | ecosystem: Environmental > Aquatic > Freshwater >... | reverse complement strand
CGGTTGGCTTCTATATGGACATCGTCGGCAGCGTGGTCGGCTCGCTGTGCGCCGCGCTGGAGGCGGCCGTGGTGACCGACCCCACCGGCCACCACCTGAACCTGCTGTTCGACCACGACGGCCCCAGCCTGCGTGTGACCGGCCTGACCGCGTCCGATGGGCTAGAGTGCTCGTGAAGCAGCCCGCGCCGCTGTGGGTGCGCCTGCCGCCGTGGATGACCCCTGGCGACGTCACGCTGGTGGGGGTAGACACGCCGCCGCTGTGGCGGCCAGGCTATTTGTTCCTGGCCCAGCCGCCCGTGGGTGTGCCAATCCGGCTGCTGTATCCCATGCCGGAGACCACGCTCACGCTGTCGGCGCGGGTCCACGCGCACCCCATTCGGGTGCAACTGCGCGGTGACCGCCCGCTGGCGATGGACAATTACGGCACGGACTTGACGTTTTTCGACCCGCTTTAGGTGCCGGCCCTGGCCGGCCTTGTGAGACTGAGTCTATGACCCCTACCTTCATTCGTTACCCCCTGGCGCACGGTTTCGTGGATCACTGGCTGGTCGCCGGCCCGCAGGTGCGGCTGGCCCCGCCCACCCACACCGAGACCGATCTGGGCTTGCTGCAGCACTTCCACGAAGCGGCCTCCGGCGTGACTGAGCCAGTGGCCGACCTGGGCTTGCTGACTGCGCCGGTCGAGGGCGAAAAGCCACTCACCTGGCGTTACTACCGCTGCCTGGAAGACCACCTGGTTGACCTGACGGCGGCCTACGCGGCCCCCAGCCATGTGCGCGGCTGGGCCTATGCCCAAATTCAAGCGCCGGCTGCTAAGGCGGTCACCCTGGTGCTCACCAGCCACGGCCCGGCCGATGTGTGGCTGAACGGCCAGCCTTTGCCGCGCGTGGCGCACCTGAACCCGCGCTTCGTGCAGAGCAGCTCGCTCGCGGCGGAACTCCAGGCCGGTGCGAACGAAATCCTGGTGCGCTTTGAAGCCGTCGGCGTCGGCCCGGTGCGGCACGCGCTGGCGCTGCGCCTGCTGAACCTGACCGAGTCCGAAATCACCCTGCCGACCAACATCGAGCCGGCCCTGATCGAGAAGCGCCAGATCGCCGAAGAGGTGGCCTACCACGCCCTGCTCGACCGCTACGTTTACGGCAACCTGACCGGCGAACGCTATGAGAAGAACCAGCCCATCGCGATCAGCTTTGCACCCGACCTCCGGCTCTCGACCAAAGTGACCTTTCGGCTGCAAAACGCCTCCGGCATGATCTACCAGGAAGCGACCCCGGAGGTTAAGGCCGACACGGTGCTGGAGATGGCCCGCACCGTGCCGCTGATCATGAATGGCCTGCATCACCTGGTGGTCATGCCGATGGCGCACGAGTATTACCAACAGAACCTGCGCTTTGAGCGCCACGATCCTTTCTTCATGGTGAAAACGCCTTACACGGTCAAGGCCGGCCCGGATGTGCCCGCCCGCGCTAAAGAAGCGCTGGCCGATGCCGCTGGGCGCCGGGGCCATAATCTGTATATCGAGCTGGCCAAGATGGCCTCCGCTCTGTGGGACAAGGTCAACTGGAAGGCTGTTAAGACTGTCATCGCCGGCATCCAGGCCGACGCCAGCCCCGACGCGGTGTTCGACCTGTTGGGCCTGCTGGGCTTCGTGCTGCGCTACCCGAGCAAGAAGAAGCAATCGCACCTCAAGGACGTGCGCCCCGCGCTAGAAGCGGCGGCTCTGGCCTTCCGCTATTGGCCGGCCGAGCAGGACGGCCACCCCAATAGCGCTGAGGCAGGCAGCCATGCGGCGGCGGCCGATTTCGCCGCCGAGCATCGCCAGTTGGCCTATCACACCGTCGAAATCCTGGCCGGGCAACTGTGGCCGGAGGCAGTCTTCACCGCCAGTGGGCAGACCGGCGCGTGGCACCGCGAGCACGGCGAAACCCTGGCACTGGCCTGGCTGCGGCAGCGCGGCGGCTTGGGCTTTCAGGACTGGGATTCGCCCGCCAGCGTAGACGCGGTCGTCACCGCGCTGACCCACCTGCTCGACTTGGCCGAGTCGGAACCGGTGGCCGAGTTGGCGGCGATCCTGATGGATAAGGTGCTGTTTAGCTTGGCCGTCAACTCCTTCCAGGGCGCTTATACCGGCACCCAGGGCCGCGCCGACACCGAGAGCGTCCTGAGCGGGCGCATGGCCCCCACTACCGGCCTGGCGCGGCTGCTGTGGGGCCAGGGCAACTTTACCCACCACCTGCGCGGCACGGTCAGCCTGGCCTGCTGCCGGGAGTACCAACTGCCCGACCTCATCCGCCAGATCGCGACAGAGCCGGTAGACGTGGTGTGGAACCTGGAGCGGAACGTGCGCCCGGCCGCCGCAGGCGCTTGGGCCTGGGAGGTCAATAAGGCCACCTACAAGACCAAGGACTTCATGCTGGCCTGCGCGCAAGACTACCAGGCCGGCCAGCCGGGGCGGCGTGAACACATCTGGCAAGCCACGCTCGGCCCCGACGCAGTGGTGTTTGTCAACCACCCGACGACGCTGGCGCTGGATGACGCTCACCAGCCGAACCTGTGGGTCGGCAACGGGGTGCTGCCGCGCGCCGCCCAGTGGGGCGATGTACTGCTGGCCGTGCACCAACTGCCGGCCGATGACTGGCTGGGCTTCACGCACGCCTACTTCCCGGCGCGCGTTTTTGACGAGCACGCCTTCCAGGGCCAATGGGCCTTCGCCCGCACCGGCGACGGCTACCTGGCGCTGGCGGCGGCGCGCGGCTTTAGCTTTGTCACGAGCGGGCCGACGGCCTATCGCGAACTGCGCTCGCCGGGGTTGAGCAACGTGTGGCTATGCCACATGGGCCAGGCCCTGCTCGACGGCAGCTTTGACGACTTCCAAAAGAAAATCCTGGCGCTCGACGTGCAGTGGGCCGACGCCGCCGTGCGCTTCACCAGCCTGCGCGGCGACCAGTTGGCCTTTGGCTGGAGCGGGCCGCTGGTGGTCAACGGTGACGAGCAGTCGCTCGTCAATCCCCGCCACATCGAGAACCCCTACTGCGTGGCCGAACTCGCCGCCACCCAGATGGACCTGATCTACAAGGGCGAGGGCCTCCGCCTGACGTTCAGCTAGGCCACGGCGGGCAGGGGGCTGACCGGCACTCGCTCTACATCAAGCCGGCCTGGTCCGCAGCCGTTTGGGAGAGCCGACAAAAAACGAGACCGGTGTGGCAGGCATCGCCTGCCACACCGGTCTCGTTTTTTGTATATGGGTCGGTTCGGCTAATCTCAACCTTGCTTGGTGCGATGAGGTGAGCCGCAGACGATGTGCGCTTGGTCGTGGCTGTCACCGTCCTGACGGATTCTCATCGCAGCCGGGGGCGTTGAGACTGTGTCTCTGACCGAAATCAATTTTTCAGGCATGGGGTTGGGCAGGCCCAACCCCATGCCTGAAAAATTGGCGGCTCGCCCAAAACGGCTGCGACCCTTAAGCGCGCCTTGTGATCCCTGCGACGCCCTGCGCCCAAATCAAAACCGCCCGGCCGGGGTAGCTACCCGGCCGGGCGGTTTGTGGTAGCGTGACTGGCTACGTGCGAATGTTCGGGTCCAGCGCGTCGCGCACGCCGTCGCCCAGCAGAATCCAGGCCAGCATGGTGAGGGCCAGGATCAACGAAGGATAGAGGATCAGGTGCGGCGAGGTGCGCACGTAGCTGGCGTAGACGCCGATCATCTGCCCCCAGGACGGTGTCGGCGCGGGAATGCCCAACCCCAGGAAGCTCAGGCCGGCTTCCCCAAACATGGCCCCCGGCACGCCCAGCGTCATCGAGATGATCACGGGCGTCAGCGAATTGCGGGCGATGTGCGCTCGCAAAATCCAGCTTGTCCCGGCGCCCATCGAACGCGAGGCGCGCACGAAGTCCGACTCTTTCAACGTAAGCACCTGGCCGCGAATCAGACGGGCAATGCCAATCCAGCCGGTCAAGGACATCGCGATCAGAATGCTGCTCAGTCCGGCGCCCAGGGCAATGACCAGCAGAATGTAGAGCAGCAAGCCCGGGATCGAGGACAAAACATCAATCACGCGCGTGAGCACGAAGTCGAACCAGCCGCCCGCCAAGCCGGCCAGGGCGCCCAGCGGCAGCCCGATGAGGACGATGGCGAGTTGGCTCAACAGGCCGACCGAGTACGACACCCGGGTGCCGTAGATCAGCCGGCTGAGCAGGTCGCGGCCCAGGTCGTCGCTGCCCAGCCAGTGTTGGGCCGACGGCCCCGCGTAGGTGACCGAGTAGTCGCTGACATAGGGGTCATAGGGTGCAATGTACTGGGCAAACACCGCCGTCGCGAGTTGCAGTAGGATAAAGATCAGCGCGCCGACCGCGACCTTGTTGCGCGTGAACCGGCGCACGGCCAGCCCGAGCGTGCTGGCGCGCCGGATGGTTTTGATCTGCGGAACGGCCGATGACGTCGTGACGGCCATAGCTTAGTTCTCCTTCACAAAGGTGACGCGCGGATCAACGACGGCGTAGGCCAGGTCCGTCAGCAAGTAGGCCACGCTGATGACGGCCGTCCAGGCCAGGGTCGTGGCCATGATCAGGGGATAGTCGCGCTGGCCGACGGCCGACACAAAGAACTGCCCGACGCCCGGCACCCTGAAAATCTGCTCAATAAATACCGACCCGACCATCAACCCGGCGACCATCGGCCCGCCCACCGTGATGATCGGCGTCAAGGCATTCTTGAAGATGTGCACGAAAGTGACCGTGCGCGCCGGCATGCCCTTGGCCCGCGCGGTGCGCACATAGTTCGAACCCATCACATCCGCCACGCTGGCCCGGGTAAACCTTTGTAGGATCAGGACGGGCCCTAAGGAATTGGCAATCACCGGCAGAATCCACTGCTTGGGCTCGGTCCAGCCGCCGGTGGGCACCCAATGGAGATTGACTGAAAATACCAGCTGCAGCAGCACGGCCAGCACAAAACTGGGTGTGGCCAGGCAGAAGATGGTCACGGCGGTGCCGAAGTAATCTATCCACGTTTTTGGATACATGGCGGCCGCGATGCCTAAACCGACGCCCACGACCACCGAAAACGCCATCGTCATCAGGCCCAGATGTATTGAGTACGGCCATTGCTTGGCCAGAATCTGCGTGACGGTTTGGCCCTGGAAGTAGAACGAATAACCAAAGTCGAGCCGGACGGCGTTCTTCATGAAGATCAGGTATTGCTGCCACACCGGCTTGTCCAGGCCGTAGGCGATTTCTAGTTGCTTCTTGACCCCGTCTGGGATTTGGACCGAGGTATTGAGGCTCATCATATCGAACGGGCCGCCGGGCACGGAATGCATCAGGAAAAATGTGATGGCCGAAACGGCCAATAGCACCGCGACCAACCCCGCAATCCGGCTCAGCAGGTAACGACCCATAGCAGTCTCCCGGTCTCAGTGTGGATTGGTACGGCGCTAAATCGTCTTGCCCGGCTCGGCAAAATGGCAGGCCGCAAATTGGTCCGGCGTGATCTCGCGCAGGGGCGGGTTCTCGACCCGGCAGATATCCTGCACCCACGGGCAGCGCGGATGGAAGGGGCAGCCCGTGGGCCGGTTGATCGGGCTGGGCACATCGCCCGACAACCCCCGCTTGCGCCCGCGCAAATCCGGCTCGGCATCCGGCACGGCCTTGATCAGGGCCATGGTGTACGGGTGCAGCGGCGCGTTCACAATTGCGCGGCTCGGCCCAATTTCAACCAGCCGCCCCAGGTACATCACGCCGATGCGCTGGCTCATGAAGGCCGTCACGGCGATGTTGTGCGAGATGAAGATGTAAGTCAACTGAAATTGGCTTTGCAGGTCGCGCAACAGGTTCAGGATTTGGGCCTGGACCGACACGTCCAGGGCCGACACCGGCTCGTCGCACACCAGCAATTTGGGCTGCAGCGCCAGGGCGCGGGCGATGCCGATGCGCTGCTGCTGGCCGCCCGAAAACTCGGCCGGGAAGCGCCCGGCGGCGTCCATCGGCATGCCGGTGACTTGCAGCAGCCGGCTGACGATCTCATTGCGCTCCTTGGCCGTCCCTTGGTTCTGGACGTCGAGCGGCTCGCGGATGATCTCCTCGACCACCATGCGCGGGTCAACCGAGGCCAGCGGGTCTTGAAAGATCATCTGCATCTGCCGGCGGCTTTGGCGCTTGGCGGCGCCTTGGAGGCCCGCGATGTCTTGCCCCTCGAAGAAGATCGCGCCGCTGGTGGGGTCGTACAAGCGCATGATCGTCAAACCCAGCGTGGTCTTGCCGCAGCCCGACTCGCCCACCAGGCCCAGGGTTTCGCCTTTGGTGATGGTTAGATTGACGTGATCCACCGCAAACAGGCGCAGGCGGTGCTGCCCGAAGGTGCCGCTGCGGACCGGAAAGCTCTTAACCAGGTCTACGGTTTTCAGAAGGATTTCGGCCATGGCTCTAGACCTTCGCCTTGGGTGCGGTCGCCAGCGCCTGGGCTACCCAGCAGGCAGCCGAATGGTCGCGCTGGAGTTCGAGCAGCGGGGGATTTTCGGTCACACAGCGGTCCACATGCACCGGGCAGCGCGGGTAAAACGGGCAGCCGACGATGTTGACCGTCAGGCTGGGCGGCGCGCCGTCAATGGTGGTCAGCCGCTCGGGCCAATTGTGCAGCCGGGGGACTGCGCCCAACAGCGCCTGGGTATACGGGTGCTGCGGCGATTTGAACAAGTCGCGCACCGGCCCCAACTCGACGATATGCCCGGCATACATCACGGCCACCTGGTCGGCCAACGCGGCGATCACGCCCAGATCGTGGGTAATGATGATGACGGCGGTCTTGATCTCGTTCTTGAGTTCGTTGATCAGGTCAATGATTTGTGCCTGGATGGTCACGTCCAGCGCGGTGGTGGGCTCATCGGCGATCAGCAATTTGGCCCGGCAGGCCAGCGCCATGGCAATCATCACCCGCTGGCGCATGCCGCCGGAGAATTGGTGCGGGTAATCTTTGATGCGCAGATTGGCTTGGGGGATGCCGACGCGGTCGAGCAATTTGATCGCGGCGGCGCGGGCGTCGGCCTCCGACAGGCCGCGGTGCTGCTTGAGCGGCTCCATCAACTGATAGCCGACGGACAGCACCGGGTTGAGCGACGTCATCGGGTCCTGGAAGATCATGGAAATCTTATTTCCACGCACATTTTCCAGTTCGCGCGGCGTGAGCGACATCAGGTCAACGGTTTTTTGATCGTCGTGGAACAGAATCTGGCCGCCCACGATGCGGCCGGGCTTGTCAATCAGCCGCATGACTGAGAGCGCGGTCACGCTCTTGCCGCTGCCCGACTCGCCCACAATGCCCAGCACTTCACCCTCGGCCAGAGAAAAAGACACGCCATTGACGGCGTGCACCACGCCTCGGGCGAGGCGGAATTCAGTCTTCAGATCAACGACGTCCAACAACGGTTTATTCGTCATAGACGGATCGGAGCCTGGTGGGCCTAGGCGGCCTGGGTGGAATTCAGTTGGGGCGATCCTTACAGATGATCTCCGGCCGCTGAGGCGCGGCCGCTTTCCGTGTTGCTGACGTGCGGTGGTGCCAGTGGAACCCGGGCGGTCTGGCCGACTCGGGCTTGACAGCCCGTAACCGGCTTGGCGGCCGATTACGGGCTGTCATTCAAAGCTAGTTCACAAGCTTAGGCGTACTGCGCCTTCAGCTCGTCAACGTCTGCGTGGATGTACATCTGCGTGTAGGCGATGTCCAGCCAGCGGAAGACCACGTTGCCGAACTTGTCGGGGTGCATGCCCACCAGCCACGGCCACCAAATCTGGAACACGATCTGGTGCGCCAGGAAGATCATGCCCACATCGGTCACCAGGATCTTCTCGGCGTCGCGGTACATCTGCAGGCGCGCCTCGACGTCGGTTTCGCCGTCGGCTGCCAACACCAACGCATCGTACTCGTCGCTCTTCCAGTTGTGCCGCACCGAGCCCCACGGCTCGGTCTTGCCTTCGGGCGCGGGGATGGATTTGAACAGGCCGGTCAGCATGTTCGAGGGATCAACGAAGTCGTACTCGTACGAGCCGCGGAAGACCTGCATCGTGTGGTCAACGCGGTCCTGGCCCCAGGTGGCGGCGTTGTTCACCAGGTTGACGGTGATGCCCAGGTTGGTCTGCCACTGCTGCTGCACGAACTGGAGGAACTGGTCGTCCTGGCCGCCCTGAGTGTTGATGGTCAGGGTGATGGTCGTCGGGTCAATGCCGGAGGCGGCCAAGGAAGCGGCCGCGGCGGCCAGATCATATTCCTGCGCGCCCTTGTTCTCGTCCGTGTAGGCCGGGAAGCCCGGGGGCAGCATTTCGTGGCCGGCGACGAACGTGCCGCCGAGCACTTGCTGGCACAGGGTGTTGCGGTCAATGGCGTGCGCCAGGGCCGAGCGGAAGTCCAGGTTGTCCAGCGGGGCATTGAACGTGTCCAACTGGAGGTAGGTGCTCTGGAAGTTCGGGAAGAAGTGGATCAGCGGGTTGAGCTGCGGGTCGGCGCGCGCGGCGGCCAACTGCTGCGGCGACAGGAGGTGGATCAGGTCAATCTCCTGGTTCAGCCAGGCGTTGAAGTTGTCGGTGCCGGCCGGCACGATGCTGGAGATGGCGTGCTGAATGCCGGGCTTGTGGAAGCCGTTGTACAGCGGGTTGACGTCGAACTGGATCTCAACGCCGTGGTCCCACTTGGTGAGGATGTAGGGGCCGCTGGAGATGGCGCCCTCGACCGTGTCGGCCCAGTGCTCCGGGTCGGCTTCGGCCACGTGCTTGGGGGCGAACACCGCAGCCTGGTAGGCCAGCAGTTGGGGCAGATAGGGCGGGAGGCCGCTCACGCCTTCGTACTGCACGGTGCGGTCATCAATCTTGGTCACGCCGATGTCGGCGGCGCTGCCGGTGCCCAGGGCGTAGTCCTGCAGGCCCTTGATGCCGAACAGGAATGAAATCCACGGGTTGGCCAGCGCCGGGTCGCCCGCGTGCGCGTAGGTGAAGACGATGTCGTCGGCCGTGATGGGCGTGCCGTCGCTCCAGACCGCGCCTTCGCGGATGACGAACTGCCAGTAGGTGGCGTCCACGACCGACCAGGATTCGGCCAGGGCGGGCACCAGTTCGATGTTCTCGTCGTTGCGCAGCAGCGGCTCGGTGATGTAGTTGATGCCGCCGGCCGAGTAAATGTCGCGCGACCCGTCCATGAACTTGGGTTCAGCGCCAATCGAGCGGTGGATCTGCTTGTCGAGCGGGGCCGCGTCCGCCGGCATTTCCTTGCCCTGCGGGGTCACGACTGCCGGCTCGGGGGTGGCGGTGACCAGCACGTTCACCGGCACTTCGACGATCTGCGTCTCGACCACGTTTTGCGTCTGGCTGACGATCTGGGTTTCCTTGACAACCTGCGTGACGACCTGCGGGGCGCAGGCACCCAACACCGCCGCTCCGGTGGCGAGCCCGGCGAAGCGGATGAACTCGCGCCTTGAAATCTTGCTCTTAGCCATTTTCTCTCCTTGCGTATACGAAAAGGGGAAACGATCTCGCGCCTCGGCGTTATCTCGATCGTTAGCCCGCCGGCCCGATAGGCACTTCTGTCAAACTACCCCGCGCCATGCGCTGGGGTTCAAACTGGGTTGACAGGCAGGCTCTAGCTGGTCCAAGCTCGGTGGGTAACGGTCTGTTCCCGAGGCTGGCGTGGGCTTGTAAGCGCCGCCAGCCTGCGAACAGGAGCGATCTAAGCAGCCGACCTACATGATACTGCGGATGGTCGGTGTCTGGGTTCGCACCTCCTTTGTGCCTCTAGACTCTACACGGAAACGCGCGATATGCAAATGAGCACAGCCGACTGCTTGGGCCTCCGTCCAAGGTCGCCCGCCGTGGCCCAGTTCATATAACCCGTAAAACCAATTCAAGTACTCCCATTATATGATGCCGGCCCTGATTGTCAAATGAAAGAAAAGACAGAGCGCTTCACAAGCCCAAATCCGTCAACTCGACAAGTGCTGCCATTTCGACTAAACTAGCCCCCGTATCGGGCTCACGCCCACCATCGAACCCGTATTTAGCGCCCGCCGCCACTGCCGGCTCCCGGTTGAATTGTCGCCCCCGGCTCACTAACGACCATCTCAGCATGATAGCCTCCCACAACCTGGCATTTTTTGGCGCGCCCGACCCCCACGGGCCGGCCTCTGGCCCCAACCTAAACCGCATCCATCTAGGCTTGCTTCCCCACTCACTATGACCAACGACACTCCCTATCCTTACCGCAATCCTGCCCTGCCGACCGCCGCGCGTGTGGCCGATCTGCTGGCCCGCATGACGCTGGAAGAAAAAGTCGCCCAGCTTGGCTCGATCTGGATCAACGACGTGGTGGACGGCGCTGATTTTTCGGCCGACAAGGCCCGCGCCGTCATCCCGCTCAGCATCGGCCAGGCGGCGCGCTCGGCCGGCTTCGCCAACCTGCTGCCGCACCAGGTGGCGGCCGTCACGGCCCAGGTGCAGGCCTGGGCGGCGCACGAAACCCGGTTGGGCATCCCGGTGATGATCCACGACGAAAGCTGCAGCGGCTTCATGGCGCGCGGGGCCGACGTCTTTCCGCAGAGCATCGGCCTGGCGAGCACCTGGGAGCCGGAACTGGCCGAAGCCGAGACGACGATCATCCGCGCCCAGATGCGGGCGGTCGGCTCGCACCAGGGCCTGGCCCCCATGCTCGATATCAGCCGTGACCCGCGCTGGGGCCGGCTGGAAGAAGGCTACGGCGAAGACCCCTACCTGGTGGCCGCCATGGGCGTGGCCTATGTGCGCGGCCTGCAAGGCCCAGACCTGACCCAGGGCGTGGCCGCCACCGGCAAGCACTTTGGCGCGCACGGCATTCCGGAGGGCGGCCTGAACTGGGGGCCGGTGAAGGTCGGCGGGCGCGAGCTGCGCGAGGTCTACCTGCACCCATTCGAGGCGGTGGTGCGCGAGGCCGGGCTGGCGACCATTATGAACGCCTACCACGAGCTAGACGGCATCCCGTGCGGCGCGTCGCACGAGCTGCTGACCGACATCCTGCGCACCGAGTGGGGTTTCGACGGCATCGTCACCTCCGACTACGACACCCTGCCCCGGCTGATGGACTACCACTTCGTCGCGCACGACAAGAGCGAAGCGGCCAAGCTGGCGCTAGAAGCCGGCCTGGATGTGGAGCTGTCGCACGCCGATGTGTACGCCCAGCCGCTGATTGACGCGGTCAACTCCGGTCAAGTGGCGCTGGCGGTGCTCGACCTCTCGGTGAGCCGCGTGCTCGCCATGAAGTTCCGCCTGGGCCTGTTCGACTCGGCCACCCCAACAGGGCTAGGGCAGGCCGGCGCGCTGGGGCAGGTGGACCAGGTGTTCAAGCAGCCCGCCCACCGGGCGCTGGCGCGCACCATCGCGCAAAAGTCGCTGGTGCTGCTCAAGAACGCCGGCGCGTCCCTGCCGCTCAGCCCGGACGTGGCCTCCATCGCCGTGATCGGCCCCAACGCCGACGAGGTCCGGGCGATGGTGGGCGACTACTCCTACGCCGCCGTGGGCGACAACATGGACGGCGGCCACAAGCGCCCCGGCCAGCCGACGACCTACTTCGACAAGACGCCGCCGATGCTCTCGATCCTGGCGGCGATCAAGCAGACGGTGAGCGCGGGCACGGTGGTGCGCTACGCCGAAGGCTGCGACTTCAAACGGCCTGGCCGTGACGGCTTCGCGGCGGCGGTAGCGGCGGCCGAGGCCTCGGCCGTGGCGGTGTTGGTGGTGGGCGGCCGGTCGGGCCAGATGGAAGAGAACACCGGCGGCGAGTGCCGCGACCGCGCCGAGCTTGACCTGCCCGGCGATCAGAACGAGCTGGTGCAGGCCATTATTGAGACCGGCACGCCCGTCATCCTGGTGATCGTGGACGGCCGCCCGGCCTCGATCCCGGCGCTGGCCGAGCAGGTGCCGGCCATCTTGCAGGCCTGGCTGCCGGGCGAGGAAGGCGGCCCGGCGGTGGCCGAGGCGCTGTTTGGCCTCATCAACCCCGGCGGCAAGCTGCCGGTGACCATTGCCCGCTCGGTGGGGCAGGTGCCGATCTACTACAGCCACAAGCCCTCGGCCGGGCGCTCGTACCCGTATAATGCCTATGTGGATGAAAGCAATCTGCCGCTGTTCGCCTTCGGCCACGGCCTGAGCTATACCCAGTTCGAGTACAGCGATCTGGCCGTCTCCCCGGCCGAGGTCGGGCCGGAGGGCGAGGTGACGATTGCGGTCACGGTCAAGAACACCGGCGCGCGGGCGGGCGACGAGGTGGTGCAGCTTTACCTGCACGACCTGGTGGGCAGCGTCACCCGGCCGGTGAAGGAGCTTAAGGGCTTCAAGCGCGTCACGCTAGAAGCGGGGCAGTCGGCGCGCGTGACCTTCAACGTGCCGGTCGCGCTGACCGCTTTTTACGACCGAGCCATGCGCTACGTGGTCGAGCCGGGGGAGTTTGAGGTGCTGGTCGGCAGCGCTTCGGACGACATCCGGCAGCCGGGCCAATTTAAGCTCGTCGGGGCCACGACCCCGGTGACGCACAAAGTCTTTTTCAGCCGCAGCCGTGCGGTTATCGCATAGTCCTGACAGGAGAGCCAGATGACTTCACCCCAAGCCATATTCAACGTGCGCGATTACGGCGCCACCGGCCAGCGCGCCGACAACGCCCAGGCTGCCATTCAGGCCGCCATTGACGCCGCCCACGCGGCCGGCGGCGGGATGGTCTACCTCCCGCCGGGCGAGTACACCACCGGCACGCTGTTCATGCGCAGCTATGTGCGGCTGCACGTGGAGGTCGGCGCGACGCTGTTTGGCAGCAAGATCGCCGAGCACTTCCCCAAGAAGGCGTTTTTCTATGCCGAGGATGTGCACCACATTACCCTGGAGGGCCGGGGCACGATTGACGGGCTGGGCGCATACGAGTGGAAGGTGCAGGACTGGCGCGACTGGTACATCTACCCCAACCAACTGCTGGCCGAGAAGGTGGGGATCTCGCTCGACCGCTCGTTCCCCACGGCCGACTCGGTCGGCGGCAACCTGGTACTGTTCATCCGCTGCCAGGACGTGCGCATCGAGAACCTGACCTTCCTGCACTCGCCGTCGTGGACCATGCACCTGTTCCAGCTTGACCGGCTGACGATTGACGGCATCTTCATCTACACCAACATGCGCGACGGCGTGTGGGCCGACGGCATTGACCCAGACGGCTGCCGCGACGTGCATATCAACAACTGCACCATCGAAACCGGCGACGACGCGCTGGTGTTCTACGACGGCGAAAGCTACGGCCCAGTGCGCGCCAGTGAGAACATCACCGTCACCAATTGCCGGCTGTCATCGTCGTCCAGTGCGATCAAGTTCTGCGACGGCAACCAGTTGGCGATCCGCAACGTCGTCATCAGCAACTGTGTCATCACCAACTCGAATCGCGGCATCGCCTTCATGGTCTTCGGCGGCGGCCTCCTCGAGAATGTCATCATCAGCAACGTCACCATCGAGTGCCGCCGCTTTGACTGGTTCTGGTGGGGCGACGGCGATCCGCTGCACTTCAACCTGATCCAGTACAGCGATATCAACCCCGACCTCGACCCGGCCAAGATGGCCCCCATCGGCATCATCCGCAACGTCATCATCAGCAACGTCATCGCCCACGGCCCCGGCCCCAGCAAGATCCACGGCCACAAGGACTCCTACTTGGAGAACCTCACCTTCGAGAACGTGCGCCTGACGGTGGATGCCGACGTGGATGCCCCCTGGCGCAAAGGCCCGCACGCCCTCTCGATCGACCTGGCCCGCAACGTCAAGTTCAAGGACGTGCAGATCAACTGGGAAGGGCCGGTCTCCAGCCATTGGCAGAGCGCGTTCTATGCGGAGAACGTCGACGAGTTGGTGCTCGACAACGTCTCGGCCCGCCAGGCGCAGGACGGCGGCGCGGATGCCGCCATCGCGCTCAAAAACGTGCATAACGCCGTGGTGCGCAACGGCACGGCCCAGCCCGGCACCGGCACTTACGTGGCGCTGGCCGGCACCACCAAGGAGGTGGTGTTGTTCGCCAACGACACCCGCCAGGCCGCCCAGGTTCACAGTCAGTCGGCCGAAGTGAGCAAGAACGCCGTTCAAAACGGCTGGGGCTAAATCAGCCTGCTTCTTAAACTCGGACGCCCCGGCGCAAACCGGGGCGTCCGAGCCTGCCTTTCATCCCCTCGCGCTAAGGTGCCGCTGCCATGACGACCAACCCCGCCTTCGATGTCACCGCCCTGGGTGAGTCCATGCTGCGCCTGAGCGTGCCGGTGGGCCAGCGTTTGGAAGCCGCCGACCAGTTTGCCGTGCACCTGGCCGGGGCCGAGAGCAACCTGTGCGGCGCGCTAGCCGCCATCGGCCGGCGCAGTGGCTGGGTGAGCCGGCTGCCCGACAGCGCCGTGGGCCGGCTGGTGCTGCGCCAACTGCGCGCCGCCGGGGTGGATACCGCCGCCGTGGTGCTCGCGGCAGGCACACGCCTCGGCCTATACTTTGCCGAGTTCGCCGGGCCGCCGCGCGCCATCCAGGTGATCTACGACCGGGCCAACTCGGCCGCCGCCAACCTGACTGCGGCGCACGTCAACTGGGGCTATCTGCTCAACACGCGCTACCTGCACCTGACCGGCATCACCCCGGCCCTGAACGACGGCTGCCGCGCGCTGGTGGCCGAGATCATCCAGCGCGCCAAGGCCGCCGGCGTGAAGATCAGCTTTGACGTGAACTATCGCGGCAAGCTCTGGGCGCCCGAACAGGCCGCCGCCACGCTCAAGCCGCTCATTCTGGATGTTGACCTGCTGCTGTGCGGCCAGGCCGACGCCCGCACCGTCTTCGGCCTGGCCGGGGACGAGCACGCGCTGCTGGCCGGGCTGCGGGCGCTGACCCACGCGCCGCACGTGGTGATGACGCGCGGCGAGGCCGGGGCCGTGGCGCTCGACGGCGACCACTTCCTCAGCCAGCCGGCCGTGCCGGTGCAGATCGTGGACCGCGTCGGCGCGGGCGACGCCTTCGCCGCCGGCGTGCTGGACGGCCTGCTCGACGGCTCGCTGGCCGACGGCCTGGTGCGCGGCACCGCCCTGGCCGCGCTGGTGCTCTCGCAGGAGGGCGACACGCTCATGACCACCCGCGCCGAGATGCAGTCCATCATCGCCAAGGGTGCGGCGGCCTCCGGCATCGTGCGCTGACGGCTGCCGGCTGCACTTATATCTGGATTTGGGTGTGGGTGTTCTGACTGTCGCAGCCTTGTTAAAGTGCTGGCGAAAAATCAGAGAGCAGGGTCGGCCCCGCCGACCCTGCTCTCTGATTTTTCGCTAGGGTCGGTTCGCGTTCTCTCACTTGCGCTTGCTGCGGTGAGCCCGCCCGCCGACGGTGAGCGCCCACTAAACCTATACTATGCCACTGTCATTCCGAACCCCCGCTCGCTGCCTTGTACCAAAATAGCGTGTTTGGCGGGGTGAGGAATCCCACCCCCGATAAAAATGGCTCGGTGGGCCAAAGCCTGGCAAACCAAAAAAGGCGGGTGAGTTGGCGCCACGCCAACTCACCCGCCTTTGAATTCCGCTCGGTCGGTTGACTACACCAGCGCGATGCGGTTATCCGCCAGCGCCTGCTTGAAGATCGCCACGGTCTCGCGCACGCCCTCGGCCAGCGGCGTCTTGGGCAGTGTCCCCAGCGCCGCCGTGATGGCCGCGTCGTCCACGTCCTCGGGGAAGGGCAGGGGCTTGTCGTCAAACGTCACCTTGCCCAGCACCTCCGGCACGGCCGCCTCTATCGCCGCCACGATCTCGCGCATGTGCAGCGAGGCGCCGCCCACGTTGTAGACCTCAGCCCCCTGCACGGGAGCCAGCGCCGCGCGCACAAAGGTCTTGGCGCAGTCGTCGGTGTACTGGAACACGCCCGTGCCGCCGAAGCCGATGTGAAACGGCTGCCCGGCCGCCGCCGCCAGCATGGCCTTGGTCGGGCCAGACGTCATGCCCTGGTCGCGCGCCGCCCCGTAGACCGTGTATGGCCGCAGCCCCAGGCTGGCGATGCCGTCGTCCTGCCAATAAATCTGGGCGGTGCCCTCGTTGGCCTGCTTGTACACGCCGTAGTGCGTATTCGGGCTGAGGTGCATTCCGTGCGCCAGCGGGCCGTCGCCGTATTCCTCGCTGTGCCCAAAGACCGCGATGCTGCTGGCATACACCAACTGCTTGATGCCCGCCCGCTTGGCCGCCTCGAACATATGCACCGTGCCGACCACGTTCACCTTGGCGCCCAGCGCCGGGTCGGCCCGGCAGAAGGGCACTTGCAGCGCCGCCAGGTGGATGATGCGCGTCGCCCCGGTGTCCTTGAGGCTGCGCTCGACCGTCGGCAGGTCGGTGATGTCGCCGGTGATGAAATTGACCTGCGCCAGCTCGGCCTCGGTCATGATCAGCTTCAGGCGGTGCATGCTGCCGCCCACGTCGAGCACGGCGGTCGGATAGCCGTCGCGCACTAAATTGCGCACCACCCAGGCCCCAATGCAGCCCAAAGCGCCCGTGACCAAAAAGCGTTCCTCAGCCATGATGATAAGTGCTCCCACAGGGTGAGCCAGGCGCAATTGCCTGACGAAGAGCGCGATGAAAGTGTAGACGAAGCCCGGCGGCCAGCCTCGCACCCCAGCTACTTCAGCAGGGTCATCAGGTCTATATATAACATGATCAGCAGGAACGAGCCGGTGAGCGTGCTCAGGCCGATGTAGCGCCAGCGCCAGGAGGTGTTCCACAAGCGCCGCACGTTGAAGGCCATCAGGCCGAGCGCAAACAGCTCCAGCCCGCCGCTCAGCCAGATGGACAGGCGCGAGCTGACGCCCAGCAGCGGCAGCATAAACGGCAACACGATGTATTGCAGCGTGCAGCGCAGCGCCACCACCATCACCGAGCGGGTCAGCACGCGCTGCCCGTGCTCGACTTCTTTTTCGTCGTGCGGATCAACCGCCTGGTCAACGATTGCGGTACTCATAGGGCTAACACTCAATTCTTTGGCCTGGGTCGGACCATCACTGCCGGCCCTTATTCTAACGCTAATTGCACCCGGCTTCACAGGTAGATTTGCCATAGTTATGGACATCCCGCCAGCGGCGCGGCGCTACGCGGCCGGGCGCGGCGGCGGCTGCAGGATCTCCAGCGTGATGTTATCCGGCCCCCAAAAGTAGACCGTGTAGCCGCCGGTGTTCACGCCCTGGCTGATGTAGTTGGGCGCGTCGGACTTGAAGACCACCCCCAGCGCCCGCAGCCGGTCGAACTCGGCGTGGATGTCGTCCACGATGAAGCACCAATGCCCCACGCCCGGCCGGTTGGTGTCGAGCGGCACCGCCTCGCCGCGCGGGCGCTCGTACTCTACCAACTCAATGTGATGCCCGCTCACCGGCACGGCCAGCCCCGGCACCCGCAACTGCGCCACCTTCAGGCGCGCATTCGGGAAGCCCACCAGCCGGCTGGTGTACTCGTTCTCCTGCACCTGGCCGCGCACGTACTCTAAGCCGAGCACCTCCACGTACCACTTCACGGCGGCGTCCAGGTCGTTGTGCGTAAACGACACGTGCCAAAAGCCTGAGATCGTCATGGCGTCACTCCGCGCTCAATCGAGCATCTGCTCGACCAGCGCCACAATGTCCGTCGCTTGCGGCAGGATGGTGTTCTCCAGCACTTCGGCTACCGGGATCGGGGTGTGATGCGCGCCCAGCCGCCGCGCCGGCGCAGTGAGAATCTCCGGGTTGGTTTCATACAGGCGGGCGACAATCTCCGCGCCCAGCCCGCAATTGCTGTGGCTCTCGTGTACCACCAGCAGCCGCCCGGTGCGCTTGACCGACGCGATCACGGTCGCCATGTCCAGCGGCTCAATTGTGCGCAGGTCAATCACCTCGGCCTGCACCCCGCTGCCGGCCAGCGTCTCGGCTGCCTCCAGCGCCGCGAACAGCATCCGCGAGTAAGTGACGACGGTGATGTCCTCGCCTGGCCGTTTGACCTCGGCCTGCCCGATGGGGATTTCCACGTCCGTTTCCGGCACCTCGCCCTTGGTGTTGTAGAGCAGCTTGTGCTCGATAAAGACCACCGGGTTGCCCGCCTTCATCGCCGATTTGAGCAGCCCCTTGGCGTCGCGCGGGGTGGCGGGGGCCACCACAATCAGCCCCGGCACCTGCGCCAGCCAGCTCTCGAAGCTCTGGCTATGCTGCGCCCCGTTGCCGCGCCCGCCGCCCTGCTGCGCGCGGATGACGATCGGCACCTCGACCTGCCCGCCGGACATGTAGCGCAGTTTGGCCGCCTGGTTGATGATCTGATCCGCCGCCACCAGCGCGAAGTCCATAAACAGCAGCTCGACCACCGGCCGCAGCCCGGTCATGGCCGCGCCGATGCCCAGCCCCACAAAGGCGCTCTCGCTGATGGGCGTGTCGCGCACGCGCTCCGGGCCGAACTCGTCTATCAGGTCTTTGGTCACGCGGAAGATGCCGCCGTGGTGGCCGATATCCTCGCCCATCAGAAAGATGCGCGGGTCCTCCCGCATGGCTTCGCGCAGGGCGTCGTTTAAGGCTTGGGCATAAGTAATTGTGGGCATGGTGTGGCTCCCAATCGCGCCCGCTTAGGCGAACACGTCCGTGTAGGCTTCGCTCGGGTCGGGCAAGGGGCTGGCCTCGGCGAACTGCACCGCGTCGGCGATGATGTCGTCCGCCTCGGCTTCCAGCGCGCCCAGCGCCGCCGCGCTGTAGCCTAACTCTCCCAGCCGCCGCCCGAGCCGCAGGAGGGGGTCGTTCTCGCGGGCGCGGGCGACCTCGTCCTTGGTGCGGTAGACCTCCGGGTCGCCCATCATGTGGCCCCACAGCCGGTAGGTCAGCGCTTCAATGTAGGTCGGCCCCTCGCCGGCGCGGGCACGCTCGACCGCCGCTTCCACCGTGGCATACAGCAGCTCCACGTCGTTGCCGTCTACCTGCAAAGCCGTCAGCCCGTAGGCCTCGGCCCGCTTGTAGGTGTCGGCCACCGAGGTCGTCTCGCGCGAGGGCGTCATCTCGGAATATAGGTTGTTCTCGCACACCAGCACCAGCGGCAGTTCCCAAATCACCGCCAGGTTGAGCGCCTCGTGAAACACGCCCTGGTTCACCGCCCCCTCGCCGAACACCGTCACCGCCACTTGTTTGGTGCCGCGCATCTGCGCCGACAGCGCCGCACCGGCCGCGTGCGGCACGCCTGCCGCCACGATGGCGTTCGCGCCCAGCAGCCCGTGCGCCGTGTCGGTGAAGTGCATCGAGCCGCCCTTGCCCGCGCTGCACCCGGTGCTGCGGCCCAGCATCTCGGCCATCGCCGCGCGCGGGCTGAGGCCCTTCGCCAGCGCCTGCCCGTGCCCGCGATAGGTGCAAGTCAGATAGTCGGTATGGTTCAGCGGCCAGCAGACGCCCACCGCCGTGGCCTCTTGTCCCACGCATGGGTGAAACGAACCGCGAATTTGCCCCTTCTGGTACAGGCTGCGGATCGCCTCCTCGAATTTGCGGATGACGTGCATCTGCCGATAAGCATCGGGTAGTCGTTCTAGGGCCAGGGGCATTAGTCCATCTCCATTCCGCCGTCTACGTTGAGCGTCTGGCCGGTAATATAACCGGCTTCGGGTGAACACAAAAATGCGACCACGCCGGCCACGTCGTCGGGCGTCTCGATCCGGCCCAGGGG
>Ga0163153_10003811_pt1 | contig 19702 bp, 18 predicted proteins | sample OliLakLV19MP6IB1_FD_148629 | JGI IMG/M metagenome (GOLD analysis project Ga0163153, IMG submission 148629) | Freshwater microbial mat bacterial communities from Lake Vanda, McMurdo Dry Valleys, Antarctica - Oligotrophic Lake LV.19.MP6.IB-1 | ecosystem: Environmental > Aquatic > Freshwater >... | reverse complement strand
ATGGGGCCAGCTTGAGAACAAATTTACCGTGGCGGCAAGGGGCAGGTCAGTTGACTGCTCACATTTCAAGTGTTCTGCGATAAAATCAGCTACCGAATTGATTCTTCAAAACGGTCAGCAATTGTGACCCCCAGATAACGATGAAACCCCTACAAGGTATTCGCATCCTCGACTTGAGCCGTGTTGTATCGGGTCCTTTTTGTACGATGTTACTGGGCGATCTTGGCGCGGAGGTTATCAAGATCGAAGAGCCCATCGCCGGCGACGAAAGCCGTACATATGGACCACCGTTCATCGCAGGGGAAAGTGCGTACTACCTTTCGGTCAACCGCAACAAGAAGAGTTGCACGCTCGACCTCAAATCACCCGACGGCAAGCGAATTCTCACCGAACTCGCGCGACAGTCGGATGTCCTCGTCGAGAATTTTCGAACCGGTACGCTTGCGCGCCTAGGCTTCGACGATGAGTGGATCGAAAAGACCAATCCACGGCTGGTGCGCTGCTCGATCTCGGGGTTCGGCACAGGCGGTCCTGACGCACAACGCCCCGGATACGACCTGATCGTGCAGGGCGAATCTGGAATCATGGATATCACTGGTACCCCGGATGGCCCACCGATGAAGGTCGGCACCTCAGTGGCCGATCTGGTCACTGGCCTTTATGCGGTGCAAGGCATTCTTGCTGCCCTGCTTGAGCGTGACCGAACCGGAAACGGCTCGCGTGTGGAAATCGCAATGCTCGACGCTTTGGCTTCTCTGCTAACTTTCAACGCCGGCATCTACTTCGCCACTGGCAATAGCCCCACTCGCCGCGGAAATGCCCATCCGACAATCTACCCGTACGAGCCCTTCAAGGCCGCCGACGGCTGGTTCAATGTCGGCGTCGCGAACGACAAGTTCTGGGCAATATTTTGCTCGGCTATCGACGCACCGCAACTGCGGGACGATTCGCGTTATAAATCAGCACCTTCCCGTGTTGAAAATCGCACCTCGCTCCAGCTAATTCTTTCGAACATTTTCATGCGGAAGTCGCGGGCGCATTGGATCGACATCCTGGGTGCCGCCGGTGTGCCCTGTGGCGCCATACGAACAGTGGCGGAAGTATGCGAAGCGGAACAACTGATTGGCCGCGGGATGATCGTGGATCTCACGCACCCGACCGCGGGGAAGGTGCGCAATATTCTCTCGCCGCTGCGCTTCAACGATCAGGCTGTCGGCGGCAATGTGGCCCCCCCACTGCATGGGCAGCACACCGATGACATCCTGCGCGATCTCGCTCGCCTCAGTCCCGAAGAAATTGCCCGTCTGCGCACAAACGGCGTGATCGACTCACATCGTTATGATTTGTCGGCGCCAAATGCCGTCCCATCTGCCGATTCCGCTAACCCTACAGCGCCGTGAAGAAGATCGACACAGCGATCGCTCGCCAGGCATTCGACCATGCGTTGCTTACGCATGATCAAGCATTTGGAGAGTTTTTCCTTGCGAAGCTTCTTGGATTTACGATCAGCTATCCCACAGACATGTGTCGAGTTGAGTTTCCGGTCCTCGATTTCATGTTCAATCCGCAGGGGTCGCTTCATGGCGGCATTGTGGCACTCGCGATGGATGTTTCCATGGGACACCTCCTAAATCGGTTGCACGGCCCGGGGGCGACACTCGAAATGAAGGTGCAATACTTGGGTCCGATTCGAAGTGGAAACGTAGTGGCGATCGGATCTGTGCTGCGCCGTGGACGTTCAATCGCGTTTCTAGAATCTCGCCTCACTGACGCGGATGGCGCATTGGCCGCGATAGCCACCGCAACCTGGAAAGTCCTGCCAATTTCTCCTCGCTCAGCGGGGGCGCCAACTACTTGAGTGCTTTGGCCAGATCAAGTGAACTCAGTGCCAGCGATGGGATATAAGTGAACATCAGCAGCGCCACCAGCATGATTAACATGAACGGAAGCGTCCCACGCAATACGTCCGCGGCGGGCGTTCGACTGATCGCACTAATCGCGTAGAGATTCATTCCGACTGGGGGCGTGATCACCGCCAATTCCATGTTGATCGTAACGATGATGGCGAAATGGATCAAGTTGATGTCAAGTTCCTTCAGCACGGGCAGGAAAATGGGCACCGCGATCAGCATCACCGAGATGATTTCCAGGAAGCAGCCTAGAAACAGCAGCAGAAGATTAATAGCGATCAGTAACTCAAACGGAGACAGTCCCATCCCTCCTACGTAATTCTTGAAGTGCAACGGTACCTGATTCAAGGTAATGACGTAGGAGAGCAAAGAAGTCGCGGTCATGATCAGCAGAATCGATGAACCGACGCTTGCGGAGTCGGCTGAGATCCGCAGCAGACTTCCAGAATCCGGCTTTCGATAGATCGTGAAGGCAAGTACTGCCGCGTAGACGGTCGAAACCGCTGCGGATTCTGTTGGAGTGAACCATCCCGAGTAGATTCCTCCGAGTATGAAAACCGGAAGCAGAAGCACCGGAAGCGCGTTACGGATCGCGCGCATGCGCTCAGCACTGGAAGGCATTTTGGTGTCCTTTGCCGCCCGGTCGCGAACGCTATCACCAGCCCAGATAACATAGGCACAAAACATCCCGGCAAGGATGAGTCCCGGTCCGAATGCCGCCACAAACACTTCCGCCACCGACACCTCGGCGATCGTCGCATAGATTATCAATGGCACGCTAGGCGGGATCAGAATGCCGAGTCCTCCCGCAGCTGCAATCATGCCGACCGCGAACCGGCGCTGATATCCCGCATCAACCATCCTTGGAATCATCACCCGCCCGACGGCAACAGCTGTGGCGACGCTAGAGCCGCAGATCGCCGAAAAAATTATAGTGGTCAGCATGGCCACCAACGCCAGTCCGCCGCGCATCCGTCCAACTGTTGCTTCGGCGGCCGCGACCAGCGCGTCGGTGGCGCGGCTCTTGCCGAGCAGATCGGCGGTCAGGATGAAAAAAGGAATTGCGACCAGCTCCGATTTGTTGAGAAACCAGAACATCGTACTGCCTACGCTACCGATGTCGGCGTGCGTGAGGACGAGATAGACAAGGCTGACCAGAACAACCGAAAACGCGATCGGCGTCCCGGTGAGTAGGACTGGAAACAACGCGATCAGAACGAATCCGAGTACGAGTCCGTTGCTCATAGATGCGCATCACCTTCGCGGTGCTCGACGTCTTCGAGAATCCCGAATGTGCGCGCGAAGCTGCGTAGCGCTAGGACCAAGAAGCAGAGCGGCATCACGGACATAAGAAGCCAGACAGGCGCTTGCAGCGTGGAAAGGGAGACCTCACCGATGCGCCAGGTAAACACAACGGTCTTCATGGTGAGCGCCGCAAGACCGAGGCAAACGAGCGCCTGCAACGCGTCCGCGATACGCCGCAGACGCCGCCTGGCTACCGCCGAGACGAAATGATATAGCAGGTCGACATTGATGTGGCTTCCCCGCCGATCGGCCAGTACCGTGCCCAGAAAGACCATCCAGATCACCGCGTATACGGAGAGTTCCTCCACCGAGTTTGCCGAATAGTTGAAGAGGTAACGTCCGACGACCAGCGCGACATTTAGGAGTACGGCGGCGAGCAGGCAAACACCAACCAGCGGCACATCGACGCGCGCGATCGCGCGATCGATGCGTGCCGCCGTGCGGCGAATGCGGGACTGGTGCATCAGTTGATCTTGCGCACTTCTACTATGAGTTCCTTCATGGCATCCGGTTGAACGTCAAGTACCGGTTCGGCCGCCTTGAACCATTTCGCGCGCTCCGCGGGTGACACATCGATGATCTTGACACCCGCCTTGCGCATTGCGTCTTCGGTAGCCGCGACCTCATCCCGGATCGCCGTCTTGTTGTATGCGGTCGCAGCGGCGGCGGCGGCATTCACGTTTGCACGTAGGTCGGGGGGCAGTCCATCATAGAAGGACTTGTTGACCGCTACAATGTATCCACCCAGAATCAGCGGCACCTTGACCATGTACTTGAGCGTGTCCGTCAGTTTGAGTGATTGCGCGAATGACGGTGTCGTCACCGCGCCGTCGACTGTGCCGTTCTGCAAAGCGAGATAGACTTCGCTACCCGGAACTACCGTCGGGTTGGCACCAAATCGGCGAATTGTGTTTTCGAGTGCGGCTGATGGGTAAATGCGAATTTTGAGACCCTTCAGGTCTTCCAGCGTCGCAATATCCTTCTTTGACGTGAACACGTAGGTCGGCGTCTCGTGCCAATACGCGATTGGCTTCAGTCCTTTCGCCTCGAGATCAGAGTAGACCGCCTTGCCGACCGCACCCGCAACCGTCTTGTCCAGATGGTCATAGTCGCGAAATAGCGTAGGCATCGTGAATATCCCGGCGCGCGGCACGATTGATTCGTAAAAACTGACGAACGGGAGCACCATCTGTACTTGGCCCTGGATCGCGCCACTGATCTCCTGCCGCGATGGCATCAGCGAGGCGTTCGGAAACACCTGAGCTTCGACACGACCTTTGCTCAGTTTCTCCAGTTCGTCCTTGAACACCTTGGCCGTGCGCGCTTTGATGTGGGTATCGGAGGTTTCGTACGCAATTTTCAACGTATATTCGGCTGCGGTCGTAGTTCCAATCGATCCAACTGCGATCCCCGTGATGACGAGCATGCCTTTGAGCCACCGTTTCATGATCATATTTCCTCCGCAGCGTTTTACTCCGATTGCCAAATTCGCGTCACGTCACCCATCGGGTGATCACGCGCTCCCAAATGCCATTGCCCCAGATCAGCCTGGCATGATTAATACGACTGGTACGCTCATTTCACTCTCGTGCGCCGCGCCTGAAGCTCCCCGATCGATCCCATGCGTATCTGCCAATCGGGGGGGAGGTACGTCGTCGCGGACATCTCCTCGATGATGGCCGGCCCGTCAATGCAGCTCGCCTGCGAAATGTCTTCGCGGCGCCAAACCGGGCATTCGTGAGAAGCGTTGCCTATCACAACCGGTCGATAAGATGGCGTGGCGTTCTCGCCGTCCTTTCGGCCCACGGTAAACTTCGGCACGTCAATCGGCACGCGACCCAGGACGCGGACGTTTACCAGCTGAAGTCCCCGGCCCTTGTCACGTCTTCCATACTCGCGCTCGAAATCGCGTTCAAACGCTTCTGCCACTTCCGCGAGTTCCGAGTGTGCGGGAACCTGAATCGTCAATTCGTGAGCTTGGCCGATGTAGCGCATATCGAATTGCCACTCGGTGGTGAACTTGTCGACCGCAACTCCTTCACGGATGAATTCGTCACGCATCGCCTGCTCGAAGCTCTCTGCAGCGCTACTTGCGCGGCTGATCGCCTGCGAATCCAGGGGTGCCAGGATCGTCGCAACCCTATCTTTGGTGAGCGTCGAACAAAGTGCGCCGAAGGCCGAGAAAGCGCCGGGCATTGGCGGGACGATGACCTGAGGAATGCCCACTTCATCGGCAACAAGGCAGGCGTGTAACGGTCCCGCACCACCATAACAAAGCAGCGCGAAGTCCCGGGGATCATATCCACGCGCCACCGATATTTCGTAAACGGCAGACGCCATCTTGGCCACTGCGAGTCGGACCACGCCTTCTGCCATCGCTTCTACCGAAATTCCCGCCGCAGCGGCTATGGGACCCATCGCACGCACCGCCGATTCCCGATCAATGCGCAATGACCCTCCAAGCTCTTGTGCGTCTCCAAGGCGGCCGAGGACGACGTTCGCGTCGGTGACCGTGGGGGCTGTGCCGCCCCGCCCGTAGCAGGCGGGGCCGGGGACGGCACCCGCGCTTGTCGGGCCAACATGCAGGCCACCACCAGCATCCAGGCTGGCGATGCTTCCACCGCCAGCGCCGATGGTTTCAATATCGAGTTGGGGCAATCGAATGACCATTCCGTCCAGCAACGTCTCCCGTCTGAGCGGGAAACGCCCGGCCGATACCATAGCAACGTCCGTGCTGGTACCACCCATGTCATAGGTGATGATGTCGGCAACGCCCGTCGCGCGCGACAAATGCAGCGACGCAGCGACGCCAGCGGCCGGACCTGAAAGAATCGTTCGAACCGGGTGGTCGCAAACGAGTTCCGACGACATCAGGCCCCCGTGCGAGGCCATCGTATAAAACGATGTGGCCTTGTTTCGCGAGCGAATTGCTTCGGTCAGGCGGCTGACGTAACTCGCCATAACCGGCATCACGTAGGCATTGATGGCCGCCGCCGAGAACCGCTCGAACTCCCGCATTTCATTTAGCACAACGCTCGACACTGACACGTACTCGAACAACTCCCGCAGTATGGCTGCAGCCTGTCGCTCATGCTCACCATTGCTATAGCTATTGACGAACGCGACCGCGACCGAATCGACGCCCTCTTCCTTCAATTCATTCGCGACTCGAACCAATTCCTCGGTATCTAGTGCTGCCGATATCGATCCATCAGCTTCAATGCGCTCGGCGACCACCTTGCGATGACGTCGCGAAATCAACACGGCGGCCCGCCGAAAGTAAGGATCGTAAAGGCTATTGGGAACGAGTCGGGTCGTCCGTCCAAGCTCGATCACGTCGCGAAATCCGCTCGTCGTAATCATCCCGGTACGTGCTCCGCGACGCTCGAGCAATGCGTTTGTGGCTACCGTAGTCCCATGAACGATAAGGGCGACGTCCTCATGCTGGACTCCGCTCTTATTTAGCGCGGCGATCACCGCCGAATCCGGTGAACTCCTGTTCGACGGTACCTTGAATGCCAGAGTTTCTCCGCTCACCCGGTCATAGAGCGTGAGATCCGTGAACGTTCCACCCACGTCAAGTCCGGCAAGGAAGCGGGATGCGTTCGCGCGTGCCATGATTTACGCCTTGAAGGCCAGACAAGCACGATCGAAAGCCTCGAAGGTCTCGGACAGGTCATCCTTGGTATGAGTGCTCGATACAAAGCGGCGATTCGCCGGGAGCACGAATATCCCCTGCCGAATCAACTCCACGTCGAAGCGCACGAGCTTCTTCATGTCGCTCGCGAGTATGTCACGGTAGTTCTCCGGCACGCGGTTTGCGAATAGGAAGTGCCACATCGGGCCATCACCGAAAACCGTCACCCCCATTTTGTGTCGATCGAAGACCTCTTTTAGCCCTGCGCGCAAATCATCCGCAATCGCGAATAGTCGATCGTAGAAACCGGGCTCTTCGAGCACAGCGATCGTCGCCAGCGCAGCCGCGCAACCAAGCGGGTTTCCTTGCAGCGTCCCGTTCTGGTAGACGTACGCTGATTGCCCTTTCTGTCCGGGGTCTGCCTGATCGAGAATGTCGGCGCGTCCAGCAACGGCGCCAACCGGAAGTCCCCCACCAAGGATCTTTCCGTAGGTCGCAAGATCCGGCTTGATGTCGAAATAGGCCTGCGCGCCCCCGAGGCCATATCTGAAACCCGTCACGACTTCGTCAAGTATCAATAGCACACCATGTCTGGCGGTGATCTCGCGGACATTCTTGAGGAAACCTGGCTTGGGCGAGAGGATGCGCTGAATCGGCTCGATGATCACCGCGGCAAGTTCATGTGCGTGTTCAGCCACGATTCGCTCGAGAGCATCTACGTCGTTGAATGGCGCGACAAGCGTCAAGTCCGTAACAAGTGGCGGAATTCCCGCTGTATCCGGTACCGGAATTGGAAATTCCGCTACTACCTTGGGCGAAGTGCTGTGCTGAGCATAGTCGTGATTGCCGTGGTACGCACCCTCGAACTTGAGCAGCCGCGTCTTTCCGGAGAAAGCGCGCGCCAGTCGGATTGCGTGAAATGTCGACTCTGATCCCGACGTCGTGAAACGAATACGTTCGGCGCACCGAATGTACGGGGTGACCTTACGCGCAAGGTCGACGGCACGCGCGTTGAGGTAAGCGAAGAAATGTGTGCCCTGCCCAGCCTGTTCCGCCACGGCTTGCTGGATCGCGGGATGGGCATGCCCGAGAACAAGCGCTCCGGAACCAAGCACGTAGTCGATGTACTCGTTACCGGATGTATCCCAGAATCTGGGGCCACGCCCATGACTGACAACGAAACGCACATCGTTCGGCAACGCGTTTCCACCGAGGACGCCACCGGGAAACAATCGCTCGGCGTCGCGAAACTGCGCTGCCTCGATCTCGGACATGCGTCCATGTCTACCAAGCGACCTGGACCCGACAACTGCGCCGGAAATAGTGTTCGTCACCTTCTCTCTCCTGTGAGTTGAGCAAGCGGCGTGTGCTCAGCCAGAAGCCGAACGGCCATACGTTCGGCAATTGCTGGGGAGGCCAACGCCGCAGTACCAGGCGCGAGTTCCGCGCCGATCGTCGCCACCCAATAGCGGTAGGCAGGGCCACGCGTTCGGTAGATTTCGATAAGCGAGCCTTCCCGAGCGCTGATTGCCATAGCCACGTCGGTGGCTAGTCGGCAAAGATGTGGAGCACCTAACGATGTGTCCACGACGAGGGAGATCTCAAGGGGCGCCTCTTGATACTTCATGCGGCCCTGTGAGCTCACGAGTTCATCGACGCAATCATCGTCAAGCGCCTCATTCGAGCGTTCGCGCGCATCACCCCAACCTCCCCCGCCTGAACTCTCCATTCGCACAACATCGCCTCGAGCCAGCGGAAATCCTGCGACCTTGCCGGGAAATGTGGTGAAATCGATTTCACTGCCCCGACGGTACACGCGATAGCGATTCGGCGCGCCTGGACCGCCACCATTCACACCGGCAGGAGGAACGACGTTGCGGTCGGAGAGAAGTGAAAACAGCGCATCGTCGCAGCCAACCTCCACTTCGCGGACCAGACCACAGCCGCCGCGATATTTGCCGATCCCGGCACTATCCAACCGAATTTCATTGCGCAAAATGCGCAAAGGATAAGTTGCTTCGACGACTTCAGTCGATTGAATCGAAACGTTCTCGCCTTCGTTGAAGGCGCGCACGGCGTGACTGCCATCACCTTTGTGTGAACCACCAGTACCTCCCGATGGGTACTCATAAAAGATGAAGTGGCGATTCCCGATATAGGTGTGATTTGAAGTTCCGCGAACGTCACCGGTTATTCGCTCCGGAATGACCTGACCAAGCGCACCCATGGCGGCAGCATCGCATGCAAAACGAACCTCGTTCATTCCGCCGCAGGGTGCCGGCGGTCGCGCACACACAATCGTTCCTTCCGGGGTCGTCACCGTCAACACTCGTAGCGTCCCGGAATTGATCGCGCCACGCGGATCGAGAAACGACTTGATCACCGTAAGAACTGCAGTCGGTGCGATTGCCGGCCCCGCGTTCAGCGGCGCGCGCACCTGTGTCGATGTACCAGTGAAATCTGCGTGGACGGAGTCGCCATCTATCGTGAGTGCCATCTCTACGTGCAACGGATGTGATGTCGACGCGTTCCCGTCGAGGTAGGCGCGATGCCTCCATGTTCCGGAGGGTAACGACGCTATCGCTGCGCGAAGCCTTCGTTCGCTGGCATCGAGAATCGCATCGGTTGATGCATTCAGGGTGCTGAGTCCGTACTTGCGCATCAATTCACGCAACCGGAGTTCCGCGACCCGGCAAATCCCCAACACGGAATGGAAATCGGAGACCGCCTCCCGCGTCGCGCGCACGTTATCGAAGATGAGCCGGAGGACTTCCGACTCCCCGCTGCGAGGAATCTTGAGATAGTCGAGGCGCAATCCTTCCTGAAAAACATCGACGGCATTGCCGTTCAATGAACCCGGAGTCATGCCACCAACGTCGCCCCAGTGCGAGCGAATCACGACGAAGAACACAGGCCGACCGTCTTCGAATACCGGCCAGATCACCGCAACGTCATTGAGGTGCGTGCCTCCTGTATAGGGGTCGTTGTGCAGAAAAATATCGTCAGGTCCGATCTCCCTATGCTGCTTCAGCACTCCTGGCACCGCGGTCCCGACCGGGATGATATGGAATGGGTGATCTTCCCCGGATTCGGCGACCAGGCGACCCTGCCCGTCGACCAGTACGCAGGAGAAATCGTATCCCTCGTAGATGATCGAGCTATAGGACGACCGCACCATCGATCGTCGCATCTCCCGCACTATTGATCCGAATGACTCGCGGACGACAGCGCTGGTCATCAAATCTGCCGCGGAGTTCATTGCCATTGATCTTGCCGCGTCATTCATCGGGGATAATCTCTCGAATTGTCTGCCAGGAGCGCTTGATTAGCTCGCCTGTGATGCGCCGTGCCTTTGCACCTTTGCGTGCAAGGATCAAGTCCAGAATCTCGCGGTTACCCTCGATGGACATGTCCATCAACGTAGGGGCGGAACAGTAGGCGAGGTAGCGATAACGCAGTGCCTGCTTGCCTATCGATTTCAATAGTCGTTCAAGCGTGGCGTTGCCGCTGGCGCGATGTACGGCATCGGTAAAGGCTACATTCGCCACGAAGTAGGTCCTGATGTCGTTCGCGTCAAGTGCGGCGCGCATCGCTTTCAACTGCCGCGCAAACGATTCGTCCGCCGGTGGCCTCCAGTGCTTCGACGCCTGCTCGGCGGCGAGACTTTCCAGTTCGATGCGGCACAGGTATACCTCATCCAAATCGGTTCTGCTTACCGAGGTGACTCGCGCACCACGATGATCGATACGCACGACAAGGCCGTCTGCTTCGAGCCTTCGCAGTGCGTCGCGCACTGGCGAGCGACTTACTTCATAGCGCTCCGCGATCTCCTCTTCAATGATGCGGGCGCCCGAGGCCATTTCCCCGAAAACGATGGCGGACTCGAGGGCTTCCGCGAGCAATTCCGGCATGATTCTTGCGCGAATCGGCCCTTCACTAGTCAGTTGCATGCGGTCACTTCGACTGCGGCCATACGCTGCATTTGGTTGGGAATTTCATTTTGGATACAGAGTACAGTATCCATATTTAACCCGCAAGGGTGGGCACTTGCCTCGCGCCCGGACCGCTGATTTCAGCCTGCGAGCACCTTGCCCGGGTTCATCAAGCCACTGGGATCGAGAGCATTTTTTACCGTGCGCATCAATGCGAGTTCCACTGATGATTTGTAACGCGTGATCTCGTCGCGTCTTGACTGGCCGAGTCCGTGTTCGGCGGATATCGAGCCTCCGAAACGGGCCACACAGTCGTGCACGCACAGGGCTATCGCGGCGGTGAGCTGTTCTACATCTCCCCGGTCGTCCCCTGCTCGAGCGATCAGGTTGTAATGAAGGTTGCCATCACCAAGATGCCCGAAGGGTTGGATTTCGATGCCAGGAAACGCATGGGCGAGTACGCCATCAGCTTTCTGGACGAATTCTGCGAGTCTGGCGATTGGCAATGCCACGTCGTGCTTGAAGTTGTGCCCGGCCTTGGCCTGTGCTTCCGGAATATCCTCCCGCAAGCTCCAAAGGCTGGTTCGTTGACCTTCACTTGCCGCCAGAACGGCGTCTCGCACGAGGCCATTATCGATGGCGATGCCGAGCACTCGTTCTACCAACGCGTTCAGTGGCGTGTCGGCACACGAATCCGTAAGTTCGAACAGTACATAATATGGGTGTAGATCCGCGAATGGAGAGGCGCGTCGCTGGAAATCGGCAACGAGGCGAAGACACGCGCCCGCCATCGCTTCGAATGCGGAGAGCCGGCCGGCGCAAGCCGATTGCACTAGGCGATACAGTTCGACGGCGTCCTCAAGGGAGGCGACCGCGGCAAGAGTAGTGGCGCGCAATAGTGGTTTGGGATGGAGCTTCAGTACGGCTGCGGTGATGACGCCAAGTGTTCCTTCAGCGCCAATGAACAGATGCTTTAGATCGTAACCGGTGTTGTCCTTGCGCAATCCGCGCAGACCGTCCCAGATCTGACCGGACGGAAGTACAACCTCCAGACCAAGGACCTGGTCGCGCATGGTTCCGTACCGCAGAACCTGGATGCCACCGGCATTGGTCGCGATATTGCCCCCGATCATGCAACTGCCCTCCGCTGCCAAGGAAACGCCGAAAAGTCGGCCATTTTCTTCGGCGACGCTTTGAACGGAGGCAAGCACACAACCTGCCTCGGCCGTTAGCGTTTCGTTCGCCAGATCGATTTCCCTGATCCTGTTGAGCCGCCCCAGCGAAAGCACGACTTCGGTACCGCTGCTGTCCGGTGTGGCACCGCCGCACAGTCCGGTGTTGCCGCCCTGGGGGACGATCGGCGTGCCGGAGATGGCGCAGGCATTGACAATCTCTGACACTTCTTCGGTTGTGCCGGGTCGCAGTACAGCCAAGGGATGGCCTCGATACCGACCGCGCCAGTCAACACCGTACTTCGCAACATCGGTCTCGCCGACGAGAACCTGAGCATGACCGACGATAGCCGCGAACCGGGTCAGCAAGGTTGCTGCAATGGAATCATCCACACGTTTTCCGGCATTTCCGCTCATCGCATGATGAACGGGTTGTCGACGTTCGACTCGGTACAGATCCACACGGATTTGGTTTGCAGGTACTCCCGAATTGCTTCGATTCCACCCTCTCGCCCAAGACCACTGCGCTTGTAGCCGCCAAACGGCGACGTATAACTGAGCGCGCGATAGGTGTTGACCCAAACTGTTCCGGCTTCCAGTCGCTCCGATACCCGGATGGCCCGACCGATATCACGCGTCCAGACGCCAGCCCCCAATCCATAGCACGAGTCATTGGCAATCGCGATGGCCTCTTCTTCGGTGTCGAACGGGATGATCGCCAGGACCGGGCCGAAGACCTCTTCCCTCGCGATACGCATGGAGTTCGACACGCCGGCAAAGATCGTCGGCGCGACGAATTGCTCGCCCTTGGCGCCACTCCCTGTGTATGCGCCACCGCCAAGTACACAGCGCGCGCCTTCGGCCTTTGCAATTTCTATATAGTCGATCACCTTCTTGTACTGGGGTCGCGTCGCGACCGGACCAACGTGCGTATTCCGATCCATGGGGTCGCCGACGCGGGCTTTACCCGCCACCCGCACCAACTCTTCCACGAATCGGTCGTGAATCGAACGTTGCAGCAACAGCCGCGATCCGGCGATGCAGGTTTGCCCGGTGGCCGCGAAAATGCCGGAAATCACTCCTAAGACCGCGGCATCGAACTCGGCATCGTCGAAAACGATGTTGGGCGACTTGCCGCCAAGTTCGAGGGACACATGCTTCAGACCCCGCGCCGCAGCTTCGTAGATCCTCTGCCCGGAAATATCCGAACCAGTGAAGGCAACCTTGGCGACATCCGGATGCGCCACAAGCGCTGCGCCGGCCTCAGCCCCGAATCCAGTCACCACGTTCACAACACCGGGAGGAAACCCGGCTTCCTCAAAGAGCGCCATGAACTCCACGGTCGATGCGGAGGTGAACTCGGAAGGCTTTATGACCGCGACGTTGCCAGCCGCAAGCGCTGGCGCGAGCTTCCAAGTTAGTAGCAGCAATGGTGAATTCCATGGCGTGATCATTGCGACCACGCCAAGCGGTTCTAGTCGGGTGAAGTTGAGGATATTGTCCTTGTCCGTCGGGATCACCGAACCCTCAATCTTGTCAGCCATCCCCCCGTAGTATCGGTACCACTCGGCGATATAGCGAGTCTGCGCCGACATCTCGGTGATGAGCTTGCCGTTGTCCCGCACTTCGATTTCCGCCAGCCGGGCCGCATGAAATTCGATTCGGTCGGCCAGCTTGATCAGTAGTTTGCCCCGCACCGAGGGCTTCATCTGCGCCCAGATGGGAAAGGCTGCCCGGGCAGCGGCTACAGCCCGATCAACGTCGGCCGCCGCCCCCCGAGCAATTTCGGCCCACGCCTTGCCGTCGTATGGATTCTCCGTTGGGAAATATTCGCCGGAGGCCGGCGGAGCATGGTTCCCGCCGATGTAATGGTCGTAACGAATGAGCGCCTCAGGAGCGGCGGCCGACGGAATCTGGATCATTTCCAATGTGCCTTTATCGAATCCCTACGAGCCGACCAAACGTCTGTCGACATGAGCCTGGGCCGACGGTTGCCCACCGAACAGTCCAGTCAGCGCTTGCTTGTCTTCGCTATTTTGGATACAGTGTACAAAATAGCAGGCTCAGTCGGAGCCGTCAATTGCGGCTCAAACTATCCGAAGTTTTCTTGGAGTCATCCATGCCGCAAGCAAAAGTGTTTGGAATTCGCGAACATCTCGTGCCAATCCGTCAGGTACTGTCGGACGCAATCAACGAGTCGATTTCCGATGCCTTCAAGTTCCCGGCGGAACGGCGCCTGCAGCGGTTTTTCCCGATGGATCGTGAGGATTTCATCTATCCGGCAAGCGAGAGGTCGGAGCGCTACCTGATCATCGAAATCGACACTTTTGAAGGTCGCTCGGTCGAGACCAAGAAGCAACTCGTCCGGCAAATCACCAACCGAGTGACCGCGGCAACCGGTATCGAACCCCGCGACATCGATGTGATTATCACCGAACAGCCGCGTCACAACTGGGGACTTATGGGCCAGTCGGGTGACGAAATCGTTCTCGCGTACAAGGTCGCCGTGTAAACGTAGCTTGCAGATTCTGTTTCGCGCGCCTACCGCTTCGCAACTCCTACCCATCCCAGAAGGCTCCAAGATGATCAGCAAGATGAACCGCATTTTCCCGCTGATGGTTGCGTTGGTTGTGTTGACTTTTTCCGCGCCCAGTCTTGCCCAGTCCGCGTTCGAAAAGGCCAAGAAAGATGGTTATGTTCGCGTGGGATTCCCGAACCAGGTTCCCTACGCTTATGCCGACGAAAAGGGGAAGCTCACCGGCGCAGATGCAGTCATCGCGCGCATGGTCATCCAAAAAATGGGGATCAAAGAAATGGATGGCGTGCTCACGGAGTTTGCTTCGCTCATCCCTGGATTGAAAGCGGGGCGTTTCGATATCGTCCTGGCAATGTTCGTCAATCCCCAGCGGTGCGCACAGGTCGCGTTCTCGGAACCGATCTATCGCGTCGGCCAAGGCATTGTCGTGCGCAGCGGAAATCCCATGAAAATCCAGAACTATGACGACCTCGTCAAGCGAGGTGACATCAAGATCGCGGTCATGGCGGGCGCGGTACAGTCTTCAAACCTGAAGAAGCTTGGCGTTCCCGATTCCCGCATATCTAGCTTCCCTGATGGCCCGAGTGCTGTCGCGGCAGTATCCAGCGGACGTGTCGACGCGTTCACCATCAGCGATCTACCTGCGCGCCGGCTTTTGGCCACCTCCGGACCTTCGGCGGGGCTCGAAATGGTCCCGGCCTTCGCACCGCCGATCGTCGACGGCAAGCCAGCGCAGGGTCACAGCGCATTCGCGTTTCGTCCGGAGGATGCGGAATTGAGGCGCGAGTTCGACAAGGCGCTGGCCGAACTGATCACCACGCCGGCATTTCTTGAGGCCATGGCGCCGTTCGGACTTACCCGCGACAACCTTCCGGACAGCAAGACCGCGGATCTTTGCCGCTGACGCGCCAAATTGCTCCCCGGCCGAGGTTGGACGCCTCGTTGACGACTCGGCCGAGGTCACGCCAGATGGAAAAGGTGGTTCGCTACTAGGACCGCCGTCTGCCTCCCGACCATCGATATCCTCGCACTTCTTTGGAGCGGCTCGGCGGTCACCGCGAAAATCGCCGCGGCTGCGGCAATTGCGGCCCTGCTGCTCGCGGTACCTCTCGGCCTGGGCCGCTTGAGTTCGCACGTGCTAGTCCGCCTTCCCTGCGTCATCTTCATCGAATTTTTCCGCGGGACGTCGCTTGTAGTCCAACTGTTCTGGTTGTACTTCGTTCTCCCCCCTTTGGGCGTGCGTCTCGACGCAATGACGGTCGCGATTCTCGGCATAGCCCTCAACTATGGCGCATACGGCGCCGAGGTTGTGCGCGCCGCCATTCGCTCCGTTCCGGTAGGCCAAGTGCTGGCTGCCCGCGCGCTCGGACTCTCGGCGTCACAACTCCTAAGGTATATCGTGGCGCCACAGGCAATGACGATTTTCGTCCGGCCCTGGGGCAATTTGATGATTCAGCTTCTGAAGGCGACATCGCTAGTGTCCCTGATCACCATCGCCGACCTTACTTATCGTGCCTACCAAATGCATCAGCTAACGATGCGGACCGTACCGATTTTTGGCGCCGTATTGCTCATCTACTTCGCGATGGCGCAATGCATAGCGGTTGCGACCTCGTACGCTGATCGGCATTTCGGTCAATGGCGCCGTGCCGGAGCAAGGCCGTGATTGCCACAGGCGCCTGGGATTGGGGATTTGCGTTGTCGATTCTGCCGCAACTACTCGTGGCGACCGTCTATTCGGTGTTTGCGACAGTGCTTTCTTTCGGTGGAGCACTCATACTCGGTCTTCCCCTCGCGCTAGCCCGAGGTGCCGCGAGCCGGCTGTTGCGGACGGCCTCAGGAGTGTTTGTCGAATTCGTCCGAAGTACACCGATTCTGATCCAGGTCTACTTCTTGTATTTCGTCCTGCCGACGCTAGGCATTGTCCTTCCGGCGCTGGTGGTTGGCGTACTCGCACTTTCTGTCCACTACGGCACCTATGTTTCCGAGGCCTATCGCGCTGGAATCTCCAACGTGCGTCAAGGACAGCGCGACGCTGCCGCGGCGCTCGGCCTCGCGCCCCACGCCGCCTTCTTTTCGGTTATTCTGCCGCAGGCTATTCCTCCGATCGTTCCGGTGCTGGGTAACCACCTGATCGCGTTGTTCAAGGAGACACCGCTCCTCTCAGCGATTGCGATCGTCGAGTTGCTCCAGACTGCGAAGATCATCGGCGCAGAAACCTTCCGCTACAACGAGCCGATTACCATGGCCGGGTTCATTCTGCTTGCCCTTAGCCTTCTGTCGGCCGGAGCAGTTCGGCGTTTCGAGCGATGGGCCAATCGCTGGCGCTGACTAACCGGCAATGGCGTATGGAACCATCCGTGATTTAGAGCTCTTGGCAGACTTCATGTACTAGCCCGCGCATCCAGCGGTGTGCGGCGCCGTGGTCATCGCGCCGATGCCAGTAGAGCGTCCAGTCGAACGAAGGGGATTCAAAGGGAAGTTCTCGAATCACAATCCCATCGCCTTCGAAGAGTTCTGCGAAACGCCGCGATACGACCGCGACGAGTTCACCATCCTTGAGCATCGGCGGTATCAACATCCAGTGCGGTACCGTCATGACGACGTTTCGACGAAGTCCGCGAGTAGCCAGCCAATCATCAACGAAGCGACGGTCCGTTGGACTCATCGCAACGCGGAGATGGCTCGCCGCGAGAAACCGCTTCAGGGTGAGTCGCGAGCGTGCAAGCGGATTCGTGGCACCAATTGCTACGCACATGCGATCAGGCATCAATGCTTCAGCCCGTATGTATTCAGGGTGTGCCAATTTCATGCTGATGGCAAAATCGAGTTGATTGGTCTCAAGTGCTTTGATCGCGCGTTCGGGCACCATGTGCAGGATCTGCAGGGTCAGGGACGGTGCGCATTCACGCAGTTTCGATGCGATTCCAGGCAAAATCAGGCAGCCGACGAGATCGGAGACGCGCCCCGTGAATGCCCGAATCGTGGTTGCCGGATTGAAGTCGATGTCGGTAGAGAGCAGCCGTTCTGCAAGACGGAGCGTTTGTCGAACTCCGTCCGCCAATTCAAGTGCACGGGCCGTGGGTTCCATTCCGCCTGGTCCGCGCAGAAACAGATCGTCGCCAAACAAAATGCGAAGTCGCCGAAGCGCGTTGCTCATTGCGGGTTGGGTTATACCGATGCGTGACGCCGCACGAGTAACATGCCGTTCTGCGGCTAACGCATCAAATACCACAAGCAGGTTGAGGTCCATCGAGTGGAGTGCTGGCCGGGGTTTCGGTGACGATCGTCGACTCGACTCCGTTGATAACGGACCACTCGGGCCTGGCAATTTGTCACTCAACCGGCGTCCTCCGAGCTCGCTCGGGGCCTTTAGGCATGCTTTGGTCGGACTCAAACGCCGACTCGATTCTCTTGGCGCGCTCGATTACGGGACGGTCGACGAGTTCGCCGTTGAGTTCAAATGCATGCGTATTCTCGGCCGCTTCGAGAACGTGGCGAGCCCATACGCGTTCGGCCTCCGTCGGCGCGAACGCCCGAGCAACCGTCTCCAGTTGATCCGGGTGTATGCAGAATTTCGCTCCGAATCCCTGGTCACGCTCCCACGCCGAATCGGCGGCCAATCTTCCGGATTCGCGAAACGCGGCCGTCACTCCGGCAACTGGCGGCGGCAGATTCGCCGCGCGCGAGGCGAGCACAAGCATGGCTGACGGAAAGTTCTTGCTGTCCCGCCCCCGCGTCCAAGTGTCAGTCTCGTAGTCCATGTTGCCGAATGCAAGACGCGACACGCCTGGAACGCGGGCTATGCCAACTGAGTCGAGCATGCCCGCTGCGGTTTCGATCAAGACGATGGTTGGAAGGCCCAAAGGCAGGCGTTTAATTGCGGCCTCAACCGAATCAGCCGTTTGTGCCAATGGCAGGACGACGCCCGCGATCCCTGTGCCCGCAACGGCGTCGACGTCCGCCGAGAACCAAGGGCTGTCGACCGGATTCAGCCTGACCAATACCCGCTTCGCCGATGCACGCGCCGCCAGCCACTCGGCGAGCGCTTGACGCGCCGTCGACTTGGCGTCGGGACGCACCGTCGCCTCAAGGTCGATGACCACAAAGTCTGCGGGCGTCCCGATCGCTCTGTCGAATCGATCAGGACGCGCGCCAGGCACGAACAGAAAGGTTCGCGCGCGCCCTATGGACTCGTAGCGATTGACCATCCACAAGCTCGATGGCGTTCAGGTGATCAGATCAGCCAGCGATTTCATGTCGGCCAGCCAAAGATCCGGTTGGTGCGGCGTACGTCCGAACGGGCGCTTGCGCCGGTCAATGAACGCCGTAGGCATGCCAGCAGCTTTGGCACCAATGCAATCGAACGCGTGATTGGCGACGAAAAGCACCTGGTCCAATTCCACGCTCATAATTTCCGCCGCCTTGCGGTAGGTGCCGACATGGGGCTTGAACGAATTGGCAGTGGCCACGGATATCACAGCATCAAACGGCACTTTATGGTAACCCTTTGCGGTCTCCAGCATGTCCGGATCGCCATTGGAAAGGACGACAATCTTGTATTTTTTCTGGAGGCGGGCAAGTGCTTCCGGGACGTCGGGAAACGTAGGCAGTCTCTCGATAGCAGAAACCAAATTTCTGACATCTTCCTCGGTGTGCGCGATTCCTGCTCGTTCCATCGTGTACTCAACGGCACCGTGCCCGATTTCACGATAGGACGTGTGCTCACGATGCAATAGTGCGTCAATCATGGAGTTCTCGAAATGAGTTCGCCGCCACCAGGTGACAAACGATCCCGGATTGCCCTTCCAGCCCTTCTCTTTGAGGAACGGCGTCACGAATTCGGTAAGCCCGCCTTGCATGTCAACAACCGTACCGTACTGGTCGAACATCACCACCTTGATCTTGCCTTTGAGTTCTTCAGCTTGATTCACGGTTTCCACTCCTTCGTAGACGATCAGGTACGTTAACCGTTGCGCGGTAATTCAGCAAATACATTATCATTATCTGGTGATTCATGTGGTGAATAATTGTGCCCGCCCTTAGCGCGTCTCCTTCTTGCGCTTGCCTGTCCCCGCAGAGGTGGCGCGGTTAGTTAGTGGTTGACGAAAAACCGCGCAAAGCCAGGACCCATGCGCGTTTCGAAGCATTTGTCCGAGGCGAAGATTAGCGGAATGATACGGTCGAGCGGGTGTTTTCTAACGTGGCAA
>Ga0163153_10003810_pt1 | contig 19703 bp, 19 predicted proteins | sample OliLakLV19MP6IB1_FD_148629 | JGI IMG/M metagenome (GOLD analysis project Ga0163153, IMG submission 148629) | Freshwater microbial mat bacterial communities from Lake Vanda, McMurdo Dry Valleys, Antarctica - Oligotrophic Lake LV.19.MP6.IB-1 | ecosystem: Environmental > Aquatic > Freshwater >... | reverse complement strand
CAAATAAAATGATTTTTGAGTTAGAAAGGGTCACAACTGCAAAAAATCATCCATGGTATATATCCCTTTCTTTCCTGCAAGCCATTCGGCAACGAGCACGGCACCCCATGCAAAGCCCTCACGCGAATGGGCACTATGAGTGATTTCAATATCATCTACTTCCGATGAATACTTCACTACATGAGTGCCCGGTGCCGGATCTATGCGGAATGAGTTAATAACGAGTGCATTGGAATTTTCGGTTATCCCCAGGCTCCATTCTTTTTTCCTTTTTAAGTTTTTCATCACGCCCTGGGCGAGCGTAATTGCCGTTCCACTTGGCGCATCCTTCTTCTGGGTATGGTGAGTCTCATCGATGGAAACTTCATATTGATTATACCGGTCCATAAGTTTGGAAAGGTATTCGTTCAGCTTAAAAAACAAATTCACCCCCAGGCTGAAATTGGATGAATATAAAAGGGTTCCGTTTTTTGACAGGCAATACTGTTCTATTTCGTCTTTGTGTTGTAACCACCCAGTGGTTCCACACACAACGGGTATTCCTTTTTCAAAGCAGGCTTTCAAATTATGAACGGCAGCTTCGGGCTGGGTGAATTCGATAGCGACATCAGCCGTCTTACCAAATAAAGTAATATCGTCACCCAAATCAATTCTGCCTGCAATTTCATGGCCGCGTGATTCAGCAATTCTTTCAATAGTCTTGCCCATTTTACCATAACCAATCAATACTATTTTCATTCCTGATTTATAAAAGTTTATACGTTACCTCGCTAAAACTTTATTTTTAATACGATGCCGGTATTGCGGCCAGTCATCATGGAGTTTTCCATCATGGGCTCCAGTCTCACCTGCATCTTAGGATTTACATCAAATTCCTTTAGATGTGCATCTACGTGGGCATCTACCATTTGCAGCAGATACAATAGGCCATTCATGATGAGGAAGAAATCCCTCTCTCGCCTGGTTCTGTCAACCAAAGTCCTAAGCTGATCTTTCGTATATAGATCAGGAGTACTTAGTCCACCGGGCGGAGGATCATTGATTAAATCAAACAGTTGTGTTCTGAAGCGTAAATTTTCTTCATGATAAAAATTGGCAACGGAAATCAACGCGGCAAAGCCACCATAAACGATGGGCATCTTCCAATATTTTTTGTTGTAGAATTGACCTGCACCTGGAAAAACCGCTGAAAAAAGTAATGCTTTGCGCGGATCAAAACGCTTCGACACGGATTCTATTTCTACAATCTGTTTATCACCTTGTATAAATGAGGTGTCGGCAGGATCAAGTTTGTTAGTCAGCGTATCTCTTTTAATTTCTTGTGCCCGGCAAAGCCCTGCTGTTATCAATAGAAGCAATGCAAGAAAAAACAGACCACGCATTTTACACTTTTAGGATATCCAGAATACGGTTAAGGTCTTCTACGGAAAGGAACGGAATACGAATCTCGCCCTTCTTTCCATCGCTCTTTACACTAACTTTCGTGCCAAAGTGTGAAGAGAGGTTTGACTGCAAGTGAGTGATTTCCTTTGAATGGGATGAAGAAGTTGAATCTGTTTTTGAAGGTTGATCTTTGTGGTCGGCCATGAGCTGGCGAGCAAGTTCCTCCACCTTTCTAACGGAAAGATCTTCTGCCAGTATTTTTTTAAAGATGTAAAGCTGCGCTTCAGGATTATCAACATTAATGATGGCGCGTGCATGGCCCATGGAAAGACGATTGTCACGCACAGCAATTTGAATGTCAGGAGGTAATTTAAGCAAGCGAAGGTAATTAGTAACGGTCGATCTGTTTTTACCAACACGACCACCGAGTTCCTCCTGCTTTAAATTGCATTCTGAAATGAGTCTTTGATAGCTTAAAGAAATCTCAATCGGGTTCAGGTTTTCACGCTGAATATTTTCGATCAGCGCCATCTCCAGCATTTGCTGATCATCGGCTGTTCTTATATACGCAGGAACTGATTTTAACCCGGCCAGTTTAGATGCTTGAAACCTTCTTTCACCAGAGATTAGTTGATATTGGTTGCGTGCCAGTTTTCGTACCGTAATTGGCTGAATGATTCCGTGAACTTTGATAGATTCAGCGAGTTCTTTTAAGGCTTCCTGATCAAAGTGTTGCCGGGGCTGAAATGGATTGGTCTCAATTTCATCCAACGAAATTTCATTAAGGTTCTCATAAGGAGTTGTAGAATGAGAACCAACCGGATTGGTAACATCAACCTCAAGCTTTTCTTCCTCTGGCGTGTCACTTAAAAGTGCACTCAGCCCTCTTCCCAACGCTTTCTTCTTGCTCATTTTGACATTCCATTTTTATCCAAAATCTCATGAGCCAGGTTAAGATAACTAATGGCCCCTTTGCTTTCTGCATCATGCACAATTACGGGCAATCCAAAACTGGGCGCTTCGCTTAACTTGACATTGCGGGGTATGATTGTGTTGAACGCAATATTCTTAAAGTGTGTCCTTACTTCTTCTACAACCTGATTTCCCAATGAAGTGCGTGAATCATAAAGGGTGAGTAGAATGCCTTCTATTTCCAACTTTGGATTCAGGCGTGTCTGAATGATCTTAATGGTGTTCAATAGCTTTCCTAAACCTTCCAGGGCAAAGTATTCGCACTGCACCGGAATCATCACCGAATCGGCAGCAGTCAGAGAGTTGATCGTAATTAATCCCAGTGATGGTGAGCAATCGATGATGATAAAATCATAATTGTCTTTGATTTTCGCGAGCGCTAACTTCATCTTCTCTTCGCGGTGCTCAATGTTTACCATTTCTACCTCCGCGCCCACCAGGTCAATGTGTGAAGGAAGTACATGAAGGTATTTCAGTTCATTTTGAACAATCACTTCGGTGGGGTTCACCCCATCTACCATGCATTCATAAATCCCCTTTTTTACATCTTTAGGATTGATGCCTAAACCGGACGTAGAGTTAGCTTGTGGGTCTGCATCGACCAGCAGAGTTTTGCACTCCAAAACCGCCAGGCTAGCAGCCAAATTGATTGCTGTAGTCGTTTTACCGACTCCTCCTTTTTGATTCGCTATAGCGATTATTTTACCCATTTTCAGGACTTCGTGATTGTTAGCTAAAAAAATAACCCCGACATAATCGGGGTTACAAATATAGGGTAATGTATGGATGTACCAACGCGCCTGAAAATCGAATTTTCGTGGTTTTTATTGTCCAGTTACTTCTTTTTGGATGCCTTACGGGCTTCTTCACTGGTTTTCATAGCCTGCTCTAATTTGTTCATGAAGCTTGACTTTTTGCCAGTGCCAACACCTGTCAGCATCTTCTTTTTGTGATCTTCCATTACAGCCATGATTTTATCTTCATCAACAAAGCGCTTAATGATTGCCTGTTGGGCAAAAGTGACCATGGTGGAGAAGAAGTAATAGAAACTTAAACCAGCTGAGAATGAGTTAAGTATAAACATGAAAATCACGGGCATGATGTATTGCATGGATTTCATGGGGCCTTGCACAGAGCTAAGCTGATTGTTCTGCCAAACAGAAAGCAGTGAAGCACCGGTCATAAGAATCACAAACAGACTGACATGATCACCGTAAAATGGAATGGTAAAAGGAAGAGTGGCAATAGAATCATAAGCGGATAAGTCCTCGGCCCATAAAAATGGTTGCTGTCGCAATTGAATAGCTACCGGGAAAAACCAAAACATCGCAAACAGAATTGGCATTTGAAGCAGCAGCGGAATACATCCACTAAACGGATTGACACCCGCCTGCTGATACAGCTTCATCTGATCCTGTTGATTTTGAGCCATGTTTTCTCCATTCTTTTCCTTGATGAGGTCAAGCTCTGGCTTCAATAATTTCATTTTGGCCATACCGAGGTATGACTTATAGGACAATGGCAACAACACCAACTTAACGAACAATACCAGCAACATGATGATCACACCGTAGTTACCAAAGAACCGCTCCAGAAATTTGAAAACGGGAATCAAAACATATTTCGTGATCCACAGCATGGGAGGCCATCCTAAGCTTAAGTTCTTAGAAAATCCTTCTGTTACATCTGGCAAGATGTCATAATCACTAGGGCCAAAGTAATATTGAAACGATGCTTTGTTTGCAGCAAGATCTTCTGATGAAATGAAGAGTTCTACATTCGCGTCTTTTACAATACTTGAATCATTCAGGTTGGCGAATGTTTTGACTTCCCCACCTGAAAAAGAGTTTTTAGCTATGATAGATGAAATGAAAAATTTCTGCCGCACAGCAACCCATTTTATAGGATTGACAAGCGCATCGCTCTCCAGATCGCTGGACGTTTCACTCAGTCCATCAAAGTCGCCATTCACATCGTAATAGTTGATGGTTGTTTTATTGCGACTATCGTCCATTGCCTTTTCCTGCAGGGCTATTTTATTGTTCCAGCGATAGGTTAGATTTTTTCCGCTCAGAGAAATTCCACTGGTTTGGATTTTATAACCGATCTGATAACCCGTGGGAGGAATGGCGTACATGTGTTTGATGAAACTACTTCCGCCCGTTTTGGCAGAAAGCGTGATGATTGTGGTATCTGCTTTCTTGGAAGATTCAACCTGGTAGTACAACTTATATAAATCAATTTCTTTTCCTTCATAATTAGCAACTAATGAAAAAGAGTTGTTGCCATTCTTAGCAAGGAATAACGGTTCTTGCGTGTACGTTTTGAAATTCTTGAGTTGAATTTCCTTCAGAAAACCTTTATTTGATAGGCTGATCTTAAGATCATTGTTTTCAATGTTGGTTATTTCTTCATTGCCAGAAAGGAAAGAAGAGAGTGATCCGTATTGCTGAATTACCGTGCTATCTACTTTGCTTGATTGTGCAATTGAATCAATTTGATTGCTGCCTCCATTAATGGGTGTGGTAACCTGAGCAGGCTGAGCACTTTCAGGTTGCGGTGTTGGTGCAAGAAAGTTAAAATAAATTAAGAGGAGTACTGCGATGATTGTAAGTCCAATTGCTGAGTTTCTATCCATGAGTTATAATCTGAACAAGTTTTTAATAATGAGATGTTGATTACGAATTTGACTTTTTAAAAGTCATCGCAGCCTCTACAAATTTTACAAATAGCGGATGTGGGTTTAACACCGTGCTTTTTAGTTCGGGATGGTATTGCACTCCAATAAACCAGGGGTGATCTTTTAATTCAACAATTTCCACGAGGTTCGTTTCCGGATTAATACCCACTGCTTTTAAGCCAGCTTCTTCAATCTGATCCAGATATTTATTATTGAATTCGTAACGATGTCTGTGTCTTTCCTGTATGGTTGAATCGCCATACACCTGGTATGCTTTCGTTCCCTTTTTTATCTTACAGGTGTACGCACCCAAGCGCATGGTGCCACCTTTGCTGGTAATCTTTTTCTGTTCTTCCATCATGTCAATCACCGGATGTTTTGTCTTCGCATTCAACTCGGTGGTGCTTGCATCGGTGAGATGGAGCACATTGCGCGCGAATTCAACCACGGCACATTGCATGCCCAGGCAAATACCCAGGAATGGAATTTTATTTTCACGTACGTATTTTATGGCATCAACCTTTCCTTCCAGACCGCGCTCTCCAAAACCCGGAGCCACTAACACTGCATCCAGATTTCCCAGGATATCCTTCACCGTATCTTTATGAATATCTTCTGAAGAAATCCACGTTAAATTTACCTTACAATCATTCTGAGATCCTGCATGAATGAAGGCTTCTGCGATAGATTTGTAAGCATCAGGCAGGGTCACGTATTTTCCCACCAGTCCAATATTTACTTCATTGATTGGATTTTTCAGTTTACCCAAAAACACTTTCCACTGCTCCAGATCGGGTTCATGCTTGGGTGTGACTTTTAATTTTGACAATACACGCTCATCCAGTTTTTCCTTTCTCATGAGCATTGGCACATCATAGATGGTGTCCGCATCGATGGCTTCAATCACTGAATTGAGGTTGACGTTGCAAAACAATGCCAGCTTCTTACGAATTTCGATAGAGAGCGGATGTTCCGTACGGCAAACTAAAATATCGGGTTGAATTCCGTAGGAGAGAAGTTCTTTTACGGAGTGTTGCGTGGGCTTGGTTTTTAATTCTTTGGCGGCACGTAAATACGGGATCAAGGTCAAATGGATGACCAAGGCATTGTTAGAGCCTAAATCCCATCGCACCTGACGGACCGCTTCTACAAAGGGTAGCGATTCAATATCCCCAACAGAACCACCAATCTCTGTGATGATGAAGTCGTATTTTCCGGTTTCACCCAGCAGGAAGATGTTTCTTTTTATTTCATCGGTAATGTGAGGCACCACCTGAACGGTTTTTCCAAGGTATTCACCCTTGCGTTCTTTTGTGATTACATTATTGTAAATTCTGCCGGTAGTAACATTGTTTGCCTGTGAGGTGGTGATGTTCAGGAAACGCTCGTAATGCCCAAGGTCCAGGTCGGTTTCTGCTCCATCATCTGTGACATAGCACTCACCATGTTCGTAAGGATTCAGCGTGCCCGGATCAATGTTGATGTAGGGATCAAATTTTTGGATGGTTACCGAAAACCCTCTGGCCTGTAGCAACTTACCTAATGAAGCTGAAATGATGCCCTTACCCAAAGAGGAGGTAACACCACCTGTAACAAAGATGTATTTAGCAGAAGACATGCGTAATCACGGAAATTTGGTCGCAAAGGTATGGAATTGACCCTCTATACCCACGCTCACTTTTCAAAAAATATCAGATTTATAGGGCATAGTGAAAAAATCAAACTAAAACGCGGATTGAGTAAAGAGTGACCGTATGGGTAGCAAAATAACACGACTCATTTTTTCTGCCATTACTTGTTTGCAAATTCCAACCCGATAATTTCTAATGTTTAAGTCCTTACCTTTAACCCCGGTTTGAGCTACACTTTTAGGAATTGGAGGTAATGAACTTTAAGAGCGAATTAGATACTAATCAGATATTTGAGGTGGTTTCCAGGGCATCGCGCAAGCTGGGACTGGAGACGTATGTGGTGGGAGGTTTTGTACGGGATTTGATTCTGAAAAGGCCTTGCAAGGACATCGATTTTGTGTGTATTGGAAGCGGAATTCAATTGGCAAACGAGGTGGGCCATGAATTAGGTGACGTACAAGTTACCGTGTTCAAGAATTTTGGCACCGCTATGATCAAGCATCATGATTTTGACCTTGAGTTTGTGGGGGCCAGAAAAGAATCCTACCGGAATGAATCCAGAAAGCCCATAGTTGAAGATGGCACACTTGCCGAGGACCAGGACAGGAGGGATTTTACCATTAATGCCATGGCTATTAGTTTATCTTCCGCTTCTTATGGTGAGCTAATTGATCCTTTTGAAGGAGTTGAGCATATAAATCAAAAGCTGATTAAAACACCCCTTGATGCCGGCATTACTTTTTCGGATGACCCGCTCAGAATAATGCGGGCAGTTCGGTTTGCCTCCCAATTGAATTTTGACATTGATGCCGACACGTATGATGCCATCATTAAAAATACGCATCGGCTTTCCATTGTGTCGATGGAGCGCATCATTGATGAATTGAATAAAATCATTGAGTCACCGGTGCCTTCGTATGGATTTAAGTTGCTTTTCCAGAGTGGATTGTTGCAACAGTTTTTTCCGGAGATGGTAGCACTGCACGGAGTGGAGTATCAGGATAACAAAGCGCACAAGGATAATTTTTTCCATACCCTTCAGGTATTGGATAATGTGGCAAAAGTATCCGATGATCTTTGGTTACGATGGGCCGCTATCTTACATGATATTGCCAAACCAGCCACCAAGCGATTTGACAAAACGGTGGGCTGGACATTCCACGGACACGAAGACAAAGGCGCGCGCATGGTGCCTGGCATTTTCAGAAGACTCAAGTTGCCATTGAATGAAAAGATGGAATTTGTACAGAAGTTAGTTCGCTTGCATCTCCGTCCCATTGCTCTGGTGAAGGAGGTTTCAGATTCCGCCATCAGGCGTTTACTTTTTGAAGCCGGAGACGACATTGAAGCTTTAATGATTTTGTGCAAGGCGGACATTACATCAAAAAACAATGAAAAGGTGGCGAAGTATTTGCGAAATTTCGAGCAGGTTGAGAAGAAGATGATTGAGCTGGAAGAAAAAGATCAGGTTAGAAATTTTCAGCCTCCCGTAACGGGTGATGAGATTATCAGGTTGTTTAATGTTGCACCGGGTCGGATCATTGGTGATATAAAAGAAGAAATAAAGGAAGCCATCCTGGAAGGAATCATTAGAAATGATCGGCAGGAGGCGTATGAGTTACTGATGAAAATCGCTCAGCAAAAAGGACTACGTAAGGAAGCCACACACAAAGCAGAACCAGAAAAATGATTGTTGATTGTGTTTACTTTGCTAAATAATGAAATTTAATCTTAATATGTATAACAATTTGAATTTTATGAAAATACGTGTAATTGTCTCTCTGGCTTTGGTATCTTTTTCTATTAACGTTTTCTCTCAGGCGCAAAAGCAGCAGGTGAAGACGGAAGCAAAGCCATCTGTAAAAACTGAAACAAAACAAGCAACGACTCAAACTGATCCTAAGAAGCAACCTGTAAATCCTTTGACAGAGCACTTCTACAAGAAATATGTGACGGCCGTTCAGTGGAATGATTATGAAGTTGCAAAAGATGCGTTATATGATCTTATCATTGAAAATCCCCAAAATGATTCTCTCATTTCAAGCCTCGCTTACTACTATTATGAAAATCAAAAGTATGTATCTGCTGTGCTGGTTTCTCAACAATTGCTAGCCAGAAATCCAAAGAACCTCGCTGCACTTGAGATTTCTGCCGTGGGTTATGAAAACATGGGCGTCCCGGATAGGTCGTTGCAAAATTATGAGAGCCTTTATTTGCTTACCAATAGCATTGCCACCCTATACAAAATGGCCTTCTTGCAATATGATTTGAAAAAATTTACGGAGAGCATCGCTTCCACGGATATCCTCCTTTCAAAAACGGAGATTGATACCGTTAAGGTCGTTTTTAATGATGTGGAGAATAAGCCTAAGGAATATCCTATGAAAGTTTCCGTATTAAACCTGAAAGGCTTGATTCAGCTGGAACATTTTGGCGACAAAGTAGCTGCGAAGAAGATATTTGAAGATGCGTTGGCTATTTCCCCAGATTTTGTTCCTGCCAAGCAGAATTTGGTTAAACTAAAGTAATGGCGTGCAACCATTTGCATGAAGGCTGGTCTGTATCATAAGTTTAGGTTTGATTGGAGGCTCAGGCGACACATATTCATCAAGAAATTATTGATAGGTGCCGCCAGGGTGATCGGGTAGCCTACTATGAGTTGTATAAATTATACAGCCGTAGTATGTATAATGTTGGGTATCGCATCGTTAACAATGAAGTTGAGGCGGAAGATGTGTTGCAGGAAGCGTTTATCAGTGCTTTCAATAATCTGCAGCATTATCGGGGTGACTCTACGTTCGGTGCATGGCTCAAGCGCATTGTGATCAACAAGGCGATTAATCAACTTCATAAAAAGAAGTTGGAACGGATACCGGAAGACGACCGGTGGGATGTGAAACAGGAAGAAGAAGTGGATGTGCTGGAAGGCTATCCCTTTACAGTGGAAAAAGTGAAAAAAGCAGTTGAACTTCTTCCGGATGGTTACCGATCAGTCCTTTCCATGTATTTGTTTGAAGGATATGATCATGGTGAGATAGGAGAGGTGCTGGGTATTTCTGAGTCGACCTCTAAATCTCAGTTCAACAGGGCGAAGAAGAAATTGAAAGAACTACTTGAATCAAAATAAATATGAAAGATTCATTGAAGGGATTTATCGGGGAACATCGCGAGGAGTTTGATGAAAAAAAACCTTCCGATAGAGTATGGAGTAAAATACAAAGTCGCCTGCCAGGCAAGCGATTAACTCTTTGGAGTAACGTGCAGATTTGGCGAGCGGCAGCTGCTTTGTTTTTAGCCTTGTCCGTTTACTTAATGGTATCGCGCAGCTACAATCAGTCGATGGGTGCTGACCGGGCCAAACTACAGGTGGAATTCATAGATTTAGAAAATTTCTACAATGGACAAATTGCTGATAAAGTAGAAATGATCAGTAACATTCAGGAGTTTAATGATACTGATTCGTTCGCTCAGGATCTGGAAAAACTGGATGCCATGTACCAGGTATTGCGCGAACAGATGAAGTCACATCCATCCGAAAAAATAAAGGATGCTCTTATTTTGAATATGCTGGTGCGTATCGACTTATTGAATCAACAGATAAAAAACCTGGAGGATTCTGAGAATAAGACCGAGGACGTATCTATTTAAAATTCCTCTTCGCTTTTGAATTCAAATTGTTCAGTATTTGAATCCACCATGTTGCCGTCTTCACACTTTAACACACGTGCAGGGAACTTACGAATCAAGCCATAGCTATGTGTAGCCATTAAAACGGACGTGCCGCTTTTATTTATTTGCTGAAATAACCTGAGTATTTCACTCGCCACTTTCGGATCAAGGTTTCCGGTAGGCTCATCGGCAATAAGAATAAGAGGTTCGTTAATCAGTGCTCTGGCTACCACCACACGCTGTTGTTCACCACCCGAAAGTTGATGTGGCATCTTTTTTTCAACCGAACCTAGTCCCACCTGCATCAGTACTTCGGCTAGCCTGTTTTTCATCTTAGCACCGTCTTTCCAACCCGTGGCTTTCATTACAAAGTTTAGATTTTCGCCTACTGTTCGATCTGGAAAAAGCTGAAAATCCTGAAATATGATTCCAATTTTTCTCCTTAGAAGAGGTATCTGACTGCTTTTAATTTTACGAATATCGAAGCCGGCTACAATCACCTCACCCATGTGCAGGGGCAGGTCGGCATATAGTGTTTTGAGAAGAGAAGATTTTCCAGATCCGGTTCGGCCAATAAGAAACACAAATTCACCCTTTTCAATTTCAAAACTGATATTGTTAAGTACAGTGCTGTTGTCTTGAAAAATGCAGGCCTCTTTTACTCTAACTACAGGATCGGTTGAAAACATATTTTCAAGTTCAATAATCGTGAGAGTCACATTGAGATTGTCTTACAACAACCCCATCGGGTATAGATTTTTATCCGTTCGTTTTCTTATGATCAGCCAGGAATTTCTCAAGGCCACTATCAGTAAGCGGATGTTTTAATAAAGCCATAATAACATTGAGCGGACAGGTGACAACATCGGCACCAATTTCTGCGCACTTAATTAAATGAATGGTATGCCGGATGCTCGCAGCCAGGATTTCAGTTCCATATCCATAATTATCATAGATCAGTCTTATCTGAGCGATCAATTCCAAACCATCCTGAGAGATATCATCCAAACGCCCAATGAAAGGAGAAACGTAACTGGCTCCGGCCTTGGCTGTCAGCAACGCCTGACCTGATGAGAAAACCAACGTGCAATTAGTGCGGATACCTTCGCTGGTAAACTTCTTGATTGCCTTTACACCGTCTTTAATCATGGGAACTTTAACCACAATCTTATCGTCAATTTTTGCCAGTTCTTTGCCCTCTCTCATGATTCCTTCAAAATCGGTGGCGATCACTTCGGCACTCACATTATTATCTACGATGTTGCAGATTGCTTTGTAATGAGCCATAATCTTTTCTTTACCTCCAATGCCTTCTTTGGCCATGAGCGAAGGGTTGGTGGTCACGCCATCCAACACGCCCAGATCATAAGCTTCTTTTATTTCATTAAGATTGGCGGTATCGATAAAAAACTTCATGGAAACAGTGGTTTGTGAGGTACAAAACTAACTCAAAAAACGAAAAACCTTAGTGTTTTATTGAGGGAGGAGATAAAAAAAAGTGGCAAACCGAACATCGCACCGCTACAACCGCCTACCCTTGCTACCTTCCGATCCTGGGGGAGTTCAGCAGGAGCTGGTCGTGCCGATTTGCCGGTGCAAAACTAACAAAAAGATGTTCAATACGAGCAAACAATCACAGCAATCCGGATAAATAAATATTAAACTCCAGTGCATTCACCTCAATGAATCCATCGTGCTTCAGGTCATCGAATATTTGGTTATCAAATTCTAAATCACGGCTTTGCAACTCACCCGATTGATCAACGATCAGTTCAGTGCCGGTGAAATGGATAGGGTTTACTTTAACAAGAATTTTGCCTCCTTCAATTTCTTTTTTGAAATATTGATGCACGATGTTGCTGTCTTTGGCCATTTAATTATTTACAAGTAAATCTGATTTTAGTAAAATACGATTCTGCTTTTCCTTGATTCATTCTTTATCGAATTAATCGGGGAGCAAATACAGGCATATATTAAAAATAAACAAGTCTAATCACATTTACAGGTTTGGAACAATTTTTTGGTTCGTGCAAGGGGAGTGATATAGTTTAAATGATCCTTTTTCCGCTCTTGTAATTCTATTGTAGCAAGATTTTCCAATACTTACATTAGCAGTAATCCAAACCTAACGCTATGATGAAGATTTTTCTCTTTATGTCATTGGCTTTCTTTAGCCATTCCCTGTACAGTCAGACGGAAGTTCAACAAGTTGAAAAACTAAAAGCAGAGGCTGCGCTCGAAGTTGAAAAGTATGCCACGCTTGGCCAGCAGATCAATGATATGCTGTTCAGTTTTTCAGAGCTTGGTTTTCAGGAAGAGGAAACACAAAAATACCTGACTTCATTGCTTGAAAAAAACGGTTTTAAAATTCAAAAAGGAATCGCAGGAATACCTACAGCATGGACCGCTACCTGGTCCATGGGTTCAGGGAAGCCAGTAATTGCACTGGGATCAGATGTTGATTGTATTCCGAAGGCTTCTCAAAAACCGGGTGTTGCCTATAAAGATCCCATTGTGGAAGGTGCGCCAGGTCATGGCGAAGGTCATAATTCTGGTCAGGCACTTAATATTATTTCCGCCTTGGCCATCAAGAAGATCATGGAACGCGAAAAGATTTCAGGTACCCTCGTGATGTGGCCGGGAATTGCAGAAGAACAACTGGGCACCAAAGCCTACTATGTTCGTGCAGGAATATTTAAAGATGTTGATGCTTGTATCTTCACTCATGTGGCTAGTAACCTGACCGTATCCCATGGCGATGGTGGCTACAACGGAATGATTTCTGTGAAATTTAATTTCGAAGGAGCGGCTGCCCATGCGGCAGGAGCGCCCTGGCGTGGAAGAAGCGCTTTGGATGCCGTTGAATTAATGAATGTTGGTTGGAACTACAGACGAGAGCACCTGGCCTTGTCGCAACGTTCACATTATGTCATTTCAGATGGTGGTGATCAGCCGAACGTAGTACCTTCCAAAGCTTCCGTGTGGTATTACTTTAGGGAACGTACCTATCCGGACATCAAAGCGTTGTTTGACAAAGGAATTAAAACAGCAGAAGGTGCAGCACTTATGACCGATACAAAATTTACCTATGAGATATTAGGTTCAGCATGGCCCGCGCATTTCAACAAACCAATAGCACTCGCTGCTTATTCCAACATTAAAAAAGTAGGACTACCCAAATGGTCTGTTGAAGATAAGACTTTGGCGAAGGCAGTTCAACTGGAGATGAAATCCCCAAAACAAACCGGGCTGGCTACCAAACTGGATACTATTGGATTACCTGATCCTCCAGGAATGGTGAACATTATGGGGCGCCAGTTGATGTCACTGGTAGGAGGATCAGATGACATTGCTGATATCTCATGGACGGTACCCACCATCGTGCTCGGATATCCTTCCAACATACCAGGTCTTCCGGGCCATCACTGGTCAGACGCCATTGCCATGGCAACACCCATCGCGCACAAAGGCATTGTGGCCGGTGCAAAAGTAGAGGCCATGACCTTGCTTGATTTATTTTTATCATCCGAAATTCTGATAAATGCAAAGAGTTATTATGTCAATGAGCAAACCAAAGAGCAACAATATATTCCATTGATCGGTGAGAAGGATCAGCCAGCCATCACACTGAACAAAAAAATCATGGATGAATTCAAACCTAAGTTGAAGCCATTTTATTATGATCCTCTCAAATATAAGACGTATCTGGATCAGCTGGGAATAAAATACCCAACAATACGCGCGGATCAGAAAGAGGCAATTGAAAAATTGAAGAACCCATCAAACGACTAAATACAAGCTACACATGAAGAAAATCATTGCCCTTTTTTGTTGCATGGCACTTGTCCAATTGGTGACCGCACAAACGGAAGTTCAACAAGTTGAAAAATTGAAAGCGGAAGCTGCTCAGGAGATTGATAAGTATGCTGTTCTTGGACAACAAATCAATGATATGCTGTTCAGCTTTGCTGAGTTGGGCTTCCAGGAATATGAAACCTTTAACTATCTCACCGCCTTATTAGAGAAGCAAGGGTTTAAGATACAAAAAGGGGTGGCGGGAGTGCCGACAGCATGGATCGCAACCTGGTCAAGCGGTAGTGGCAAACCAGTGATCGCATTGGGTTCAGATATAGATTGTATTCCTAAGGCATCTCAGAAGCCAGGTGTAGCCTATTTTGATCCTATTGTAGAGGGTGCTCCGGGCCATGGCGAAGGTCACAATTCCGGTCAGGCTTTGAATATTATCTCTGCATTGGCCATGAAAAAAATTATGGAGCGCGAGAAAATTTCGGGCACCCTTATGCTATGGCCTGGGGTGGCCGAGGAATTGGTTGGCACCAAAGCCTATTATGTTCGTGCTGGATATTTTAAAGATGTTGATGCTTGTATTTTTACTCACGTGGCCAATAACCTGGGTGTTGGCTATGGTGATTCAGGAAGTAACGGCCTTGTTTCTGTACGCTTTAATTTTGAAGGCGCTGCTGCTCACGCGGCTGGTGCACCGTGGCGAGGCCGGAGTGCGCTTGATGCAGTAGAGTTAATGAACATAGGGTGGAATTTCAGACGTGAGCACTTGGAGTTAACTCAACGGTCGCATTATGTGATATCCGATGGGGGCGATCAGCCCAACGTGGTGCCTTCCAAAGCTGCGGTGTGGTATTATTTCAGGGAGCGCACCTATCCTAATATTAAAAAACTTTTTGATACCGGTGTGAAGATTGCCGAAGGTGCTGCGCTGATGACCGACACAAAGTTTACCTATGAAATTTTAGGTTCTGCCTGGCCCGGTCACTTCAATAAAGCGATTGCCGAAGTCATGTATGAGAACATGAAAAAAGTGGGATTACCAAAATGGTCTGAACAAGATCAGTTGTTGGCGAAGGCCACTCAAATTGAATTGAAGGCTCCTAATGTTGATGGATTGGCCACCAAGTTAGATACCATAGGATTACCAAGCCCCACAGGCCCTGTTAATGTTATGGGGCGTCAATTGATGTCGATGGGTGGTGGCTCTGATGATATTGCCGATATCAGTTGGACAGTACCTACCGTTGTTTTGCGATACCCCTCAAATATTCCAGGCTTACCGGGTCACCACTGGAGTAATGCCATCTCAATGGCAACACCGATTGCTCATAAGGGGATTGTATATGGTGCCAAAGCGGAGGTGATGACGATTCTGGATATGTTATTGAAACCGGAAGTGTTAAGAAATGCCTGGGAATATTATCGCAATGAACAAACTAAAGATTTAAAATACACTCCTTTGGTGGGAGAGAAGGATAATCCGGCCATCACGCTGAATAAGAAAATAATGGAAGAGTATGCTCCCAAACTAAAACCATTTTATTACAACCCCGCTAAGTTCAAATCATATCTGGATCAGTTGGGTATTGTTTATCCAACGGTAAGACCTGACCAGAAAGAGGCAGTGGAGAAAGAAAATTTGAAGAAGAAGGAGTCAAAGTAATATTTTCGATAACACTTAAGAATTTGGTTTGTAGTGATTAGACTTAAACACTGGGAAAATGAGATTCAATTGTTTGGTTGCCGTTGTTTTCTGTCTTCAATATTTGGGGTCAAAAAATAGTAAGCATTCAAAACGAGGGATCGGTACTTTGGGATGGTAATGACTCTTTTGGCAAACCAGTGCCTTCAGGGGTTTATTATTTTAATGCAGATATTATATTCGATACGCGCGATTCATCAAAGAATTTTAAGCAAATAAAGGGATGGATGCACATTGTGCATTAGATAGAACCTTTTCTTAGTTTTACCGGGAATTACAATGTTATGTTTACTGGTATAATCGAGGATCTGGGCTTAGTGAAAGAAATAAAGCATGATCGCTCAAACAAAAGTTTCTGTATTGAAAGCCGCGTCAGTCCGGACCTGAAAGTTGATCAAAGCGTTTCTCATAACGGGGTATGTCTTACGGTTACTAAAGTTGATGGCAACATGCATTGGGTAACAGCCATTGACGAAACAATTTCTAAATCAACCTTGGGTTTGTTGAATGTGGGTGATGAAGTTAACCTTGAACGATGCATGATTGCCAATGGCCGATTTGATGGCCATGTGGTGCAAGGTCATGTCGATCAAACAGGCACGTGCATTTCAGTGGAAGATGCCGGAGGTAGCTGGATATTTAATTTTGAGTATGATCCATCGTTTGGGAATATAACCGTTGAGAAAGGATCCATCTCCATAAACGGAGTGAGCCTTACCTGCTTTAATAGCAAGGACAATGGATTTACCGTTGCGATTATCCCGTACACCTATGAGCATACCAATTTTCATCAAATCAAGACCGGGAGTTATGTAAACCTCGAATTTGATATTATTGGAAAATATGTAAAGCGATTGTTAAATAAGTAGAATCCTTGTTTCTTTTTGGTTCAAACTACGGCCTGGCAGGAAAGTTTTTCGGAAAGAAATAATTGTTGCAGCGTGAAATTCAAACTCCTTCAGGCAACTATAGGAGTTTTTTTATACCTGATTCTTAAAAATTCTGAAGCTTTAAAACCCACCCAACCGCTAACTAATCCCACGAGGGCTCCCACAATTATATCACCAGGATAATGCACTCCCAGGTAGATGCGTGTGTAGGCCATAACGGCCGCCCATAAGAATATGAGAAATACCCAGTTGTACACAGGTCGCAATGCTAACCATACAAACAAAGCAACGCCAAACGTATTGGCAGCATGACTGGATGCAAATCCATATAAGCCACCCCGGTAATCATCCACCAGGTGAATAAGATTTTGCATGGAAGGATCGTGAGACGGACGAAGCCTTTCAAAGAATGGTTTCATTAACGAAGAGGTAATCTGGTCGGCCAATAAAATAGTAATAGCGGCACCGATTAATAAAAACCACGATTCGCGCTTGAAATTTTTGAACATCAGAAAAATGAGCAACGCGTAGAGCGGAATCCAGAATTCTGTTTTAGTGACAAATAGCATTACCGGGTCGAGCACCGGTGAATGGAAACTGTTCAGAAAAACGAGAATTTTTTTATCTATTTCGATCAACTTCTCAATCATTGCCTTCCAGGTGATATAGATAGTAGTGTATTTAAACGTCAGATATTCATGCAAACATAAATAGAATATATCATATTCGTTTTTTGCCCTATCTGGGATGAGTTGCAAAACTTTTCCTTGCTATTCCTGCCCATTAAATAGTAAATTGGAAGTTTAAGTATTCAGAAATTATGAAATATGATCTCATTGTCATTGGTGGTGGTCCGGCCGGATACGCAGCCGCTATGCGCGCACTGGATTTCAAAAAGAAAATCTTGCTGATAGAGAAAAACAAGCTTGGAGGGGCCGGTGTAACCAATGGGGCCTTGTCATCCAAAACATGGTGGGAACTTTCCAGGGAGGCTTCTGCTTTTCGCAAAAGCCTGAATCGATATAATATTGAAATTCCCTCCATAAGTTTTAAGGAGATTCAAAACGAGGTTCGCAAAGCTGTGAACGAACGTAAAAGCATGCTCGAAGAGCACCTTCAGGAGTTGAACAATACTTCCTATTCAAACCTACTGGAATTTAAAAAAGGGGAGGCCAAAGTAATTGGACAACATGAGGTAGAAATTACTGTGGGTGCAAAAAAAGAAACGGTTCACGGTGACTATATCATTTTAGCGACCGGTAGCAGACCCCGGTATTTGCCTGAATTGCCCATTGATGAAAAACATGTTTTTACCAGTGAAGGTATTGAAGACATGAATGATTTCCCTGAAAGTATGGTCATTGTGGGAGCAGGGGTAATTGGTTGCGAATATGCCACCATATTCAGTGGATTTGGCCGTACTAAAGTTCATTTGATTGATAAGGGAGATCGGATATTGCCCTTTGAAGATGATGATGTGGTGCGCATCATAGAGCGTAACATGGAAAACAACGGAGTATTGATTCACCGCAATTCCAGGTTGATTAATATGCGCATTGTAAATAATCGTGTCGAGTATGAATTGGAGTATACCGATGGCAGTCGCGAAATTTTTAATGTTGAAAAAGCATTGGTTTCTGTGGGTCGCGTAGCCAACCTGGAAGACTTGTGGGATGACAAAGTTGGAATTGATATTTCAAAGCGCGGTATTCATAATAATGACACGCAAACCAACGTATCTAATATCTATGCGGTTGGAGACTTAACGGCTGATATATCTCTCGTAAATGTAGGTGAATTGGAAGGTCGCTATGCCGTGGAGAAAATATTTGGCAATCCGGATAGAAAACTGGTATATGAAAACATCAGCACCATTATGTTTCTTAGCCCAGAGGTGGCAGGCGTTGGGCTCAATGAGACGCATGCGAAAGAAAAGGGAATCGATTATAAAGTGGTAACCCTTGAGTACAGCACAATTCCGCGTGCTATTGCTAAACGAAATACACAAGGATTCATTAAGCTATTAGTTACCTGTGATGATCATATGAAAATATTAGGCATGAAGGTGGTAGGCAACCATGCCAGCAGTGCAATTCAGGCTGTGGCAGTTCTTATTTCGATGAATAAGGGTATTGAGGAGTTAGCTGAATGTGTGCATCCTCACCCCAGCATCACAGAAGGAATTCAGGAATGCGTGCGCATGCTCATGGGTAAATCGTTATTTAAACCAACAGCACTTCGAGGTCGACTGTCGTGTCGCAGGTCCGTGAATGGTGCCTATGAGGATATTGTTTTCTGATTTAGTTATTGATTTTAAATAAGAGACTTATTCCATATGATGGATTTAAGTTGTCTTATTAAAGGAAGAAACAGAACTTTTTAAGATGAGAATCATATTTACATGCTTGTTAATCGGTGTCCTGTCTATTTCCTGTTCCATGGAGAAATTATACTCCATGAAGCAGCGAAATAAAGTTCATGCTTATGAGCAAATTGATTTTCATGACCTTGTAAAACGCTACATGAACAAGGATCAATCTAGTGTTGGTGAAATAGAAGGCATCTACTCCGTTTCCATGGTGGTAAATAAGAAGGGGAAAGGAATACTCTCTTCAACAGAAAAAGAAAAAATATCGGAGCGAAAAGAGAATTACATGCAAGTGGCTATTCTCAAGGATAGTGACAGCGCAAATCGGGAGTTTGTAGAGATTCCGCTGGATAAGAAATTTCTTCCCAGCTATTCCATCAGGGGTGAATTCAATAGAATGGCCGATGCTAATATTTTAATTTATAGCCATTTTGAGTCGCGCGGCAGAATAACATCCTATACGTTTACATTCGACCGGACAAAGGACATTCTTGAAGGTGTGCGCAAGGAGATCAGTGGGCAGTTTGAATATACCTATCAACTTACTTACGTGAAGTTGCATCCCAAGCAAGTGGAGAGTTCGCGTAAATAGCCTTAATAA
>Ga0163153_10003809_pt1 | contig 19705 bp, 20 predicted proteins | sample OliLakLV19MP6IB1_FD_148629 | JGI IMG/M metagenome (GOLD analysis project Ga0163153, IMG submission 148629) | Freshwater microbial mat bacterial communities from Lake Vanda, McMurdo Dry Valleys, Antarctica - Oligotrophic Lake LV.19.MP6.IB-1 | ecosystem: Environmental > Aquatic > Freshwater >... | reverse complement strand
CGTGGCGTGTTTGAGCGCGTGGGAAAGTTCGATGTAGAGTTCGCTGCCAAGTTTGCGGTCGCCAAGGATTTGACAGAAATATTGGAACAGGTCGTCGTGGGTGAGCACGAGCGAATTATGGTCAGAGAGTACTCCGAACATGTTGAAAATCAGGCGTACATCGCGGGGCGGGACGCTGATCCGGTCGTGCGGTTCGGGGACGCCCCGGTAGTCGTAGTAACTGAACTGGTGCAGGATGCCACGCCGTTCAAACACTTTTCGCAGGCCCAAATCTGGCAAGGTGCTGATGACGACCGGGAATGGCAGGGCGGCGATTTGCTCATAAATGGGTGTGAGTCGGGCGAGCCATTCGTCGTGGAAGTCGTCAAATTTGCGCCATACCCGAGTCCGCGCCGCATCGTTAGGGAAAAGGAAAAGTTCGTCCTTGGGGTACACCATCGAGACGTCGCGCGGGAGCGTGCCGGGCAGGTCGTTCGGGTCAATGCCGGTGTGGCGGCAGAGTTCGAGGAAGAGGTTTTCGCCGGGCAAGAGGTCAGGTCCGATCAGCAGGATGCACTTTTGCTGGGCAAGTGATTTGAGCAGGTCCTTCCAGGCGATGTTAATTGGAGTATCTGTCGGCTTGGCCATATTCGTTTTGGGCAAAAAAGAGGTCGAAAAGGGCGGTAAATATAGGATGTTTTTATGTACCCCGGAACTCTGTTCCGGGGTATGTGCCGCCTCGGAACGGAGTTCTATGTACCCCGGAACTCTGTTCCGAGGTATCTGCCGCCCCGGAACGGAGTTTTATGTACCCCGGAACTCTGTTCCGGGGTATGTGCCGCCTCGGAACGGAGTTTTATGTACCCCGGAACTCTGTTCCGGGGTATGTGCCGCCTCGGAACTGAGTTTTATGTACCCCGGAACTCCGTTCCGGGGTATGTGCCGCCCCGGAACGGAGTTTTATGTACCCCGGAACTCTGTTCCGGGGTATGTGCCGCCCCGGAACGGAGTTTTATGTACCCCGGAACTCTGTTCCGGGGCATCTACCTCCCCGGAACAGAGTTCCTGGGTACATAGAACTCCGTTCCGAGGTATCCGCCGCCCCGGAACGGAGTTCCGGGGTACCTACCGCCCCGGAACGGAGTTCCGAGGTACATTAACCGAGTTCCGGGGCGCAATACGTCCACTTCCAATCCTGCCACGACGAAACCTGCTTCGCCTTCACCGGATTATTCAAAATATACGCCAAAATCGGATCAAATTCCCCCTTTCGGACCATGTGATCATAACTTTCCGATTCCCAAAAGGAATTCCCGGTGTTGCCTAATACCTTGTTGCATTTCACTGCTGTATAGCGTTTCAGTCTTCCCATGATAATCTCGAGAGGCGGAGCGTCAGGAAGCGCCTCGAACAAAACATGGATGTGGTTCGACATGATGCAAAAGGCGTACATCTTATATAATTTGTCGTGGTAAAAGAGCAGGGCATCCCAATTGATTTGAGCAATTTCCGGTTCTTGAAGCCAATACGGGCCGTTCAGGTTTTGGTCGAGCAGTGCATCAAAACGGGCGAAGTATCTCTTTTGCTCGTCGTAGGCGAGTTTTTTGTGTACCCCGGAACTCAGTTCCGGGGACGTCACGCCAGGCTGTACCCCGGAACTCAGTTCCGGGGACGTCACGCCAGGCTGTACCCCGGAACTCTGTTCCGGGGATGTCACGCCAGGCTGTACCCCGGAACTCTGTTCCGGGGATGCTAATCCTAGTGATGCCCCGGAACGGAGTTCCGGGGTACATATACGTCCAAGCGCAGCCTGGTACTCAGCTTTTAATTGCTCAATGACCGAGCGGGGTATCGAACCATAGAGCCGATAGGTGACAAAATAAATCGCCTCGGGGATTTGCCAATGCGGCAGGTTGCGACGGTAGAATTGTTTTTCCATGCTACAAAAATAGCCGAGATTATTGTTCAATGCAATAGCCGGGCGTGTATGTACCCCGGAACTCAGTTCCGGGGCGTCGCGCTTAGATACGGCCCCGGAACAGAGTTCCGGGGTACAACGAAGCGCGACGCCCCGGAACTCCGTTCCGGGGTACATTCCCCCAAAATTTTCTTTGGCAGGAAAAATCTGCCCCAACTATCTTTTTTTTCACGAGGAATCGTACTTTTGCGCGGCTTTTTGAAAGAGCATCCATTTTCCGGTGGCCGGATGCTAAAAAACTACGCCGGATACCAAATTTCATTTCGCAACTATGGCAAATATCGGTCGTATCAAACAAATTATCGGCGCAGTCGTGGACGTTGACTTTAGCGGTCCTGACAGCAATCTGCCCGAAATCCTCAGCGCGCTGGAAATAACCCGTGCGGATGGCACCAAACTCGTGCTCGAAGTGCAACGCCACCTTGGCGAAGACGGCGTTCGTACCATCGCAATGGACTCTACCGACGGTCTGATGCGCGGCATCGAGTGTGTTGACACAGGCTCCCCCATTGCAATGCCCGTAGGCGAACATGTGCGCGGTCGCCTCTTCAATGTGGTTGGCGAAGCCATTGACGGCATCGGCCACGTGGAAAAAGGCAAGAATGCCTACGTCATCCACCGCAAGCCCCCGGCTTACGAAGACCTTTCGACCGAGCGCGAAATCCTGTACACTGGTATCAAGGTTATTGACCTGATCGAGCCTTATGCAAAAGGTGGTAAAATTGGTCTTTTCGGTGGCGCCGGTGTAGGCAAAACCGTATTGATCATGGAGCTCATCAACAACATCGCAAAAGCTTACGACGGGATGTCGGTATTTGCCGGTGTGGGTGAGCGTACCCGTGAGGGCAATGACCTGCTCCGCGAAATGATTGAATCGAACGTGATCCGTTACGGCGAGGAGTTCAACCACTCCATGGAAGCAGGCGGTTGGGACCTTTCCAAAGTAGATAAAAAAGAACTTGCCAAATCACAGGCTACGCTCGTGTTTGGTCAGATGAACGAACCGCCCGGCGCCCGCGCTCGCGTGGCACTTTCTGGCCTCACTATGGCCGAATATTTCCGTGACGGCGATTTGAAAGACCCTTCCGGCGGTCGCGATATTTTGTTCTTCGTGGACAACATCTTCCGTTTCACACAAGCAGGTTCTGAGGTTTCGGCACTGTTGGGCCGTATGCCTTCTGCGGTGGGTTACCAGCCAACCCTGGCTACGGAAATGGGTGTCATGCAAGAGCGCATCACTTCTACCAAGCGTGGTTCAATCACCTCGGTGCAAGCGGTGTACGTGCCTGCGGATGACTTGACAGACCCGGCTCCTGCAACCACTTTTGCCCACTTGGATGCAACGACGGTATTGGACCGTAAAATTGCTTCCCTCGGTATTTACCCTGCTGTGGATCCGCTTTCTTCTACCTCGCGTATCCTTGATCCCAAAATCATCGGTGAAGAGCACTATCGTTGTGCTCAACGTGTGAAAATGATCCTTCAACGCTACAATGAGTTGCAGGACATCATCGCCATCCTGGGCATGGAAGAACTTTCTGACGAGGACAAACTCGTGGTGGGCCGCGCTCGCCGTGTGCAGCGTTTCCTTTCACAGCCTTTCCACGTGGCAGAGCAGTTCACGGGCCTCAAAGGCGTTCTCGTTCCAATTGATGAAACCATCCGTGGCTTCAACATGATTATGGACGGCGAACTCGACGACTTGCCCGAAGCAGCATTCAACCTCGTTGGTACTATTGACGACGCGATTGCTAAGGGTAAGAAGATGATGGAAGAGGCAAATGCTGCTTAAACGTTCGATTTTCCCCTATTGAAAATCCCCCTTAGCGATCTGTTGTTGTTTTAGATTTGTTCGGGGGATTTTCAACAGGGAAAAATCGAACGTTGTGTTTTGGATTGGTCGCTTTACCCGCCGAAGCCCCGAGGACTCGGGGCGAAGGCGGGCCTTCCCACCACCATTGATCACACTATACATTTTACATTATGAATTTGGTCATTCTCAGTCCCGAAAAAGAAATCTTTGCTGGCGAAGTCAAATCGGTGATCGTGCCGGGCACTGAAGGCCAGTTTGAGATGCTGGAAAACCACGCAGCCATCGTTTCGTCGTTGAAACCTGGCGAGGTGAAGGTGACGAAAGTTAATGGCGAAAAAGTGACTTTCGACGTGGAAGGCGGCTTTGCAGAGTGCCTCAACAATGAGGTCTCCGTGCTGGTGTCGGGTGTAAAGCAGGTTTGATTTTTCATTTTTTGTAGCATAAAAAATCCCCTTCAGGTGCGCTGGAAGGGGATTTTCTTTTGGGGCAGGATGCGACGTTTACTAAAACCTTGAAGGTTTTAGTAAACGTCGCGGTTTCGCTTAATACGGTTACTAAACCTCCAAGGTTTAGTAACCGTATTAAGCCGTATTAACGCCGAGGCGGTCGCCCGGGCGGCGCCATGCTCTGGATCGCTTCCCCAATCGCCGCATCAAATTTTACTTGCTGATCAGGCCGGCATATCTCCCGCACCCGGCGGAAATGCTCGAACATAAGCAGTTCTTCCTGGCGTTTTACCACGCCAATAGAATCCACTAACTGCTGCACTGCCGGATCATTTTCATCTTTTTGTGCCAACAGTTCAATCAATTGCCCTCGGATCTGGCTGTTTTGCTTTTGAAAGGCTTCTACTTTCGAACGGTGTGCGTCGCGAAGTTGACGATAGGCCGCCTGCTGGGCATCGTCCATATCAGTCGCCTTTACGAGGAACATAAATGGTCCTCTTGAACCCGGCGGAGGCGGGCGGTGCGTCCACAAAAAAGTAAGGGTTGCAATATTGAGTAACAGCAGGACTGCTATTGCAATTTTGTGAAATTTCAAGTTTTCCATGACTTCAGAATTGAGGAGCATCGGATGCTCCGAAGTATTCTTTTGCAAAGATTTCTTTTGAACTCGATGCCTTTTTGCCAGAATCAGAGAAATCCAGACATATAAAAAGGTTGGCTACGATCAGCACAAGGGCACAAGCCGCGACGCTCCATAACTGGGCTGGGGGCATTCGGACCATCCGCGCCCGACCAAATGCCGCCCGGCGCATCGCATTTTCAAACAAGCCATCGGGAACCTTGGCGCGTTGGCTGCCGCTAAGGCTTTCAAGGGTATCTTCTACCCATTTTTCTTTGTCAAATTGGTTCATAATGAATTCGATTTGAATTTTTTTTAAAGTATGGAACACCTTGAATTTGGCAAAAAGTCAGGTTTTCCACACTTTTTGAATAAGCTTCAAAATCTGTTTTGTTCGTACCAATTGCCCAGATATTGCCGGAGATTTTGCTTGGCCCGGAACAGCAATGATTCCACGGAAGCAAGGCTCAACGCCATCACTTCAGCGATCTCGGTATAGGACAGGTCTTCCAGCTTGTGCAGCACAAATGCCGTTTTCTGATTGTCTTGGAGTTTTTCGATGGCTAAAAACAAGATTTGCGCCCGTTCCTGGTGCTCCATTAAAACGCCCGGATGTTGAAAATGAGGTTTGTCTACCGCCAATTTCGCCCCCTCTGGTTCATATATGCTCTGCAAAAAGCCGAAGCGTTTCGCGCGCTTTTTTGCCTTCAAAAAATCCAGTGATTTGCTCAAGGTGATGCGATACAACCAGGTGGAAACCTTTGCCTCTCCCCGAAATTTCTCCACCGACTGAAAAGCATACGCGAACACCTCCTGAGCAATATCCTCTGCGTCGCTTCGGTGCAGCAAGAGACCGAGCGCAGTGTTGAACACCAGGTCCCCATGTCTTTCTACCAGCATTTTGCAGGCAGTTGGGTCGTTGTTCCTGAGCAGCTTAATCAGTTCATGTTCCGACAAAAACAAGGCTATTTTTCAGGCAAAAGTGGCAAAACGCTTACTAAAAAAACGGGTTTGAATATTTAGCGTCTGTTGCAATCCCTGTATCCGTGAGTGTTTTCAAAAAGGCTACCAGGTCTGCTTTTTGAGTGCTCGTAAGGTTGATGAATGAGCAGGAACTGCATTCTAAACCATTGGGCGACTCTTTTTTGAAAAACTTGCGCGGGATTGGAATCTTTTTTAAGTCCTCTTATTCCTTTTCAAGTTTGATTACTTGCACCGCTTCGCGCTTAATTTTTAAAAAATAGGCGCCGATCGGCAGATTTGAAAAGTTCTGATCTTCAATGTTCCTCCCTGAAAAAATCACTTGCCCGATGGGATTGACCAATTCAAATCTTGCTCCTTCGGGCTTGTTTTTCAAATAAATATGAGCGCGAAAGGGGTTGGGATAAATGGAGCATATTTTTGGCGATTCCGTCAATTCGATGTTCCCGACGGCGGGATTACAGAATGAGGTTCCCGTCACCAATGCGGTCATTTCGCTGCACAGATAATCGTAGTTGGCCAGTTCATCTGTGTTTAAAGTGCCGGATAACAGGTTGTTTGTTTCGTCAGGATCGGCGGACAGATGGTAAAACTCCGGGTGGCCATCGTCAAAACGGAACAGTTTGAATTCCAGGTTTCGCATGGTTTTACCGTCGTCGGAATCAGTCGTTGTTTTGAAAATTTCAGTGAATGCCCAGGGGCGCACTGAATTGGCCTGGCTTTTCAAAATCGGCAAAATGCTTTTGCTGTCCACGGGTTTGTTGGCCGGGATTTGCGTCTGCCAACCGGTGTAGCCAAAGAGTTCCAGAACCGTGGCAAAAATATCCGTCGTGTTCACCAAAGCATCGCTCACTCGACCAGGGTTGACGACCGAAGGCCCGGAAATGAGGAACGGCACGTGTACGCCATACTGATAAATAGTGCCTTTTGCCCGGTCAGTATTGGCGATTTGCGCCGTTTGCATCGTATTTCCGTTATCTCCAATAAAAATGATGTCCGTGTTATCCAATTGATTGTGAACTTCCAGGGAGTCGAACAGTCGCCCGATTTCGTGATCGAGCGCTTCCAAGGATGCTTTGAAGTAGGACTTTGGATTCATCATAATATCCTGTTGCGTGCCGCTCAAGTTCGTGTATGAATGCAATCCGGCAGGCGGCAAATGGTAGGGCGAATGGGGTGCGTTGAAGGCCATCCAGAGGAAGAATGGTTTGCTGTTTTGGGCTTTGATCCAGGTGATCGCGTCATTGACGGTTTCTGTGGTAGCGTAATTCGTGACATTGCTTGAAACACCGTTTGTCACTTTGGTCCAGTTTGTATAACTCGTTATGGCACCAATGAAATTGCCCGCAAAATGGTCGTAACCCATGATGTTGGGGTTGTTCAGGTTTGACACGGGCATTGGGTTGTGCAAATGCCATTTACCGATATTAGCCGTGGCAATACCTCCTGGCTGGTAAACCTTCAAGAGCCTGGGAATGGTCAATTCATTGATATCCAAAGGGCTTGATCCGCCCATGCCGCCTACGATGCCGCCTACCCCTGTTCGGAAACTGTATCGGCCTGTCAGCACCCCTGCACGGGTGGCCGAACAAACGGGGTTGGACCAGGCATTGTTAAATCGGACGCCCCGGCTCAGCAACTTTCGGATGTTCGGTACAGGGGCGGTATCCTGGTGGTCTTCGTAAAAGCCGAGATAATCTGCGCCCAAATCATCGGCGATGATTAGGATGACGTTGCGTTGCGCTTTGGAAGCGAAGGCAAGGGACAAGAGCAAAAAAAGCGTAAAGGATTTTTTCATGTTGTTGAAATTGGAGCTTCGTAATCGAGGTGACACCTCCTCCTTCGTCGGAGATGGCACCTCGGTTACGAACTACTCTACCACCACTTTTTTATTCGAAATCATCTGGCCGTTCACTGAAACCGAAACGATATAAACTCCGGCGTACAAGGTGCGGACGTCAAAATATCCAATCGTGCTGCCTGCTTGAATTTCAGCCTCCTGCACCAATTTTCCCGACAGGTCAAAAAGACGCATATCCATTTTTTCGCGAAGCAATCCCTCAACTTGCACGGCGAAAAAATCGCCCGATGGATTGGGATAAATGGAGATATGCATCTGTTCAATATTGCCTTCTGAAACGGCACTTGTTGGATTGTAAGTCGTCACCGGTTCGCTGATGGTCTGCACTTTTGATGCACTTTTTACGCCATAAAATGCGGGACCAACCGCATACGGATACGCAGAATTCCAGTTTTCATCCACGGTGCAGAAATAGGCGTAAATACCCTGTGGGTATTCCGGAGTGACACAAAAGCGGCCGTTGTGCTCATCCAAATAATCAGGTGTGGCTGGCGAAGTTGGCAGGTATTCGTAATCCTCCCGGAAGTAGCCAAGTGGGTAGGTAGTGCTTACCGCAGGGCCATCGGCTACGTCGGTGCCATCGGCATAGTACGTGCGTTGGGTGATATTCCGAAGTTTGTAGCTTGACTTAATGCGTACGATCCCGCCCGTACCGTCTGCGTTTTTGAAACCGTAGGCTCCGTAAATCGGAAAGCCGTCGTAGGCGAAACCAATCAGCGGCGAGTGTTGCACCAGGTTTATGGCGTACAACCCGTCAGCAGGGTAAAGGCTGCAGACATTGGAGATCACCACCAGATCGAGGTTAAAGGCCGATGGGTTTTGATGGTGATGGTAGTTGCCCATGGCAGGGTGTGCTTTGGCGCAATCAAAGCCCCCTCTTTCAGCAGGGATTGCATCCCGGTTCCATGCTTGTGAAGCCGCGGGGCCGCCCGGGCAGGACGGATTTCCGGGTCCGCCACAAAGTGCATTGGTGGTGGGGTTCCAGGCCACGCCATCGCGATAATCAAACAGGGCCACGCCATTGATGAAGGCGCCAATATTTCCACCAGTGGTATTGGTGGGGGTCCCGGTGTTTTTGACAGGGTTCAAGGGGATTTTAAAATAGCCTGTTTGTGCGGATGCCAGTGAAGGGTTGCCGTCCAAAAATGGCCCGGTGATATAAGCCGGGATGCCCGTTGCTTGGATGTATGACCAATCGGTAGAATATTGAACGGACTGCACGTTGGCCAGCACATTGTCTTGAATGGGCGTGGAATTACCATTGACATAGTGGCGACCTTTCAAACCGGTGGTGTTCAAAATCCAGGAGGTAATGGCCGGGTTGGTTTGCGCTTGAAGGTTGAAAAGACTGGCAAATAGGGCGAGGCAGAGGATTCCTTTTTTCATTATTTGTGTGGATGAATGTATTTTGATGTTTGGCGCTCTTTTTGAAAAAAACTTGCGCTGGGGTTGAAAGAGATTTGGATTTCATACAACACCACTACGCAACAACGATTTTATGTCGCTGATTATCAATGCGTTGTGACGTAGTGGCATTGTATGAAATTTGAACTTGTAAGATTTCTAATTCCGAGGAAATGAAAAATCAGGGTTAAACAAAAATTCGCGGTCCGTCAAAGTCAATAAGAAGGCCACCAAATCCACTTTTTCATTGGGCAATAGTTCAATTTTTCGGTCAAGCGCAGTTGTCTGGGCGTAATGATTGACCACTTCCCGGAGTTTTTTGAAGCGGCCATCGTGCATGTACGGGTACGAGAATTCGATGTTGCGTAGCGTTGGCACTTTGAATTTCAGCGAGTCTGTGGACAGTTTAGTGATCTTCATTCTTCCAAAATCATTCAAAGATGTGTCGAGCGGCAAGCCATTTTTTTCAAAATCATGATTTGTAAAAAGTGGTTCTACGTGGCATGAGGCGCAGTTTTTTTGAAAAAGCAGGTATCCGTTTTGCTCCTGTTCCGCGAATTTTTCCTGGCCCAAAATCATTCGGTCATATTTTGAATTGGCAGAAATGAGCGTCAGTTCAAATTGCGTGATGGCTTTTAAAAGTCGTTCTCCGGTTATGGTGCTGTCGCCAAATGCCTCAAAAAACCGGGCTTTATAGGCGGTCTTTAAGCCAATTTTTTGCACCACTTTTTCAATCGAATGGTCCATTTCTGCGGGGTGCGCGATGGGCGCAAGCGCTTGAAAATCAAGATGATTGATGGCCCCGTCCCACATAAAATTTTTTGCCCAGGCAAGGTTCATCAAAGCGGGCGAATTCCGGGTTCCGATCCGGTCTTCGATTCCGTGGCTCAAAGCATGATCCACGTGCGTAAATGCTGTGAATGACAAGTGGCAATTACTGCAGGAAACCGTGCTGTCTCGGGATAAAATGGGGTCGTAAAACAGTCGCCTGCCCAGTTCGATGCCTTGTTTTGTGAGCGGGTTATTGGAAAAATCGTAAGCGGGTTTTGGCCAGTTTTTGGGGTATTCAAGTTCGATGGGATCATTTCCCCAGCGCAGTGTTTTTGTTGAAAGCATCAAAAACGCCAAAAACATCAGGATCGAAAATTCAATCGTTCTATTCCGCATGAACACTGAATGAATTTGCCAACATTTTGGACATTGCCACCGCATCTTTGGAGGGCGACATGATGGTGTGTTTTTCCGACCAATTTGCCTGTTCAAAAAACGGGGTTAAATCCAATTGTAAAAGGAGGTTTTTCCTTTTGGGAACACTCAAACTGACCGTCTGAACCGATTGAAACGGGGCCAAATAACCGCCGAGATGAAACTGAAACGCATGATTCCGCGTGGGGCATTTTTCGGAAAAACCTTCCAGTTTGACATGGATATAGCCGCTTTGCCAGGTCCAGAACATTCCTTTTGTGGGGTCAAGGTCGCCGCCCATCGCGCCGGAAATATGGGTGAGGCTGTCAATACCGAGCTTGAATTGGATGTGGTCAAAATCCTGATTTCCCAAGCCGGTGAATTTCAATTCCAAGGTATTTTTATCTTCCAAATCCAACAGATGGTAGCTGCTTTTTTCTTGGAAAACAACCCTGCCTTTTTTCAAAAAAACAAAGTTGCTCAGGTAAAAACGCAGGGTATGCATGGCAAGCGAATCCATCTGTGAATTTCGCAGCGGCTCATCCAATCCGATCTTTTTCCCCTGGAACACAGGCTCAAAATGTAGCACTTCTGCTTCCTCTAGCGCAATCATTGTATCCTGCGCCTGCACAAATACCTGATCCTTTAGCGACCACAGCTTGAATGCCTGTCCACATAAGCAAATGCCTGCCACGAGTAGCAACACCATTATATTTTTCATTCGACCTTGCATTAAGTACCTTTTTTAGCCCCTCAATTTTTGTGCAAAAAATCGCTTTTTTCATTGGGCGACCATTGGTAAATAAACTTGCGGTCGGGGTGCGCTTTTTTCTACAATAAAAAAACCGCCCTGCCACCGACATTTCATCAACCGAATCAATCGCTCCAATTGAACCAATCTCCTTTCCGTACTTTCGCCCCCCTAAAATCTCTGCGATATGCAAAACGAGCCGGAGCCTTCCATTTACAGCGACGAAGAAGCCAAGGCGGCCATCCAAGAGTTATTCGGGTTCCAAAGCCTGCTCCAGGGGATGAAAGCCTTTTTGCCCCCGGCGCTCAATGAGTTGATTCTGAAGGCAAAAGATCAGGTAAAGTCTGTGGGCGATTTTCAAGAAAAGATTGCCTACCCCCTTTTCAAAGTGATCGAAAAAGACAGCATTTCGAAACTTACCTCCAGCGGCCTGGAGCATCTTGATCCCTCGGCGAAATACTTGTTTATCTCCAACCACCGCGACATTATCCTTGATTCCGCTTTCCTAAACGTGGTGCTCTTCGAGCGCGGATTCCGAACCAGCCAAATTGCAATAGGCGACAACCTGATGCGCCACCGAATTTCAGAACTGATTTTCCATATCAACAAGAGTTTCGTGGTAAAACGCTCGGGAACGCCCATGGAACTATACCGATATGCTGTGAAATTATCCGACTACATCTGGCGGCAGATCACTCAAAAAATTGATTCTGTTTGGATTGCACAGCGCGAAGGCCGCGCCAAAGACGGCGACGACCGCACCCAGGTTGGATTGGTTAAAATGCTCAGTCTTAGCGCAAAAACTGATCTGAAAACCTATTTCCGGGAAATAAAAGTCGTTCCGGTCGCTATTTCCTACGAACACGATCCATGCGATCTGCTCAAAGCCCAGGAGTTTTTGAACAAACGCGCCAACCCGAGCTTCAAAAAAACCTTTGAAGAAGACGTACAACACATGCTTTTGGGCTTGAAAGGATACAAAGGCGCCGTGCATTTCCATTTTTCAGCACCGTTCGACGCGGAATTGGACGCTTTTGATGCAATTCCGAGTGCAAAAAAACAGCTGGAATTGCTGGCGGAAATGATTGACCAGCGCATTCACCAGCACTACAAACTGCGCCCAATCAACTATGTGGCGCAAGACTTATTGACAAAAACCGACGCGTTCCGAAATTACTATTCTGCCGAAGAACACGCGCGGCTTTCAGCATTTTTTGAAGAGCGGTTCAAACTTTTGACGGATGATGAGGAGGGGCTGGGTCGGGAGTATTTGCTGGGGATGTATGCCAATCCGTTGGTGAATCAACTAGCAGCTATGGAATTGTAAGGCAAAAATCATGGTCAAATATTTCTCAAACCTTGTTTTTGCGGCGCTCGTTTTATTTCCACTATCTGCTTCCGCACAATTGCCCAACCGTGATTCCGTCATCGTGGAAAGCCTGAAATTGTTGCGCCCCATCCATTTCAGCCATGATATCGGAAGCGAGGTTCGAGCCGTTCGGAGAACCTTTGTTCGTCTTCACCGGGAACAATACCAGCGCGAAAAAAACCGCCGAGCGCTACTTCGAAACGCCCCTTTTTTAAGCCTCGACTCTATTTGGCAACACAATTACGCCGAACAGGAGACATTAATGCTGGTATTGATATTCTTGAAAAAAACGCAACTTCCCGACGGTATTCCCAATCCGCGCTTGATGCGGTTTTATGAATACTTGCGTAAAGAATAGCCCCAACTTTGCCGTCCAATATCTTGAGCATGAACAATACAATTCCCCCCCACCTCTCCAATATCCTCACCCACCTCGGCGAGGACCGCGAAAACTACTTTCAGGCCATTTCACCGCCCGTCATCCAGTCGAGTAATTTCGTTTTCCCTGATTTGGCGGCTTTCCGCGAGGCTTTTTCTGACGAGTTGGAAAACCATGTGTACTCGCGCGGCAACAATCCAACCGTAGAAATCCTGCGGAAAAAACTCGCCGCGCTCGAAGGCACCGAAGATGCGCTGGTGTTCAGCAGTGGGGCTGGGGCAGTAGCTGCTGCTGTGATCGGCAATGTAAAAGCGGGCGACCATATCGTGTGCCAACAAGGCCCGTATTCCTGGACTTCGGCATTGTTGCGCAAGTTTTTGTCGCATTTTGGCGTGGAACACACTTTTGTAGATGGCACCAATATTCAAAATATAGAAGCCGCCTTGCGCCCTAACACTACGGTGTTGTATCTCGAAAGTCCGAACACGATGACCTTTGAGTGTCAAGACCTTGCGGCCTGCGCAGTGCTTGCAAAATCGCGCGGCATCGTGACCATTATTGACAACTCCTACTGCTCACCGCTCTATCAAAACCCCGCAGCATTTGGTATTGACGTGATCGTACACAGCGGTACCAAGTACCTCAATGGCCACTCTGATGTGGTAGTTGGTGTGCTTTGCGCCAGCAAGGCGATGGTGAAAAAAATCTTTGAATCCGAACTGATGACGCTGGGCGGTATCCTCGGTCCGCACGATGCCGCTTTAGTAATCCGAGGCCTGCGAACACTTCCGCTGCGTTTGCAAAGAAGCTCCGAAAGCGCCCAGTGGCTCATTGAAAAACTGGACGGCCACGCTAAAGTGGAACGCATCTGGTACCCGTTCCATCATTCTTTTCCGCAACTTGAACTGGCCAAACGCCAAATGCGGGGTTGCGGCGGACTTTTCTCCGTGCAGTTCAAAACCGATTCCATGGAAAAAATGGAGGCCTTCGTGCACCGGCTCGAACGCTTCCTTATGGCCGTCAGTTGGGGTGGCCACGAGAGTCTCATCATCCCTACCATTGGTTTTTACAATATCCCCGGCCGGGCTGCGCCGCCGATGCCCTGGCAATTTGTCCGGTTTTACATCGGCTTGGAAGAACCCGACTGGCTCTGGGAGGATTTGGAACGGGCGATGTGGGAGCTGTAACATTTTTGATTAGAAAGGTTTTACTTTGTGTCAAAATATTGATAATCTATGACAGCTTCCGTTAGAGCATTCGATGAAATCGCTGATTTTTTTGCTGCCAAAGCGGCAAAGGATTTGATTGCTTTCCTCCCCTCCCAAGCTACCAGCGACAGGGTGGAATTATTGGTTAATAAAGAAAAATCAAAGAGCCTTTCGGCAGCCGAAAAAGAAGAGTTGGACACCTACATGATCTTGGAACACATCATGCGTTTAGCAAAAGCAAAAGCAAAGAAATTTCAAAGATGATCTTGTATGCGCCTCCCACCCCTTGTTCGGCGGTTCGTATTTGAGCGCGCATTCCATCTTTGTGAGTACTGTCTGTTGCACGAATCTGATTCTTATCTGCCTCATCAGATAGAGCACATCATCAGCCAACGTCACGAGGGCGGAAATGATGTGGAGAACCTAGCTTGTGCGTACTTTTTCTGCAACCGTGCCAAAGGCACCGACCTTTCTACAGTCCTTCTTCCGGATTTAGAGGTAGTGCGGCTTTACCGCCCACGAACGGATGTTTGGCTGGACCATTTTGAATTTTACAATGCACTCATTCTGCCAAAAACAGATGTCGGACGAGCTACCGATAAAGTGCTTCGTCTGAACGCCGCAGAGCGGGTTGAAGAGCGCAATGCCTTGCTTGAAAAAGGCGGCTTTCCTCATCCCAATGTCATTTTGCTATGGGAAGATCACACACTACGAGGACGTGCAGAGCCGATGTGAACAAGAGCGGTCTCGACGAAGGTGTTGGTGGATGGCCGACCGGCTCTGGGAGGATTTGGAACGGGCGATGTGGGAGCTGTAACTAATAAGATCGCCCTACTTGATATAAAAATCAAGCAGGGCGATTATGTTTGAATCCGGCTAAAACTTAGTTTTTCATTTCCGCTTTGGCCTTCTTGTCAGCCGCTTTTTTTTCCTTGCGCAATTGTTTTTCTGCTTTGCGCTGGCGCTTGTCCTCGGCTCTGTCACGTTTGTCTTCCCGGTTATCGCGCACGTTTTCTTGTTTGTCGCGAGCATCTTCTTGCTTGTCGCGTGCTTTTTCAAGGTCATCGCGCTTGTTGCGCTCGTCATCTTCGCGTTTTACGTCCCGTACTTCTTGGCGGGCGTCACCCAGTTCTTCTTTTGATTTGCGATTTTCTGTGCGACGTTCGGCTTTGTTTTCATCACGATCCTGCTTGTTTTTTGCACGTTCGCGTTTGTTTTCAACGCGGTCGGCTTTGTCTTCGGCGCGGTCGGCTTTGGTTTCAACCTTATCATTCACTGTGGGCTGTTGGGCCTGGAGGGTGTCGAATGCAGCCAAAGCAAACAGGCAGCACAGGAGAATTAGTGTCTTTTTCATGTAAATCAATTTGTGTTTGTTAAATTTTAAATCAACTTCTACCCACTGAAAGAAGAAGCAGACGATTAAGTTTAGATAAGGAAGGAGTATTAACCCTTCCTTATGGAGAGACTCAATGCTACTGTCGCCCATTTGCCAAGCCTCATTCTCCACTTTTAAGGCAAAACTTTCCTATTACCTTGCGGCGCATTTTTTCCATCCTTTTTTAAAAAATGATAAAAACATCACAACTACTTCTGCTTTTTCTGGCAGTTTCCGCCAGCCTTTCGGCTCAAATCAGTTTCACCAACAAAACCAGTCTGCTCACACCCGACAAGCATTACAGCGGTGTAGCCATTGCCATTCTTGACATGAACGGCGACGGGCTTGACGACGTCGCCCGACTCAGTCAAGGCATTTACCTGAATATTCAATACCAAACCACCCCCGACCAAGCCTTCACCACATCGGGCATGACCCCGCTCCCCGGCACGAGTGATACATGGGGAATGTGCGCCGCCGATGTTGACAATGACGGTCTGGGCGATGTGCTGGCTGGCGGATTTTACAACGGCGTGAAAATCGCCCGATCCAATGCCCTCGGCACTTTTAGCATTCAAACTCTCACGATGCCCAGCATTTTTGTGCAAGGGGTGAATTTTGCCGATATCAACAACGACGGCTGGCTCGATGCGTTCGTTTGCCACGATGACGCAGCTGCCCAAATATTTGGCAACAACGGTGATGGTACCTTCAGCTACCAGCCCAACTGGATAGATTTGTCCACATTCCCCTCCTCTGACAACTCTGGAAACTACGGCTCCGTTTGGAGTGATGTGAACAATGACGGTCTCCTTGACCTCTACATCGCGCACTGCCGTCAGGGGGTGAACAACTCCACTGACCCTCGACGCATCAACCAACTTTTCCTGAACAACGGCGATGGCAGCTACACACAAGATATCGCCAACACTTCCGGTCTGCGCATCGGGGCACAGAGCTGGACGGCCGATTTTGGGGACATTGACAATGACGGTGACTTTGACTGCTTTATCACAAACCACGACGTAAACAGCCAAATACTTGAAAACGATGGTGCTGGCCATTTTACCGACATCACCGTAGCGGCGGGTTTTATGGGCGCTATCCAGGGTTTACCGATCCAGGGCGTATTCCGCGATTTTGACAACGATGGCTTTACCGACATCATCGTGGCGGGCGACCAGCACTATATTTTTCGCAACAATGGTAACAAGACCTTTTCCGCCATTCCCAATCCATTTGATATCAATGAGATGGAGTCCTTCGCTATTGGCGACTTAAATGGAGATGGTTTTCAGGATGTATATGGAGGCTACGCGCATATTTATACCAGTCCTTCTACCATTTCGGATGTATTGTGGATGAACGAGGGCAACAACAATCATTTCTATGGCCTTAACCTGCGTGGTCAGCAAAGCAACCGCAATGGCGTTGGTGCAAAAGTTCACTTATACTCAGCCTTAGGCATCCAAACCCGTGAGGTACGCTCTGGGGAAAGCTATGGCATCAGCAATTCGCTGCAAATCCATTTTGGCATGGGGCAGATCATCGAAATTGATTCCGTTGTGGTCAATTGGCCTTCGGGAATACGCCATGTGATTTACCAACCCGATGTGGATCAATACGCAACCGTTTACGAAGGTGGCTGTATTTCTCCGGCGCTTTCGCTCGTTGCCGACGGCCCCACCACCCTTTGTGCCGGCCAAAGCCTGGGTATCGGCACTGGCGAAGATTTTGACCAATACCTCTGGAACACAGGCGACACCACTGCCACCATCTTGGTAACCAACGCAGGTAATTACAGGGTCACCATCACCAATTCGGAGGGCTGCACAGCGGTTTCCAATTCGATGGCCGTCATCTTCGATCCCATACAAATCCCAAGCATTGAAGCCTTTGGCGACACCACTTTCTGCACTGGTGGCGAAGTGGTGCTAAGTTCTTCGGAAGCAGCAAGTTATCTCTGGAGCACGGGCGAAACCACCCAAGCCATCGCAGTGAGCCAAAGTGGGCAATACACGGTTGCAGCCCAAGGACTTTGTGCGGTGTTCAACTCCGCGCCCATCCATATCAACGTGCTGACCGCTCCATTGCCCATCGTCGAACCCGATACCATTTTGGTGGGAGAATCCACTACGCTCATTGCCACTGGCGACAAGGTGACCTGGTACCCTACCGAAACGGCCCAAATCAATCTTGCGGTGAACGACACCCTTATAACCCCCGTACTCACGGAAACCACAACTTACTGGCTCACAAATACTTCAGTATATGGTGTGCCCAATGATTTTGTAGGAATGGTGAATCACCAGGGTTCGCCAACGAGCGACAACAATTACAATGGTGGGCTGATTTTCGATTGTTTTAAGCCTTTTGTTTTACTAAAAACAAAGGTCATTACCTCGGTAGCAGGTGAACGTAAAATTGATCTCCGTGCACCCAATGGCGATGTTTTGCAAACCACAACTGTAAACATACCCGAAGGCACTTCAATCATTGACCTGAATTTTGATGTTCCCGTAGGCACCGATTTCCTGCTGACCACCGATGCAACTTTCAACGAAAGCAGCATCGGCACGGCTGGCCCACAACTGCGCCGCAGCAGTCAGGGTTGCGCGTTCCCCTACGAGATTCCTGAGGTAGTAAGCATCAAAAACTCGACTTTCAATACGGAGCGCTACTACTATTTCTACAATTGGGAAGTGGCTTTCTATGGCTATGAATGCGTGAGCGACCGTGTGCCCGTCACCGTGGTCGTGAAGGCACAAAGCGGCACCGCTTTACCCAGCTGGGCTGCCGGATTGCGTATCTTCCCCAACCCGACCAACAGCACGATCAATATTGACATCCAAGGTTTTGCGGGTGGCAATCTTCTGGCAGCGGTCAAAAACGCGCAAGGCCAAACGCTCCAAACCCGCCTTTTGAATGCCACTGCGGGCAATGCTTTTTTCAGCACCGACCTGAGCAATTTCCCCGCAGGAATTTACTGGCTGGAATTGGCCAGCGAAGCAGGTGTAGTGCAGCGGAAGGTGGTGGTCCATAAAAAGTGATTTTTTTCAAGAAAATGCCAGCCTTATTGACGGATGCCGCGCTCGGTTGAGCGCGGCATCCGTGTTTTAAGCACCGTTTCTGTAATGAATATTCCTTATTTTTGTACAAAATTTCTGCCATGGAAGGACATGCACAATCAGCACCAGCGGGCAAAAAGTCAAGTGTTGCCAAATCTTACAGTCTAGAGGAATACTTCGACTTCGAGTTCAGTGCGGAAGGCAAGCACGAATACTTGGACGGCCGGATTCGCGCCATGGCCTACACCTCGCCTGCGCACGGCGAAATTTAAACCAATTTGATGGATGCTCTGGCAGCCTGCCTGAAAGCACAGGCATGTAAACGATATGCTGCAGATCGCATGGTTTATTTGCCGGACTGCAACAAGGTTTTTTATCCTGATTTGGTTATTGTTTGTGGTGAGCAATCATTTCGTGACCACAAGGGCAAAATGAAGGCCACACTCAACCCCTCTGTCATCATAGAAATCCTTTCAGACAGCACCGAAGAAGAAGACCGTATTGACAAATGGGGCTGCTACCGCACCGTTCCTTAAAAAGATGGAGGGCGGTAAATGTTTCAGGAGCGGGAAATCATCTGCACTTATATTGAACCACAACAGGAGATGCTAGTGCCTAAGCGTCCTTTTCCACCCATTCCACATTTTCGTAAATGTCGGACAGGCTTAAAGAACAGCCCAATTTGGGCAACCGAACAACGGCCTCGAGCTGATCAAACACTTCAAAGCGCCAGCCCTGATCGTCGCGGCTGTAGCGATGGCTCTTGTCATGTTTGCCATTTTTATTGACTGCAAATTTAGGCAATTTTCGCGTCGGTTGACAATTTTCCCTAAGTTTCCACGCGATCTGGCGACTCAAAGTCGTCTGACCGCTAAGACATATCCTGTGCCAGGGGAAACGTGAATTGTCCTCCTGACGGGGCCTGTCCGCATCAAGTGCGCTTTGCTTGAGTGCGTACCGTTTTGAATGCTTTAGAGTGCAATTAAAGGCAATTTTAGCGAAAATTTGACGTAGCTGTACCTAAACCGCGTAGCGGTGGCATTCCTGTAGCCCCAGCGTTTAATTTTTTCAGAACCGCGTAGCGGTGACATTATTATGTCGAATTAATGCCACCGCTATGCGGTTCCCTTCAACACAACGCCCTATTGGGCTACAGGAATGCCACCGCTACACGGTTTTAGAGAACGAAAATTTGTCAACTTTTTAAAAGCTATCGTATATACTCATTTCGCCAGTTCGTTGACATTCTACAATCTTTGCATTCATGGCAAAGTCAAAAAGCATATTGG
>Ga0163153_10003808_pt1 | contig 19713 bp, 17 predicted proteins | sample OliLakLV19MP6IB1_FD_148629 | JGI IMG/M metagenome (GOLD analysis project Ga0163153, IMG submission 148629) | Freshwater microbial mat bacterial communities from Lake Vanda, McMurdo Dry Valleys, Antarctica - Oligotrophic Lake LV.19.MP6.IB-1 | ecosystem: Environmental > Aquatic > Freshwater >... | reverse complement strand
ATTCGTATCACCGGTGGCGTAGTAGAAGTGCTTAAGAACAAGGTCATTCTCCTTGCTGATGGTGTGAAGGATTAGCACCCTGCAACTTTGGACAATAAAAAACCCGATCAATTGAATCGGGTTTTTTTATTGTGAAGATTTCCTCTATAAAGTTTTTTCGTAATCACCTCCTTTAGGCTTTAAATCACCAACGAGTATTCGAATAAAGTCTATTAACGCCCAAATACCAAAACCACCAAGCGTTAGAAGCTGGATAATACCTATCCCGGTATAACCCAAGTAAAATCTATGTATTCCTAATGCACCTAAAAAGAAAGCTAAAAGAACTGCTGTGAGTTGGCTTTTCCCACCAGAACTAGATGCGGTTTCCTTTTTTATCTCTTTAATCGAAGCTTTGATTTCATTCCTTGTTTGCTTTACCAAAGCTTTTCTATCACCTTTCGATATGGATTTTAACTTGACTGAACTAGTCTCCTCTTTGATTTCTTTCTTAAAAATTACCGGTGTGTTTGCTTCGGAGGCAAGAACTACATCTTTTGTAACTACTGATGTCTCGTCAGCAGTTTGAGTTAGGCTATAAGTTGTAATCTTAACATTTGTTGGTATCTCAACATTGTGTTTCCTTGACGCATAAGAGTGCTCATAATTTTGAAAACTAGCAGTGTACTTAGGAGCACATGATGCAAATAAAACAACTGCTACTAAAAGACTGAGAAGATTTTTCATAGATAGTTTGGGTTTGGTTATTTGTAAATCTAAAACCTTTACTAAACTACTTATTTTTCCGGAATCTGTACATCTCTTTGAACAGGATAAGATTTAAATAAAATGTACGCAAAAGGTGTGTTTTTAGCCTATTTCAAAAAATCATCTAAGCATTTTCTTAGTGGAACGGATAAAAGTCTTAGAAAAAAAAGAAAAATAGGGCATAAAGTCTTAGATAGAAACGCAAAAAATCAGGCATGAAATCCAAATTTGCCCGTCATCCTTAACCGACTGTGTTAACCAATATAGTAATCAGGAATATAATACTGACTGCCATAACTACTATTCTCAACACTAACAGAACGATCGAAATCTTCAAAATCTTTTTATTGGAATCATCTCCCTGTTTCTTTGCTTCTTTTTTCCGATGGTTCCCTCTCTTGCTTCGGATTTACTTTCAAATCATCTGAGGCAACTTTATCATGATTCGTTTATCAAATAAAGAAGTATGAGACTCGCTTGAACCCAAAACTACACTTCCCGGCAATGCTAATATGAGAACAATAAAATCATGTAATAATTCCTAAACGATACTCTATTATAAAAAAGCCTCCCGGAAAGGAGGCTTTTAAATATTTTGGTGTTTTGAAGCTATTGTCGAACCAACCACTTAATTAAAAATATCAAGGCAACGATTACAGCAACTACACCGATAACACCCAGGATTTCACTGGCTCCCCAAAGGGACGTTAATACTAATCCCACAACTCCAAAAATTGCAGCCATTTTAAGGTCATTATCCCAGGCTCCCGTTGCGTTGGTTGACTCTATACCCAAATTCTTCTTTTGCTCTTTAACATAGGTCTTTATCTCACTACGTAAATGAGTGCGCAATACCTTGCGTTCAGTCTTTGTCATTTGAATGTAGGTCTTTCGAACTTCTTCTTTAGGGGCTTTCAATTCTGCGGGTGAGGTGGATGAGGTGCTTGCTAAAAGTTGCTCTGGCTGTGCAACCACTTTTGTTTGATCATCAACAACGGTCACTGACTTTGTTGAAGTTTGATTGTTAATAGGCTTATTGAAGTAATTAAAGCTCGCTGTATATTTTGGGCCAGAACAAGCCGAAGCAACAATAGCGACAACGAATACATAAAGTAGTTTTTTCATAATGCTGATGGTTTATTTTTTAAAAAAAGAAATTATTCGATTGAAGAAACGTTTTTCAAATTCCCAAAAAAAATGGAATTGACCAAATACAAATCCATACAACAGTAAAAACAGGTTATATACCGGTAAAATCAAGATCCAGTAAAGAGTACTTGCCCACACTGGTTTATCCCCGAAAGGGAACCAATACTCAAATAATGGGCGCTTGATCAAAAGAACTGTAAATCCGGTGCACGCAAAAACAATGAGTATGATTGCGACTTGCAATCCGCTCTTTACCTTCCACCTCGTTTGTAGTCGATCAACCCAACTCATTTTCAATACCAATTATCGGTTCAAGATAGCAAAGCATTTGTTCAGGAAAATGGCTTCCACCAATCATTTTGTGGCAAATTGGCTGAAATTACTATCGGCTCTTTTTTAACCGGATGAATAAAGGAAAGTTGTCTCGCGTGTAACCCAATACTTCCATCGGGTGATGACATTTCCGACCCATATTTCACGTCACCCACAATCGGGCATCCCATGGAAGCAAGCTGTACCCTGATTTGATGTGGCCTGCCTGTGATTGGGTTAACCTCTATCAGATAATACCCTCGCTTACTCTCGATTACTTTGTAGTGCAGTTCCGATCGTGATCCATCCGGGTTCTCCTTACTATAAGCGGTTGTCTTATTTTTTTTTTCGTCTTTTACCAGCCAATGAACCAGTGTGCCCTCATTCCGGGAGGGCCGGGTAGTAACCAATGCCCAATATGTTTTCTGAGTCTTCCTGTCTCTGAATAGTGCATTCATCCGCTCCAGCGCTTTTGATGTGCGGGCAAACACTACGACTCCACTCACGGGCCGGTCCAGGCGGTGCACGACACCTAAAAAGACTTCACCCGGTTTTTGATATTTTTCGCCAATGTAATCTTTCGCCATATCCACCAACGGCACGTCACCGGTGGCATCGCCCTGTACCAGCACACCGGCCTGTTTGTTGATAACCAGCAAGTGGTTGTCTTCGTATAAAACCTGTAGTGGACTAATCATAAAACTTTGTAAGTTAGAACCGGATATAAAACAATCAAAGCTCCATGGCAAAACACTTGATCGGCTTTTTGGCAATTATCATAACCATTACATCCTGCAACAAAAACCAATCACCCGATGCGTTAAAAAAGCATATCACGGAAGAGTTAGCCAGACAGCCAGGGGTATTTGCCGTTGCTTTTAAAGATCTGACCACGGGTGAAGAAATATTAATTAATGAACATGCACTGTTCCATGCCGCCAGCACGATGAAAACTCCGGTGATGGTAGAGGTTTATAAGCAGGTATCGGAAGGAAAATTTTCGCTCAAGGATTCTATTCTGATAAAAAATGAATTCGTAAGTATTTTTGATGGCAGTACTTTTTCTATCAGCCCTTCCGTAGATAGTGATACGCTTCTATATAAAGAAATTGGCAAGAAGCGGACGGTATATTCGCTCATGTATGACATGATCATCGTCAGCAGCAATCTCGCCACCAATCTCATCATCGAACTGGTCGATGCAAAAAATGTCACCAATACCCTTCGATCCATTGGCGCTAAAGATATTCAGGTCTTGCGTGGCGTGGAAGACACGAAAGCATTTGAAGCCGGCATGAATAATCAGGTGACTGCCTACGACCTGATGTTGTTGTTTGAAAAAATTGATAAAGAAGAACTGATCAGTTCAGAGGCGAGTATGGCCATGATGGATATATTGTTAAACCAGCAATTCAATGACATCATTCCGGCTAATCTTCCAAAGGAAGTTAAGGTAGCTCATAAGACTGGTTCAATCACTGGCGTGCAGCATGACTCAGGCGTTGTCTTTTTACCCAATGGACGAAAATATGTGTTGATTCTTCTTTCCAAAGATCTTGAAAATGAAGCTGCCGGAGTGAGTGCGATGGCCACCGTATCAAAAATGATTTACGATCGCGTGACTGCCACGAAATAGCTAGTCTTTAAACTCTGATGTAAAGTGGAAACTGATTTCCGTAAAATTATCCTGTACCATTTGCAGCCACGCTTTGGACTCCGCCATAAACACCAATTTACCGTCTTTATCACGGGCAATATGTCTTTGCTTTGAATCAATAAATTCCTGAAACTTCTTTGGATCTTTGCTGCTGATCCAGCAAGCCTTATAAATATTTTGATGCGCAAACTCAACCGAAGCGCTGTATTCATTTTTTAATCGGAATTGAATTACTTCAAATTGAAGTGCTCCAACCACGCCCACCACTTTCCTTTTTCCTAACTCATAGGTAAATAACTGGGCCACGCCTTCTTCCATCAGTTGAAGCAATCCTTTCTCGAGTTGCTTGGTCTTCATGGCGTCCTTGTTGATCACTTCCTTGAAAATTTCCGGAGAGAAACTTGGAATACCTGTATACATCAATTTTTCTCCATCGGTAAGCGTATCGCCAATCTTTAAGTTGCCGGTGTCATACAAACCCACAATATCTCCGGGCCAGGCTTCATCTACGGTTTCACGGTCTTGCGCCATAAAGGCGGTAGCATTAGAAAAACGAATTCCTTTCTCCTGACGTACATGATAATAATTTGTGCCTCTTTCAAACTTGCCAGAGCAAACACGCAAAAACGCAATACGGTTGCGATGCTTCGGATCCATGTTGGCATGAATCTTAAAGATGAATCCAGAAAACTTAGTTTCCTCCGGTTTGATCTCGCGCAATGTAGTTTCGCGAGGGATGGGTGGCGGTGCAATGCGAATGAACGTGTCTAGTAATTCTTGCACACCGAAGTTATTTACTGCACTACCAAAAAATACAGGAGCTACTATTCCAGCCAGGTATTCCTCTACTTCAAACTCGGGGTATACGCCTTCAATGAGTTCTACATCCGCACGCAATTGCTTGGCGTAGTTCTCTCCTACATATTGATCTAAAGCATCGCTATGGATATCTGAAATTTCAATGCCTTCTGATATTGTTATTTTGCTCGATGTAAACAGGTGCAACGTTTTCTCGTACAAATTATATACGCCCTTAAAAGTCTTACCCATGCTAATGGGCCAACTCAGCGGACGCACTTTGATGTCCAGTTTATCTTCTACCTCATCCAACAACTCAAAGGGATCTTGTCCTTCCCGATCCAGCTTATTGATAAAACAAATAACCGGGGTGTTGCGCATACGGCAAACTTCCATCAGTTTCTCGGTCTGCGATTCTACACCCTTTACACAATCAATCACCATGATTACACTATCCACGGCAGTGAGGGTACGGTAGGTATCTTCGGCAAAATCCTGGTGACCAGGCGTATCGAGCAGGTTGATCTTAATATCTTTGTAATTAAAGCCCATCACCGAAGTAGCCACCGAAATACCCCGCTGCTTTTCAATCTCCATCCAATCGCTGCGCGCGTGATCTTTTATTTTGGACGATTTCACAGCGCCCGCTTTTTGAATCGCCCCTCCAAAAAGAAGAAGTTTTTCTGTGAGCGTAGTTTTTCCTGCATCCGGGTGACTGATGATTCCGAAAGTTCTGCGTTTGGCTATTTCCTGGTCGAGTGTCATTGTAGTTCTAAATCTAGAAGGAGCTTACTCCTTTAATAAGCCGCAAAAGTAAGGAAAAGCTTATTGTTTCACCGCGCTTTAAAAATGCCATTTTACTGAATCCATTGAATTGATCTATTTTTAACCATAAATTGAGATTACAATTCACCTTTCATTTAAGGTAACTGAATGAAAAAAAGGTTCATACTATCCCTTGTTATAAGCTTAACACTCTTTTGCACTGAAAGCTTCTGTCAGTTCAATGTCTTCCAGATAATGGAAGGCAACAGCCCATTCTTTGACGATTTTATGGAACATGAACCCGTGTCATTTGAATGGAACATGGAGGGAAAAGCCCAGGCACAACTCAATGACGGAATTAACCTGCTGGAAGAAAAGAATTATAATGCTGCAATCGGCAGTTTATCAGATGCTATTCAACTTGATGCCCGGCTATGGATGAGTTACTATTACCGGGGGGTATGCAACAAAAGATTAGGCAACTTAAAAGATGCCGAAAAGGACTTTCAAAAAGCAATGAAAATTAAAGAAGATGCCTATGCCGTTTTTCTTGAACTGGGGAAACTTGAAGTATTGCAGCAAAAATCAGAGTCTGCTAAAAACTACTTTGAAAAATTTGTTAAAGCCCAACCTGATGATGTCAGAGGATATTATCAGCTTGGAAACATATACTTTGTTTCAGGCGACTTTGTAAAAGCCAGACGCTATTATCAGAAGTGCAACGATATAAAAGTTGACTTTCCAGATTCACACGTTAAAATCGGCTTAATAGAGATAACGCAAGAGAAAAAATTAAAGTCCGGGATATCTTATTTTGAAAAAGCTTTATCCATAAATCCTAATCATCATCAGGCTCTATTGTTTCATGGATTATCTTCCATAGAAGAAGATCCTAGAAAAAGTCTGAGCGATTTCTCAACACTTATCCGACTTAATCCGGACAACATTAATTTCAGATTTACCCGGGGATATCTATTAACCGAACAAACAGAATACGAAAAAGCATTCTCTGACTTTTATTATGCGATTCGGGAAATGCAACAAAACCCAAATAGTTTCAAAGGAGCCCAAACCTATATGGATAAGCGAATCGATATTCAATATGCGGGTTATTATACCATAAATAACATTTATGGATTAGAAGATGAACCGGCTTTTTATGTAAAAAAAGGATTTTGTCTTTTACTCAATGGCAAGTATAAAAATGCCATTGAGAGTTTTAACGAGGCGAGGGTTGCCGATGAATCAGCACTGACCCCATTTCTGACTGCACTATCGCTTGAACATATGGGCTTTCATGCACAAGCCTATCCTATGTATGAGAAGGCACTTAAGATCGATAATAAGATCCTCGATGCGCACAAAAAAAGAGGAGTATATCGTACTGAACTTAAGGACTGGGATGGAGCCATTGATGATTTCACTGAAATGCTACGAATTGATCCTATGGCCTTTATCGCTTATAAATTCCGTGGCGTTTCACACTTTTATAAAGATGAATTTTTAAAAGCGAAAGATGACTTCACACTTTACCTTACCAACGACTCAACGGATAAGGAAGCTTTTTCGTACAGGGCCCTCTGTTATGAAAAACTGGGAGATCGTCTTTCGGCTGCGTATGATTTTTTGGAAGCTGGTCAAGAAAATCGCATTGAAACTCTTATTCCCGAGGAAATTATCACGTTTCTTTTAAAAGATGGAGACACGCTTAACGCTGAGGCTAAAACAAATAATTTTATCAGACGATTCCCCCAGTATCCTGTAGCCCATGCAGTAAAAATAAAAATAGCTGAGGTTAAAGAGGACTGGACTTTGATAAATAAGGAAATTGAAAATTCTATATTGGTAATCAATCCACAAACCCATGAAGTTGTCAGTTATTCCTATCTGCTTACCGTTAAGGCAAAGATTCTTATTCATGAAAATAAATCCAGTGAAGCATTGTCCGTTCTAAATGATGCCATTCGCATAAATGTAAAGAACGGAGAAGCCTATTTTCAAAGGGCTAAATTATATCTTGCAAAAAACAAAGAGAATAATGCAAAACAAGATTTTGTAATGGCAAAAAATCTTGGCGTAAAAGAAGCTGACATATTCTTAAACAAAAAGTAAATAAAACATGAATTATAGAAGATTTGGAAGAACCGACTGGCGGGTGAGTGAAATAGGCTATGGCATGTGGGGCCTTGCGGGATGGAAAGAAACCGATCAAACGGAAGTATTAAACGCACTTGAAAAATCCGTTGAGCTGGGTTGTAACTTTTACGACACCGCGTGGGGTTATGGAGCCGGAGCAAGCGAAGAGATTTTAGGCAACCTCATAAAACGACATGCCAGCAAACGACTTTATTTCGCCACCAAAATTCCACCTAAGAATTTCAAATGGCCTTCTAAAGCCAACTTTCTGCTTGAAGATTGTTTCCCTGCATCTCACATTATAGAGTACACCGAAAAAAGTCTGAAGAACCTGAATGTAGAGCGCATTGATTTACAACAATTTCACGTGTGGGAAGATAGCTGGGCACATCATGATGATTGGAAAAGAGCGATTGAAAAATTAAAAGCCGATGGAAAAGTAAAACACATTGGTATCAGCGTGAACCGCTGGGAGCCGGACAATGTATTGAACACTTTGAAAACGGGATTGATTGACACCGTGCAAGTGATCTACAACATCTTCGATCAAAATCCAGAGGATAACCTATTCCCATTGTGCCGTAAGATGGACATTGGTGTGATCGCCCGTGTTCCCTTTGATGAAGGAACACTCACTGGTATGCTTACCAAAGATACAGTCTTCCCAAAAGATGATTGGAGAGCAACGTACTTTGTTCCTGAAAATCTGAATTCAAGTGTTGATCATGCCGATGCATTGCGACCACTCATACCAAATGGCATGACGATGGCCGAGATGGCTCTGCGTTTTATTCTTTGCAATGACGATGTCCATACGATTATACCCGGCATGAGAAAAATCAGAAACGTGGAAGCCAACATTGGCACCAGTGACGGTAAGCAATTGAATAAAGCACTTGAACTCGAATTGAAAGGCCATCGCTGGGACAGAACGCCCACAGAGTGGTCGCAATAATATAGCTAAAGACGCCCCACGATTGGGCATCAGGAATCACTCAGTTATTTCAACATTAGTTCCCTTTCTTCTTTTGGCCCGGGGCATATTGTTTGGCTGATTGACTTCCGTTTTGCTTTTTAATCTGTCCTGGGGCCGTAGACTTTCCGGTTGGAGTTTTAAAAAGAACTACCTTTGTGCAGGCAGCCGTTGACAATATCGCTGCAATCATGATAAGTCTAAAAAAAATCTTCATTGGGGTTGTATTTTAAATCTCCCTTAAAGAAAAGCAGGAACAATCATTTATTTTCTGAGATGTAGGATTATTGCAAAAATCTCATTTTCTCGCCAAAGCCGATAAAGCCTCTCTGCCACTCTGTCACATTTTCATTGAAAATCTCCCTTGGCATAACCCTTGTTCAATGGGTCTTTGCATTTAACTCTGTAATCTAAAAAACTGAACATATCATGGGAAAAATAATTGGAATAGACTTAGGAACAACCAACTCGTGCGTTGCCGTAATGGAAGGAAACGAACCAGTTGTGATTGCCAACAGTGAAGGACGCAGAACAACTCCGTCTATCGTTGGCTTTTTAGACAATGGTAAAGGCGAGCGTAAAGTGGGCGATCCTGCCAAGCGCCAGGCTATTACCAACCCAAAAAACACAGTTTCTTCGATCAAACGCTTCATGGGTAAAAAATTTGGTGAAGTGAGTGGTGAAAAGAAAATGGTATCGTACGAAGTAGAAAGTGGCAATAACGACACCGTGCGTGTGCGCATTGGCGATCGTATGTACACCGCTCAGGAAATCTCTGCCATGATTCTTCAAAAAATGAAGAGCACAGCCGAAGACTATCTGGGCACTACGGTAACAGAAGCCGTTATTACCGTACCTGCTTATTTCAACGATGCAGAACGTCAGGCTACCAAAGAAGCTGGCCAAATTGCCGGTCTTGATGTGAAACGTATCATCAACGAACCAACAGCTGCAGCTTTGGCATACGGTCTCGACAAGAAAAACAAAGACATGAAAATCGCAGTGTATGACCTCGGTGGTGGTACATTCGATATCTCCGTTCTTGAATTAGGTGATGGCGTGTTTGAAGTTAAATCAACCAATGGTGATGTTCACCTGGGTGGTGATGATTTTGACATGCGCATCATGAACTGGCTTGCCGATGAATTCAAAGCCGATAAGAACATTGATCTTCGCAAAGATCCGATGGCATTGCAGCGCTTGAAAGAAGCTTCTGAAAAAGCAAAGATTGAATTGTCAAGCTCTACCGAAACGGAGATCAACTTGCCCTATATCACTTCCGTGGATGGCGTGCCCGAACACTTAGTGAAAAAACTTTCACGCGCTAAGTTTGAGCAGTTGTGTGATGATTTGATTAAACGCACATTGGATCCTTGCAAAAAGGCAATGGCCGATTCAGGTTATTCCGTTTCTCAAATTGATGAAATTATTCTGGTTGGTGGATCAACCCGCATTCCTCGCATACAGGAAGAAGTTGAAAAATTCTTCGGCAAGAAACCATCGAAAGGTGTAAACCCGGATGAAGTAGTTGCCGTAGGCGCTGCCATTCAAGGTGGTGTGTTGACCGGGGAGGTGAAAGACGTATTGTTGTTGGATGTTACTCCGCTTTCATTAGGCATCGAAACCATGGGTGGTGTAATGACCAAGCTGATCGAATCAAACACAACGATTCCTTCTAAGAAATCAGAAGTATTCTCGACTGCTTCCGACAATCAACCATCTGTAGAAATACACGTATTGCAAGGTGAGCGCCCGATGGCACGCGATAACCGCACCATCGGAAGATTCCACCTGGACGGAATTCCACCAGCACCTCGTGGTGTGCCTCAAATCGAAGTAATCTTTGATATTGACGCAAACGGTATTCTGCATGTGGCTGCAAAAGATAAAGGCACCGGCAAAGAGCAGAAGATTCGCATTGAAGCTTCCAGTGGATTGACAGATGCTGAAATCCAGAAGATGAAGCAAGAGGCTCAAGCCAATGCAGAATCTGATAAGAAAGAAAAAGACCGTGTCGAAAAAATCAACCAGGCCGATTCGCTGATCTTCCAAACTGAAAAGCAATTGAAAGAATATGGTGAAAAACTTTCTGAAGGAAACAAAACCGCCATCAATGGTGCCCTTGAGAAACTAAGAGAGGCACACAAAACTCAGGATGTAACAAGCATTGATAATGCCATGAATGCATTAAATGCTGCCTGGCAGGTGGCTTCACAAGAAATGTATCAGGGTGGAGCACAAGCAGGTGCACAGCCCGGAGCTGGAGCTAATCAGGCAACCGAAAACACCGGAGGAGCATCGGGCGGCAATGCAACCGATGTAGAATACGAAGAGGTAAAATAAGCTATTCAAATAGCGTTTAACTAACGACCCTTTGGAAGCAAATTCCAAAGGGTCTTTTTTTTGATTATCTCTCATCACTTATTCTTTTTTGTTTAGCACGTTATAACTTTGCTGCCCATAAAAATTTCTATACTATGTTAGTTGTAAAGTTTGGAGGTACATCGGTTGGCAAGCCTGAGCGCATGAAGAAAATTGCAAATCTTGTAATGAGCATGTCCGGTAAAAAGATTGTCGTGTTGTCTGCATTGAGCGGAACGACCAACGCTTTGGTTAAGATTGGTGAGAACTTAATGGCGCAACAACACACTGCAGCTAATAATGAAATTGCAGAACTGGAAAAACATTACTTGCAATTCATTAAAGAACTTTATAGCTCAGAATCTTACAAAGCCATAGGCGAAGAGATTGTAAGCCGCTATTTTAGTTTATTTCGCTTGTTAGCTGCGGGTAAATTTGATGACCGTGGTTATCGTGAGCTACTGGCTCAGGGAGAATTGATCTCAACCGAATTATTCTATCATCATTTACAGGAGATAAAAACTCCTGCCCGGCTACTTCCTGCTTTGCACTTTATGTCCATTGATGAAAATAATGAACCTGAATTGGAGAAAATCAGCGAGCGCCTAAAACCCATTCTCGAAACATTGAGCAACGTAGATATTCTTGTTACCCAAGGATACATCTGCCGTAATCATCGCAATGAAATTGATAATTTGAAAAGAGGAGGAAGTGATTACACCGCCTCATTGATTGGTGCTGCCATTCGCGCAAAAGAAATTCAAATCTGGACAGACATTGATGGTATGCACAACAATGATCCACGTATCGTAAAGAAAACAATGCCCATTGCTGAACTTACCTTTGATGAAGCCTCTGAGTTAGCCTATTTTGGTGCGAAGATATTACACCCTTCCACCATCGTGCCTGCACAGAAATACCATGTGCCTGTGATATTGAAAAACACCATGGATGAAAAAGCTCCAGGCACCGTCATCAGTGATAAAGGGAGCCGTGGTCAGTTCAAAGCAGTTGCGGCAAAAGATGGAATCACGGTTGTCAACATCAAATCATCACGCATGTTATTGGCGTATGGTTTTCTCCGCAGAGTATTTGAAGTGTTTGAGCGGTATAAAACTCCAATCGATATGATCTCTACTTCTGAAGTAGCCGTATCGGTAACGATTGATGAGAATAAAAATCTAGGTAAGATTCTCGAAGAATTAAATTTGTTCGGTACCATTGAAGTAGATGACAATCAATCCATCATTTGTATAGTGGGTAATATGCTTTCCGAAAAAGAAGGGGTATTAAAAGATGTGTTTCAGGCGCTCTCCACAGTACCAATACGTATGGTTTCCTATGGTGGCAGCCCAAATAATATTTCGATTTTAGTTAGCACTTCGCAAAAGGATAAGGCTCTCAATTTGCTAAATGAAGGTTTGTTCAACCTTTAAGGTTATGAACTACACCTTAAAACAAATGTTAGCATGCACATCCTGACATTTTTTTACTCCAAGATTCCATGTTAAGGAATAAATCTTAAATTTGATAAGATGGATGTTACTTTAACCCAATTAAATTATAGATCATTCATACCACATATCAAACCCAAATTAACCCCAAACCCCAACCTATGAAAATTAAATTACTACTATTCTCATTTCTATTTATCAGCGCTCTTGTGAGCGCCCAGACGCGAGATGTGTCGGGTACGGTTACTGATAAATCGGACGGCTCTGCAATTGCAGGTGCAAACATCACCGTAAAAGGAACTTCCGTTGGTACCGCTACAGATGCAAATGGTAAATTCAGTTTAAAGATTGCCACTGACGTATCTACATTGATTGTTTCCTTTATTGGTTATGAGACACAGGAAGTAAATATTACTGGCCTCAATACCATAACCATCAACCTTGACGCCAGTGCCAATCAACTGGAAGAAGTTGTTATTTCTACGGGGCGTGGATCGCAACGTACTATTACAGACACACCCTTACCGATTGATAACTTCACCGCCACGGACCTGATAACTACCGGCCAGGTATCATTTGATAAGGCATTACAGTACCGGGTTCCTTCTTTTAACACAGTGAATACCCCGGTTAATGACGCTACCTCCTTGTTTGACCCCTACGAAATAAGAAACCTAGGACCCAGCCGTTCCCTGATTCTCATAAACGGCAAACGTAAAAACCTTACTTCGCTTGTTTATACCCAGACCAGCCCTGGACGTGGTGAAACCGGTGCAGACTTATCAGCTATCCCTACGGATGCCATTAAGAGTGTGGAAATCCTTAGAGATGGTGCATCTGCGCAATACGGATCGGATGCCATTGCCGGTGTAATTAACATCATTTTAAAAGACCGCTATGATGCCACTACCCTCTCATTAACTTCTGGCTCTACCCTTAATTATGGAGGATTCCAGTACGGCCTTAACTATAATAGCGGAGCCAACTTTGGAAAAAAAGGTTTTGTCAATTATCACATCTCCTTTAACAAGCAAGATGCAGCCATTAGAAAAGATAAAATTGACGCCCTGAGTGATGCCAGAGACCTGACTGATAATACACCAAATAGTATTTCCCAGGTTCAGAAATATCTGCAAAAATTCCCTGATGGCAACAATAAAAACGGAACACCCGATAACACCTCTGCCAAATTTTTAATTAACGGTGCCATACCTGTTGGCGAGAATTCTGAAGTCTATTTCAATACAGCTTATGTGTACAGAAAAACGGTTAGTAACGCCAACTTTCGTCAGCCATACTGGAGGGTAGACCATGGATTGCTTCATACAACGGATGCCGGTCAGCCAGACTACACAATAGATAGCTATGGTGGAGGCGTTCAAAGTGAATTTGTTGTTGACAAAGCTGCCGGTGTTTACAAGGGATACATTGGCTATCAGCCTTCATTTGAAGGAGACCTATCCGATTATAACGGAACGCTGGGTTTCCGGTCGCAGGACATTGGAGGATGGAAACAGGATATGAGTCTTACAGTAGGTGGCAACAAGATGCTCTTTACCGTGAATAACACCGTTAACCGTTCTTTGAGAGCCAATAGCCCTGTATCATTCAAACCAGGAGGGTTCAACTTCAATCATATTGTTGGTAACATCGATTTTTCCAAGTCCCTTATGGATAATCTATACCTGTCAATCGGTTCTGAATTTAGAACAGAGTCCTGGGAGCTGATCGCTGGTGACACCGCATCGTATTCTGGACAAGGTGCCAACTCCTTCCCTGGCTTTCAGGACAGAAACGCTATCAAGGCCACTCGTTTTAACATCGGAGCGTATGCGGATTTAACTTGGGATATCACGGAAAATTTCCTGATTGGTGGCGCATTCCGTATGGAGAATTACTCCGACTTTGGAGCAGCCAATGTGTATAAGATTACATCGCGCTACAAAGTTGGAGAAGCGTTTACAATCAGAGGTTCTGTTTCTTCAGGTTTCAGGGCACCAACACTTCATCAGCAATACTTGTCACTTAGCCAGGCCTCGTTTTCAGGAGGTGATATTGTTATTACTGGCTTAGCCAATAACTTTAGCCGTGAAGCACGTTTGTTAGGTGTGCCCAAATTAAAAGCCGAGAAATCAAACAACGTTTCTTTCGGATTTGGCTATAACCCAACCAAAAACTTTTCATTAACGGTTGATTACTATTCAATCAATATCACTGACCGCATCGTTTATGGAAGTGAAGTAAGTAATGCCCAGATAGACAATATTTCATTCTTTGTTAATGCTGCTGAAACAGAAACAACCGGTATTGATTTCGTGGCAAGCTACCGTAATCTCAGTGTAGGCTCAGGCAAACTGGGTGTAAATCTGGCTGGTAACTATCGTATTAAAAACGAACTGGTAGGCGGATGGCAGGCTGTTAATGCTAGGGTCAATAATCTACCCATTTACAATCAAAGCAGCGAATCGATGTTAACTACCAGCCGTCCTAAATATAAGTATATACTTGGATTTGATCTTACAAACAGTAAGCTGGCAATCAACCTGAACAACTCGCTATTTGGGCCAACTCAGTTTAACAATGTTGATCTTAGTTCCGATCTGCAGCTGGAGTTTATACCAAAAATGTTAACTGATTTAGGTGCTACCTATAGTTTTAATCCACGCACTTCTTTTACACTCACTATTCAGAACATATTCAATATAATGCCTGAATATAAATTAGTAGCCATGAATGCCAACGGACAAACTATTCTGAATAATGAGGCGGCTGTTGCCGAGCAAATAAGCTATATCACTTTTAATGGCCGCTATCCGGTGCTCACCTATGATGGTTCGCACTTCAGCCAGATGGGTACTTCTTATTTGGCACAATTGACTTTCAAATTTTAATCCTGATTAATCGTTTAGTTGCCGTATGAATTTGCGTTTCTAAACGATTTGATTAGGTTGCATAAAAAGCTGTTCGTAGTTACTATGAACAGCTTTTTTATTACTCATAACACCCGTGGAGAGATCTTTTACCAGGTACATTTTCTCAGGCATTATTTTCTCAGTGCTATGGTCTTCTGCATCCATTGCAGGGAAATTTGGTTTATACTCGGTTGAGCCGCTGGTTCTATTTAACATACGGTTTATACTTGCTGGCGGATTTCTACTCATCTATGCCTATGGAGTTAGGAAAAGCAGAATGCCTAGCGGAGAGGAATGGAAACACCTTACTGTATTTGGTGCTTTTAACACAGCCTTGTACTTGGGTATTTTTATCATCGCTCTTCAATACATCACTGCGGGTGTTACGGCATTGGCCATCGCACTCAATCCACTTTTTATAAGCCTGATGTCTTCGTTTTGGTCAAATCGCAAAGTTACCTTGGCAGAATGGATCAGCATTGGATTGGGCATAGCCGGTGTATTTGTCGCATCTTACCCGTTATTAAATACGAAGGATGTAACCACAGAAGGGCTCTTGCTTTTAGCGTTAAGTATGGTGGCGTATTCTTATGGATCGGTGTATTACGCCTCTGTAAAATGGAAACTGGAACGGGTAACCATTAATGGATGGCAAGTATTGATTGGGGGATTGTTGATCACCCCTGCTACTTTTTTATTTCATTCTCAGCCCAATCATTTTGATACACGATTTTGGCTCTCTCTTATCTGGTTGATTGTGCCCGTGTCTATCATTGCTGTACAACTCTGGCTCCTGCTACTGAAAACGGATGCCGTGCGGGCTTCTATCTGGCTATATCTATGCCCAATTTTTGGTCTGCTGTTTTCAGCCATACTGTTGGATGAGCCCCTGACTATTTATACACTCCTGGGTACCATTCTGGTTTTGTGTGCCGTCTTTATCGGGCAGAAAAAAATCGATACTCCGGCCAGGTAGTATCAAAACGGCACGTCAACCGCCTATCAAGAATTTATCCTTTTTATAACCTTCCCTATTCATGCTAAGATTTATATTGCTTCTTTCGCAAGACTTCTTTTTTATTTTATATTTACCTATACCAACTCCAAAAGTAACGATATGGAAGCCTTAGTAATTATTGTATTTGTTATCGGATACATTGCCATTGCGCTGGAACATCCCATCAAAATTAACAAGACTGCCTCGGCCCTGCTGGCAGGTGTTATTTGCTGGACCTTGTTTGTGTTATCGGATCCTTCCGAGTCAGTTACCAGTAGTGAATCCTACTCTTCTTTCTTACAAATATTGAAAATTGAATTGGGTGATAAATTCAGCGCGCTTTCATCTTCAGAAGTTTATCGTGAGTTCGTCACCTTCGAATTATCAGAACATCTCAGCGGCATCGCACAAATACTCTTCTTCCTGATGGGAGCTATGACCATTGTTGAGTTGGTGGATGCACATCATGGCTTCCGTTTTATTACCGACAGAATTAAAACCAAAAATCCAAAGAAACTACTTTGGATCATTTGCTGGGTTTCGTTTTTTCTATCCGCAGTGCTTGATAACCTAACCACTACTATTGTGATGTTGTCGCTGGTGCGAAAGCTGATTCCTGATAAAGAGATGAGATTGTTCTTTGCCGGTATGATTGTCATTGCGGCCAACGCAGGCGGAGCATGGACTCCCATCGGAGACGTGACAACTACAATGCTGTGGATTGGCGGACAGATCTCCACAGGAAATATCATGGTGACCTTATTCTTGCCAAGTGTAGCCTGCATGTTGATACCGTTAATCTATTTAAATTTTACATTAAAAGGCACACTGGGAGAAACACAAGAAGAGCAAAAGGGTAATCATGACTCAGTGGTGCGCTCCGGAAATTTGATGTTGATACTAGGCGTTGCAGCGCTTGTCTTTGTTCCTATTTTCAAAACGATCACTCACATGCCACCCTATACCGGTATCCTCTTAGGCCTCGGTGTGCTTTGGGTGGTTTCAGAACTTATCAACCCGGAGTTAGATGAGGCTATTAAGAAAAACTATACCGTTGCTGGCGCACTTTCGCGCATTGATGTGCCCAGTGTATTATTCTTCCTTGGAATTTTACTAGCGGTAGGCGCTTTGGAGTCGATGCAAGTACTGCATTACCTGGCCTCGTGGTTAGATCATTCCATTGGCGATCAGCGAATCATTGTTACGCTTATTGGTGTATTATCAGCCATTGTTGACAACGTGCCATTGGTGGCTGCCAGCATGGGTATGTATAACATGGATATTTACTATCAGGATCATTTGGTGTGGGAATATCTTGCCTATTGTGCCGGAACAGGAGGAAGTATTCTGATCATTGGTTCAGCAGCAGGTGTGGCTGCGATGGGCATCGAAAAAATAGACTTTATCTGGTATCTGAAAAGAATCTCCCTGCTGGCATTATTAGGTTATGCCGCGGGGGCAATTGTGTATTTGATCATTCAACCTTATCTGGCTGTTCATCCACCAGCATAATCTTTGAATAACAAAAAGAAAGGCCACCTGAAGAGATGGCCTTTCTTTTTGTTCGTAGAATTTCGTTGGCATCTTAAATTCCCAAACGCATGAATGAAGGTTTACACTAATTGCCTCAGTGCTATTTCAAAAGTTGACTGGGCAATTTTAGTTTTAGTAGTATTCTGTCTTCTCGTTTTTTCCAAGGCATTGAAAATAGTTTTTGAGATATCGTCAAAGATGGCGTGGTCCTCCATAGTCACCTCGCGTTCCATGAAGTAGGCAAACACCCGGGCCATGCCGCAGTTAGCAACAAAATCAGGAATGACCGATACTTTCTCATCCACATATAAACCGGTCGCTCCAAAGAAAATCTCCGGGTCGGCAAAAGGAACGTTGGCACCACACGATAACACCTCCAACCCTGATGCAATCATTCTGTCGACTTGATCTTTCGTCACCAATCGCGAAGCCGCAGCCGGAATAAATATCTCTGATTCCAGATCCCATATTTTTTGATTCACCATTTCAAAGGGAAGTAGTTCATCCGTGATTAATCGGTTTCCCTGTCGCGTTACAACCAGCTTGCAGATTTCTTCATGTGAAAATCCTGCCTGATTAATAATGCCCCCCTCACGTGTGAGTATGCCTACGATTTTCACACCCATCTGAGAAAGGTAAAATCCGGCAGCTGCCCCCACATTGCCCCATCCCTGCACGACCGCTCTTTTGCCAGTCACCTTTCCGCCCCACAATTGGTAATAATGCTTTACTGCTTCCGCCACGCCATACCCGGTGCACATGTCTGCAATGGTATACTTCTTAGTTAATGATGGCGTATATTTTTCATCTTCAATCAATTTAACAACGCCTTGCCTGAGTTGCCCAATACGATTTACTTTCTGTGGTTCGGTTGGTTTATAATGACCCGTAAAAACTCCTTCCTGCGGATGCCAGATGCCCACATCTTCTGTATGCGGTATCACCTCATGAATTTCATCCACATTCATATCACCACCTGTGCCATAATAATATTTGAGCATTGGCATCACTGCGGTGTACCATCTATGCAATACGCCTGCTTTGCGCGGGTCATTCGGATCGAAATTAATACCCGACTTTGCCCCACCAATGGGTGGACCTGACACCGTAAATTTTATCTCCATGGTTTTGGCCAATGACTCTACTTCACGCTTGTCCAAACCGGGCCGCATACGTGTTCCTCCTCCGGCAGCCCCGCCTCGCAGAGAATTTATGACCACCCATCCTTCGGCCTCGGTTTCACTATCCTTCCATTCAAAAACAATTTCAGGTCTCTTTAACTCAAACTTTTCAAGAAGCTCTTTCATCCTAACAGCTATTAGTCGTCAAAGATATAAAATCAGGATTGGTTCTTACTTTGTCTATTTTTGCCTTTCCAAAACACAGCATGATGAATCTGGTTGTTGACTCGGGGAATACCCGAATTAAAGTCGGTCTATTTAAAGATCGTGAACTGGTGCAGAAGGAATCGTTTTTAGATCTGCCGGAACTTAAAAAATTCATCATCGCTGCCAAGGCTGATCACCTCCTGGTGAGTTCTGTTAATCATGATCCTTCTGAAATACTTTCCTGGTCTGCATCGGCAGAAAAAAAAATTTCCCTAACTCCATCGTTGCCCTTACCCATCACCATTGCATACCAGACCCCACAAACACTTGGCGTGGATCGTGTGGCCGCGGTTTGTGGTGCTCAGGATCTTTTTCCGAATAGAAACTGCCTGATTATTGATGCTGGTACCTGTATCAACTACGAATTGCTGAATGCTCAAAGTATTTACCATGGCGGAGCTATTTCACCAGGAATCTCCATGCGATTTGAGGCGATGCATACATTTACCGCCCGGCTTCCGTTAGTAAATGCTAATGAAAATATTGGCTTGATCGGCAACACCACCGAGACATGCCTGCAAAGCGGAGTTA
>Ga0163153_10003807_pt1 | contig 19720 bp, 21 predicted proteins | sample OliLakLV19MP6IB1_FD_148629 | JGI IMG/M metagenome (GOLD analysis project Ga0163153, IMG submission 148629) | Freshwater microbial mat bacterial communities from Lake Vanda, McMurdo Dry Valleys, Antarctica - Oligotrophic Lake LV.19.MP6.IB-1 | ecosystem: Environmental > Aquatic > Freshwater >... | reverse complement strand
GTCGCAGTCCGGCAGTCTACCGGTTTAGGAAAGAAACTCGCCACCCGACCTGCGTGATTCCCAGGGCCATGTGCAGCGTTAAGATGCACCGCCGGCACTAAAGCGGCATATCAGTTGCTATGCAGGGAAGGTTTCCTGGCCGACGCCGGCCCTTCGGCAACTCGCCTCGTTAAGAAAGAACATTTTTTCCATGCCCTCGAATGCCCGCGGATCCAGCGTCAGCGCGTCGACGTTCTTTAGTATGGCAACGTTCGCGCTCGTCCTGGGTTTTTTGTTCTTGGCCCGCGCGGTGGTGCTCCCGTTGGCGATGGCCATCCTGCTCACCGCCTTGCTGGCCCCACTGGTGCTCCGCGTGGAGCGCTGGGGCGTCCCGCGCGTGTTGGCGGTGATCACTGTCGTGGCCTTGATTTCGCTGGCCTTCGTGGGCTTGGGCGCAATGATCGGCAACCAGGCCGTCAACCTCAGCGGAGAGATGGGAAAATACCAGGAGCAATTACGCGATAAATTTAAGACGCTAAAGGCAAACATTGGGCCGTCGGACCGAATGCGCGAGTCCATGGAAGCACTGGAAGACCTGTCGCAAGCGGCCACCGATGCCACGGCCGATGACGCCGAGGAGAAACCCGAGGCGCCGGCGCCGGAGATGAACCTGCCCGGACCCAACATCGCCGAATCAAAACAAGGCGCCGGCGACAAGGCTGCGGAGGAGCCCATCCCCGTCCGTGTCGTCGCCGAGCCGTCATCGCCTCTAAGCGGAGCCCGCCAGTGGATGTCCACGCTGATGGAGCCGCTGGGCGTGGCGGCGATGGTGTTTGTCCTTACGGTGTTCATGCTTATCGCGCGCGAGGATCTCCGCAACCGCGGTTTGGTGCTGATCGGCGGCGATCGCGTGCCGGGCACCACGCAATTGCTAGAAGAAGCCTGGCAGCGCGTCAGCCGTTATCTGCGCATGCAACTACTAATCAACACCCTCTACGGCATCGCCGTATTTGCGCTGACGTTCGCCGCCGGTTTGCCGAACGCCCTGCTGTTTGGCATCCAGGCCATGGTGTTTCGCTTCGTGCCGTACTTGGGACCGATCGTCGCGGCGGGATTGCCGCTGGCGGTGACGCTGGCCGTCACCGAAGGTTGGCCCACGTTCGTGGCCGTGGCGATCGGCCTGCTCGTGCTCGAGTTGGTCGTCAACAATGTGCTGGAACCCTGGCTCTATGGATCGAGCACCGGCGTTTCGGCCGTGGGCATCTTGGTCTCCGCGTTCTTCTGGACCTGGCTCTGGGGCGCGGTCGGACTGGTGCTTGCGACGCCACTGACTGTCTGCCTCGTCGTACTGGGGCGACACGTTCCGGCGCTCAAATTCTGGGCCACGCTACTGAGCGAGGAATCGCCCCTCGGCCCGATCGAACGACTCTACCAACGCCTCTTGGCGCGCGATTCATTCGAGTCCTTGCGGATCATCGACGAAGTGCGGCATGAGAATAAGGCCACGGTGGTGACATCGACATCGAGCCTACTCTCCGGAGCGGTCACGAACGCCGCCGTGGATCACGCATTGGGAGAAATCGACGACGAACGCCTGCAATCGTTCACAACGACATTCGATCATGTCTGGCAGGAAGTGGTTCAAGATTTTGACTTGCCGACGGCGGAGGAACTCAAAGAACGCGGTGCGCTACGGGCGCTCTGTCTGCCGGCCCGGGGCGTGTGCGACCCGCAGGCGAGCCGGATCACCTCGGCCTTTCTCATGAATGAGGGCTGGGCGGCTACGGCCGCGGAACCTCAGATGCTTGGGCACGATCTCGCGGCTTTGGCGGTGGACGGCGCCTTCGACGTCTGTGTCGTCACGGCGATCGGCGAACGCGCCGCCGCTCACGCGCGTTATCTCTGCCGGCGACTCACTTTGCAAGGCTGGCATGGTCCTATCGCCGTCTTCGTGACGCCAGGCGAATCGCTCACGGCGACCGATTTGGAGCGCCTGGCCGCGGTCGGCGTGGCCGAAGTGATCAAGTCCCATGCAGAATTGGCGCTCAAATTGGCGGCATTGACCGAGCGATCGCGGATCGAACGCGATGGATCCGCCGCGAACGGCGACCGCAAGTCAGAATCCGCCGCGGCGAAGTAGTGGCGAGTGTTGGCGAAGACGCAGCGGAGCGGTTAGCTTTGCAGCACCGCAGGTGCAAAAGCTTCCTGGTCGCACCAGATCACCCAGCCGCCATGGACTTTGTCTGACGTGGCGAACCAGGAATGGGAATCCTTCGTCGCGATCGGTTGCGACTCCTTAAAGAACTCCAACTCCGAAGCGTAGCCGCAGAGCTCGGCCATTGAGGCCCGGGTCGTACCGCCAGCCTTGAAGGTCCGCGGTTCGCTCAACATTGCCAGCACGCCGCTCCCGGCGACCGGCTGGCTGAGGCAGGCAAACAGCTCGCGCAATTTGGTCAGCGCGTCAGAGCCAAGTCGCGCGGGCGCAGGCGGCTCGGGCAACTTCGGCGGAAACTCCTCATCAACCGGCGCCTTGGCCGGAGCATCCCAAATCGGCGTCGTTTCATCGAACGACTGCGTGGAATCGAGACTCATCTTCCTGCCTCCTGTGTGGAGCGCTCATGCATACGAGTAGAACTATCCGGCAATTCTAGCTACGTCCGACAAGCTCATGGCGCCGGCGGCCCAGACTGCCAGCGGATCGTTGGCCGGCGTGTCGAACTTCGCCAGCAGCGCGGCGCAGCGGCGACGCGAGACTTCCGCGCGTTGACGTCGTTCCATCGTCGACCAACGGCGTCGAACTTCTTGCATCCGGCGTTGCAGTGTTTCATGCGACATGGGAGTGGTTCCTTGTAGTGCGTGATCGCCGCCAAAGCGGCAAGTTTTTTGGTTATCGCCCCGAGATCGCAAACTTCGTGCCAAGAAGAAATGGCGGACTTTCTCGCCGTACTTCCCCTGGTCATGAGCAGCAGAGTCGAAATCGGCGCTGCGGCAATCAGCTTGGCGGATTGCCGACCACTCTGTTACCGAGATTTCGCCAATCTCATGCCTTGCGCGCGTCAACAACGGGCGGCACGCGAAATGCTATTTGATTTCGCTGTTATCAATCGCACCTCACACCTCGAAGGGATAGCCATGATTCGGATTTCGCATCAGGAGTTGGTTGAGCGTTGGGCACAAACGTACGTCGACGACGGATTTCAGGTTTGCGCCGAAGGCGTCGTAGGATCAACGGCCCCGGCCGAGATCAACGGCGCACGCCCGGACATTCAAGCCACGAGTGACGGCCATTCCATCTTTGCGCAGATCATCGATTCGCCCGAAGATTTCGCCGATCCCGACGTCCGTAACACCACCCAACGGTTGGCCGAGGCCCGTGGCAACGCGCATGCGCTGCACCTGATCGTCGCCGCGGAATGCATGCTGGAACTGGGCACGAAGCTGGCCGAGTGGAACGTCGAGCCCGACCTCGTTCACGTCACGTAGTCCTCCGACCCTGGCCGACTTTCCCTGGAAGTCGGTATGCAGCCATAATTCATGACTCGAACCGATCGCGACCGCCGGCGCGATGGCACAGCGTCCGGCGGCAAACCTCCGAGCCTTCCCATGATTACCTGCTTTAACTATGGCGAGTCCCTCAAACGGTTGGGCGACGATCAAGCGCTGTTTTGCGCGATGGCCCGTTGCTTTGTCGAAGATGTCGACGGGCTGCTAGGCGAAATCGCCGAGGGGAATCTTCGCGGGGAAGCCCAGCGTGTCGAACGCGCGGCGCACAGCTTAAAGGGCTTGGCGGCCACCTTTAGCGCTGCCACGGTCGTCTCGAAAGCGCAGTGCATTGAGGAGTGCGGCCGACAAGCCAATCTCAACAAGGCCCGGGCCGTACTGCCCGAACTTTCGGAAGAAACCGCTCGACTCAAATCGGAGCTCCTTCCTTACGCGGCGCTCGATTCCGCGAACGGCTCCGAATCGCACGTATAGCACGAGATTGAACCGAATCTATCCTGACTGGTCGAAATTCGACCTGCGATGCTGCGATCGCAAGCGCTGGAAATCTAGCGGTTTGAATAAATGCCGCTTCCTGCGTGCGGTTTGCGTTCATTTGCCGCTTAGCAATCCGAGCGGCACCGAGTTTGCTTAGGGGTAGTAGTTCCGAAAACATCAGCGGAGTCGCGCGCGACTCATTGCGGGAGATAAAGGGTCAAAATGGCGATTACCAGATTGCTCGTCGTGGACGACGACCGATACGCACGCGAAGCTCTTAAAACGGTCTTGCGGCGTCGCCAGTGTACGGTCGACACCGCGGAGAACGGGGAACGAGCCCTGGAACTGACCGCCGTGAATTCCTACGACCTCGCCATCCTTGACTACCAATTGCCGGATATGACCGGCGTGGATGTGCTACGCGGGGCTCGGGCGGTCAGTCCCACCTTGCCTGCCATCTTCGTCACGGCCTTCACAACGATTGACAAGGTCTTCCCGGCCGTCGAAGCCGGAGCGGAGCGCGTGCTGTCGAAGCCTTTCGACGCGGACGAGTTGCTGCGGCTTGTGGACGAGTTAGTCGCGCCGGCTTAACATGCACATCGTCCAGACGACGATTGGGGGCGCGCAGGGCGGTGGGTCGCGCCGTGGCTGATTCTCGACCGACTGCTTCGGTCGTTCACACGTTGCGCGAATCGATCGATGGAAGCGTTGATTTCGACACTGAGTACGGACGTTCCCCGACGCCACGGGACCGTTCCGCCGCATGTGAAGTTAGGTTATCTGCTGGCTGTGTTGATGTTTTTGGCGAGCGCCTGGACAGCCATGAGCAGCGTCCAAGTTGTACGCGAGAAAGGGAACGAGGCCAGCGATCTCGTGGAGTTTCTTGGCTCCCTACGTGACACCTTCTCACTCGTTCAGGACATGGAAACCGGCCAGCGCGGTTACGTAGTCACGCGCCGTCCGGAGTACCTGCAACCCTATCTCGCCGCTTCGTCCACACTTTCGACATCTCTGGCGGAATTGCGGGAACGCAACGACGATCGCCCCGATCAAGCGACCTGGTTCGCGGAATTCACGGCACTTATCCGGCGAAAACAAGCGGAGTTGAGTGAAACGATTCGCTTGATGGACGCCGGCGATCAGGATCATGCCATGGCGGTCATTCAAAGGGATGAAGGCCGGCAAGTGATGGACGAGATTCGCCAAGTCGTGGCGAGACGCCAGGCGCTGGATTTGGCGCGACTGCGCGATGCGCGCGACGCCATCGTCAACTCGCTGGAGCGGGCGGCGCTGATGGGCGCTGGCGCGGCGGTGCTCGGCATTGGCATCGCCGGCGCGTCGTTTTATCGGCTGCGGAACGAGCTCGCCGCCCGACAAGCCCTCGCGGACGACCTGCATCAACAACGCGAAGCACTGCGCGTGACCCTGTTCAGCATCGGCGACGGCGTCATCACCACCGACGCCCGCGGTCGCGTTCATACCTTGAATGGCATGGCCGAGAAACTTACCGGCTGGTCGAATCTAGACGCCGCGGGCCGAACGCTGGAAACGGTATTTGACATCGTCAACGAGACGACCCGGGAACGCGTGGAAAGCCCGGCCACGCGGGCCCTCCGCGAAGGCCAAATCGTGGGGCTGGCAAATCACACGGTACTGATCGCCCACGATGGCGTGGAGCGCGCCATCGACGATAGCGCCGCCCCGATTCGCGACGCCGACGGCGCCCTGCTCGGCGCGGTCCTGGTGTTTCGCGACGTGACCGAGCAGCGCGGCGCCGAATTGACGCTCCTGGAAAGCCAACGGCGTAAGGACGACTTTCTCGCCATGTTGGCCCACGAGCTGCGCAATCCGCTGGCCGGCATTCTTTCCGGCGTACAAGTATTGCGCGTGCTGCGACCAGAGGGTGATGCGGCCGCCATGCAGGAAGTGATCGAGCGGCAAGCCAAGCACATGGGACGGATGGTAGACGATTTGCTGGATACTTCGCGCTTCGCGCGGGGCAAACTGAGCCTGCGCCGTGAGCACCTCGACTTGCGAGAACTCATCCGGGTGACCGTCGAAGACTACCGCAAAAGTCAGCTCGTCGAGGGATGCGACCTCGACGTCTTGTTGCCGGACGAAGCAGTCTGGGTCTGGGGCGATCGCACGCGGCTTGCGCAAACGGTGACCAACCTGATTCACAACGGCTACAAGTTTTGCGACGGTCCGTACCACGTATTGGTCACGCTCCGGGTGGACGAAGCGACTGATTCAGCGGAAATCGTTGTGGCGGACCAAGGCATTGGCATGGATGCCGCCATGCTGGCCCGCGTTTTCCAGCCATTCGTGCAGGCCGATACCAGCGCTGAACGGAGCCGTGGCGGGCTGGGTCTCGGATTGGCGCTCGTTCAGGCCCTCGTCACCTTGCACGAAGGGCGTATTTCCGCTCAAAGTGAAGGCCTCGGCCGAGGTAGTCAATTCGTCATCCGTTTACCACGATCCTTGAATCCGATTCCGGAACCTCCGTCGTCGTCCGTACCCAACGCGGGACCGCGGCGCGTGTTGATCATTGACGACCGCCGTGACGCGGTGATGCCGCTGGAGAAGATCCTGCAACTGTGCGGACATCAAGTGCGAACCGCCAGCAACGGCGACGCCGGTTTGGAGTTGGCTCGATCGTTCCAGCCGGAGATCGTCCTCTGTGATATCGGCCTGCCCGAAGGCATGAACGGGTACGACGTCGCGAAGGCCATGCGAGCCGACGCCGCGCTGGCGGCAGTTTATCTGGTGGCCGTCACGGGCTATGGCCAAGACGAAGATCGCCAAAGCGCCCAGGCGGTCGGCTTCGATTATCATGTGACAAAGCCGGTCGGCAAGGAAGACTTGCTCCGCGTGATCGGCCAGATGCCACGGTTCTAGCGCCGACGCTTAATGCGAATTGAGCGATGCCAGCAACTTGACGAGATCGTCGTGATGCACCGGCTTGACCAGATGGTGGTCAAAGCCCGCTTCGCTCGACTTGCGCCGGTCTTCCTCTTGCCCCCAACCGGTGAGGGCGACGAGACACATCGAAGCGCCCCAGTCGGCGTCGCGAATCCTCCGCGCCACTTCATGGCCGCTCAGCTTGGGTAGTCCGATATCCACGAACGCCAACTCCGGCCGAAACTCTTTGGCGGCTTCGAGCGCTGCCAGACCGTCGAACGCGAGCCGCGTCTCATGTCCCGAAAGTTTCAACAACATGGCGAGCGTTTGCGCGGCATCGCGGTTGTCATCCACGACGAGAATTCGCTTGGTCGCCTGCGTAACGTCTTGCCGCGACGCGTCTTTGACCGGCAACGCAACGGGAGTCGCTTCCTCGGGTTTGGCGAGCGGCAGGCGCACGCGGAATTCGCTTCCCTTGCCGGGCCCTTCGCTCAGCGCTTCGACCGTACCGCCATGCATTTCGACCAGCCGGCGCACCAGCGTCAGGCCAATGCCGAGCCCGCCGTGCGATGGTTCCACCGTCCGGACCAACTGCGTGAACATCTCGAATACGCTGGGCAGCATCTCGGCCGGGATGCCTTGGCCGTTGTCCTTCACCGAGATCACCACGTCGCCACGGTCCGTCGCAGCCGAAAGCCGAATCCGTCCGCCGCGGTCCGTGTATTTGCAGGCATTGTTGAGCAAATTGCTCAGCACTTGCGCGAGGCGCACCGCGTCGACATCGACATAGATCGCCTTATCCGGCAGCGCAATTTCAAAGTCGTGTCCCTGATGCTCAAGCAACGGCCGGCATGATTCCACGGCCTGATGCACGACGGAGGCCAACTCGACGCGGGCCACGCGCAGTTCCAGCTTGTCGCGCGTGATGCGCGAGACGTCCAGCAGGTCGTCAACCAAGCGCTCGAAGTGCGACATCTGCCGATCGATCGTCAACCGCGCTTGCTCGATCAGTTCCGCGTTGGCGCCGGCGTGCTTCATAATTTCCAACGAACTGCGCACCGGGGCGAGCGGATTGCGCAATTCATGGGCCAGCGTGGCCAAGAACTCGTCTTTCCGCAGGTCCGCCTGCCGCAGCGCCTCCTGCGCTTCGCGCAAATCCGTAACGTCGGTGTTGGTGCCGAACCAGCGCAGCACGTTACCCTGTTCGTCGCGGATGGGAATCGCGTAGGAAAGATACCAACGGTATTGCCCGTCGGCCCCGCGCAGCGGAAACAGGTCTTCCCAGACTTCGCCGGTTTCCCAGCAATGAGAGACGTGGGCGACGACGCGCTCCACGTGATCGGGGTGATGCACTTTCGTCCAGCCCCAGCCTTGCATCTCGTCGAGCGTCGTGCCCGTGTAGTCGAACCAGCGCTGGTTGTACCAAACGAGTGAACCCTGCGCGTCGGCCATCCAGGCGAACTGGGGGATATTGTCGGCCAGCGTGCGAAACCGCTCCTCGCTGTCGCGAAGCGCAGCTTCGATTTGCTTGCCGTCGGTGATATCCCGCGCCACTTTCGACGCCCCGATCACGTTGCCCCCCGCGTCGCGCACGGGTGAAATCGTCAATGAGACGTTGAGCGCGCGGCCACCTTTGGCGATACGCCTTGTTTCGAAGTGTTCGATCCGTTCTCCGCGACGCAGTCGTGCCTGAATAAGTGCCTCTTCATGCTGTAATTCCGGCGGAATGATCATCGTGATCGAACGACCGACCGCTTCCTCCGCGGCATATCCGAAAATCCGCTCGGCCGCCGCGTTCCAAGAAGTAACGACGCCCTCCATGGTCTTGGTGATCACGGCGTCGTTGGAAGACGTCACCACCTCCGCCAGCAGCGATTCCACTTCGCGCGCGCGGGAACGCTCGGTCACGTCCAGCGTAAAACAACGCGTGTGGGCAATCTTCCCGTGTTCCACGTACACGCTGGAATTGATCAAGACATCCTTGATCGTTCCTTGCTTCGTACGCATTCGCGCTGGCCGGTTCTTGAGCAGCTTTCCCGCTCGTAAATCCGTCAAGATGCCGTCGATGGTTTCCGGATCGACATGGAAAAAAGCGATTGGGCGGCCGACGTACTCTTCCCGCGTGTAGCCCAGCAGGTCGAGTTCCGCCTGATTGGCGCGAAGGATGATTCCATCCGGCGCTACCCAATGCAGTCCGACGCTGGCATTCTCGAAGAAGTCGCTCAACAATTGTTCGCTGCGGCGCAGTTCTTCTTCGGCATGGCGGCGTTCGGTCACGTCGCGAAAGACGAGCACCACGCCGATGATCTGTCCCGACGCGTCGCGAATCGGCGCGGCGCTGTCGTCGATCGGCCGTTCGCGCCCGTCTTTGGCGATCAACAACGTGTGATTCGCCAGGCCCACGATCCGCCCTTCCGCCAGGACCTTGTTGACCGGGTTTTGGACGGTCTCGCGCGTGGTCTCATTCACGATTCGAAAAATATCGGCGAGTCGCTTCCCCGTGGCCTCGGCCATCGTCCAGCCGGTGAGTTGTTCGGCGATGGCGTTCATCGCTGTCACTAAACCGGCCGCATCGGTCGCGATGACGCCATCGCCAATGCTGCCCAGCGTGATTCGGAGGTTTTCGCGCTGCTCGTTCGCATCGTCCGCGGAACGCTGAGCCTGGCCCTGCGCGCGGCGCATCACGCCGCCGATCAACGAGATGCCGAGCACTACCGCCAGGTACAGTGCCAGCCCGCCTTGGTTTTCCGTCCCCTCTATCCAGAGTGAGTGACGCGGCGCCAGCCAGAACCAAGCTCCCGCGAAACCGCCGATGGCTGTGGCAAAGAGCGCCGGGCCCAGGCCGCCGTACCAAGCGGCAATCAATACGGCGAAGAACAGCGTCGCGAATGGAGACCGCGTGCCGAGCACTGGGTCCATGGAGAGCCGAATGACCGTCGCCAGCGCGACAGCCACGGCAGCCACGCCGTAGCGATTCAGGAAGCCGGTTCCACCCCAAGAACTCCGGTCCTGCATAGCGCTGCGGCTTCTTGTAACGGGGTGATCGAAGCAGAGAAAAATCGCCGCGGGGCGCCTGACATGGGTACAACGATATGTTATCTGGCTTGCAGTCTTGTTACTAGCGCACCCGTGTCCGACTTGCCGTCCAGGCGATCAGGATTGGTCAAAATTCGCGCATGAAAAAAGGCGGGCGTGCTTTGATTGCACGGCCGCCTTCGTGAATTTTCTTAGTCTTCGATTAGGAACAGCGTGAAGCCACGGCATCTACCATGCGCCGAGCAAGGCCTTCGCCTGTTTCACGCGAGCGGTTCCAGAGGGTGTCCGACGGTCGGTCACGTCCCAGCAGCAGAGCGACGCCGATGCCTACGGCCAGCCCGCAGCCAAAGGCCACCACGACACTCTCGGCGGGACGTGACTGCACCATGCCCTCGGCCTTGGCATAACCATTGCCGACGCCGTCGCGGACGCGTTGCGTCGTATCGCGGACTTGCTCCGCGGCCTGGTGAACATAGCCTTCGGCCCGCTGCATCACCGATGCGCTGCCATTGCTCAGCTCTTCCAGGAAGTGCTCGACGCTTTGCTTGGCCTCGCCGGTCTTGCGTTGAATCTTGCCGACGAGCTGTTCGACGTTGCCGTCGAACCGCGCGAGGTCGTCGTCGGTGAGCTGTCCCCATTTCTCGCGCAGCTTTCCGCGCACCTGGTTCCAGCTTCCTTGAAGGGTTGCTTGATCAATCATCGCCGTACTCCTGAATTGAATTTATGGCTGGCGTGTGAAGTTGCGTTTGATTCTTAAACACCGAGGCAGCACCCGGAGCCGGGACACACAGGGTGACAAAACAACAGAAATCGCCGGGTGCTGCCTGGTGAACGGTCAGGGCCGAAATGAACTTCTGCGATGGAATGCATTCCTGTCGCATGCTCAGTTCGGGCCCTGGGTGAGCGATCCGACTAAGGAGATCTGCGAGAGACCGCCCCGCTGATCAAGCTCACGATGAACAACACGATGAACAGGAAGAACAGGATCTGCGCGATGCCGGAGGCCGCCGCATAGATGCCCGTGAATCCGAACAGCGCCGCGACCAACGCCACGACCAGGAAGACCAGTGCCCAGTGCAACATAAAGAAACCCTTTCGTGTGAATTTGCGAGTGCTTGTGGCGAGTCTTTCGTCGCCGGCGAGTATCAGCAAATGCACTTGGCGTGCCGGACCGCGAGGTTTCCGCCTTTCGCGGAAAAAAGACTTCGTCGAGCATGGCGGATCGCTGCTGGTCTCCAAGATACAAGGCTCATGACGTGATTTTCCGTTGTCCCTGGTGCGGGTGAGGGCTCACATCCAGTGAATTGCGTCGGTTGAGCGAAATACTCGAACTTCTCAAGTGGTCGCTATGCGACCACCACGGTAAGCCGGCGCTCAAATCGCTGGGCGCAAACCTTAGCGCATCGCGTCTGCCGGCTACTTTCCTGCATCACATTCAATGTAGAACTTCGCTCGCCCTTCTGGCACGCCGGTTGCGATCTTCGAATCGCGTCAGCCCGTTGGGCCATCAATGAACGAAGCGAATCATCGCCTCACCTACCATCGCCAGGAGCGCCAATCATGGCCGCCAAAACCCTCACCACGCTGCAAGACCTGCTTACGCTCGAATTGAAGGACCTCTACAGCGCCGAACAACAGATCCTCAAAGCGCTGCCGGAAATGATCAAAGCGGCCACGTCGAAGAAACTTCAAGCCGCGCTGAAAGAGCATCTCACCGTCACGGAACATCACGTGGAGCGACTGCAGCAAGCTTGCGACGAAGTCGGCGTTTCGCCCAAGGGGCACAAGTGCGCCGCGATGGAAGGCTTGTTGAAGGAAGGCGAAGAAATCGTCAAGCAAAAGGGGAAGGCCGCGGACTCCGTGCTGGACGCCGCGATTATCTCCGCCGCTCAGCGCGTCGAGCACTATGAGATCGCCGGCTATGGCACTGCCGCCACGTTCGCCAAGCTGCTCGGCTTCGAAGGCGCCGGCACGCTCCTCGGCGAAACGCTGGAAGAAGAGAAGAACGCCGACGTGTCGCTGACGGAGCTCGCCGAATCGGAAATCAACGCCGAGGCCGTCGAAGCCGAAGCTTAATTCCAAAATCTCGGGCCAGCGAGCGCTGCGGACACGGCTGTCCGCGGCGCTGCGACCCGCTTCGCACGACCACCACCGCACCTCAGTAAACGGAATCGCACACGTGAAAAGTCGACTTTTTTGGGCCGCCCTGTGGGTCATCGGCATTCCACTACCCATCGTCGTGATCTTGTACATGCTCTTTGGCGGCAGTTGAACACGCCGAGTTCTGCTTAATTCACTTCCACACCACTTCGCAGAGGCTCTCGTGTCAACGACCGAATCACCGCACATCGTCGAAGATCGCATGGCGGCGCTCCGCGCGCAGTTGCGGCGCGAGGCGCAAGCGTGCCATCAAGCGCGCGAGCGCTGGACCGATTGGCGCACGCATGTGCAAGCGCATCCTTGGCTCGCCTGCGGCTTGGCGGCCGCCGTCGGCTACGCGTTCGTTCCGAACCGGCGACAGAAGGAAAACCTGACGGCCCCCGCTACGCTCGCGTCTTCTTCGGTTACCGCGACGCGTTCGTCAGGGCTCATCGGCCGGCTCGCGACCGAAGCTGCGCGGCGTGCTGCCCAACAAGCGTTGGCCGTCGGCGCCGCCTGGGCGTTGGCCCGTTTCCGTGCGGCACAGTCGTCACCGGGCGCGGTTCAGAACGGACACAGCAATCCGCCCTTGTACGCCGAGTCGCCTTATTCGTCGGACTACATGCCATGATTCGCACTCGATGGTCTACCGAGAATCGTCGCAGCTTGGCGCGGGAGACGCGCGTCCAAGCTGCACCGTCGCCGACCACGCCGAAATTGTTGGAGCGGCCGGAAGTCAAATTGGGCATTGCGGTCGCCGCGGGCTTTGCCATCGGCCTACTCGTAAAATGGGGCTGGCGAAAATGAGTGCGGGACCAACTCAAAGATTGTTACAACGCGCCCGCGACTGGGCCGGCGACGCGGAAGAGCTCGCCGCCTTGCAGTGGCAATTGCTACAGCTCGAACTGGGCGAGCTGGCGATTCAATTGCGTCGCAGCCTGTTGTTATTTGCCCTCGCTGGCGCCGCATTCGTCATCGGCCTGCCGCTGGCGATCATCGCTGGCGTCGTTGTGCTCGCACAGGCGATGGATTGGCCCGTCGCCAATGCGCTGGCTGTCGCTGGCGTGGCGTTCGTGGTTTTCGCCGGCGCTCTGTGGTTCGCCGCGAAACGAAGTTGGGCCGTCGAGGTCTGGTTGCCGCGTTCCCGGCTGCAAGCCAGACAAAACCTGCGCAGCGTGTTTGCCAGTTGGCACGTCTCGTCCCCCTCGGAAGATAATGAGGACGACGAGTATTACCCGGATTGAATGATCTCAACCATGTTCAGGAGATAATTTCCCATGTCTACGACATCAGCGACGAAATCGCAGTCTCTGGAAAATGCTCGCCGCGAAGCCAATGCGCCGCGCGTGCAAGCGGTCGACGTGAAAGAAGACCTCGTCGAGTACATGAGCTGCTACGCGAAACAAAACCCTGCGCACGCTGCGCTGGTGTGCCTCGGCGTCGGCTTCATTCTCGGCTGGAAGCTGAAGCCTTGGTAGAGACCATTCCGTTGGATCGCGGACAACCAAGGCGGTCAATTCATCGACACTCCAAACACCATTCGCCAAAAACTTTCGCGAACATGGATGCATGCGAGATGAATAACCCCGCACTTTGCCCGCAAGTTATGCGTGTTTTACGCATTCTGATCGAATCACCGCCCGCACTTTCTCTTACGGGAGTCTTTGGCATCAAAGATGCCTAGGAATCCCTCGCCGACCACAGGAACACTTGAAGCGCCACAGTAGCGCGAAGAAGGAGCCAATCATGAGATGGACGCCAGCCTTAACCGTGGGTTCGATTGCCTTGAGCGCCGGAATGGCCCTCGCCCAGCAGTCGAACACGGAGACGGAGCGCCGCCAACCGGCCGCCACAGAACGGCAGCAGGGTGAACGCGAGGGAGCCCGCCGCGAGGGCCGCCGCGAAGCCAACACAAAAGACGCGATGTTCGCCACCTGCCTGGCGATCGACAACAGTGCGGAAATTCAGGTCGCTGAATTCGCCGCGCAGCGCCTGCAGAACGACCAGGCCAAGCAATTCGCCCAGCAGATGGTCCGCGATCATCAGGCCATGCTCGAAAAGCTGGGACAATTCGGCGCCAAGGAAGTCAATCTGAGCGCGACGAATGCCAAGTCTGACCAGCCGGCGGACGTCAATGTCCGTGCCGGCGCCGGCCAGGCGGATGTAAACGTGCAGGTCGACGAGCCTAACGGCGAACAACGCCGCACGGAACGCCGCGAAGCCCGCACGGAACGCCGCGAAAGCAACGAAGCGGATTTCGTCGCCATCAAGCGCGAAATCGCTCAGGAATGCATTCGCAGCGCCCAGGAAGAGCTGGCGGCGAAGCCGGCCAATGAAGTCGATCGCTGCTACATGGCCGCCCAAGTCTTTTCCCACCAGCACATGCTGGTCGGCCTGAAAGTCTTGGAACGCCACGCCTCGCCGGAGATGAAGGAAACGTTGGCGCAGGCCGCTCAGACGACCGAGCAGCATCTCAATCACGCGAAAGAGATTCTTAAGTCGCTGGACAGCCAGCACCACGGCGATACGCCCGCCACGAGCGGTACCACCAGCCGGTAGCATATCGCGCGAAATCAAAGCGTAGTGCGTGTGGTGCAGGGGAGCCGTATTTCCGCGTCGATGCGGATTGCGGCTCCCCGCTTTTATGCGCGATGCTCCCTTGGTCGATGACCGAATGGCAATCAACCTGAGCGCTTCGCGGCCACACACCCATAAATTGGGTGGGTCGATGCTCGTCTGTTTTCCCTTCAGACCACCCGTTTTGCCCCAAATTTGCCGATTCAAAGCCCGTAAGCGTCGGGCACGCGAAGTGCGTAGTCATGGTCCCGTCGCTGCCCATGGAGTCGACGAGCGACCACTCGGCAGCGCTAGCGGACTTCGCTCCCCTGCAGAACTGGCTCAGGCCGACATCTCGACCTTATCGCCGCACGGCGGCATCTCTCCGTTACTTTCCACCACCTGCCGCGAATTGCCGCATCACGCATTTCGCTACTTGTAATTGGGACAGTGCCATGATGACAATCGAGAAAAAGGACTTTGCCAGCGACTTGAGTGGAAGGCGCGCCATGCGTCGGGCATTGGTAGTGGATGATGATCGGGCGGTGCAACATTTGGCGCGCCATGTGTTGGAGGCCAACGGCTGGAAGGTCAGCGTGGCGGCCAACGAATCCGCCATGCGTGCCGAGTTCCTCGAGAACCCGCCGGACGTGGTGCTGCTTGATCTCCTGTTGCCCGATTGCAATGGGTTGGATCTGTTCCGCGAACTTCAAGAGCGCGATGCCAAGTTGCCGGTGATTTTCATCACTGCGCACGGCGGCAGCGATGCCGCGATCGAGGCCGTCAAAGGGGGCGCCTACGATTACCTCCACAAGCCGCTCGATGTTGAGACGCTCGCCAAGGTCGTCGAAAGCGCCTGGGAAATCCGCCGGCTGATGACCACGCCGGTCGATCTGCCGACGCTCCCATCTTCGGCGCCGCAGGCCGACGTCTTGTTGGGCCGCAGCCCGAAGATGTTGGAAGTTTACAAGTCGATTGGCCGCGTGGCGGATCAAGACGTTACCGTGCTGATCCTGGGCGAAAGCGGGACCGGCAAGGAGCTGGTCGCCCGCGCGATCTATCAACACAGCCGCCGCTCCAAAGGCCCATTCCTGGCTGTGAACTGCGGCGCACTGCATGAGACCTTGCTGGAGAGCGAACTGTTCGGGCACGAGAAGGGCTCGTTCACCGGCGCCGATCAGCGCCGCATCGGCAAGTTCGAACATTGCACGAACGGCACCATTTTTCTGGATGAAATCGGCGACACTTCGCTGCCCGTGCAAGTGAAGTTGCTGCGCGTGCTGCAGCAACAACAATTCGAACGCATCGGCGGCAATTCGACGATCACCGTCGACACCCGCGTGATTGCCGCCACGAACCGTGATCTTGACGCGTTGGTCGCCACACGGCATTTCCGCGAGGACTTGCTTTATCGTTTGAATGGTTTCACCATTCGCATTCCGCCGCTGCGCGAACGTCTGGAAGATATTCCGCTCTTGGTGGAAAACGCTGTGGCCCGGTATTCCGACGCCATGCGGAAGCAGGTCTATAGCGTGTCGCCCCAGGCGATGGAAGTCTTCCAAGCCTACTCCTGGCCCGGCAACGTCCGCGAACTGCAAAGCGTCGTCCGTCAGGCGATCTTGCAGACGCAAGGTCCGGTGCTGCTGCCGGAAAACATTCCCGGCTCCGTGACCCAAGTCCCAGTGAAGCAACATCGCGAAACAGCGGCGCCGACCGTGGTGGATTCGCTGTCCCATTTTGTGCAGGAACGATTGAAGGCCGGATCGACCGATCTGTTCGCCGAAACGGTCGAGCGCATGGAGCGCACCCTGTTGCCGGCGGTGCTGGAACATACGCACGGCAACCAATCCACCGCGGCGAAGATCCTCGGCATCACTCGAGGTAGCTTGCGGACTAAGCTCCGAGCCCTCGGCATTAGCGTCAGCCAGATCGTACAAACCGAGCATGGCGCGGACGAAGTGGACGCGCCGCATTTCGGTAACGGCCACGGTTAAGTAGTGCGTGGTCTTTGATGCCGTGCCATCGTCGCCTTTCGCTCCTAGTCTGTGAATAAATCAATGTTGCGAGCAATGACGCGACATAAGTCGTTGTTTTACGTCGGTTGGATTGACGTGAATTAACGACTTACGACGTCTCGTGTTGCTCGCCGACAATAGATTCACAGCCTCTCCGCGAAAGGAGACGGGGCGCTAAAACGTGGGGATGATTACTGAAAACACTCCGCGGACGGCGCGTGTCAATCGTCCGCATCGGACGCAGGTCGAGATGCAGTTGTTTTCGTTGGACCAGATGCTGCCGGCGGACCATCGCGCACGCAGCGTCTGGAGCTTCGTGAAGGGGCTGGATCTGCGGCCCTTTTACGCGGAGATCCAAGTGACGCACCAGACGGCCGGTCAGACGGCGATCGCGCCCGAGGTGCTGATCGGCCTCTGGTTGCTGGCGACGCTGGACGGGATCGGCGCCGCGCGCGAGTTGGCGCGTCGCTGCGAAACCGACCTGCCTTATCTGTGGATGCGGGGCACGGTGAGCGTGAACTATCACACGCTGAGTGATTTTCGCGTCGCGCACGGCGCGCGGCTGGAGCGGTTGCTGGTGGACACCGTAGCGGCGCTCGTCCAGGGCGGCATCGTGCCGTTGGAGACGATCGCTCAGGATGGCATGCGCGTCCGCGCCAGCGCGGGCGGTAGTTCGTTTCGCCGCCAACCGACGCTGAAAATACTGCGGCAGGCGGCCGAGGAACATGTCGCGCGTTTGCAGCAAGAAGCGGACAGCGAAGCCGCGCGCCTGGCCGGCGACGCGCGTCGCCAGGCCGCCGTCGAACGCGCGGCGCGCGAGCGGCAAGCGCGCGTCGAGGAGGCGCTGCGGCAGCATCAGCAGCTTAGCCAGCAACGGGAACAGCGCCACCCAGGCGACGGCGAGACGACGCGCGTGAGCACCACCGATCCCGACGAGTACGTCACGTTCCGCGCGCGGATGGCCGCGCCCGAATACCAGACGTTGTACAAGTCGCGTCCCTCGATCGCCGAGTTTCCCAACGCCGATTGCCGCAACCGAAACTTGCGACAGTTTCGGGTCCGCGGACTGGCCAAGGTCAAAGCGGTCGCCTTGTGGCACGCCCTGGCCTTCAACTTCCTGCGACGGCTCGCGCTCCAGGCTCAAAAAACCTAGCGTATCAAGCACCGCCGACGCACTCTCCGAGTTCCGCGCCACCCCACCACGCCGAAGATCAGCGAACTCAACCGCCAACCACGATCCTCTCACGCAAATCACCGCCCAAGAACAACAAAACTCTTTCCGCAGATCAACCCAAACTCGCTTTCGCCATAGATTCACAGCCTAGGAGCGAAAGGGGACGATGGGGCGCATGCAAAACGGGCGACCTGGCGCGATGCACTCGCTTGGGAAAGCGAGTGCGCTCGGCCAGATCGCCCGTCGGCGTATTGGTGGACGAAGTGGAGGGACTACGGCGTTTGATCGCGGGCCGCGTGCTGCACGTCGCGTTGTTCTTCCTTGACGGCTTCCGCGCCTTCCGCAGCGGCGTCTTCCACGTCGCGCTGTTCTTCGATGACCGCGTCGTGACCTTCTTTTGCGGCTTCGCGCACGTCATCCCGCTCTTCGGCGATTTCCTCGTTCGCCTCTTGCGCGGCTTCGCGCACGTCTTGTTTTTCGCTTTCCAAACTCTTCTGGCATCCCAGGCCGCCCAGCATCATAGCGGATGATGTCAAGGCGACGAAGCAGTAGTGCCGCATGGTCAATTCTCCCAAACAAGGTTTATCGGGTTTCGTCGATAGCTCACTCGGCTATTGGAACGACGCCATCAACGGCGTGTGACCCATGGTTTTCGGGTTAATGCAAAGACCATGCCACTGACAATTGTGTGGCTTGTATGTCGGTGTATCCTATTAATGCGCTATGTGACGCTTTGTGAATTGCTCTTGTGAACGCACGCCACTCAAGGTGATCGCCAAGCGCGCGACGCAATTCCTATCAACCATCTCGGTCGCCACGCAGATGAATGCGAACCTGCGATGGCACGGCAGTTGCGACTTCACTTTCGCGACGACTAAACTCTCGCACTCACCATTCAGGAGCAATGCCATGAACTGGGATACTGTCGAAGGACAATGGAAACAACTCAGAGGTAAGGTCCGCGAGCAATGGGGAAAACTCACCGACGATGAGTTGGATGTTGTGGCAGGCAAGCGCGACCAGTTGGCTGGCTTGATTCAAAAGAAATATGGCATCGCCAAGGACGAAGCCGAAAAGCAAGTTGACGAATTCGCCTCCACGCACAGCCGCACCTAAACGGCTTGCACCGCCGCACGCAAGCGAAGGCGTGCTACGCCGACACGCCTGGTCCGAGGGGAGACGGAGTTTCCTCTCGGGCGTTTTTTTGCGCCATCGAATGCGCCGCACGCACAGAGGAGACTCTTGCGGACTTCGAGGAGCACCGTCATGACTGAGCATCAATTCCCTCTGCGCGAATCTTCAGGCGAATCAAATCGGATTGTGCTGGGCGTCTTTGGCGATGCCGCTAACGTCGATGCGGCGCTCCACGATTTGCGGAAGGCAAACTTTACTGCCCATCAGCTCGGCGTGATGGCCCGTGCCGATGCCAACGAATGGACGCCGCCCTCCTCGATCAGCGAGCCCGAATCCACAGTGGAAACGAGTGCGGAAACGAGTGTGGCCGACGGGGCGATCGCCGGCGTCGGATTGGGCAGCCTGTGGGCCCTCGGCATCGCGGCTGGGATGTTGCCGGCCATCGGACCAATCATCGCGGGCGGCATGCTTGGCAGTGTCTTAGCCAGCGCGGTCGCCGGCGCGGCTACGGGCGGACTCGCAGGAGGGCTGATCGGCCTCGGCCTCAGCGAACCCGAGGTTCAGTTCTTTGTGCAGGAACTCTCAGCGGGCCAGATGTTGCTCACCGTCCAGGCTGGTCGACGCGCGATCGAAGCCTTGGCGATCTTGCACCGCCATGGGGCCCGTGATTTGGAATCTGGCTAACGGAAGCACCTTCGCCGGATTGATTCCATTTCATCCCACGTGGCATCGCATTTGCATTTCCCGTTGATTCGATTTGCACCACCACGTTTTATAATTGGAAACCACCATGCGACACGCACTGTTC